>Ga0335074_10000361_pt1 | contig 66806 bp, 62 predicted proteins | sample Lox_Sample_23_FD_206715 | JGI IMG/M metagenome (GOLD analysis project Ga0335074, IMG submission 206715) | Soil microbial communities from Loxahatchee National Wildlife Refuge, Florida, United States - Lox_Sample_2.3 | ecosystem: Environmental > Terrestrial > Soil > Wetlands | place: USA...
TACTCGAAGACCAACCGCACCTCTCTCTGCGATAAAACCACCTCCCGGCCGGCTCCTGACGCCGACCGTGTTTCTCCCAAAGTAATCGCCCCATCGAAAACTTTCACCAGGGGACGGGCCATAAAGTATAGCATGGGCGTCCATGCACGCTGCAAGGGCAGGATTCTATGTGTTTGCGGCCTTCTCCACCGCGGCCGCCGCAGCCGGATCGGAGAATCGGTGCTCTTCGATTTCCGCCTTGAGGTCCGAAATGAATTGCTCCACTGGCCTCGGCCCCAAATCGCCCTTCGACCGGTGCCGCACCGAAACCGTTCCCGCCTCAGCCTCTTTCCCGCCCAGAATCAGCATGTACGGAATCTTCTCCAGCTGCGCATCCCGTATCTTCGCCTGCAGCTTCTCATTGCGATCATCCAGATGAACGCGCACACCCGCCGCCTTCAACTCCGACGTCACTTTTCGCGCGTAATCCTCGAATTTCCCGCTCACCGGCAACACGCTCGCCTGCACCGGTGCAAGCCACGCCGGGAACGCCCCCGCATAATGCTCGATGAGCACGCCGAAAAATCGCTCCACCGATCCCCACAGCGCACGATGCACCATCAGGGGCATATGCCGCGAGCCGTCTTCGCCCACATACTCGAGGTTGAATCTTCGCGGCAGGTTGAAATCAAATTGCACGGTCGAAAGCTGCCACGGCCGCCCGATCGCATCCACCAGCTTCACGTCAATTTTGGGCCCGTAAAACGCCGCTTCGCCCGCAATGTACTTGTACGGAACATTCATCCGTTCCAGCGTGTTCTTCAGCGCATTCTCCGCATGCTCCCAGTCTTCCGGCGTCCCCGCGTACACTTCCGGATGCGAAGGGTCCCCGCCCGAAAGCTCCACTTCATACCGGTCGAAGCCGAATGTCTTCAGCACTTCCCACGCAAACTCCACGCAATCCTGCACCTCGTGCTCGATCTGCTCGCGCATGCAGAAAATGTGCGCGTCGTCTTGCGTGAATCCGCGCACGCGCATCAGTCCATGCAGCACGCCCGATCGCTCATATCGGTAGACCGTTCCCAGTTCCGCCAGCCTCACCGGAAGCTCGCGATAGCTCCGCAGCTTCGATTTATAAATCAAAATGTGCCCCGGACAATTCATCGGCTTCAGCTGATACTCGGCCTTTTCCACTTCGATCGGGCCGAACATATTCTCGCGATAAAAATTCGCGTGCCCGCTCGTCTTCCAAAGGTCCAGCCGCATGATGTGAGGCGTGAATACGAGGTCGTAGCCCCGCCGCAGCAGCGCCGCACGCAGCCAGTCTTCCATCTCGCGACGGATAATCGCGCCCTTCGGATGCCAGAAAATCAGGCCGGGCCCGGCTTCATCCTGAATGCTGAAAAGATCGAGTTCCGTGCCAAGCTTGCGATGATCCCGCCGCTTTGCTTCTTCCAGCCTATGCAGATATTCATCCAATTCCTTCTGCTCGACGAAGCACGCGCCGTAAATCCGCTGCATTTGCGGATTTCCTTCATGGCCTTTCCAATAAGCGCCGGCCACGTTCATCAATTTGAATGCCTGAATACGCCCGGTCGATGGAATATGCGGACCGCGGCAAAAATCGATGAATTTCCCGGTCGTGTAGAACGAAACCATCGGCTCCACAGCCTTTTCTTCCACCAGTTCGCACTTGAAAGGCTGGCCGGAGCGGCGATAGAGATCGAGCGCCTCCCCTTTTGGCAGCCATTTGCGCTCGTTCGGCACATTTTTCGCTGCGATCTCATGCATCTTTGCTTCGATCTTCGCAAGGTCGTCTTGCGTAAATGGCTGTTCGCGCACGAATTCGTAAAAGAAGCCGGTATCGGTCGGCGGTCCGATCCCAAGTTTCACGTCCGGATAAAGCTCCAGCACCGCAGCCGCCAGCAAATGCGCGGCGGAATGCCGAAACACCTGCACCGCGTCCGGGTCTTTCGCGGTCAGTATCGAAAGCTTGGTGCTTTCTTCCAGCGGTTTTGAAAGGTCCACCAGCGTATCGCCCGCCCGCGCCACCAGCGCAGCGCTCGCAAGCCGCGGCCCTATCTGCCCGGCGATTTGCGCCGCCGTTGTGCCGCGCGCCACTTCCCGAGTCGATCCATCAGGCAACGTAATTTGAATGTTTTCCATTTGTCGTTCGCAAAATACCGTAGCACGACCCGCCCGCGCATTTCATCTGCTTGTTCACAATGCCGTGAACCTGGTCCGGGATTTTGCTTGAGGTTTAAACGCAAAGCTTGGATTACTCGTTGCTGTTCAGTCTCGGCAGCGTCGCCACTTGCAGCAACTCGTTTTCAATGCGCGCGGCGAACTCCTCGTCAACTTGACGAATCTCGTTCAGCAGTCCGCGAACCGCCGCATCGAGAGCCCGCCAAAGCTCCCCACCCTGCAGTTCCCGGACGAATGATCCCGAAAATTGCTCCTTGATCGCCCCGGGCAGCAGATCGAAACCCCGGCCATGAGCCGATGGAAGGCCAAGACGCTCGCATGCCAATGTCAGCGCATGGTTCCTTACGCCGCTGATCATGTATTCGGCTTGCCACGGCCTCTCGCGCAAAATGCAAGTGCGAGCGTGTAACGCATACAGCCAGCCCAACCCCATGATGTCTTTGGGCTTCGGGGACGGAAATGGCCGAAGCGGATTTGCACTCCCTGAGATTAGTTTGAATGTTGCGCCCAGAGGCCGGAATTCGGCGCTCGGCGCGAACGCGAGGTCAACTTGCAGCGTGCCCGGCAAAAAGAACACGCGATAGATCCAGGCCCCTGCCGTTACGTCTACGTGATGCACCGCACGATAGCGATCGTACATGTGTCCCGTGAAGTCGCCGAGCACTTTGTCCAGCTCGTTCGCGTCCGCCACGCCAAAGGCCAGGTCGATGTCTGACCATCGGTCTTCCCGGTCCGCTGCCGCCGAACCCGTGATTGCCACCCCGCTGAGGCGTTTGTCACGTTCGGCAAGTCCGATGAGTTCTCGCCGCATTCGTGACCGTTCTTCGACCGTGAACAACATGGGAGCCGAAGTGTACCCGGAAGAGAGGAAAGCCGGCAACGCCCCTCGCTACTTCCTGAATTTGGAGAAGCCCTTGAATTTCGGTCGCGAATCGTCGCTGCCAGGGGGGCCGAACCGCAATGCCCCGAAATGGCGCCCCGGCATCCTATCACCTCAGCCCGTCACTCGATGTCAGACTGAATTTGACGTATCTCGTTGAAAATAAAGGATCGGCTGTTCGCCAGCCCGTCACAAACAAAGCGCTCCGCCGGCAGACTCGCGGCCTTCTGCAAACAGGCACCGTGATTGGAAATGCATAATGCCGTTTGGGAACCTGGCGAAAAGTCAGTGACCACGCCAGCGCGACTGTGTTACTAAGGTCATCCGCGGAAAGAGCAGAGAGGACCAATGAGCCGATTCTGGGTCGGAGTGATCATAGGAGTTGTTCTGGTCCCGGCGATTATCGTAGCCGTCGTTTACCTCGGTGTTCTGCCGGCCGCGGCAAACGATCCCTCAATGCAGTTTGAACCGGCGCTGGCCGAAGCAGGTCTCTTCTTCCGGATCGAACGCCAGGCGCCAAGCCACGACGTTTCAGGAATGTCGACGGCGGACCTCCTCGCGGGCGCGGATGTCTACCAGAAAAATTGTGCCGTCTGCCACGCGCTGCCGGACCAGGAGCAGGGTCCCGTCGGATCGGGAATGTTTCCGCGAGCGCCGCGTCTTTTTTCGCCGGACGGCATGGTCACTGACGACTCGGTCGGCGAAACCTATTGGAAGGTAAAAAACGGCATCCGCCTCAGCGGAATGCCCAGCTTCGAAAAAGTTCTCAGCGAAGATCAAATGTGGGACGTCGCGGCATTAGTCAAGCGCGCCGATAAGCTGCCGCCCGAAGTGATGGACGCCCTGAAGCCGCAGCCCGAACCCGGCGCAGCACAGGCCGAGCCTCCGGCAACACCCGCAACGGCGAAGCCTCAGAAGTCGAAATGAAAGCGTAATCCAGGCACGATCACAGGACCGCGAGCCTTGTTGTAGCCCGGATTATTGATGTGCTGTAAATCGAAGGACGCAAAAAGACCTCGCCACATGTGCGTCGTGTAGAAAGCCTCCTCGATCTTTTCGGGTCCGTACGTAAGGCCGCCATCGCCCAGCAAAAAACCGAGCCCTCCAAGCGCAAGGTACTCTTGATGAGCCGCTACGATTCCATTCGCCACGAAAACCACTCCCGCGCGGTCGTTGTCCCGACGCCACCCCGATCCTTTGAAAAAACCGCCAATTTCTCCCGTGCGGTCCACCTCGCTATAGGCAAACGACTCGTTCCTTCCGTCGCTCCATCCAAGCCGCCCGAACACGCCGACGGATGAATTTACCGCCTGCTCCACATTCAGCCCAAACCCGTACTTGTGCCGGCCTTGCCGGCGCGTGGCAACGATGTTCGGCACGCTTTCCTCACCGTCGCTTTGTTCGTAATCGCGATTTGCCTGTTCATAGTTGCCCATGTCCGCCGTATTCAAATAGCTCAGAAGCCGCACAGCTCCCGCTCGATGCGCGATGAAGCTGCCATGCGCCTCGAACTCGAGGTTTGCAGCGCGTGATCGGGCAATGTCCGCATCAAGGTAGATACCGTTTGCAACCTTCGGCATCAGCGCCTCGACGAAGCGCGCCGCAAACCAATGGTCGTCGTATTCGACCAGGGCGCCGTCTGTGTATCCGCGCGTGTTGGCCGCATAGTCGTACGCCCCATTGTTATCGACGGTCCAATTCAGAAACTGCAGGTGGCTGTCGCTGCCCCATGAATTCACGTCAACGAAGTCGACGACGCTGAATTTTCCTGCACGCAGCTCGATCCTCTGCGCTGGAAGCGAAGTGGCCAGGTCAAGCTCGTCGCGATCCGCTTCCACACGTTCGCTGCTCAGCGGAATGATCTGACGGATCATCAGCCGCGCGACGTACGGATCCTGGCTGAGGTCAGGATTGCGCACCACGTCCAGATTCGTGGCGCCCGCCAGTCCCAGAGCGTCGCTAACCCCATGGCCTCCCGCGCTCTCCATATCCAGAAAGACCTCTGTCGTCGAAGTCAGCTCATAACCGAGATAGAGCGTATAAACCTTCGAAGTAGCGCTTTCCGCTTTGTTCCGAAGGCTGTTCGGCCCGCTGTACGCCGCCGGGAACGACGGGTGCCACTGGAAGACGATGTTCCCTTGCCCCGAAACCCACCATTTGCTTGTTTCCGAATGCGGGAAGAGCGTCACCGGATCGGAAGAAACTACATCCGGTTGCGATGGTGCGTTCGATGATGCGTTTGTCGAATTACTTTGCGAATCGGAAGGAGCGGTGGAACTTTGGCCCAGGGAAACGCGAGCGCCGACCAGGCACACCAAACCCGCGCACAAAAGTCGCAGCGCGGTTTGGGCGCAAAGGCAGCGCATCGTCTTGACGAGCTTGAAATTCCGGAGTGCTCGTTTTCACGAGGAACAAAGTAAACCACGACCCGCGGATTGTACAGGTTAAAGGACCGTTACAGCATTCTATCGAGAAGGGCGCGCCCGAGCCGCCTTTCTTGCGGGCATCCCAATTGCCCGGCGAAGCCATCTCTAGTAGTCTCTATCGTTACGCTTCAGGGGCGATTCGAACGAATGTCTCATTGGACGAAGCTTGTGCGGGGAAAAAACTGTCTGGCTTTGGTGGGTGTACTGCTGGCTATTCTCGTCACCACGAATTGCCAGTACGAAATCAACTATCCCTCCCCGGTCGTGACGAGCTTGTCGCCAACAAACGTGAACGCTGGCCAGCCCGCCTTCACCCTTACCGTAGTCGGGTCCAATTTTACGCCCGCCTCCAGCGTGTTGTGGAACGGGGTGGCACGAGTCTCGTTTTTTCAGGATTCAGACCACATCACCGCCGATATTCTGCAAAGCGATATCGAAAATCCCGGCAAAGCCCAGGTGACAGTCGAAACCCCGCAACCTGGCGGCGGCATCTGGGAGCCGCCAGTCGATTTCACGATCAATCCGATCGCGGTGCCGGTGCCAACGATCGCTTCTCTTTCTCCTTCCGGCGTCTACGCGAGCAGCCCTTCGTTCACCTTGCGAGTGAACGGAACGAATTTCGTATCGACGTCGGTAGTAACAGTGAATGGCGCCAATCACACCACCTTCGAGGTGAACTCCACTCAGCTCACCGCGGCGATGGACGCCTCTGACGTGGCAAATGCGGGCACCCTGCAGATAGCCGTCTTCAATCCTCCTGTTCCCAATCCCCCCGCCGGGGAAGCTCCGGGCGGCGGAAGTTCGAATATCATCAGCATGAACGTAACGAACCCGGTGCCGGCGATTTCGTCGGTTTCGCCCGCGGCTGCGGCCATCAACTCCGGTCCAAACACTCTAATCACGGTAACTGGGAGCGGCTTAGTGTCCGATTCCGTCATCCTGGTCAATGGCGCTCCGCGGATCACCGCAAATCCCAGTCCGGGAAGCCTTACCGCCAACCTCACCGCCGGTGACCTTGCCAATTCGGGTGTCACTCAAATCCAGGTGATGAACCCGACGCCCGGTGGCGGGACCTCGAATCCTCTACCGTTCACGATCGATCCATCGGTCACGGCGGGCCTGCCAGATTTGATGGACTACGGGTATGACGGTTCGATCGCCAACAGCGGTGTGTGCGGAACAGCCTGCACGAACGGGATTCCGACTCTCACGACGGCTGGACCCGCCCTGAGCCAGAACGGCGCTACCATCGCCTTCGCGTCCGTCTCCTCGAATCTCGTGCTGAATCAAACGAACTCAGCCAGCGAGATCTTTACGCGCAACACGTGCCTTGGCAGCACTAGCTGTACAAGCGTCAATTTCGATGCCAGCGTCGGGCCGAATGAGGCTGTCGCGAACGGAGCGAGCTCGGAACCATCGCTGAGCAGTTCCGGCTCGGATTTGGTCTACACCTCGCTTGCCACGAACCTAACGAATTACATCGCCGTTCCATCGGGTCACCGCCAAGTGTATTGGGAGCAGGTATGTGGGTCGGGCGCGACCTGCGATGGCGCTGTGTTGGTTTCCCTGGGAGCAGACGGCAACCCTGGTAACGGCGACAGTTATGACGCCTCGATAAGCCCCGATGGGCAATTTGTGGCGTTCGTCTCGCTCGCAACGAATTTGGTATCCGGTGTCAGCGTGGACGGAGCCACTCCACAAGTCTATGTGCGTACGATTTGTTCGGGGGCCACACCGAACACCCCAAATCCGAGCTGCACGCCGACAACTTATTTGGTATCTGCCAACTACGCCGCGAACGTCGTTACCCCCGGGAATGCCCCCAGCTCGCATCCGTCGGTAGCGAGCGGCGGCGGCTTTGTTGCGTTCTCCTCTTCGGCGACGAACTTGGGCTCAGCCGCGCCGAATCCGGCGGCGCTGCAGGAAGTTTTCGTTCAACAGGTGTGCCAGATACTGAATATTGGATGTACCACTCCCTTTAATACGATCGCTTCCACACCGGACGGTGTGACGCCCGCGGACGCCGCCGCCAGCGAGCCGGTGATCTCGTCTGACGGGCGCTTCGTAGCGTTTGCCTCCTCGGCAAATAATTTGGGGCCGGCCACCGGTGGGGTGCAGCAGGTATTTGTGCGAGACACGTGCGAAACAACGACGACCGGGTTGCTGATAAACGGGTCGTGCTCGCCAAAGACGGTGCTGGCGTCAACCGTCGATGGCACAACGCCGGCAAATGGCCTCAGCGAAACTCCAAGCCTTGCGGAGAGCTGCACAGCGACTTCAACCACCTCGTGTACGTCGGGGCCTATTGTCGCCTTTGCGACGCAGGCTTCCAATCTCGGCCCGAACGTGGTCACCGGTGTGGAGAATGTCTTTGCTAGAAATACATGCCTTAGCGTCACCGACAGCAATAATAATAACAATGGCGGTGCCACTGCTTGTTCGGCAAATACTGCGCTGGCGAGCGCTCCGAGCGGCGTGGTGCCCGAACCTTCCAACGGAAGCAGCATTATGCCTGTAATCAGCAGCGACGGGCACACCGTGGGATTTCTATCAAGTGCCACCAATATGGTGTCCGGTGTGAATACCGGCGGGTTCGAACACGTCTACCTGGGCGGCACAAGCTTCTGAGCCACTCTTCTTGAATCACTCCAGTCAACTTAGTTTGAAGTGCCTGAGTGGATCCTCTGCAGAATTGCGGTTCGGGTGGCGGCGAGCATGAACGTGAGCGATTCGCGGGGGATGCTCGTCACGTAGGGGCCTATCATCCAGCCCAGACCGGTCGGAATATCGCGAGTCAGAGAAACGGATTGCGATTCGATGTAGGTGCCGCCGTCCTTCTGTTCAAAGCGCCAGTACGTGTCCATCCGCCATAGGAAGCCACCATCATGTCCTTCGGGCTCAAGCGATTCGGAAGGCTCGCCGGGATGGTCCACCTGCTGGATGCGGGTGGTCCAGGACCGGCTCCATGCCTGGGTCGAGTTGAGCTGGTTGTAATGAGCCTGATGGGCCGTCTCGAGGACGATGGTGATTATTTTCTTTTCGCGGAAGCGGATTTCGACCGTGTAGTCGGGGCCGCTGTGTGCCAGGAGCTTTGAGCGCACTACATCCGGAGCGAAATATTGCTGCTGGTGATCGTAATCCTGCTCAAAGGCAAGGACTTGCGCCAGAGTCGCGCCGGGGACGAAAATGGTCCCAATCCAGTGATGGATGATTCCTCCGGGCACCTTAATCGGCTGGCCGCCATCGAGGGTCTGGAGATGGTCAATGAAGACCTGGCCGGAGCGGATTTCAGAATATGCGGCTTCGCGGCGGTCCTGCGGTAGGCGGTCGATCCAGAGAAACGAGTTAAGGTCTGCGTTGTCAGCATCGAACTGCTGCTCGGTCGATTGGGCATAGTGATTGAATGCCGCTACGGTGCCGGGCTCGAGATCTGCGGCTGAGAGCGGCTGCGCAAACAGAACGCAGCAGAGAATCAGGGTTACCGCGAGGCAACCGCGCCTTGGGCTGCGTTTGGGTTCCAGCCGTCGGAATTTCCTGCCTTGGAATCGCGGGCCAAAAGCCGAGAGCCTACTGATTCGAGCAGATTTACGGTTCGTATGCATTTGTTGCCCCAGGTTATGAGGCAAAAATCGGTCCAAGCGATGCTCGGTTCGGAGGCTGCGCAGGCCCGTCCTGCTGACGGGGGTCAAGGAGGGAAAAACGTCGGCAGGAGGGTCGGCGGATTGGGTAGCGTGCTACGGTCCTTTTGGAACCGTCGTCCCCGCGACGCCGCTCCCAATCCGCACTCGAATGTTCGCTTTTATGCCGAAAAGAACCAATGGCTCGAAGGATGCATTTGTTTCAGTACGCGCGTTCCAGTACGGATGGCGTAAGCCTGGCGAATGGACGAGCGCGATTGGCGCGCTCCCAGCGGCGTAAATTGCGCCAAAATGCCCTAATTGTGGCTTGAAGTCGGCCAGGTTCTGTTCGACCTGTCTTCGCCGGTTTCACAACCTCATTGAGCTTTTTTCGCGGGCAGCCGCAGTAGGACATTTGTGGTTCTGTTGGGGTGAACCATCACGCGGAGTGTCCAATCCGACTGCGACCCTCGGAAGGAGGCTCGAAGGTCGTATTGGCCAGTCTCAAGACGCGTAATTTCGAACCGACCGTTCGAGTTGGTGTGCGCTCCGTAAGGTTTGAGGCCATCGGAAGTCTGGATCATGACCACGGCGTCGGCGACTGGACGGCCATGAGCATCCACAACGGTGCCCGCGAGAGTGCCGATGGGAATGCGGGCAGCGGCAATCAGGCAACACAGGGAGATTGCCGGGACCAAAGCCAGTAGCTTTTTCATGGTCTCCTCCTTGGGCCAGGATTTTAGCCCGTGCTTCGTCTTATGCGCTTTGCGAGCCCTGCTGGTGTATTCGAAAAGGAACCTGTTCAGCCGGACAGCCCTGTAAAACGGCTGAGACGACCGAAAGGGCGCTGGAAGTGCGGCGACCTTTTTTTGTTTGCAGGGCCAGAGCGACCGTCCGCAGAGCGCCTTCTTTGTGACGGGCTGGCGAAGGGCCGGTCCTTTGTTTTCAACGAGATACGTCGAATTCAGTCTGACATCGAGTGACGGGCTGAAATGACAGGATGTCGGATGAAATTTCAGGGAGTTGCGAGACGCCCCCCTCGGCAGGCATGCGGAGTCTGACTGCGGGAACTGGACGCAATAAACAAAGACATCGTTTGAAGAGAGGACGTATACGAAGATCATCATGCGCGGCGATTGGAATTCGTCCGGGTGAAGGCGGTGGAAGCGGATTGCGTGACGTAATTTACGTGGGCGCTGGAGCCCAGGAGCTATGAGATGTGCCCCTCCAGGACGCCTGTCTTATTGCATCGGCGCATCTGTGGGGGCGCAATTCGGCGCAGGACCTGCGTTGGTTGCGCCCGCAGGATTGAAACGGATTACGTCGGAAGCGTCCGAGCAGTAGGAAGTCTGCCCGGTCGTCCCCACCGTGATTGGCGTTCCCGTGATGATGTATCCGTCCGCATAGCCATAACCCGCAGAGCAAGAACTAGAGGAGCTGTTCATCTGGACCACACCGTGAGTCAGCACAAAGGTATAGCCCTGTTTGATGCCATTGGTCAGAACCGTGTCGATAAACTCGGCGTTCGTACAGCTAACGCTGGTCGTGCCGTTGTTGCCGATTGCTGCGAGCGATGGCGGAAAACCGTTGCCGTAGGTCGAGTCGTAGGAGACTGCCGCAGTATTGATGGTGCTGATCGAGCCCACCGCTGACGCCTGGGCAGCCGCCATGCGGGAGCGAAGCAGGTTCGGAATTGCGATGGCCGCGATGATCAAAATGATCGCCACAACAATCAGCAATTCGATAAGCGAGAACCCTTCCTGGTTGCCGTTCATAATCATCCTCCACAATTTGCCCAGGCAATCTCTCTCGGGACCGTGTTTAGGGTAGCGGCGATACGCCGACCGCCGCCCGCGCGTACACCATCGCCCCGACTGCCAGCAGCGCCGACGCCGTACCAGCGAGAAGCCCGCCAGGGACGGCCAGGCGCTCCCGGTCTGTCGTTGGCGTGCCCAGCGTGCCCAGCCCACGACGAGGCCGGCCCGGCTGGGCCAGATAGACCCCGACGACGAACAGGATTGGCAGGACGTATCTCACTGCGGAGCATCGGTCTCATAGACGGCCAGTTCCGGCTTCTTGGTCGGGGCCACGATCAGCAGTTTCGATCCGTCCCGATAGAGCAGTGGGTCTCCCCACTGAACGCCGGTGTCCGGGTCGTCGCTGTCGGCGACAGCCAAGAAGTCCATCGGGTGCTTCCAAACCACCGTCGGCCCGCCCGCTTTCAGGAGCAGGAACTCGGAACTGAGGATTTTGTCTCCGCCATGCTCCGGTTCGCGGTCCGGGCTTGTCGTGCATAGGGCTCCCGCGTAACCCGCAACATCACCGCTGCTGTACGGTCGAGGCACACACGGCAGCGTCAGTTCGGACGGGTGACCGCCGCTGAAGCTGACTATGCTGCCCGCCTCTGACAGATTCCCGAAGTATGCGAGAAAGGTTGAGTTGCCAACCAGGGCGGCTCCGTGACCGATTCTGTATTGTGCGTGGGAACCGAACTGCTCGCCCGTCTTCTGCCCATGTTCCGTGTATTCCTGCCACTCCTCAGAGAGCGTCGGGAGCCATGTTATTCGGTCCTTCGGAGACCACATGATACTTTGGAAGTTCGGCTGCTTGGGGCCGAGAGTATCCGTTGCTGTTTTTAGGTCTGAAGCATTCAGGCGGATAAAACGCAACCTGTCTCCTTTGACCGAAGCAAAAGCCAGGATGCTGTTCCCATCGAAGCCCGCGAATATGCGTTTCCGATCATCCGCAGCAAACGGCAACACTGTTACCCGGCGTATCTCCAATAGATTTTGAGTGGAGACGAGCAGAACCAACTCAGGGCTGTAGGTTTCCGAATATGCCAACGTCTTTCCGTCAGTCGAGAGAAAAAGGCCCTCCGATGCTCTGGCCCCATGCGCTTTGGGAACGGAGATTGTGACGTGGCGAAGCTCCTTATGTGCGTTCAGATCATAGGAGAGTACCTGAAGCTGATTTGAAAAGCGGAGCAGATCGAAGGAGCGGTAAGCCACGTACAAAACCCCATCACGCGCAACCATCGACGGGATTGCGAGAGACGGGTTCACTTTCTCCAGCGGGATCGTATAGCCGCTCTGAGCCTGGCAGATGCTCGATGCAAGAAGAACAACTCCGATTAGCCATCTCATTGTGCTGGCCCCGTCGGTAGTGTCATGTTCCGCTGCGCAGCCGCAGCGCCATTGCTGGCGTCTCTGATCGTGTCCACCATGTGGAGAACGAACTGCGTAACATCTACGCCCGTCGGATGACCCTCGAAAGGCATTTCCGTAACACCTGCATTCAAGGTTCCCTGACCATTGTGGATCACGTGAATAAAGCCGTTCGAGTTTTTCCACTGAATGCCGCTATTGTGTGCTCCGGACAACAAGTCAAGAGATGACATTGCTCCGCTCTGCCGATTCAACTGTCCTTCCATCGTTGCAAAGGGAGATGCGGGGCCAGTAAGCGATCCACGCGCTTCGCACGATCCGCCGCAGGCAGAGATGAAATGCCCTTGTAGACCGCTAAACAGCCCGCCTCCATTCACGTCGGTCTGATCGCTGCCCTCGATGAACGTTCCGCTTCCAGAAGCTCCGCCGCTTGCCACCGACGAAAAGCTCACGCCGTTCTTGTCGAACGTTCCTTTGTAGTCGTTTCCGAATTGATCGCTAAACAGGCCGCTTCCGTCGCGATTCATGTCGATGTCATACGGTTGGAATTTCCCGTCCACCATCTTACCCTGCACCCACACCCCATACGAACCGTTCAGAATCTTCTGACAACTATAGCTCGCTTGCGTACATAACAAATAGAAGTCCAGGCCGGTTGGGTCGGCCAGGGAAAGCGGGTTGTTCCGAACATATGCATAAGCATTTAGGCTCTGGGGGTTGACAATTTTGTCCGCGCTGATGAAGGCAGGATCAGGACTCATAAAGCGGCCGTAGGCAGAAATGGCCGAGGCCTGTTTGCCGCCGCGCCGTCGGGTCCGCGGAACGCAAGAGCAGGGACGCGCGGCTTGCGAAATTGCAGCCCGTTTCGGCAGCGGGAAAACCCTCGGGGAAGCGCGAAAGGCGCGCTTCCCCCGAGCTACATTACTGCAAGATCTGCGGTCAGCTGCAGCCGGAGGTGCTGCCGCAATTTTGGCATTTGTAGCAGCTGCCGTTGGGCGCCATGCGCATGCCGCATTCGGAGCAGAGCGGGGCGCTTTCGAGCGCTGAGCGATCGCGAGCGCTGCCGGGAGCGACGACGGGCGCGGTGGCTGCGGGCGGAGCAGCTTCGAGCGAGTCGTGATCGAGATAATCCGCGGAGATGAATTTGCCGCCGAGCCAGCGGCCGATGTAATCGACCACGGATTTGGCGTAGCGGATTTCGGGATTGCCGGTGTAGCCGGAAGGCTCGAAGCGCGAATTGCAGAATTTATCGACGAGGGCGCGGAGCGGCACGCCATATTGCAGCGCGATCGAGACGGACAAGGCGAAAGCATCCATGATGCCTGAAAGCGTGGAGCCTTCCTTGGCCATCTTGATGAAGATTTCGCCGGGCGCGCCGTCTTCGTATTTGCCGACGGTGAGATAGCCTTCGTGGCCGCCGACGGAGAATTTGTGGGTGATGGAACTGCGTTCGTCAGGCAGCTTGCGGCGCTTGGCATTGCGAACAAAAAGTTCCTGCTGCTCTGGCGGAGCAGGAATCACCGTTTGCGCAGCGGCGGGCGCTGTTGCAGAAGCTGCCGCAGCGGGCTTTTCTTCCTTCTTGCCGGCGGCCATGAGCGGCTGGGAGCGCTTGGAATTATCACGATAGATGGCGACGGCCTTGAGCCCGAATTGCCATGATTCGGTATAGGCCTCTATGATGTCGTCGACTGTGGATTCCTCCGGCATGTTGATCGTCTTGCTGATCGCGCCGGAAAGGAACGGCTGCGCGGCTGCCATCATTTTCAGGTGACCGCGCCAGGAAATCGAACGGCCGCCGGGAAGAGCGAGCGAGCAATCGAAAACGGGCAAGTGCTCGGCTTTGAAGCCGGGCGCGCCTTCGATTTTGCCGTTGGCATCGATGTAGTCGACGATTTTGGCGACGTCTTCGGGCGAATAGTTCAGCTTGAGCAGCGCTTGCGGCACGGTGTTGTTGACGATCTTGATCACGCCGCCGCCGACAAGGCGCTTGTGTTTCACGAGCGCGAGATCGGGCTCGATGCCGGTGGTATCGCAATCCATCATAAAGCCGATGGTGCCGGTGGGTGCGAGGACGGAAACCTGGGAATTCTTGTAGCCGAAGCGCTCGCCGAGGGCGAGGGCGTCGTCCCAGGATTCCTGCGCGGCATTGAGGAGCGAGGGCTGGACGTTTTCGGGCTTGATGGGGCGCAGCGAATCGCGATGCATGCGGATCACGCTAAGCATGGATTCGCGGTTGCGCAAATAGCCGCCAAACGGGCCCATTTTTTCGGCGATGCGCGCGGATTGCGCGTAGGATTCGCCGGTCATAAGCGCGGTGACGGCGCCGCAGAAATCGCGGCCGCCATCGGAGTCGTAAGGCAGCGCGAGAGACATGAGGAGCGCGCCGAGATTGGCGTAGCCGATGCCGAGGGGGCGATAGTCGTGCGAATTGCGGGCGATGCGCTCGGTGGGATAGCTGGCGTTATCGACCAGAATTTCCTGGGCGGTGATGGTGACGTCCACCGCGTGCTTGAAGCCTTCGACGTCGAAGACCCCGTTGGGCCCGAGGAATTTCAGCAAGTTGATCGAGGCGAGATTGCAGGCCGTATCGTCAAGGAACATATATTCCGAGCACGGATTGGAGGCGTAGATGCGGTCGGTGGCCTTGCAGGTGTGCCAACGATTTACCGTCGTATCGTATTGCATGCCGGGATCGCCGCACTTCCAGGCGGATTCGGCCATCATGCGGAGAAGATCCTTGGCGCGATATTTGTCGGCGGGCTTGCCGTCTGCGACGTTGCGCGTCCACCAATCGCGGTCTTCTTCGCAGGCTTGCATGTAATCGTCCGTGACGCGAACGGAATGGTTCGCGTTCTGGAAGAAGACGGAGGAGTAGGCCTCGCCGTCGATGGAGGCATCGTAACCTTGTTCGACGAGGACGTGGGCTTTGCGCTCTTCCTTCGTTTTCGACTCGATGAACTCGACGATGTCCGGATGGTCGACGTTGAGGATCACCATTTTCGCGGCGCGACGCGTCTTGCCGCCGCTCTTGATGACGCCGGCGAAGGCGTCGAAGCCCTTCATGAAGCTGACCGGGCCGGAGGCAATGCCGCCGCCGGAAAGCGATTCGTGGCTGCCGCGAAGGGTGGAGAAATTCGTGCCGGTCCCTGAACCCCACTTGAAGAGCATGCCTTCGGTCTTGGCCAGGTTCATGATCGAGTCCATGTTGTCCTGGACCGAATTGATGAAGCAGGCGGAGCATTGCGGCTTGGCCTGGACGCCGACGTTGAACCAGACGGGCGAGTTGAAGGCCATCTTTTGCTCGACGAGGAGATGAGCGAGCTCGTCGCGGAAAGCGGCTTTGGATTCGGGCGCGGCGAAATAGCCGCCTTCATCGCCCCAGCGGACGATGGTATCGACCACGCGGCCGATCAGCTGGCGGACGGAGCCTTCGCGCTCCGGCGTATTCGGCTTGCCATGAAAATATTTGGAGGCGACGATGTTGGTCGCGGTCTGCGACCAGCCCTTGGGGACTTCGACGTTTTCCTGGCGGAAGATAACCTGGCCCTTATCATTGCCAATGAGCGCGGTGCGGCGCTCCCACTCGACTTTATCGAAGGGAGCGATTTTGCCGTCCGTGAAGCGGCGCTGGAATTCCAAGCCGGTGGAGCGCCTGGTTGCGACTTGCTGTTCCATAGATACTTTCGAGTTCAATGCTGTACGTGCCTCTGCCATCTCTGCCTCCGCGCTGGCAGCGATGCCCGCCTGTGGTGGGCGATCCGCCAATAGTTGGCCGCGGCTGCGGGAGGAAAAGAGCTTTCACTCTATTTTACTCCCTTGCAGCCCGGAAATGTGTCCGCGTGTATCGCTGGGGATACACGAACGAAGGGAATTTTTGCCTCGTCCGGCTCGCTCGACCCCCGAGTTCGCCGCAAAAGCGAAAAAAACAAAAGCGTCGCTAAGCCCGCCCAGTAAATCGAGGCGCGGTCTTGAGAGAGGGCGCTCCGTTCTTGGCTTTCGGCAGGCCCGGTGAAACCTTACGCGGTAAGCCGCCGGCGCTGGGATGGGCGGTGAAGCACGCGTACGCTCCGAGTCTGGGTGCGAAGTATCGTGCGATGTCCGGGGGATGTCAAGGAAAAATACGCTGCGAACCACAAAATATTTGGTGAAGATTGTCGGGAGCGTCTACATGTAGTGGTGGCTGTGCGGAGGGCTACTAGCGCGATTTTGCGGGAAAATTGCGCGGGAAAGCTTACGACAGAGGCGTTGTGGAAATCGATCAGATGGCTGTGCAAAACGGCGCGCCAAACGCGCCAAGCCAAGTTGTGCGGGGTTACCTGATCGCGATAACATGCTCCCTACGCGATGGGAGGAATCGTCTAGATAAGGTAACGATCATGTCTAACGAAGACATCATTGTGAAAGACCCCGAAATACTTGGAGGGACTCCGGTTTTCCGGGGAACTCGCGTGCCTTTTAAGGCATTGGTGGACTACATCGAGGGTGGCGAGGCCCTGGACGAGTTTCTCGACGATTTTCCAACAGTCACTCGCGAAGCTGCACTCTCCGCTCTCGAGTTAGCCAGGGCGCTCGTTGTTCGCCAATTTGAATGAGAATACTGTTGGATGAGGAGTGGTTCCGACCTTCTAGCCGACCTTCTTCCGCTCATGCCTGAATGCATTGCGCAAATGGAGTCGATAAAGCCGGGTCAGCTCGTGTCTATCGGCTGAGCCGCCCTTCACCGTGTGCTGATCGTAGCAACAGGCGCGCAATTGACATGCCCGGAGTTTGCGAAAAAAATATAGGCTAGTGGTGGAGCTATGGCCGCGCCGATCATCGAAATCGAGGGATTGACGAAGGATTACCCCAGCGGGTTCTGGCGGAAGCGCTGGAAGCGTTCGCTCGACCATCTGACGCTTCACGTGGAGGATGGCGAGGTGTTTGGCTTTCTTGGCCCGAATGGCGCCGGAAAGACGACGACGCTGAAGCTGCTGATGGGGTTGATATTTCCCACGGAAGGGACGGCGCGGGTGCGGGGGCGCTCGATCGACGATGTTTCCATGCACCGGGAGATCGGCTACCTGCCGGAACATCCTTACTTTTACGACTATCTGACCGCGCGGGAATTGCTCGATTATTACGCGCGGTTCAGCGAGTTCAGCGCGGCGGAACGGCATGCGCGGGTGGAGAAGTTTTTGAAGCGCGTGGGCCTAGGTTCGGCGGCGAATGTGCAGCTGCGCAAATTTTCGAAAGGCATGCTGCAGCGCGCGGGAATCGCGCAGGCGATCCTGCATGACCCGAAGGTGGTGTTTTTGGACGAGCCGATGTCCGGGCTGGATCCGGTGGGGCGGCGCGAAGTGCGGGACATCATTCTGGAACTGAAGAACGAGGGGAAGACGGTGTTTTTTTCGACGCATATTTTGTCTGACGCGGAAATGCTGTGCGACCGCGTGGGCGTGCTGGTGGGCGGTAAGCTGCAGGGAGTGGGGCCGCCGCGCGAGATGGTGCCGGTGGAAGTTCATTCGATAGAGATCGTGTTCGAATTGCCGGACGGGCGTGAATTGCCGCAGCGGATGGCGGCGCAATCGACGTCGATCGGGGGACGTTATCGGCTGTCGGTGCCGGAGGAAGATGTGTACGCGGTCGTCGACCAGCTGCGAATTGCCCAAGCGCGCATTCTTTCGATGACGCAAGTGCGGCCGACTCTGGAAGACTATTTCATCCGATTGGTGGGGCAGGAGCGAGCGGCAACCCATGAGGCGGAGGTGGCGTTGCGATGAACACGCTGCCCGGGACCGTGGCGGTGAACACGTTTCGCGAAGCTGTGCGCGACCGCGTGCTCTATAACCTGATTTTTTTCGCGCTGCTGATGATCGGGGCCGCGATTCTGGTGGGGCAGATTTCGATCGGAATCGACCGGATGGTGATCATCAATCTGGGCCTTTCGGCGATCTCGCTGATCGGGCTGGTGATGGCGATTTTCATCGGCGTGAGCCTGGTTTCGAAGGAGATCGAGAAGCGAACGCTTTACAGCCTGCTGGCGCGGCCGATTCACCGTTGGCAATTTCTAGCCGGAAAATATGCAGGGCTGCTGCTCACGCTGCTGGTGAATACGGTGTTCATGGCGATCGGGCTGGCGGCGGCGCTTTTTTATGTGGGCCGGCCCTTTGTGCGCGGCGACGCGACGATCGTGGTGGCGATCTATTTCATTTTGCTGGAGCTGGCGCTGGTGACGGCGCTGGCGCTGCTCTTTTCGTGCTATTCGAGCCCGATGCTTTCGACGCTGTTCACGCTGGGGGTCTACATCACGGGCGTTTTCGCGCAGGACATCCGGCGGGCGGGAGAGATTTCGCAGAGCGTGGCCGTGGAGTTCGTGACGCGGGCGATCTATTATCTGGTGCCGAATTTTCATAATTTCAACGTGATTGCCGCAGCGGCGCACGGCGAAGGGGTGCCGTTTGCACTGATCTGGCAAAACACGCTCTACACGGCGGTTTATGTGACGCTGGTGCTGCTGGGCGCGACGGCCGTCTTTTCGGGGCGCGACTTGAAGTGAGCCTTCCCTATCGAACTCGCGTGAAACGCGTCGCGCTGAGCGCGATCCCGCTGCTTTTTTGCGTGGCCGCCCTCTTGCAGTGGAAAATCGACGCGGCGGCCGCGACGATCTCGCAGGCAAACGAAGAACTCATCCTGCAGTCGCCGACCGCGATCAAAAAACTCAGCATGGGATATGACGCGTTGCTGGGCGACATCTATTGGACGCGGGCCGTACAGTATTACGGGCGAGAGGTGCAGAAGCCGAATCCCGATTTTCATCTTTTGTGGCCGCTGCTGAACGTGGCCACGACGCTCGATCCGAAACTCGAGGTGGCGTATCACTTCGGCGCGATTTTTCTATCGGAGACGGGACACGTGGGAGCGGGCCGAACGGATTTAGCGGTGCAGCTGGTGAAAAAGGGGATCGCGGCCAATCCTAATCTTTGGCAACTGGGGACCGACCTGGGATTTCTCTATTACTGGCGGATGAAGGATTATTCGGATGCCGCCGCCGCTTATCTGCAGACAAGCCGCATTCCCAATTCACCGCCGTGGATCAAGATGATGGCAGCTCGTGTGGCACAGACCGGCGGTTCTCTCGAGACTTCGCAGATGATTTGGCAGCAAATTTACGCTTCGACCAAAGATCCGACCGTAAAGAAACGCGCCTACGAGCAATTGCAGGGGCTGAGAGCACAGGAAGATTTAATCCAGCTGGGAAATATCTCCGAGGAATATAAGAAGCACTTTGGCCATTATCCGGCGTCGGAAGAAGAATTGCGCGCGGCGGGCTACCTGACGGGCATCCCTGTCGATCCGGCCGGCTTTCCTTACGAGATCGGCCCAGACGGCAAGGGGCGCTTCAATTCGAAGACGACCTTTCAGATGCCGCCGCAGCCCAAGGTTTATTCTGCCCCGACAGCTCCGCATCAGACACAAGCGGCACCGACGACCCGAACGCGAGTACAATAGTACTTGCAACCAAAGCCCCTGCCGACCTATCCCAAGAGGGAAGCCTCCTATGTTCCGAAATACCGCGATAGCCGGTCTTTGTGGCGCGCTTGCCGTGGTGTTGGGCTTTGCTCCGGTGCGAGCCACACGGGCGCAAACCGCTTCGGGCGCGGGCAGCCTGTCGCAGGCGCCTGCGGATGCAGAGTTGAATGCCCGCGGCGCCGAGCTCATTGCAAATCAGCACAAGGATGATGACGCGCTCGACCAGTACGAGCGGATCGAGCACGAGGTAGACAAGACCGGAGGCGCGTACCCGAGAACGCTGGACGATAAGAAAGTCCGCCTGGTGCCGAATGGCGCTGGAACGACCAAGCTGTTGCTGGAAGAAAACGGCGAGACGGTGACGCCGGAGCAATATCAGCGCGAATTACAAAACTGGCTGAGCGTGCTTCAGTTCATGGTGAATCCGGATGACGACCGGATGAAGACGGCCACGGCAAAGTATCTAAGGAAGAAGCAGACGCGGACGGAGCTGGTGGACGCAATGCTCACCGCGTTCACGCGGAAGTGGGTGCGGCGCGAAATGATGGACGGCCGCGATTGTGATGTGATCGAGCTGACACCCGACCCCAATTTTCATCCGCATTCAATATTCGAAGACGCGTTGCCACACGCGAACGCGACGATCTGGGTCGATCACAATGCCAACCAACTGGTGCGCGCCGAAGCGAAGATTACGAGCGACGTCTGGGTGGGCGGCGGGGTGCTGGGCAAGCTTTATAAGGGAGGCGTCTTTGTAATGGAGCAGGCCGAGGTCGCGCCGGGCGTATGGCTGCCGACGAAGTACCAGTTTGATTTTTCGGGGCGCAAATTTCTGTTCAGTTTCGAAGAGCACGAGAGAATCGACGTGAGCCGCTATCGCTACATGGGCACGGCGAAAGACGCAATCGCTGTCGCCCAGAGCGAGTTGGCTAGTGGGAAACCCCTCGCCGGAGATCCGTAACCCTTTCGGGCAATTCGGGTTTAAATAAGAGACAGAAAGGCAGGGTATCCGCATGCGGTTGCGTGTTGGGCGTGCACGTGTGTCTTTCGCGAGTGTTCTCGGTTTATTGATGGGTCTGGCGTTGGCTGGCGTTTGGGTGCAGGGACAGAAGGCGGCGACGGCGTCTTCCAGCCAGGCGGCAGCTGCCAACCAGACGGCAGGCGCAGCAACGCCGACAGCCTCGCCGGCGCAGCAGCCTGCAAAAGTGTGGACGAACGACGATTTGAGTGGTTTGCCGGGCGAATCCGTTTCGTCCGTGGGATCAGGCGTAGCCAATCGCAAAACGACGGCGAAGCCGCTGCAACCGGCGTCAAAGGCCAGGACGGCTTACTACCAGAACAAGATCGCGCGCCTCCGGGCACAGATTCCGCCAATCGACAGCCAGATCTCGCAGTTACAGTCGGCAATCGCGGGCACGAGTCCTGACACGCCGCGGAAGTACATTGGGGTGAAGCTGGATGACTGGCAAAGCGAACTGGCCGAGCTCCAGAAAAAGCGCGCTGACTTGGTGAGCCAGATCAATTCGGTCGAGGATCAGGCTCGGCATGAGGGCGTGCCGACGAATGCACTCCCAAGCATGGACGACGCGGGCCGATAACGGCGACCGTTTTCCTCTTTGAGTTTCTCGAAGAGCGTTGGTGACGAAAAATGTCTGCGCGCCGACAATTCACGCTCAACTTGAGCTTTCAAGCCCTTCGAAATTTTTACTGGGCGCGAAGACTTTTTACCCGGTCAAGGCAACAAAGAGAGCGTGTTTTCAGTCACTTAGGAATGGCGTGCGGCGTGCGATGTGTATAGGCGTCAGGAGGAAGGAAGCCGAGGATCCCTTCGGGGATTGAGGGCTGGGCCGGCTTTCTTCCTCCGGCCTTTTTTTACCCGCCTGTAAGGCTCTCGCTGTTCAAACCCATGGCACTTACGCGTGATCGCGGCCTCAAGCTGTTTAGAATCTTCTGCGGCGGGCAGTCGAAAAATTTGGCCGCCAGCGTTCCCGTTCGGCAGCAAATCGTGTAAATTATTAACCCCGACCGGATGGGGCGTGGTCCAATCGGTAGGACACCTCACTGTTAATGAGGATGGTGTTGGTTCGAGTCCAACCGCCCCAGCCATACCTTCCCAGCGTCCGGCTAGCCTCTTTTGGCTGCCTCCGAGGAAAAAGTGAAGACTTATACCTGCGTCTGCGGGCAGCTGATCTTTTTTCAAAATGTGGCGTGCGTGAATTGCCGCCGCGAACTGGGATTCCTGCCCAACCTGCTGGCGGTGACGAGCCTTGAACCGGCTGAGCAGGGGCGCTGGCTGCCTACTCTCGGAGGCGGCCAAGCCCCCCTCTATCGAAAGTGCCAGAATTACTCGAACGAGAACGTGTGCAACTGGATGGTCCCTGCTGAAAGCACCGAAACTTTTTGTATATCGTGCCGGCTGAACGAAATTATTCCAGATCTAAGTATTCCGGTGAACCGCGAGCTTTGGGGAACCGCGGAGTTGGCGAAGCGGCGACTGATTTACAGCTTGTTGCAGTTGAAGCTGCCGATGGCAAGCAAGAGGGAAGACCCGGAGCGGGGACTTCGATTTCGATTCCTCTCCGATAGGACTAATCCGGACGGAAGCGTAAACCGAGTAATGACAGGACACAACCAAGGCACGATTACCCTGAATATCGCCGAAGCCGACGACGCTGCCCGGGAAAAAGTGCGGCGAGAAATGCATGAGCCATACCGTACGCTGCTCGGGGATCTACGTCACGAGAGCGGACACTATTACTGGGACCGGCTCGTGCGAGATACGGAATTTCTAGAGCCCTATCGCGCGCTATTTGGCGACGAACGAGCCGACTACGCAGCCGCTCTGAAACGCCATTACGATTCGGGCGCACCGCCAAATTGGCAGGAAAACTTCATCAGCGCGTACGCCACCACCCATCCGTGGGAAGACTGGGCCGAGAGCTGGGCCCATTTTCTGCATATTCAAGACGCGCTCGAAGTGGCGCACGATTTCGGGCTGGTGGGGAAACGGATCCTGGCAGAGCCCAAGAAACGGCGTCCTAAAACCTGGCTTTCCTCGAGGCAAATTAGCTTCAATGAAACGATTCTCGCTTGGTCGGAACTAGCCGTAGCGTTGAACAGCATTAATCGGAGCATGGGCTTGGCGGATTTGTACCCCTTCGTTCTGTCCCAGCCGGTGGTGGCAAAGCTCGGCTTTATCTCTGACTTGGTGGGGGCGCATGCGGCCTAAGAACCCGGAGGGCCTCTGGCGAGGGCCGGCTGTGTCCGATCGTAGTCCCGACTTTGCGAAATGAACATCGGGGGCGCGTAGCAGCACGCGAGGCGAAGCTTATGTATTTTCGCGCGGCGGATTTCCCGAGGGTTTTGATTCAATTTGCCCGGGTTTTTTTAGGCTTACCCGGGCGCTTTGGCTCTCTGACGATGAATCGCATGCGCCACCTTAGCCTTGTGGAAGCAGGTGTGCCATAGGAACAATTCTGCACACTCGCCGCGGAGTTACCGGAGAGCCTTACGAGGTCTTCATGCAGGCCGAAGAGCGGCCATTTCCAGCAGGCTTTCAGTCGCGGATTATCGGAAAGCCAGATTCGGTCCAGCCGCGCCAGCCGCCGTCCATGGAAATGACGTTGCGATAACCCATCCTTTGCAGATTATCGGCGGCAAGCGCGGAACGGAAGCCGCCTCCACAATAGAGAACGACGGTCGCTTCCTTATCCGGAATGGCCTTTTCAATGTCGCGTTCGATGACGCCCTTGCCGAGGTGGATGGCTCCTGGGACATGGCCGCGAGCCCATTCGGAATCTTCGCGCACGTCGACGAGGAAGAATTTTTCACCGGCATCGAGGCGCTTTTTCGTCTCGCGGTAGTCCTCTTCCTTGACGCGCTTCTTCGCGTCTTTCACCAGATTGAGAAAACCTTCGCTGTGTTGCATGGCGTCACTCCCGGCGTGGCTTCGAGCTATTGAAGACAGTACCACAGACGGGTCGCCCACCCGACTGAAAGCGCAAACACCAGGCGGTTTCAGTTTCCGACGCGCAGCGACCGCGTCAGATTCGCTAGAGTAGCCAGGGCCGAAAAAGCCGCCAGCTGAGACGTTCGTGGATTCGCACGCGACGGAACGTTCTTCACGTCGACGGCGAGTTCGCCGAATTCGCCCTTGAGGTGGATTTCATGAACATTTTGCGTGCCGCCCGGAACGGCGACGACGCGAACTCGCACGGGAACTTTCGGGTCGACGGACAGGCGCAGCGACGCAGCGACGTTTGACGTGGTAGGAAACGCGCGGGCAGCCTCTTCGGCCGTGCCGTCAAAAATGAGCGTGTCTTCTTTCATTTCTTCAACGGCAATGGCCCGTTCGGTGACGTACTTTGTGCCTTTCAGCGCGGCGGCCGGTTTGCGGCTGGTGAGCGTGGCGCAATCGATGCGGCCCATCGACGCGGATTTTATTCCGTCGAGGCCAGCGATCGCTCCCGATGGAATGTAGATACGGCAGCTTTTTTCCGCAGCTTCACGAAACCAATCGTCATGGCCGAGAAGGCCACCAACACTGAGGATTAGCAGGTCGCGGCTGCGGGCCAAAGCTTTTGGCACCAGGGTTTGAAGTGCAGCCTGGCTTGCAGCTTCCACCACGAGATCAGTGCCATCGATCAGGTCGTCTAGCGAGACAACCGGCGGTGGCGAAGAAAGAACGGCGGCAAAGCTTTCGGCGCGCGATGCGTCCTGATCCGAGATTGCTACGAGTTCGGCGTCAAAGCGGCCGCGATCGACGGCGGTGGCAAACGTTTGTCCGATCGAGCCGACACCGAGAATGCCCACTTTCAGTTTCGTTGGCATGATCGGCGCTCACGCGAACTGCAGCATGCGATCAATCGCGCCGCGGGCTTTGGAAGCAATGTCGGCCGGCACACGGATTTCGGGAGACATTGTCTCGAGCGAGCGGATCACATTGTCCAGCGTGATCGTCTTCATGAACGCGCACACCGCCTCCGGATTCACCGGGTAGAAGCGCTTATCGGAGAAATCTTTGTTGAGGCGATGCATGATGCCGAGTTCGGTGCCGACCGCAAATTCGCCCGCGGAAGACTGGCGAATGTGCTTGATCATGCCTTCGGTGGAGAGAAAGAACGTTTTGTCCTGCGGCAGCGTACCGTCGAAAACCTTTGCCATGCAGGAGCTGACGCAGCCGCATTCCGGATGCAACAGCAGTTCGATCTCGGGGTGCTCTTCCATAACTTGCGAGACCTGCTCCGGCTTGATCGTCTTGTGCACGTGGCAGTAGCCGGGATAGGCGATCACGTTGTTGCGCTGCGTCTGGCGAGCGACAACGCTGGCGAGATATTTATCGGGAACGAAGAGAATCGGACGCTCGGCGGGAATCGAAGCCACAACTTTTGCCGCGTTCGCCGATGTGCAGCAATAGTCGCTTTCCGCCTTCACGGCCGCTGACGTATTGATGTACGCGACGACGACGGCGTCGGGATATTTCGACTTCCACTCGCGTAATTCTTCCACGGTGAGCGAAGCCGCGAGCGAGCATCCGGCGCGCAGATCGGGCAATAGGACGGTTTTTTCGGGACAGAGAATCGAAGCAGTTTCGGCCATAAAATGCACGCCGCAGAAAACGATCGCCGCCGCGTCGGTCCTGGCCGCGGTTTGCGAGAGTCGCAGCGAATCGGCCACGGCGTCGGCGACTTCCTGAATTTCGGGGCGTTGATAGAGGTGTGCCAGGATGATTGCTTTGCGTTCGGCGCAAAGCTCGCGGATGCGCCGCTGCTTGCGGAGAATTTCCTCGGGCGAATCGGCGATATTTTCCACGATCGGAAGCTGGTAACGATTATCGAAAGGGTCTTGTCTTGCAGCTGCGGTGGCCATGCGAATTCCTTTCCGAATTGGTGATGCGATTTATGAAATCCTTTGCGCGAGGTCGAGCGCCCGCGCGGAATGCGTGAGGGCGCCCACCGAGATCGCGTCGGCGCCGGCTGCGGCGTATTCCTCGATGTTGGCGTCGCTGATGCGGCCGCTCGCTTCGATCAAGACGTCATCGTAAAGATTTCTCGACTTTAGCGTTTCGATGACGCCGGCGATTTCGTGGGGCGTCATATTGTCCAAAAGAAGCAGGCACGGATATGCCCCGTCGGCCCGCAGGCGGAGTTCGCGGAATTTAGCTGCGGCGGCCAGTGCGGCGGCGGAACTGCGGACTTCAATTTCGATGAAGGCCGACTCGGTGCGGAGAGACCATGCGCGCTCGATTGCGATAGGACCGGCCTCTTCTTCGGTACCGGCGAGAACAGCGAGGTGGTTGTTCTTGATTAAGATTGCGTCGCCGAGGCCGATGCGATGCGTGCCGACGCCGCCCAAATGCAGCGCGCGCTTGTCCAGCAGGCCGCAGGGCGTCTTGCGCGTCCCTACGAGGCGGGAGTGAGGGTTACGCCGCGCGACGCGGCTTTGCAGGCGGTTGGCCGCAGTGGCGATGCCGCACATTCGCTGAAGCAGATTTAAGCCGACACGCTCTACGCTGAGGAGGCGGGATTGATCGCCCTCGATGCGAAGAAGCACTTCGCCCGAATTGAAAGGGGCACCGTCTTTTGCCAGAAGAAATACAGCGATTTGCGAAGCGCGGAGCAAAAATGCGAATTCCTCCAGGCCGGCGGCTATGCCAGGTTCGCGCGGGATGACGTCCGCGGACGTTCGCCTCGGGGAGAGGCGGAGAGCGGCAACGGTGAGGTCGCGGGGCGCCGTATCAGCCGCGAGCAAAGCATCGAGAATGGGCCGGACGGCAGTTTTGTAAGCCGCATCACCCATATTGAGCGACGCTCCGCGGAAAAGCGCTTGCTCGGTCCGTTGCGCGCGCGTCAAAGTTGCGGGAAGTGGAAGAGCCGCCGTCATTTCAGCAGGAAACCTCTCTCGCGAAGCTCGGCTTTCGCTCGCGCCACGATTTCGGCTCGGTGAGCCTCCACGGTATGCAAATGAACACCTCCCGTGAGGGACGAAAGCAGCGAGGCTTTTTTGGCGCGCATTTGCTGCAGGAAATCCTGCACATCAGCGCGCGATTCGATCATCAGCGAGCCGCGTAGTTCGCCGTAAAGCGGGTGTTCGACGATCACGTCAAGAATCTTCACGCCATGATCGACCAGAATCTGAAGCTCCTCTTCGGTGCGCTCGGCGGGATGATTGCAGGCCAGAATTTCCCGGTGCTCCAGCTGCAGGACGTCAGGCAGGCGATAACCGCGAGGCGTTGCGAGAATTTCGGCGCCGCCGGCGCGCAGGATCGCAATGTCTTGCACGATGCATTGGCGGCTCACATCAAAGTGCGTGGCGAGTTCGCTGCCGCGAACCGGCACGCGCCGGCGCTGCATCCAGCCGAGAATGCGGCGGCGGCGATCATCGCCCGCGTCGATCGGAGGCACGGCGGGCTGCACACGTTTGGAGCTTCGCGAAACGGCCAGCATGGGGTGGCACTCTCTGCTGTCTTGTCACCTATCTAGACAGATGCCAAGCATAACAGAAGAGGGCTCGGCGCGAGAAGGCTGTTTGTGCCCGGCCGCAGCATCTTGTGAGGCGGTTCAGGACAAAGCTTTGTGGAGGCGTTGGTAGGTGGTGCTCAACTCTTCGGGTTCCATGCGGGTTTCGCCGATCACGGTCATAAAACTGGAATCGCCGGACCAGCGAGGGAGCACGTGGAGATGCAAATGGCCGGTGATGCCGGCGCCGGCTGCGCGGCCCAGATTCATTCCGAGATTGTAGCCTTCGGGGTGGTAAAGCTCCTGCAGCGCTTTCTGGGTCCGCTGGGCGAGGAACATCATTTCAGCCGATGCTTCCGGAGGCATGGCGCCCAAATCGCCGGAATGGATGTAAGGCACGATCATTACGTGACCGCTGGTGTAGGGGTAGCGATTGAGAATAATGAAATTTTTTTCGGCGCGAAGGACGATCAAAGTCTGGCGATCGTCGTTGGCCTCAAGCGCGCGGCAAAAGACGCATCGGTCGTCCTTGGCTTCGTCCGCAACGTATCGATAACGCCACGGCGACCAGATGTAATCCATCCACTCAGCCTTGTGTGGTGCCGGAGCGCGAGGCGCCGACGGCTGCGGACTTGGGGTTGTTGACGTAGTCTTTCAATTCCTTGCTCGGCTTGAAGAACGGAATTTTCTTTGCGGGGACTTCTACCTTTGCGCCGGTCTTGGGGTTACGCCCCGTCCGCCCGCGGCGCTGGCGGGTCCGAAAACTGCCAAAGCCGCGAATCTCGATCTTGTCGTCGGTTTGCAACGCGCCGATGATGCTTTCGAAGATGGCTTCAACCACCGCCTCGGATTCCTTGCGCGGCAGTTCCGTTGCCCGTGTGACCTCCTCGACGAGGTCCGCCTTTGTCATCGTGTGATTGTCTGGTCCAGCCGCGGCTTCTGCCATGAGATGCGAGCCTCCTATAAGAACATGTCTGGGCGCCGGGCGGGGTCAGCGCACAACCTTTGGATATCATCAAAAGCCTGCAACGTAAAGATTTTCCTGATAGATAGGGCCCTTTCAAGATACGGGCTGGTCTTGAGATTGACTCTAGCTCGAAGCCTGGCGCTTGGCCAAGATAGCGTCACCAATGGTGGCGTTTGGCGACGACTTGGACGAACGGAACGATTCGATTTCCTGCTTCTCGGCCTGCTTCTGTGCGGCGCGATAGCTGAGGCTGATTTTTCGCTGTTCGGCCTCGAGGCGAAGGATCTTGAAATCATAAGTTTGTCCCTGTGAAAGGACGGCGGTAACGCGATCCGCGCGAGAAAGCTTTTCCTTGTCGCGCTCGCCCTTGCGGTGCCGCTCTTCGATTTCGGAGACGTGGCACAAGCCTTCGATCCCGTCTGAAAGTTCGACAAAGGCGCCAAAATCGGTGGTGCGGACCACTTTGCCACGGACGATTTCGCCGATCTTGTTTGCCGCAAACCAGTTGGCCCAGATGTCATTGACCTGCTTTACGCCAAGCGAAAGCCGGCGATTTTCCGAGTCAACCTTCAGCACGCGCGCTTCGACGGTTTCGCCCTTCTTGAATTTTTCGCTGGGATGCTTGATGCGCTCGGTCCAGCTCATATCGCTGATGTGAATCAGGCCTTCCATGCCCTCTTCGACTTCCACGAACGCTCCGAAATCAGCGAGATTGCGAATTCTACCGGTAAGAACCGTGCCGACCGGATATTTCTGCGCAGCGGCTTCCCATGGATCGGGGAGGGTTTGTTTCAGGCCGAGGGAGATACGACGCTGGTCCATCTTCAGTTCGAGCACCACCACATCAACCAAATCGCCCACCTTCACGATTTTGGACGGGTGTTTCGTGCGCTTGGACCAACTCATTTCACTGATATGAACCAAACCTTCCACGCCGGGCTCGATCTGGACGAAGGCGCCGTAATCAGTGACGCCGACAATCGCTCCTTGGATGCGCGAGCCCACCGGGAAGCGCGCTGCGACCGTCGCCCAGGGATCGGGCAAGAGCTGCTTGCGCCCGAGGGATATTCTTTGCTTTTCCTTGTCGAACTTCAGGACCTGGACTTCGATCTCGTCACCCGGCTTCACCAGCGATGAAGGGTTCGGCACGCGGCCCCAGACGAGATCGCTCACGTGGAGAAGACCGTCCATCCCCCCTAGATCGACGAAAACGCCGTAATCCGTCACGTTTTTCACGCGGCCCGTAACCACGGAGCCTTCTGTGAGGGTTTCGGCGAGGGCGTCGCGTTTTGCTTTGGCTTCGTCCTCGAGAATCGCACGCCGGCTCACCACGACGTTGCCCCGCTTGCGGTTGAGCTTCAGAATGCGAACATCAATGTCCTGGTCTTTCCACGCATCCAGATCGTGAGCGGGGCGCAATTCGATCTGCGATGCCGGCAAAAAGGCGCGCACCCCGATGTTTACCACCAAACCGCCCTTGATCCGCTCCACCACCTTGCCGGTCACGGTAGTGTGTTCGCGATACGCCTTTTCTATGCGTTCCCAAACGCGGCGCCGATGCGCGCGAATGTGAGAGAGCAGAACGTAACCATCCTTTTGTTCGTGAAGGCGCTCGACTTCGATAGTTTGGCCAGGCCCGAATTCGATTGGGCTGCCTGAATCCAGGAATTCCTGCGCGGGAACGAGACCCTCAAACTTCCCTCCCACGTCGACAACCACGCCGGCTTCCGTGACCGCCAGAACATGCCCCTCGAAGACTTCGCCCTGCGCGGTTGCAGGCTCAGGCGTCGAAAACTGATCGAGGAGCTGGTCCATCGTTTCGGTCGTTTCAGCTTCGGCCGACTCGGCTGATTCTGGGACCGCCGCTCTCAGCGCCTCAGCAGTCATTCCTTCGCTTGCTTGCGAACCGGTGTCCTCGAAGGCTACCGCGGCTTCCGCTCCAGGAGTCGCAACAGCCTCAGGCTCTCGGGCAAGCGCGGTGGCCACGCCGGCCGACGCCTGAAACTCAGACGCGGCTGACGGCGCCGGTGCGGACAAACTCTCCTGCGTTGTTCCCGGAGTATTCTCGGTAAACGTAAACTGTGGCTCCTGCGGATTCTGGGTTGACATGTCTGCGGCCTCCCTGTGATTCATGCCCCGCGTGGCGATACTAGTGCCTCGTTGTTATTCCCTCCAACGTGGGGGATGGACCAAGAGGGGAAATAAAGCGTCCGCGCTCGACGCCGTATCGAGAGAAATGATACCCGCGAGGTTTATCGGTTGTCAACAAACCGGCTGTGAAAAACCTCCCTAAATTCTTGAGGCCTAAAGTGATTATGGTAGAGTCGCTCATCGATGCGAATCTTCGTTCTTGGAGCCGGGGGAGCCGGCTCGCTGCTGGCTCATCTGCTCGTGCGCCAAGGGCACAGTGTCTGGTGTGGGGACCGCGACGTCGACCGGGCGAAGCGATTTCTGGGTAAAAAAAGCGAAATTGAAGTGGTGGCGGCGAATGCGCGCAATGTGTGGTCGCTCGTCCGAGCCGGCCGCGGGGCTCAATTGGTGGTAAACGCCTCACCCGCGGTCTTTAACGAGATCGTAATGCGAGCGGCGCTGCGGCTGCGCGCACATTATCTGGATTTGAATGCCCACCTCACCCGAAACCCGTTTCGCCCAGAGCAGTTTCGCTTTGGAAAACGCTTTGAAGCGAAGAAGCGTGCCGCCCTGATCTGCGCCGGAGCGGCACCCGGACTCACCAATTTGCTGGCCAGGCGCGCGGCCGAAATGCTCGATTCGGTGGACTCCGTGCAGGTGCGTCTTTTCGAGAGCACCGAAAGCAGCGATCCCGTTTCGACGTGGTCGCCGGACGTTGCTTACGATGCGGCAATTTCGCAGCCACGAATCTATCGTGACGGGCGTTTTCTGCTTACGAAGCGATTCGCCGAGCGCGAAAAGTTCGTTTTCCCGCAACCCATGGGGCTGACGCCGGTATATTTGGCCGCGCAGGACGAAGTCTGCATGGTTCCCTATTCGATCGCGATTCGAAACATGGACGCAAAGATCGGCGGCGACGATTTTGAAAGATTGCGGCGCTGGTATAGGCGCGGCAAGCTGAATCGGTCTCAGGGATTGGTTCGAAAGCGTTTCCCCGTGCCGCCCACGCCGCGTCAAGTCGCGAAACTGATTCGCGCGGGCGTTTTGGAAAACGCGCGGTTTGCAGCTGCCATCCTGGTGCAAGGCACAAAGCGCGAGCAACCGCTGCTGATTCGCTGGGACGTCACCTTTCCGACGCTTTATCAGATCCGGCGGCTCGGGCTCACGGCCACACCCATTTCTTATGCGACTGCTCATCTCGCGGCGCTGTTCGTGAAGCATTTCCCGAAGGGATTCGCCGGAGTCGCCGGGCCCGAGATGTTACCTGACGAAACTCGCAAAGCCATACTTGCGGACGTAAGAGGCCGCGATTTTCGAATCAGCATGAAAACGCGCCGACTGAAGCCCGTTGAAGAAGAGGAATTTTAGCGAACGCCGGGCGCCGTCACACGAGGATTTCAGCGGCAATGCCGGCCACGTATTCCGCGATTGCCGATGCCGACGTAAGTCCGGGTGATTCCATTCCCATCAGCTGAATCGCCTGCGGAAAATCGGGGTCGCGCTCGATAACGAAGTCCGGAGCCGATTTCGAGCCGTGCCCACCGACGGCCGTGCCGGGGGCGGTGAGCTTCGGGCGAATTCCCGAATAAGCCAGCACCAGATCCTCCTTCGTAATCTCCGGCAAAAGCGCCTTTGCGCCCTCCACGAACATCTCGACCGAATCGCGATTTTTTTCGTAATCATTTTTGTCGTTCACGTACTTGGCCGTCGGTCCCAGCAGGACCGTGCCGTGCAAAGTCTTCGTGAGGTGAAGGCCCAGGCTGAGGCCCTTCGGGTGCGGCAGAGGGTAGACTAATCCCCGCACCCAATCATTACGGGAACGCACGAGCTCGCAATATTCGCCTCGCACCGGATAAATGCGATGCGAGGCCATTTTCGAGCCGAGCATAGCCGCGATTTCATCCGCGTAAAGCCCCGCGCTATTGATCAGGCAGCGGGCCTCGATTTCCCCCGCTGAGCTTTCCACGCGGATGCCACCTGCCGTCCGTTCAAGCTTCTCAACCTTCGCATTGGTGACGATGTGAGCGCCATTATCCGTGGCAAGGCGGGCGTGCGCTTTCACCAGATCTTCACTCGAAAGGATGCCGGTCGAGGCAACTTCAAGCGCGTAATGTCCCTCGATGTGCGGCTCGCGCTTGCGAATTGCGGCGCGGTCGATGATGCGCAGTCCCTCGACTCCGTTAGCTCCGCCATTCCTCTTCAGCGCTTCCAGATCACGCAGGCCTTCTTCGGTGGCGGAGACGACAATCTTCCCCGTCTTGTGAAACGGCACGTTGTTCGCGGTACAGAATTCGTACATGAGGGCATTCCCGCGGACGCAGAGTCGCGCTTTGAGCGAGCCCTGCGTATAGTAAATGCCGGAGTGAATCACGCCGCTGTTGCGAGTGCTCGTCAGCATCCCGACTCTGGGAAGCGCCTCGAGCACGAAAACGTCGGGATAGGATTTCGATAGCTCGCGCGCGATCGAACAGCCGATCACACCTCCGCCGACGATCACAATGTTCGCTTGATCCATGTTCGCGTCACTCGCTCTTGCGCGGCAGCTCGATATCCGGCCTTGGAGAGCGGCCCTCAAGATTAATCCAAATCAGCCCCGCAGTTGCCATAAAGATCGCCAAATACACGTTCATCGCCGAAAAAGGCTGCGCGCCGCTATGCACCAAAATCAGTTCAAGCAGAATGGACGGCGCGATCACTCCTGACGCGATCAGCGCCATAAGCGACAGCGGCCCGCGGATGTTTCGCGCCGCAAAACCGAGCAGGCATCCGGCGGGGAAAAACAGAATGGCGTAAAAGGTGTAGCGATACCCCTGCAACTCGTCGGGCCGAGGCCTCCGGATCAAACTGGCGGCCGATGCAGCAGGGCCAAGGCGGTAACCGCTATACAGCACCTGGCCGTTTGAGTACATCCAGAGCTTCGATCCGTCGAAGCAGAAGAGCACGTTGCGCGGCTGATTGACCACGAAAACGTGCGGAATCGACCATTCGAGGTGATAGGGCCGGGGCGCCAGCGGGTTGCGAAACCAGAAGGCGAGCGCTTCAGACGCTTGGCGAATCTGAAGGTCCGGTATCTGGCCCGGACGACCGATCGCGACGAGGCTCGCGTTGACGCCGTTCACCTGAAAAGGCACAAAATCGAGATGAATCGAGAAGCGGCCGGATTTCTGTATGCGCGTCACGAGGTTCGAAACAGGAGACTGCGTCGCAAGCCACGAACCGCCATTCCAAGTGCCCGAAAACGGTTGCTCCGAGACGTTTTGAGTTTGCTGCGGCGCAAGATCGGGCAGGTCATGCCGCGTGTCTTGCAGCGGATTACCGCGAAAAAATTGGAACGAGGCGATTGCATCGCTCGAAGGATAATTTGCTTCCGGCGCCGCCGATGTGATTCGCGCCGCCGCGTCGTCCGGCAAAGTGTGGTCCCAAAACTCGACCGAATAGATTCGGCCGGTCCACGGCTGTTTGCTCCAATCGTGCGCGGGCCCGCCTACGCTCAGTAATGAGTTGGCCTGCCAGTCGCTGAGTGCGGTGTCTTTTTGCAGGCGGGCCGCCACCGCAAAAGAAAGCGCGAAATAGCAGACGAGAACGATCGCCACATTTCTTGCGCTCGCGAGCCGTTCAATCGCCGCTTCGCACGTTTGCGCAAGGCGAACCAGCAGGAGACCGCACATGAGAAAGCAGAGGCATCCGATAAGAGAGCCGGAAGAGTTCGTAATGACGTCTTCCCAGCCCGAGTCGCGGCCGGGAATGAAAAACTGCGCGAATTCCACGCTATAAGAGAGAAACACACCCGCAATCCAGGCGAGCGCAGCCGTCGCTGTTAGCGAGAATCCGCGCTTGCGACACAGGCCGGCCAGCCCGAATCCGAACGGTATGAAGAGCAGAACATTGAGGAATGCATCCCTCGGCCCCGCGTCCTTACCTAAGCCCTGCAATAGAAAGGGATTCGATCCCGGATACGCATGCGGATTGACGCGAAACGGATACAGCGTGAGGAAAAAAATGCCCGCGATTGCAAGGACCAGAATCCGAAGCGACCAGCGAAATTCCCGGGGAAATTCCTCACGTTGAGGCTGAAAGTGTTTCATCATCCGGAAGGTGCGATCATCGAGCTTTCGTTAAAAGTTTAGCATGACGCAAAGCGCAGCCCGGAAACAGCGCTTCAGTCTGAGCCGCCGACTTGCTCACCGAAGGCGGCATGTAGCTGTTCGCGCCAGTCCGGCAGTTTCACGCCGAACGTGCGGTTGAGAAGCGCATTCGAGAGAACGGAATACGGCGGGCGCCGCGCTGGCGTCGGGTACTGATCCGTCGTGATCGGCGCAACTGTTTCGGCGATCAATTGGCGGCCCTGAGTTGCGGCGGCGAGCCAGGGAAGATCAGGTGGCGCGCGCCGCGCGTCCTTGAGTATTTCTTGCGCGAATTCATACCATGAGGTCGCACCAGCCGCGGTCATGTGATACGTGGCGCTGCTCGCCGCAAATGCCTCAGCGCTATTGCCCCGATGCAGCAGCGTTCGAAGGACGCTTGCGGTGGCGCGCGCGATTTCGCGGCACCAGGTAGGCGCTCCGATTTGGTCGCGCACCACTCTCAGCTCCTTGCGGTCCGAGGCGAGCCGCAGCATCGTGAGCAGGAAATTGCGGCCGCGCGTCGAATAGACCCAGGCGGTGCGAAAGATCAAATGCGCAGGGCCGATTTCGCGGATCGCCTCCTCGCCCTCGAGCTTTGTTCTTCCGTAAACGCTCAATGGGTTCGTCGGATCGGTCTCTTCATAGGGCGAGGTTTTCGTTCCGTCGAAAACGTAATCCGTGGAATAGTGGACCAGCAGCGCACCGAGCTTTTTGGCTTCTTCTGCCATTGCGCGCGGCGCTTCGGCGTTGATCGCCTGAGCGAGTGCTTCCTCCGACTCAGCTTTATCGACTGCGGTATAGGCGGCCGCATTTACGACGATCGAGGGCTGAATCTCCCGAATTACCTGGGCAACATCTTTCGTGGAGGAAAGATCCAAGGTGTGACGATCGAACGAAGCCAAATCGCCGAGCGGCGCCAGAAAATGACGCAGCTCGTATCCCACCTGCCCGTTTTGCCCGATCAACAGAATTTTCGCGCTCATTTTGTACATATCAGTTTCGCACGAACTCCGCGGCTGGCGGCCCTTTTGCCTTCTGGGTTACTATCGCTTGCGCATTTCGCTGCGGATAAGAGCCCCGGGATCACCCGGTGCATTCAGGATGAACAGCAAACCCATTCCACGCGTCGCCGGCATAAAGGACGTCGCGCGATTCAAAGAGCATCTCGCGTCTCTCGGCGTGGCCATACCATGCGACCACGAAATTCTGCACGGCGCGAGCTCGCCGCTCCGTTCGCCGATCACCAGAGGAAGCATCACAATCCCCAATAGAATCGCCGTGCAGCCGATGGAAGGCTGGGATGGCTTGCCCGACGGCAATCCGAGCCCGAACACGATTCGCCGCTGGCAACGATTCGGCTTGACGGGCGCGAAACTCATCTGGGGCGGAGAAGCCGTCGCGGTTTCGCACGAAGGGCGCGCGAATCCGAATCAGCTCGTAGCCGCGCCTCACACGGAAGCCGGGCTGGCGCAATTGCGCGAGTCCCTGATCGAGCAGCATCGCGCCGCAACCGGCTCCGACGCAGGACTTGTGATCGGCATGCAGTTGACCCACTCGGGCCGCTATTGCCGTCCGAACGAGCATCACCGCCCCGAGCCGAGAATTCTTTATCATCATCCGTTTCTTGACCAGCGCCTCCGCTTGCCCCTCGATTATCCGGTCCTCACCGACTCAGAAATCGAGTGCATTATAGGGAGTTTTCATCGCGCGGCTGCAATGGCCGCCAGACTCGGCTTCGACTTCGTCGATATCAAACATTGCCACGGATATCTCGGTCACGAATTTCTCAGCGCGCGTTCACGGCCGGGGCGTTACGGCGGAAGCTTCGAAAACCGCACGCGTTTTCTTCGTGAAGTGGTGCAGGGGATTCGTACGGTTGCCCCCAGTTTGCAGATCGGCGTGCGTCTTTCGGCGTTCGACACGATTCCGTTCCGCCCCGATCCAGACCAGGGCTCGAATGGGAAGTTGGGTCCCGGAATTCCGGAGGCTTGGGACAGCGGAGTCTCGTACAATTTTGCTTTCGGCGCAAACCCGTCAAACCCTCTCGAAATGGACCTCGATGAGCCTGCCAAATTCCTCGCACTTCTTGAACAACTGGATATCCGCCTGGTGAATTTGACGGCGGGCAGCCCCTATTACTGCCCGCACATTATCCGCCCCGCCCTTTTTCCTCCCTCAGACGGCTACCAGACTCCTGAAGACCCCCTTATCGGCGTAGCGCGGCAGATGAACGCTGTGCGCACGCTCAAGCAAGAGTTTCCAAATCTGATCATCATGGGTTCGGCTTACACCTATTTGCAGGAGTTTCTGCCCAACGTGGCGCAGGCCGCTGTTGGCGAAGGCTGGGTGGATTGCGTCGGGCTCGGGCGCATGGTCCTGACGTATCCGGAGTTGCTGTGGGACGCAATGGAAGGCCGGGACGTTGCGCGCAAACGGGTTTGCCGGACGTTCAGCGACTGCACGACGGCGCCTCGCAACGGAATGCCTTCGGGCTGCTATCCGCTGGACGATTATTACAAGGATTCGGAATTTGCCGCCCGAGTGGCGGCAGCAAAGAAGCACTAGCCCAGGCGATTGAGCTTTGTGACGGAAGCGAAAATGGAAACTCGAGCGATCACAATCAAATCCCTGCTCTCGCGGCAAAAAGTCCGGCGCAAGATCCAAGGCATGGCCGCTGCGTTATTGCCGTTTGAAGCCGATAGGCGCGTCGCAGTCGAAAGCTTCCAACGAAACTTGCAGGCTACTCATCGCGCCGGCCTGATGAACGCCGTCAACATGGACACTGGGTACGTGAACTATCTGAGCGAGCCGGAAAAGCTCGAAGTGCTCGCCTGGGCGCGCGAAGCCCTCGGCGGCGGTGTTCCCTTCGTGGCCGGCGCGTATATCGAAGGCCACGACGGCGACATCATCGATCTCTATCGCAAGCAGATCGATCCCATTGTTCGCGCCGGCGGAATTCCCATCCTGTTCCAAACGGCGCGCCTCCATGGAAAAGATGCGGCGGGGAAAGCCCGGATTTACAAGGATATCTGCAAAGGGTACCCGCATATTCTGGCGTTCGAGCTCGGAACAATGTTCGCGCCCAACGGCGAAATCTTTGACGAGGAAACGGTCCGCCGGTTGATGGATATACCCGAAATCAAAGGGATGAAGCACTCCTCGCTCGACCGGCTCATCGAGCTCGATCGTCTCGCCCTGCGTGACAAGTATCGCCCCGACTTTCGCATTTACACCGGGAACGATCTGGGCATCAATATGATCGAGTATGGATCGGATTATCTGCTGGGACTGGCGGCCTTCGCGCCCGAAAAATTTGCCGAACGCGACCACCTCTGGGAAGCCGGCGACCCGAACTACTACGCGCTATCGGACGCTCTGCAATACCTGGGCAACGTCGGCTTCCGCGCGCCCGTGCCCGCTTATAAGCATTCAGCTGCTACATTCCTTCATCTGATTGGGAGAATTCCCACGAATTGCGCGCATCCGCGAAACCCGCAGCGGCCGCCATGGGAAGCGGAAATGCTTCGCGACTGCGCCCATCGCCTTGGCTACGACGTGTGAATTCCGCAGCCCCCAAAAGGGCCGAATCAGCCGTACGCCACGCCTATTCGGCGACGCGAATCACGATTTTGCCGAAATGCCGGCCGCTTTCCATGTAGCGTAGCGCCTCGCGTGTTTCCTCAAAACGGAAGACGCGGTCGATCACGGGCTTCATTTTATGCGCCGCGATCGCTCGATTCATTTCTTCAAACATTTCCACCGATCCCACGTAAATTCCCTGCACGCGAACGCTGTTGTGAAGGATCGGCCCGATATTCAGCGGCTCGGCGATCCCGGCCAGGACCCCGATGAGGCTCACTTGTCCGCCGGTCCGCACGGAACGCAAGGAGCGCGGCAAAGTCCCCGTGCCGCCAACTTCAAGAACCACGTCCACGCCCTTGCCGCCCGTGAGGCGAAGCACATCCTTGTTCCACTCCGGATTTTTCGAGTAATTGATCGTTTCCCATGCACCCATTCCTTTGGCGCGCGCGAGCTTCTCATCGCTGCTTGAGGTAATGATCGTGCGAGCGCCGTGCAGCAAAGCAAACTGCAGGCCGAAAATGGAAACGCCGCCCGTGCCTAGCAGCAACACCGTATCGCCGCCTTTGACGTGAGCCTTATCGACTAGCGAATTCCAGGCCGTCACGCCCGCGCAAGGAAGCGTCGCGCCCTCCTCGTAACCGAGGGGCGACGGCAGATGTACAAGCCCGCGCTCCTCGAAGACGCGCGCTGTCGCGAGCACCCCGTCGATCGCACCGCCCAAGGCCGACGGCGCGGCATCGCGATCGATTTCGCCCCGCCGCCAATTCTGGAAAAACGAACCGATCACCCGGTCTCCAGCTTTGAAATCCCGCACGCCTTCGCCGACCGCAATCACTTCGCCCGCAGCATCGGATGCGATCACCAGCGGCTTCGGCAGGTTTGGGCTATACCTCCCGGTAACGACGAGCAAGTCCCGGTAATTCAGCGAGACCGACTTAATCGCAACAAGAACCTGGCCATAGCCGGGCGCCGCAATGCTGACTTCGTCGAACGTCAATGCCTCGATCGAGAATTCTTTTGTGATCCGGCACGCAGTAACGGTTCTCATGGCTGCCTCATTCCGGGAAGACCCATTCCGGCGTCTCGATATTGCCTGTTTTTCGCTCCGCCGATGCCTGAAATGCGGTCCGGGGGGCGCAATTTGCGGGCGCTTGACTTTGGGTACCCACGGGAGAATAATCCGCTCACCTGGATAGACCTGGGCCTGCTTGAGCGGCCAACCCTCGATTTGAGGACCTGACCACGACTCCGGCGGGCGAGGAGGTTATCGTGGGTTCCATGCAAAATCTACTGTACGGCTTGCTAGTCCTCTGGGGTGTAGTCACGGCTGTGCTCATTTGTGTCATGATTTACAAGAGCACACTCGAGACGCGGGAAGAGGACCAGCTCTTTCTGGACGCGGCCGAGAACCATATGGCGGCCGAGCAGCGTTCGATCGTCGACCGCATCGAAAAGCTGCGCCGGCCGGTAACGGCCCTGATGGTGGTATCCGGAGCATTGTTGGCGGTGATTGCCGCCATCTGGGTCTACCAGGGCTTCCAAAACTTCTAACCCTTGCGAAAGGCCCTTGCTTCGCAGTTTCGCGTTACGGGTGTACGCGCAGAAGATCTTCCCTTCCCGCGGCCAACCCCAAAGCTCGGGTCTTGCGCCCGTGAATTGAAGTTTAATGTCCGGCCCCCGTGCGGGGTGTTTGACTGATTAGGTTGACGAACAGCCGGTACGCGCCCGGAACGCCGGCCGGCAATTCGCGGAAGAAAACCAGCCCCGCGTAGATGTAGACGCCCTTGCCGTAACGGGCATACATCAGTGCTCCCTTAACAGGCGGCTCATCCGGGTCCTGCAGCGCCAGGATCGGCGTGTAGCGCGAATCCCACGTGTCCCAATAATACGTTCCCCGCTCTTGCACCCATCCCTCGAAGTCCTGCTGCGTGATCTTGTTCGGCGTATTCAGCAGCGGATTTTGCGGCGCGAGAAATTGCACCGGCGACGCGGGGTTAGTCGTGCGAGCGAGCGTGTTGGACTTCGCCGCGTCCATGGTGGCCGGATAAGGCGCGGGTTTCAACCGGCCCCAGAAGGGCTCGCGCTCGTACTGGACAACCAGAGTGCCTCCGTTTTTCACGTATTCGAGGAGTCGGGGATTTTCGCGGGCCACGTCAGGACGCAACTCGTAAGCGCGAATTCCCACCACAATCGCGTCATAACGGCTCAAATCGCCAAACGAGAGCGCCACCTCATCCAGCAGGTCCACTTGAATCCCAAGCTGCCGCAACACTTCCGGCAAAGGATCGTTATCGGCAGCAACATAACCAATTCGCAGCCCGGACGGCACATTGAGATTCAGCACATGGACCGTCGCGTCGTTCGGCTCGCTCCAATCCCGCGTGGGCAGCGTCGGAATCGGCTCCAGCGAAGTGCGAAACGTCTGGTCCCCCACTTTGGCATACGGATGCAGCGGATAAGCGCCGGCGCCAAGCGTCGCGGGCGGATCGATTACGTAACGAACCATTTGATCGCCAGGGCCGGGAAAATCCAGCGGCACCACCGGCTGAACGGTCCAGCCCTTGGGCGCGTCGAGGCCGACAGATACCTTCGCGGCCACCGAGCCGTGATAGCGCACGCGCGCGAAGAGCTGGATTGGCGCGGAGGCGTGTTTCGCAGGAACCATGATCTCCGGCGGATCAACCGTGAGCGTCACCGCCGGGACGATTTCGAGCGGATAGGTTTGGACGCCCGTAGTATCCGTCTCGGAAAATTCCACCGTGCGAACCACTTTGAACGTGTAATTGTCGAGCGTGATGGGTAAGACAAAGCGCACCAGCGGCGTCGGAAAAGGAAGAATTGCTTGTGCTGGAGTCACCGGAGGCGCCACGGCATCTGCGGGGACGATCACGTCAAACTTGTAGGGGCCATTTTGCCGCGGGGCAGGCGCAACACTCCACCCCGCTGGCACTTCAAGACTCGAAGATTCAATCGGCGACTGCACGTCAACCGCAGGCTTATCGGGAAAGCTCGCGCTCACCGAGAAGTTTTCGCCTGCCACAAGTTCGTGGCGATCCGCATTAAGAGCGATTGAGGGCGAAACATCTTCCGTGAGCGCGTGATCGATTTTTTCGTGCAGATGCTCGAGATCGAAAAGCGCCTGCGATTTTTCGTCGCCGGTCTGCTGCGAGACCTCGTCGGTAAGAGCCGTAATCTTCTTGCCGGCTTCGGCGAGTGACTGCGCAGCCGCCGTGCGATCCAGCGCAAGCTCCTGCGTCCGGGCCGTGGCAAGGTCCTGATCGATCGAATCCATAGCCGGAGCCATTATCGACTTCAAATCGGGAAAGCGGTCTGGCAGCGAAGTGATCGGCTCATCGAGCAGCTTCGGATCGAATACGCCGCCCGGTTCACCCTGCGGCGTCTCAACGATCAAACTCGTCTGCCGGCGTCCGAATCCGCCGCCGAAAAGCTGCGGCGTCCCTTGCGACCGATGCTCGCCGTGGCCCTCGGCGCCCATTTCGACGTAGCTGACGCCCCACAGCGGCGAAATTTCATCTGTCGGAATATGAACACTGGGCTGCGGCGCAACGGGCGCAGCTTGGCCCCGGCCTTCCCCTTGCGGGCCACCACGCCCGCCGCGGGCTCCTCGTCCTCCGGCTCCCGGGGGCGGCCCAAAATTAAAATTCGCGGGCCGCAGCTCCAGCGAAGCCTTCCACGCGGGCAGGCCTTCGCGCAACTGATCCGGAAACTTCGAAGGATCTGCGGCATCGGCAACCGCAACCGGCGTCAAAAGTCCGGTGGCCTGATGCTGCCCATGACCGTTTTTCACTCCGCCCCAGCCGTTGATCACCACATCAGGGCGATAAGTTCGAATCACGCGAACCATATCTTCGAGGGGAATTTGGTCGCCCCAAATCGCCATGGTCCACTTCGGGCTTTTTGAAAAGCCGGTATCGATCGCGCGCGTGAAATATTGATGCACACCGTAATGGCTACCCGCCGCGAGCAACTCGGTGGTGCGAATCACGCCGAGTTGGCCGTCTTGCTCGGGCCCAACGGCATTCTGGCCGCCTTGCCCGCGCGTGAGCGTCAAAAGCGCAACGTCCGCGTCAATCCCCCGCGCCAGATACGCCAGCAGCCCGGCATCTTCATCGTCAGGATGCGCCGTGATGTAAAGAATTCGCGTGGCCACGCGGGCCTGGTTCGTCGCTTCGATGGCGTCCGCTATTGGAAATCCGGGACGCGATTGCGCGAAGAGCGCGGCCGCCAGGGCGATCAGCCCTCCGACCGCGACGATTCCCCCAAATGCCGCCAGACCACGCTTTTTCATCGAACCCCCTCAAACGGCCACTCATGTCGCCAGTTTGCGCGCACCAAATATACAAGAATTCCCACCGAAGCCGCAGCCGTAGCAGCCAGCATCGGACCCGACCCGGTAGAAATAAAAATAGCCGTCCAACCGACGATTGCGATTGCCACAGGAAGCGGATACAGCCACATCCGAAAAGGCAGGCGACCGGTTCCCCATTTCCGTCGCAGCAGAATCAACCCGGCTGCCTGCGCCACGAATTGGATGATGCAGCGCATCGCCAGGATGGACCGAATTGCATCGCGCAGCGTAAGAGAAAGGCTGAAGACGATGGCGGCCGCTCCCAAAGCAAGCAGCGAAACATACGGGAAATGGCCCTTTTTGTGGACGCGTCCGAAGATCGCAAAGAAATTCCCGTCTTGCGCGGCCGCGTAAGGCACGCGCGAATAACCCAGCGTTGCCGAAAAAACCGATCCAAACGCCGTGATCAGAATCAGCACCGTGGCGAGATTTGCCCACCCCGAACCGAACACGCGCTCCACAAACAGGCTCACCACGGCTTTCGTTTTCGCCGCTTCCTGCCAGGGAATCACGCCCAGAATGCTGGTCTGCATCGCGAAATAGAGGATCGAGATGCCGATGATCGAAAGGAAAATCGCGCGCGGAATGTTGCGTTCGGGATTTTTCATTTCGCCGCCGAGATTGCACACATTGTAGTAGCCGAGATACGAATAAACCGTCTGCACCGTCGCGTGTCCCAGCCCGGCGAAAAAAATCCATGAGAGATTCCACGCGCCTTTTGGGAACGTGAGCACCAGTCCCGGATGGAAATGCGTGGCCCCGCCATAAATCAGCCAGAGAATTGTGCCGATCACGATCACACACAAAACGATTGAAATGCGGCCAATTGCGCGGATTCGCCGATAGAGCAGGACGACCGCTATAAGCACGATCGTGGCCGCCATCACGCTTTCCGCATGCCTGCCGAACATGCCGAGGATGCGTCCCGCCTCGTCCGACTTTCCCGTGAGGTACGTCGAATAATCCGCAAAGCCCAACGCACCGGACGCGATGCTCAGCGGCCCCTGAAAAAGCGTTTGCCAGATGTAAAGGAACGACATCAAGTGGCCCCAGCGCTTCGGCCCATATGCTTCGCGCAAGAAGACGTAACTTCCGCCCGCCTGCGGCATCGCCGCGCCCAACTCTGCCCAAACGCATCCGTCGAAAAGCGCCAGAATCGCGCCAAGCACCCATGCGATCAGTGACTGCGGCCCTCCCATCGCCTGCACCACAAGAGGAATCACCACGAAGGGCCCAATGCCCACCATGAAAGTGATGTTCAGCGCGGTCGCTTCGGCGAGACCCAGCCCGCGTTCGAGTTGTTCGGTTGCGGCCAAAACTGTCCCTTGATGAAACGGATGATGAAACCGACGAAACGCCGAGGATATCAGCAAACATCAGGAAAATGACAACTGCCCGCGCGAAACTGGTCCCGCATGGGCTACCATGTTGCTTCGTCCAGAATGGTGTTGATTTGTCGCTGACCGTGGAAGACGGCCTTGAGAAGAAGACTGTCCGCGCAAAGCGCAGCGTCATCGCGCGCGTTCTTTCGCCTTTCGCCGTGCTGTTGATCGCGCTCGTCGCCGCGCCGCAATTGCGAGCCGGAGAAATCAATCTCCCGCCAGACGCCCGTCGCGCCATGGCCGATATTTACGGCGGTAATCCCGCAGCCGCCATACCGCTGGCGCGCTCAATCCAGCAGAGCGAACCCGATCAGCCGCTCGGCTATCTGCTCGAGGCCGAAGCGGATTGGTGGAACATCTATTGCGCAGCCTGCCAGATCAAATGGGGGATGATCGACGACTTCAATCATGGCAAGCGCGCCACGCACGACGCGTACCTCAACCTCGCCGATCAGGTGATCGCGCTTGCAAAAGCGCAGCTCGCGAAATCCGATACGCCCGAAATGCACGTTTATGCCGGCCTCGGCTACGCCTTGAAAGCCCGCGTCTATGACGAGCGCGACGAGCATCGCAACGTCGCGCGCGCCGGCGTCGCAGCCCGCACGGAATTTCTCGCGGCCCTGAAACTCGATCCCGATATGGCTGACGCAACCGCCGGCCTCGGTTTTTATAACTATTACGTGGATACGCTTTCGCCCATCGTGAAGGTCCTTCGATTCTTCATGGGCATTCCGGGCGGAAATAAGCAGCAAGGCATCGCCCAAATGCAGCAGGGCGCTGCCCACGGCGTGCTCTTTGCCGTCGATACGCGCTATTACCTCGCGAAGAACCTCCGCACTTTCGACCTAAAGTACGCGGATGCGCTCGACGTGGCGCAGCCTCTCGTTCAGCAATACCCGCACAACGCAATCTTCTTGTTGCTCGTCGGCAATCTCAACGCCGAACTCGGCCGCAGCGCCACCGCGACATCCTATTTCCGCGCCGCCCTCGACGCGCAAGTCCCCAATCCCGATTGCGCCCAGCGCGTAAAAGCCATCGCCACCGAATTCCTCGCCTCCCTCTAGCGATTGCCGCGGCCGCACTCGACGTAAGCGAGCAAAGCGCCGACGATGCCGCCGGCTCGGCAGCCGATGACTTCTATCACTCAAAACGAAAGGCCCGGAGGCGAAACCTCTGGGCCTTTTCGCTTGCGCGGAACTGGAACGCCAATCGTCTTTTCCGCCAAAGAACGAACGCTACCGCTCAGTCGTGCCTATGCTGAATGTGACCCCGGTAACCATCTCGAAGCCGCTCGTGCTCCCTTGGAAATGATATTGCCCATATTCGTTGCTGGTCTCCGTGAGAGGCATCTCGCCGTGAACGTAGTTGAGTTCCAGAAGCCGAATCCCCCACGCTCCGTGGTTCCAGTTGACGCCGCCCCCGGTTTTGAAAGCGAAACCGCTTCCGTAGAACTTACCGGTTTCCGTTGAGTAACAATCCGGCGACGACCCGGTCGCGGGGATGCAGGTGTTACTGTAATTGTCGCTCATGTGCAACCCGCCCGCGAGCAAGTGGGTGAAAAGAGTAAAATTCCTCGCAGGCAATGTCAGTCGGGGGCCGAACGTGTAGACATACATGGTTTCGCTTTCATTGTCGCTGTACCCGTTGTTACTGGAGGTCGCAACTTCCGACTCTAAGGCGCCACTGCCCCTGTGACCCGTGAACGCCCCCTCAAGGCCAATGTAGGGGCTCAGATTGTACGTAAAATCGGCGGCGTACCCCTGAAGGCCATTGCCGCATCCGTAGCCGCAATAGAAACTGAGGCCGTCCGATCCATAAGAGTAGCCACCTAATAGATCCATCCTGCTCTGCGCACTAGCCGTCTTGCCCGATAAGCAAACCGCCACTGCTGCGACGGTCAAACCAAACACCATCTGCCTGCCCCACCTGCCCAATGCTTTTGCGCCCATCTCCCAGCCCTCCTAGAGTTTGAAATACAATAATCACCCTATCGGTAGGCGCGGAACCGGACAACAAAATCGCGCAGCCAATGTGTCGTTAAATGTCAGAAACTTAAGTATTTATGCGCATTTTAGACTTCGACAATTGGCTCTGATTTTCGGGGATTTTCGCTGGACAATGTCCTCCCGCGGTGCTTGGCGTCTCATGTTTGCATAGAGCAGCCGGCGCTGGTTCGGATTAGGCGCTGCCCGTCCCTTTTTCCAGCCCTTCGCCTCAAATTTCCGAATAGCCCCCATTCAAATCTTTCATTGGAATTCCCCTCGCATGCCCCGTAAATTGTTTGTCTCTCGCGCGTGACGGCCGAGGTCAATTGAAAGGAGCATTCGCAACCTAACCCATGAAAAAATACAAACTGGAATACGTATGGCTTGACGGCAAGAAGCCCATTCCCGAGCTTCGCGGCAAGACCACTATTAAAGCCTTTGAACATACCCCGACTCTTGGCGATCTGCCTCTGTGGGGCTTTGACGGCAGCTCGACCATGCAGGCCGAAGGGCATAGCTCCGACTGTATCCTGAAGCCGATCGCTCTTTATCCTGACGCCGGACGCAAGGATGGTTTCATCGTCCTGGCCGAAGTGATGCACCCGGACGGCACGCCTCACACCACGAACATCCGCGCCACCATCGAAGACGACCCGGATTTTTGGATCGGTTTCGAGCAGGAATATTTCCTCTATAAAGACGGTCGTCCCCTCGGCTTCCCCGAGAGCGGCTACCCCGGTCCCCAGGGTCCCTATTACTGCGGCGTCGGTTACAAATACATGGGTTCGCTCGCGCGGACCATCGTCGACGAGCATTTGGACCTTTGCCTCGCGGCCGGCATCAATCACGAAGGCATCAACGCCGAAGTCGCCAAGGGCCAGTGGGAATTCCAGATCTTTGCGAAGGGCTCCAAGAAGGCCGCGGACGACACCTGGATCGCGCGCTACCTGATGGCCCGCCTGTGCGAAAAGTACGAGGTCGACCTCGAGCTATACTGCAAACCGATCAAGGGCGATTGGAACGGTTCCGGCATGCACACCAACTTCTCGACCAAGTACATGCGCGAAGTGGGCGGCAAGGACTATTTCGAATCCCTCATGAAGGCCTTCGAAGCGAACATTTCCGAGCACATCGCCGTCTACGGCCCGGACAACCACCTGCGTTTGACCGGTCTCCACGAAACGCAGGCGATCGATAAGTTCACGTATGGCCTGTCCGATCGAGGTGCTTCGATCCGCATGCCCGTGAACTTCATCAAGAATGGTTACAGGGGCTACCTCGAAGACCGGCGGCCGAATTCGCAGGGCGATCCCTACCAGATCGTTTCTCGCATCCTGAAGACGATCAACAGCGTCCCCAAGCCGGCGATGGCTGTCGCGTAGACCACCGCCCAAACCGATTCGCGTGAGAAGCCGAAGGCCCGCAGCGAAAGCTTCGGGCCTTTTGCTTTGCCGGGGAACTTGCGTACAGCGGTTTTCTATGAGTCTGCGGCGATCAGTTGCCCTGTTTCGCCGAGGTCAATTGCTGGACGACTTCGAGCGACTTTTCCACGTGCTGCTCGGGCGTGACCTTATCTTCCTTCGAAGAAAACGCCGCGACGATCGTCCCATCCTTGCCGATCACAAACGTCTCGCGCTCGATGAACCCGTGATCGATGTCCACGCCGCGCACATCCTTCATGCCCGGCCGGCCGGCGCTCGTCGTCAAGTCATACATCGCCGCGATCTTGCCGTCCGCGTCTGACGCCACCGGGAATTTCCCGGCGCAATAGTTCGGGTCGGCCGAGAATTGGTTCAGCCGCTCCAAGCTGTCTTCGGAAACGCCGATGATTGTCGCGCCGGCGGCGTCAAATTTATCTTTGTTTTCCGCAAAGGTGTGCGCTTCGATGTCACAGCCCTGCGTATAGGCAGACGGGTAGAAGTAGACCACCACCGGTCCCTTTCTCAGTGCCCTCTTCAGCGAGAATGTAAATTCCTTCCCCGCCAACGAACCCTTCGCCGTGAAATCGGGTGCTTGGTCGCCCACCTTCAGCGCCGCCCAAGCCGGCAGACCGATCATCGCCACAGCCGCAATCGCTAAAACGAGTTTCTTCATCGGACTCCCTCCATGCTACTCGTGCAGTAGGAACATACCATACCCCGGTCGCTGCCCGAGACACCGTACATAGACGCGCGCCCGCCGCGAACGTCTCTCATCCTTTCCCCCGGCGCCTCGCCCCAAGCAACCTCAGCCCTTCTCGTCTCGTCCAATCCCTCGTTTCACTCAAAATTAAAGCAGCGTTACGGCTGCAGCGGATACGCGCGCCGGGCGTCATTTCCAAGGGGGACATCTTTTGATCGCTCGCATCTTCTCCACATTTTCCGGCCCGTTTCCACTACAATTCCAGGGCCGAAACGCGAACCGAGGAAACCAGGACTGATGAAGATCATAGCCGCCGTTGCTCTCGTCGCGCTCCTTGCGGGCTGCCGGGGAGTCGCCGTCGATACGGGAGTGGTGGTAAAGCCGCCTGCCCCAAAGACGGCGCCTTCATTCGTCCAGGCCGTTTCTTCCAGTTGCAATTCCGGCGTCAATGCCTCCGCCTGCACCACCACTCTTTCGATCGCCATCACGCCCCAGGCCAAAAACGCTCTCCTCGTTCCCGTCTGGTTCAGCGGCCCGACCAACATCTCCGTCTCTGTCCTCGACTCGAAAAATGACTCGTTTCAGCCATGGGCGTCCATCGGCCAAAATACCCTCGCCGACGAGCCCGGCTTCCTCTTCGCCTCCACCAGCGTCGCCGGAGGCTCGACAACGATCACGGTTTCCTTCAATTGCCTCGGACCTCAGTGTGCCGGGCAAAATATCGCTCCAAACATTGCGCTCGCGGGCGCTCTCGAATATCAGGGGCTGGGATTCGACGGGACGGACGCTTCCGTCACCAACAGCGGTTCGCTCTCAGAGCAAACGCAGGGTCAGGTGATCGACTCGGGCCCCTTCGTCACCAGCGTGAAAAACGAGTTGGCATTCGGCATGGCCGTAGCCCAGTTTGGCATTCAGCCCGGCAGCGGATGGACTGCTCGCCTCGGCTGCACTCCGTCCTCCACTGATCCGGCTTCGGGATATTTCTGCTTTGAAGAGGAATCTGCCGCAACGCCCGGCGCTTTTGACGCGACCTTCGTCACCGATTTCGCCGCATCCGGCGGCCTCGGCAATCCACCCACGCCCGCTGCGCCCAACGCTTTCGGCGTCGCCGCCATCTCATCCTACTGAACGACGAATCGCGCCGGCGCCCCAATAGCCTTTCCCACGGCACAATCGCTGGCTTTTGAGTTGCGGCAAACCCCGGAATCGCGTACAGCTTTAGGGAATCTCCGCGCTCGCACTTTGTCCGCGCGCCCGGAGACTCTTACACACGAATGCCCTATCGCCCACGAGAATTGGTCATCCGCGCGCGCGAAGCCGCTATGCTCCTGCTGCGCACCATTGATCGCAACGAGACCATCCAGCGCTTTCTCGATCTTTACGCCGCGCAATACCGCCGTCCCGGCCGCGCGGACCAGCCCTGGCACTATCGCGAGCAGCTTGAAACCATTCGCCGCGAAGCGATCCTCGCCATGGTTCTGCGCATCGAAGCCGCTTTGCCGAAGCGCCTCAACGTCCACGTCACCGTCCGCGGCGCACGCCCGGTGCAAAAAGCGGCGAAAGGCAAAAAGGGCGCAAAGGGTAAGAGAGCGAAATCGTCCAGGCCTCAAAAGCTCAATCGCGCAGGCCTCGATCTCGCCATCCCGCTTCTCGATCTTTTCCGCGAGGAATTTTTCGTCGCCCTCGGCCAGGCCCTCGAATGGAACGACGAAGACGCCCACGAATTCTGGCGCGATCTCGAACTTTACGAAACGCTCTCCGCCGCCGCACAGCGCTCCGCTTCGCGCAAACCCGCCATCCGCGGCCAGGCGCCCGCCGCTTCAGGTCCCTTCGTCGACCGCGTCGGCTTCCTCCTCGATCCATCCCTCATGGAACAAGCTCGCCGCGAAGCCGCCAGATTCCAGCTTGAGCTCAATGTCATCGCCGACCAGGTCCTCCGCAAATCCTTCGCCCCCCGGTTTGATTAGATTTGGATTAAATCACGTGTCGCGGTTTCCAGCACCCGCACACGCCGTCTCCGTCTTTGCTAGACAGATCCTCGGCTTGGAGAACCAGGCAAGTTTTTTCCACAAACAGGCAACACCTCGCTCCTCGTGCAGGAGTAAACTACCGTTCAAGTCACCGCCAGCCAAAAGGAGGGCCAAATGGTCGCGATTACCGTCAACGGAGTTCGCCGCGAGGTCCAGTCGTCTGACGACACTCCTCTTCTCTACGTCCTGCGCAACGAGCTTGATCTGATCGGCCCGCAATTCGGCTGCGGTCTTTCGCAGTGCGGCGCGTGCTCGGTGCTCGTTGAGGGCAAGGAAGTGCGCTCCTGCACCATGCCGGTCGCCGTCGTGGCCGATCAAGAGATCACCACCCTCGAAGGCCTCGGCGCGCGCTGGGCGAAACAAAAAAGCCTCCCCAGCGAACAGGCGAACACAACGCTCCATCCCGTGCAGCAAGCCTGGATTGAAGAGCAAACCCCTCTTTGCGGTTTTTGCCAGAACGGCATGATGATCAAAGCCACCGAATTGCTCGAGTCGAATCGGTCTCCCACGCGCGAAGAGATCAAAGACGCGTTCACCAACTCAGGCCCTTCCGCGCACCTTTGCCGCTGCGGAAGCTACACGGCGATCATCGACGCCGTGCAACACGCCGCTACGATCATGGCGAAGGGAGGCAAGTAATGGACGCCACCACCGAAAAAACCGCGAATGTCTTTGGAGCCACTCTTTCCCGCTGCGACTTTGTCAAAGCCGGCGGCGCCCTTTTTGTGGGATTCAGCCTCGTGGGCGGCGAACTGCTGACGAGCCCGCTGCGAGCGGCCGTTGCAAAGAATTCCCTCGATCCCAGCCTGCCCGGTTCTTGGATTGAAATTCACCCCGACAATACGATCCTGATCCGCACGGGCAAGAGCGACTTCGGCCAGAGCACCACCTTCACGGCCTATCGCCAGATTGTCGCCGAAGAATTGAACGCCCGCCTCGAAGACGTGACCACCGTCATCATGGGCGATACTGACCGCACGCCGGACGGAAGCGGCGCCTTCGACTTTCTCGGTGGCGGCATGCCAAATGTCCGAAAAGCCGCGGCCTACACCTACCAAGCCCTGCTCGACCTCGCCTCGCAGCGTCTCGGCGTGAGCAAAGACAAAATCTCCGCCAAAGATGGTGCCGTCTCCGCCGGAGGAAAAAGCATCACGTATGGCGACCTCGTCAAGGGCCAGCAACTGAAGCTGACCATCCCTGTCAGCGGCGACTTAAGCACAATCATGGGCCTGCGCGTCGAGGGGGATCCCCCCACGAAGCCCGTAAGCGAATACACGATCATCGGCAAATCGTTCCGCAATTCCGTCATTCCATCCAAGGTGACGGCAAAAGAAAAGTGGGCCACGGATGTTCGCCTCCCGGGAATGCTTCACGCCCGCATGGTTCACCCGAAGACGCTCGGTTCCACGCTCGTTTCCGTGGGAGAACTCGATAAGACCAAATTTCCCAATTCGCAGGTCGTCGTGAAAGGCAATCTCGTCGGCGTGGTCGCGCCCACTGAATGGGAGGCAATCCAGGCCTCGCAGCAAGTTGCCGGCGTCACCAAATGGACCGACTGGAAAGGTCTGCCCGGCAGCGACAAAGTTTTCGAATTCCTGCGCGAGGAAGCCGATTGGACCACAACCCCCGTCACGAAAAGCGAAGCTTCAAAGGGCAACGTTGGCCCCGCTCTGGACGCCGCTCCCAAAAAGTTTTCCGCCACCTATCGCCTGTCTTACATGAAGCACGCCCCGATCGGTCCCACCATGGCCGTCGCGGACGTGCAAAAAGACGGCGTCGTCCACATTTACACGCACAATCAGAATCCGCAGGAGCTGCGCGGTGAAATCGCGATGATGCTCGGCGCCACGATCGACAATGTGATCGTGCACGTCTATCCCGGCCCTGGACATTATGGCCGCTCCAACGGCGGCAACGCGGGCGGCGAGGACGAAGCCGTCATCTTGTCGCAGGCTGTCGGCAAGCCCGTGCGCGTGCAATGGATGCGCGCCGAAGACCTGCAATGGTCCACCCAAGCGCCCGCCGCATATTCGGACGTAAGACTTGGGATCGGAACGGACGGCAAAATCGCCGCTTATGAAATCGATCATTACATGCCTCCCATGCAGGATGACCGTCCCATCGGCGCCGTGCTCGCCGGATTGCCCACGATGTCCGCGCCCACTCCGCAGCCTGACGCTATCGTCAACACCACCGTCAACGGCAACGCCGACCCCTGGCTCTATAACCACGTCCCCAACCTCATCGAAAACGGCCATGGGACATTCCAGGTCGGCCAGAAGGCTTCTCCGCTGGCCATTGGTATCCGCGATCACAGCATGCGGACGCCTTCGCAGTTCCAGCAAAATTATCCGCGCGAATTGGCGATCAGCGAAGCGGCAGCGCTTGCCGGCGCGGATGCGATCCAGTTCCGCATCGATCACACCACCGATGAACGCGCCATTGGCGTCCTCAAAGCGGTCCGCGAAGCCTCAGGTTGGGATACGCGGCCTTCTCCGCGCCCGAATGCAGTTTCGAGTGGTTCGTCGCCGGTGCGCGGCCGCGGCGTTTCGCTGATGCTGCGCTCAGGCAGCTACTGGGCGTGTGTCTGCCAGATCGCCGTCACGCCCAGCACCGGCGAAATCAAAGTCGAAAAATATACCATCGCCGTCGATCCGGGAATCGTCGTGAACCCGCTGCAATTGAAGCGTCAAGTCGAGGGTGGCGCCATGATGGGCATCAGCCAGGCTCTTTTGGAAGAAGTCACTTTTGACGAGAGCAGCGTCACCATCGTCGATTGGCAGACCTATCCCATCCTGAAAATGGCGGACATTCCCGAAGTTAAAGTAGTGATGCTGAATAAGCCGGAGGTGGGCAAATATGGTGGCGGCTCCGAAGCGGCAAACGCCCTTGCAGCTCCGGCCATCGCGGCCGCGCTTCTCGATGCAACAGGGAAAGCCAATCGCCGCCTGCCCATGAAGCCCGAATACGTGAAAGCTCTTTTGAGCGTGTAGCCGCCGCGCCGATGAACTCGGTAAATCGCTACGCGCCGCGCTCGGGCGCCGGGGTCCAGGAGCCCGTCTCGCCTCGCAGCTTGGCGATGTCTTTCGTCGGCGCACAGCCGAAAAACCGGCTGTATTCCCGGCTGAACTGCGACGCGCTCAAATAACCCACCCGTCGGCTTGCTGCGCTCGCATCCGCCATCGCCGAAAGCATGAGCCGCCTGGCCTCCTGCAGCCGCAGCACCTTTTGATAATGCAGTGGGCTCATCGAAGTCACGGACTTGAAGTGATCGTGGAAAGAGGAAACGCTCATGTGCACCAGCCCGGCCAGCTCTTCCACTCTCATCGGCTGGGAAAAATTGGCGCGCAGCCATGAAATCGCTTTCGCCACCCGCTGCACGCTCGATTCTGCAAATCCTATTTGCGCCACGCGCGCTCCAATCGGGCTCCGCAGCAGCCGCACCAGAATCTCATCCGTGATCAGAGGCGCAATGAGCTCGGCATCCCCCGGCTGCGCAAGGCATTCGACCAATCTCGCTGCCGCGCTCACGATTCCCATGTCTGTCGCGGAGACGTAGACGGCGCTCTTCTCCTTCACCGGAGGCACGCCCTGCGGATACACCTTCAGCACCAGCTCGGCAATCTTCTGCGGATCAAGGTCCATCCGGAAAGCAAGATAAGGCTCCGATTGGCTGGCTTTCGTCACCTGCGCGGCAACCGGCAAAGCCACCGAAAAGACGAGCATCCGCGTCGCGTCGTACTCGTACAAATCCTGTCCCACGATGATGGTCTTTGCTCCCTGCGCAATGAAGCACACTGACGGCACCTGCACTCCATGCACGCATCCTTCGTTCAGTCGCGAAAACCGGCTCACATGCAACCCCGGGATGCGCAGATCGAATGTGCCGTCGTGCGGCGCGTACGCCGCGATCAGCCGCGCCAGCTTGCTCGCGTGCGGCTCACCCTCGCTCCCCGCGTCGTGCGGGCGTAATTGCCGCGAAATGCTGCTGGCCGTGATCGTCTTCATCTTGGTAGGTACTGCTCGTCGCTCACTTTTTCCAGCCAATCCACCACTTTGCCGTCGAGGCGTTCCTGGATCGCGATGTGCGTCATTGCCGTTGTCGGGCTCGCGCCATGCCAGTGCTTCTCGCCCGGCGAAAACCACACCACGTCGCCCGGACTGATTTCCTCGATCGGCCCGCCCCAGCGCTGCGCCCGGCCGCAGCCCGCCGTTACGATCAGCGTTTGTCCCAGCGGATGAGTGTGCCACGCGGTTCGTGCGCCCGGCTCGAATGTGACGCTTGCCTCTTGCACAAATGCTGGATCGGGCGCCTGGAAAAGCGGATCGATGCGCACGGTACCCGTGAACCACTCCTCAGGTCCTTTGCCAGAAGCCTGCGAACCAATTCTCTTGATCTCCATTTTTTCAATCCTTTACGACGAGCAGCCTTTGCGCCATACGCCGAAACGCGCAATACACTGGAGCAAAGGACACGCAGGAGCAGAAGAGCGGAGGACGAAGCCAACTGTCGCGCCGGTTACCTGGCTCCTGATCTCTATCGGTCGATCATCCTCTGAAAACTCTCCGGGTAGCGCGCGCCTTGCACCGCAATGGCCGAACTGGCTGCGTCAAGTTCGCTCAGGTCGGCGGTAGAGAGTTCAACGTTCACGGCTTCGAGATTTTCTTCGAGCCGCTGCAGCTTGGTGGTGCCTGGGATGGGAACCATCCAGGGTTTTTGCGCCAGCACCCATGCGAGGGCGACCTGGGCCGGCGTGACTTTCTTCTTTTGTGCGAAGCTGGCGACCATATCGACCACACCCTGGTTCGCTTTTCGGTTGTCTGCGTTGAAGCGGGGAACGATATTGCGGAAATCGCCGTCGCCGAACTTCGTATCGGCGCTGATGGCGCCGGTCAAAAAGCCCTTTCCGAGAGGACTGAAAGGGACGAACCCGATGCCAAGCTCTTCGAGCGCCGGCAGAATCTCGGCTTCCGGTTCTCGCCACCAGAGCGAGTATTCGCTTTGCAACGCGGTGACGGGCTGCACCGCATGCGCGCGGCGAATCGTCTTCACTCCCGCCTCGGAAAGTCCGAAGTATTTGACCTTCCCTTGCTGGATCAGATCCTTTACGGCCCCCGCCGTATCTTCGATGGGAACGTTGGGATCCACGCGATGCTGGTAGAAAAGATCGATCACATCCGTTTTCAACCGCCGAAGCGAGGCCTCCGCGACCTCCTTCACGTGCTCGGGCCGGCTGTCCAGCCCGGCCATCTTCCCGTCTTCGAACCTGAAAGCAAATTTCGTCGCGATAGCCACATCCTTGCGGAACGGCGCAAGGGCTTCGCCGACTAACTCTTCATTTTTGTATGGGCCATATGCTTCGGCCGTATCGAAAAAAGTGACACCGCGTTCCACGGCAACGCGAATAACCTTGATTCCCGTTTCCCTATCGACTGGCGGGCCATAGCCCGAGCTCAGTCCCATGCACCCAAAGCCCATCTCCGAAACTTCCAAACCGCTCTTTCCGAGCTTGCGTTTCCGCATCCCGTCTCCTCTTGTGCGCCAAAGATGAAGCCGCGCACGAATGCGATTCCTAACCGAATTACTATAGTCCGGGCGGCCCTCGCGCGCTTGCCTATTCCCCTAAACTTCTTGTCCGATCCTCCAGTTCACCGCCCCGCGCAAACATGGAAATGAGCCCGTTCAAGCCTCTTTTAAGCGCCAAAACCCTGCAATTTAGCGTATTTTAAGCGCCCGTTTCGCCGGCGTCCCGCCACTCATCGGCTGCCGCTCGCCGCCCAAAGCAGTTCTAGTAGTTCCATACCCCTTAGTTCCCACAATAGAAATCGCCGGGTGCCCATGCTACCCTTAGCCGTTTTTTGAAGCTGAAATCCGCGCGGTCGCGGAAAAATTCCGCAAAAAAGGCGCGGAAACAAGAAAGGAAAGGTGTGCGCTGATCGGGGCGGACGGCAAAACACTGATTTTCTAATCGATAGTAATTACGATTAGAAAATCGCGTAACCGCCGCAAATTCAGCAACTTGAAAATTTATAATCGATAGAAAAACAGCACCCTCGGAATCGCTAAAAGCGCATGAAAAGCGAAAGCCAAGCCTGCGAGGATTCCGCGTCCCGACTCACGAATCCACGCGTCACGGCTTCAGGAATAGACCGCGCGACGCATCCCGCGCAAATAGATGACGAGGCCGACGAGCCCTAGCATGGCTCGCCAGATTCGCCAGCAAAGCAGGGCTTCGGCGCCGCCCGCGAGTCCGGCGACCCTGAACAGCGCGCTGAAGGCCGTCTCGCCCACGCCGAGCCCTCCCGGAGTGAGCGGCAGGCTATTGGCGACGTCTCCCATCGGGATCACGAGGCACATTTTGAGCGAAAGGCTGGCAGGGCTGATCAGCAGAATGGCCAGGCCAGTAGCTGCGATCAGCGTCAGGTTCGAGACGAGCGACGCGCCCAGGGCGAGGAGCAATATTCGCCATTGGCCCCGGTAAGCGCCGATTGACGCCACCACTCTCTCGGGCAATTGCTGGCCGGGCAGAAAGCGCGAGAGCCATCGCGCCACGCGAATCATGCGGGGCTGGCTGTAAAGGCAAAGGAGAAATGCGCCGAGCATTGCAAGGGCCAGCGCGGCGCTGATCGTCAGCAGAATTTGCAGCGTTCTCACGCCGCGGATCAACGGAATAAAAAGAGGCGCGAAAAGCACCGGAAGCAGGAGGATGGAAAAGAGCCCGACGGCCCGGTCGAAAGTGATCGTCGTTACAATCTCCGCGCGCCGGCCTTTATTTTCTTTCGCCGCGTAAAAGAGCTTGGCGAGATCGCCTCCGGCTGCTCCGGGGAGAAAGGTGGCAAAAAACGAGCTGACGAGGTTCAAATCGAGCGCACGAATGAGCGAGAGGTGCAGCCCTTGCGGCCGGAAAAGCCAGCAGAGGCGCAGGGACATGAAAAAGATGTCGAGAAAAATGAGCGCCAACGCGGTCAGAGTGATCGGCCAAGCCGTGAAGAGTTTCGTCAGTTCTCCGAAATCGATCAGGTGCGATTTCGCGAGATAGACGAGCAGCGCGATGCCGACGGCGAGGCGGATCAGCGTCCATGTAGCCTTGTGCGAGCGCCTTTCCGAGCCGCCCGGTGCGCCCGCTAGTGACTCGCTTTCGTCGGATTGAGGTGCTGAGACCATTCGGGGCTCGATAGATTTTTACAGTCCGGCGCTGCGGCAAAGCAAGCGCAGAGATTGCTGCCGCGCCGCAGTGGCGCGCAGCGAGGGCTCCGGCGGGACGGAACCTGCGCTATACTGTGAAAATCGTATGGCATCCGAAGCAATCGTCGTGCAAGAGGAAGGTCGCGAAGTAACATATTGTTACCTCGCCTCGATGGCCGAATTGAAGAAGACCGGGCAGCTTACGCGCTGGGTTAAGGGGCATGACATCCTGCTCTACGAGTACGAAGGCGAAATCAAGGCGCTGAGCAATGTATGCCGGCATTTCGGCGGGCCTGTGGGCTATCACAAGCATGAGAACGGCGTTTTTACGTGCCTCTGGCACAACTGGCGTTTCTCATGCAAAGATGGCTCCTGCCTCACGCACCCCGGCCTGCCCCTGCGCCCTTACGTGCTGAAGATTGTGAACGACCAGATATACGTCGACATATGCGGGTGAACTTGTGATGAAAAAGCGCTTCACTTTGCAGGCTCAATTTTCGGCGGAAATGGATTGCCCGAAAGAAGTCGTGATGTGGAATTACTACGATCACGAGCATCTGGTGGGCACGCACTATAAACTTTACGACCGCGCGCGGGTGCTCGCCGAGCGCGACAACTGGTCGCTCGTTTTTCGCAGCAAGCGCATGCCGATGCTCCCCTTCTATACCGGAGGGATCGGCTTCCAGTACATGGACGGCAACACCATGAAGAGCTTCCACAAGGACTCGATCGGGTTCTTGCTCGAGATGGAGGCGCTCTTCACGGATTTGCCGAATGACCGTTGCCGAGTGACGGTAACCTATCGGATCAACACGCATCCGTTTTTCAAGATGTTTCAGGGATTTTTCACGAAGCTTTTCGAACGCTGGTTCTGGGCCACCTGGGAAGAGGACGCGCCGATGCGGTTGCGGCGCTGGAAAGTCCACAAGCTCGGATTCAAGGACTTCAGCGGAATCGATTACATCAATAAGCGACAGAATCGCCCTGAGAAAATCGAATATGGGCCGTACAAGTTCGATCCGCCGGTGCGCAGCTCCTCGCCTATTAAAACTGTTGCCGGGATCGTGCGGCCTTTCGACCACAGCACCGAGTTGGGCTATGCCGATCAGGATTTCGTCTTTGAGCTGCCGATCGAAGAACAGAGCGCGCCGGAACCGCAGCCCGAGCAGCCGGTCGCGCCGCACTAACACATGCGATTGGCTGATCGCGTCGATTCCCTACGTTGCACGCGTGTTGAGCCTGGTACGGTCACCTGATGGACCTGCGCTTCCCGTTTGATCATCCGGAGATCGCGGCTGTTTTAACCCGCCTTCACAAAGCGGCAGACGCTGATAACCGGAAACTGCCTGGTCGGGCGCCGGCCTATTTTTGGGCGAAAATCACCGGCCGGCTGAATGAGCCGACCACACGCCGGCGTCTTTTCGCCGACCTATATAGCGCCGTAACGCCTGCGCGTGGCGCCCTGCTCTACGTTCTAGCTCGTGCGGTCCAAGCGAAACGCGTGGTCGAGTTCGGCTCGTCTTTTGGGATCTCCACGATTTATCTCGCCGCGGCCGTACGCGACAATGTCTCGGCCGCGGCGACCGACGATGTAAGCGTCGTGGGCTCCGAAATGGAGCCCGCAAAGGCAGAACAAGCGAGGAAGAATATTGATGCCGCCGGATTGGGCGATCTGGTGACCATTTTGCAAGGAGACGCGATGGAAACTTTGCGCGAAGTGGCGGGTCCGATCGATTTCGCCTTCCTTGATGGCCGGAAAGAGCTTTACCTGCCGGTTTTGAAGCTGCTCGAATCAAAGCTCCGGGCCGGGGCAATGATCGTTGCGGACAACATCGATTCATTCCGGAGCGAAGTGGCACCATTCCTTGAATACGTGCAGACGCCAAGGAACAGATATGCGTCGATGACGGCTGGCGTAAACGACGGGATGGAAATTTCGATATTCGAGCGCGGAGAGAGATGCTGAAAGCCTAGCGGTTTGCAGCGCCGCGACTGCGGGTTGCGCGCGTGGGCGCGACGCCGTGGGCGACAATTTCGCGCACGGTGTAAACGGGCTTGTCCTGGCTTTCATAATACGTGCGTGCGAGAAGCTCACCGATCAGGCCGATGGAAATGAACTGAATGCCGGCCATCACCAAGGCCATGCCGAGCAGGATCAGTGGCCCGTGATTAGCCAGCAGGCCCTCGTTGAGGAAGGCCTTGCGAGCGAATATCCAGCCGCCAATGGCACCGCCTCCGGTGAGGCAAGCCAAACCCATCAAGCCGAAAAACTGCAGAGGCTTGGTGGAATAGTCGAGTAGGAACTTCACGCTCATCAGGTCAAGCAGTACGCGCACGGTGCGCGAAATGCCGTAATTCGACTTGCCGCTCTTGCGCGGAATATTCGTGATCGGGACTTCGGCCACGGACGCGCCAGCCCAACTCGCCAGAGCAGGGATAAACCGGTGCAGCTCGCCATAGAGATGGATCTCGGAAAGAATTTCGCGACGATACGCCTTGAACGTGGTGCCGAAATCATGCAGGTCAACACGCGAAAGCTTGGACATCATCCAGTTCGCAATGCGGCTGGGAAGCTGGCGGGCGAGCCAGTGGTCGGTGCGCGAAACCCGCCAGCCGCTGACGATGTCGTAGCCTTCTTTAATTTTCTCGATAAAGACGGGAATCTCGGCGGGATCGTGCTGCAGATCGCCGTCCATGGAAATGATGATTTCGCCCTGGGAGTGATCAAAACCGGCCTTTAGTGCGGCGGTCTGCCCGAAGTTGCGGCGTAATTTGACCACGGTAACGCGGCGATCAGCACTGGCGATTTCCGAGAGCATGCGGAATGTACCGTCTTTGCTAGCGTCATCGACGAAGACCATTTCATAAGCCTCGCCGATCGTGTCCATTACCTCGGTAATCTTGACGTAGAGCTGCGCCACGCTCTCCTGTTCGTTGAACAGGGGAACAACGATGGAATAGGCCGGGCTATGATCAACCTTCATTACGAGTGTGTGACAGTATAACAGGTAAAGTCAAATTCCAACTCGCTCACTTTTTTCATTTCGGATGCTCCCGGGCCCCGAAAAGGATGCTACGTGACAGGCAATGCCGATTTGGGAACGCTAAGGAAGCAGCCCACGGAGAAGCCTTCCAAAACTGATATTCTCGCGTCATGTACTCCGTATTCTATGTCCTGGTGCTGCTGCAGATTGCGGGCGGGCTCTACTCGCTTTGGGAAGGGTTCCAATGGTACCGCATGGTGCAGCGGCGTTTGGGGTCGCACGCTGGGTTCTATTCGCCCGTAACTGCACTCATCTGCCCCTGCAAGGGCAACGAGCTGGGGCTCGAAGATAACCTCACCGCGCTGACGAAATTCGATTATCCGAATTACGAAATTTACTTCGTCTTGGCCACGAGCCTTGATCCAGCGCTGAAGGTGATTGAGCGAGTGAAGGCGGCCAGTTCGCGCCCAGTGCACATCGTGATCGCGGGTCCGGGCGAGGACTGCGGGGAAAAGGTCTACAACCTTCGGCGTGCCGTGGAGGCCCTGCCGCCACAGTTCGAGGTGATGGTGTTCACGGATTCGGACGTCCGGCTGCCGCGAGGCTGGCTGACGAAACTGATCGCACCTTTGCAGGATGGGCGGATCGGAGCTACGACTTCTTATCGTTGGATTATCCCGAGCCGGCGCATTGGCGAAGGCGGTTTTGCGAGCGCGATGGCTTCCGCGTGGAACGCGGCCGTCGCAACGATGCTTGGCCGGCCACGCGAGAATTTCTGCTGGGGCGGGGCTACAGCGATTCGCAAGTCCATGTTCGACGATGTGAAAGCGCTGGAAGCTTGGGAAGGCGCCGTAAGCGACGATTTCGCGCTGACAGCCGCATTGGAGCAGCACGGAAAGGCGATCGTCTTCTGCCCGGAGTGCATCGCGCCCACGCTGCATCCGTGGACCGGCAAGGACCTCTTGGAATTCACGAACCGGCAGATCTCAATCACTCGTGTTTACTCGCCGAAGCGGTGGGGGCTCGGAGTCGCGGCGCATCTTGGATATTCACTGACGCTGATCTACGCAGTTGTGACGGTCGTGGCCGCGATTGTTAGTGGTGATCCGTGGATTCAGATGGCTATGCTCGCACTCGTGATCCCGCTCCTCGCCGCGATGAAGGGCGCGCTTCGCACGATGGTGTTGAGTGATCTGCTGCCGGAGTGGAAGGGCAAGTTAAGCGAATGGACGTGGGTATGGACGGCGCTGGCCCCGGTTGTTCCCTTCCTGTTTGCGTGGAATTTTCTCTCCTCGCTGCTTTCAAAGACGATCCGCTGGCGCGGCATCCGCTATCAGATGGTCTCCCCAAGCATGACAAGAGTCCTCAAGCATTAGCTTGACGGAATCTACCGCCTATTTGTCGTATTTAATGAGCGAAAAAGCGTCAACGCCCGGCAGTTTCGCGCGGCCGTTGAGGAAATTCAGCTCGACGGCAAATGCAGCCCCTGCAACTTCGCCCCCGAGATTTCTGACGAGTTCTACCGCGGCCGCCGCAGTGCCGCCTGTGGCAAGCAGATCGTCGCAGATGAGGACGCGTTCGCCCGGCCTGACCGCATCCTGGTGAATCTCGAGCGAGTCGGTGCCGTACTCGAGCTGATAGCTCACGGAGGCCGTCTTCCAAGGGAGTTTTTTAGGTTTGCGGACCGGAACGAAGCCCGCGCCCAAGCGATACGCAAGCGCCGGCGCGAAGATAAAGCCGCGCGCCTCAATCCCGGCGACGACGTCGATTCTCTGCTTGCCGTTGTAATGCGAGCAGAGCTGATCGACCAGCGAGTGGAAGCCCTGTCTATCGGACAGCAGAGTGGTCAAATCGTAGAAGAGGATACCCGGCTTCGGGTAATCCGGGATTTCGCGGATCAGCTTTTTCAAATCTTCCATCAGTTTCCCTTTTGACTAGCGGTCGAACTCAATCGAAAAGTCTTGCGCGAATTTTCCATCGACGGCCGCATCTGCTTCATCGACAGACGAGACAGACGCCGTTTGCGGGCCGCGCTCCAATTCGCGGCGAAGATGCGACAGCGCCTCTGGGGCGCCGATCGCATAGATTTCTACGCGCCCGTCCCGAAGATTTTTGGCGTAGCCCGCCAGACCGAGCCCCACTGCTACGCGCTGCACGAAATAACGGTAGCCCACCCCTTGCACCATACCGCTAACGTGGTATCGCCGAGCAAAGCGCTTATCGTTCACCGGTTCAAGTGGCCCCTTTTCGATGGGAGCCTGATTCTAGCAGACCGCCAGCCTGCAAGCACTGGAGCCAGTGACGCCTTTTCCATGCTTAGGCAGCTCTTCGGTAGATGTGTTATCTTGCACCAGGTCGTCGAAACTCATTCAACGCTTGCGGGGCCAGCGGCATCCAAGTAGTTTGGCGATTTCTATTTTCATGCGAACCCGTTTGACGATCTTTGCACTCCTCTTGGCAATGCTGCCGATGGCGGCGCAAACACAGGATGAGGAAGGTCCGATGGAGGTGCCGCCCACCATCAATATCAAGCGGCTGCCATCGGTGCCGCATCCCGGTCCGCCGCCGATTCCGGAGCAGGAAATCATTCAGCGATTCGCAGCGAACGAAGACGTGATGAGGAAAGCGTATGACCTCTACACGTATACGCAAGCCGTGCGATTCGAGGAAGAGACGAACCCCGGCGGGATGCTGACGGCCACCGGCGCTACGTATTTCAAGGATGGCGAGCGGTATTGGAACGTCACAAAAGAACCGGCGCCTACCCTGACGGCCTTGCGCTATACGACGCTGCAAGATGTGATGGGGATGACGCAGGTCCCGTATTTTTTCCTCACGACGGAAGACATTCCGAACTACAACTTTCTATATGCGGGGGAGCAGCAGATCGATCAGATCAATACGTATGTGTTCCAGGTGAAGCCGAAGCAACTGAGCCGGCGGCAGCGTTTTTTCGAGGGCGTGATTTGGGTGGACGATCACGATCTGGCGATTGTGCGCACCTGGGGGAAATTCGAACTACTCGTGGAACCCTCGGGTGAAAACATGCCTTTCACGATGTACGAGACCTATCGCCAGAATTTCGAGGATAAGTATTGGCTGCCGACGTATACGACATCAGAAGGAGAAGCAGTAGCGCCAGACGGTGCGAAAGTGCCTGTAAAACTGATAATTCGTGCCACCGATTTCAAGCGCCGGACCGACCCCGACGCGCCCATTCCGCCCGTGCCCGTCCAGGCCGCGGTTTCTGCGCCGAAGTAGAGCGCGCATGAGAGAGCTTCTTTTGAAGCGGCCTCAGGCGGTCCCCCAATTCCTCCACTGATTTCAGGAGCAATAACGGGCGCGCCGAGCGCAGGCCATGTTCGGTCGGGAAAGGGCCGAGGACGCCTATGGCGCGGACGCGGGCGCGTTTGGCCATTTCAATGTCTTGAGGCGAATCGCCCACGTACACGCATTCCTCCGGTGACAATTCCAAAATGGAGAGAGCACGCCGCAGCGGGGCCGGATGAGGCTTTCTTCGTGCAGCGTCCTCGGAGCAAACGCACGCTTGAAACATTTCCCCCAAGCCGAGAGTTTTTAGCTGAAGACGCACGCGAGACCCGTCGCCGCTCGTTACAAGTCCCAACGTGAAGCGTTTCGCAAGGCTGCGAAGAATGGAGCGCGCGCCTGGCAAAAGCGCCGGGCTTTCGCGCGCATAGGCTTCGCGCCACAGGCGATCCGCCTCGTCCCAGCGCGAGCGCTCGATCCGCGCGGCGCGATAGACGCGGTACCAATCGGGGTGATAATGGCGAGCGAGATCTTCGTCCGTCCAGTCGACGCCGAGAGCAGAGAACATGGCGTGATAGGCTCGGTTGTCGGCGCGGAAGGAATCCAGAAGCGTGCCATCCCAATCAAAGAGTACTGCCCGCGCGGTCAGCAAAGTTCTTTGCGTCACAGCACACAGATGCTAACAGAGAGGGCGGCCGAAACGCTAAGCTGCTCTCAGGCTGGGACGATGTCGTCGCGCTGCAGCGCAAAATCATCGAAGCTTGCGGCGTATCCGCGCCACCCGGGCATGTCGCACTCTTCAGTACGGACGATGTGCGCGGCGGTGTACATTTGCACGCTGCCCAGGCCCGAAGGCCTCTCGACGAGCGCTACCTGGAGTTCGATACCCGTGCCGATGGCGATTTCGCGAGGCGCCAGGAAGAAGATGCCGCTTGAACTGATGTTGCGTGTGACCAAAAGAACCGCTGCAAAATCGGGCCGCCCCTCAACCCGCACCAGGCGCAACGGGAGAGATAAAGCGGCACGCGGATAACGCCGGCGTTCGCTGGCCACCCCGATTGCGTGTGTAGGGATACGCGCGAAGTAGCGGCGCGGCCCGGGCTTCGGCGTTTTTGCCGGAACGATTTCGGTGATATCGGTGTACGGCTTCGGATTGCGCAGCGGCGGGACTACGGCCGGCTGTCCGTCCCAAATCGGAGCAGCTCCCATGACAAATCTCCCAAGACGTCCTGGCCCTGGTCTGACCCCCGTCAGGTCCACCGACTATGCCAATGGCGACAAAAAGCGTCAACCGCACATACAGGAAAACGTGTAGAAAGTGTCGTATGTCTAACCCCTAGACGACAGCTCGTCCGTGGTTTGTAGGATCCAGGTTTGCCGCGAAAAGCGGATAGAACCGGTTGGCTGGCGGGCGTAAATTTAGCCCCGTGAGGCTGTTCGGAACGAAAGGTCGAGAATGAAGGTAAGCTTATTAAAGCCAGCCACATACGGCGACGCTCCTGCAAGACTTTGGGATGCGATTCAGAGGCGTGACCCACGGTCGGACGGCAATTTTTTATTTGGCGTTCGGTCCACAGGCGTTTATTGCCGACCTTCCTGCCCGTCGCGCCGGCCCTCTCGGGACAAGGTTGTGTTTTTCGCGGAACCTGAAATGGCTGAGCTACAGGGATTCAGGCCTTGCAAAAGATGCTCGCCGCGCGACGTGAGCAGCAGCGATTCCCGGGTCAGAGCCGTTTCCGAGATTTGTCGGAAGATCGAGAAAGCGGTAGCCAGTAATGATGGAAACGAAGGCGCGTCGCGTCTGACGCTGGCGAAGCTGGCCAAGAGCATTCACGTGAGCGCCGATCATCTCGAGCGCGCCTTTCGGAAATCCATTGGTGTGACACCACGGCAGTATGCGGAGGCGGTGCGAATGGGCCTATTGAAAAAGCAATTAAGAAAAGGAGGCAACGTGACAACTGCACTTTACGATGCGGGCTTCGGCTCGTCGAGCAGGCTCTATGAAAAGGCTGCCGGTCAACTGGGCATGACGCCGCGGACGTATCGACGAGGAGGAGCAGGAATGCAAATACATTTCACGATCGCCGATTCGCCGCTCGGGAGATTGCTGGTTGCGGCGACGGAGAAAGGCATCAGCGCGGTCTATCTGGGCGACTCAGATGCGCTGCTCGAAGATGAGCTGCACAAGGAATATCCGAATGCGGAAGTTTCTCGCGACGCAAGATCGGCCGCGCCGCTCCGCGAATGGGTACGACAAATCGTCGCACATTTAAACGGAAAAGAGCCGCAGCTCGAATTGCCGACCGATGTGCAGGCGACCGCGTTCCAGCGGCGCGTTTGGGAAGAGCTGCAGAAAATTCCTTATGGCAAGACGGCGACGTACACGGACGTGGCGCGTCGGCTTGGCAAGCCGTCGGGAGTTAGGGCCGTCGCGCGTGCGTGCGCCACGAATCCTGTGTCAGTGGTGGTGCCGTGCCACCGCGTGGTTCGCCAAGGCGGCGATCTGGCGGGATACCGCTGGGGCCTCGAACGTAAACAGGCGTTGCTGGAAAACGAGTGCCGACAGCCAAAAGACCGCTGATGCGGAGCTAAGACTCACTTGGGGTAGGGATGTCCCGCAAGAATCGCGAATGCGCGGTAGATTTGCTCGGCAAGTACGACGCGGGCGAATTCGTGGGGCATGGTGAGCGTGGACAGCGAGATTTTCTGCGTGGCCGCTCTGCGGAGTTCTTCGGGGAATCCATCGGCCCTTCCGCATAGAAACGCCATTTCTCGAATGCCGCGGTCGCGCAGATCGCCGAGCCAGCGGGCAAACTGATGCGATGTGAATTGTTTGCCAGCAGCGTCGAGCAGAACGATTTGCGCCGACGGATCCAGTTTCGTTTTGCGAAGCACAGACGGTGTGGTGTCGCGCAGTTCGGTGATTTCAACTTCGACGTAGCGGCGGATGCGAGCGACGTAGTCTTCAATGAGACTGCGGCATTCTTGGCGGCGCGTTTTGCCCAGCACAAGCAACCGAATTTTCATGGTTTTTCTCGAGAATCCCCTTCGGCGCGAACGAGGAGCCAGGCGAAGCGTTGGTTTCAGACCAAGCCGTATTTTTTGCGTTTGTCGAGCAGCGTCTTGCGGCTAATGCCGAGTATCTCTGCGGCGCGCGCAATCTTGTAGTGCGTCTCTTCGAGCGTATTCCGGATCGCTTCTCGTTCCAATTCGTCCAGTGAAGGAAGTCCGTCGTTGACGATTGCGGAACTGCCCGTGGCTTTGGTGACGTCGCAAAAATCTCTCGCAAGAAGCGGCGATTGTTTGTCTTCAGAGAAGATCAGGGCGTGCTCGATTGCATTCTTCAGTTCACGAGCGTTTCCCGGCCATTTGTGGGCTTCAAGCAGACTCAGCGCAGGCTCCTCGATGGCAGCGAGGTGGCCATGAACCGGACCGAGACGAC
>Ga0335074_10000362_pt1 | contig 66656 bp, 61 predicted proteins | sample Lox_Sample_23_FD_206715 | JGI IMG/M metagenome (GOLD analysis project Ga0335074, IMG submission 206715) | Soil microbial communities from Loxahatchee National Wildlife Refuge, Florida, United States - Lox_Sample_2.3 | ecosystem: Environmental > Terrestrial > Soil > Wetlands | place: USA...
GAAGCTGAGCCAGACCGCAAGCCCGCCGCCGTTCGGGTTGCTGCTGACATCGGCGAGGAACGACCGCAGCGAGGCGATGACGCCCATGGCGTCGACGATCGAGTAGAGGATCACGACCGCGACCAGCAATACGATCATGCCGGCCAGGCCGTAGACGAAGGAGAACTTCAGCGTCGACCACGGGTCGATCCGGCGGACGGTGAGCCGCGCGCGGCGACCCTTCTTGCCCTTGGCCGCCGTGCTGGTGCCGACGGTCAGTGGGCGCGGCGGCGCCGCGGCGACACTTCCATCGCCGGCGGGGCGGGCTGCTGCCTCAGGCATGACTGCGGACGTGCGCGGCATCGAGCCTTGCCCGCTGGGGTCGCCCCACATCGGGACGCCCCCGAGCATGCGGGAGTCGCCCGAGCCGCTCGTCACGTCTCGTCGCCCTCCTCGCCCTCGGCCTCGGCGTTACGCGCGATCGCCACCACAGTCTGCTCGTCCGGGAGATTGATTAAGCGCACTCCCATGGTTTGGCGTCCGGCGCGTCGGACTTCCTTCACTCTCGTCCGGATCACCCCGCCGCCTGAGGTGATCGCGAAGATCTCTTCGTCGACTCGTACCGTCAAGGCTCCCACGAGTGCCCCACGCTTGGCCACGATCTTGGCCGTCACGACACCCTTGCCGCCGCGGCCTTGCACCGGGTACTCGCCGACTTTCGTGCGTTTTGCGTAACCACCGTCGGTCGCGATCAGGATGTCGACCTCGTCGTCGCGAACGACCTCCATCGCGAGCAGCTCGTCGCCCTCGCCGAAACGCATGCCGATCACGCCACTCGTGGCGCGCCCCATCGGACGAAGCATCTCGTCATCCGCGTGGAAGCGGATGGACTGCGCCTGCCGCGAGATCAGCAGCAGATCGTCCTCCGCCGCGACCAGGCGAGCCGCAATCAGCTCGTCGTCCTCGCGAAGGTTGATCGCAACGATGCCGCCGGTGCGGTTGGAGTCGAAGTCCGACAGCTTGGTCTTCTTCACCAACCCGCGCTTGGTCGCCAGCACGAGGTACGGCGCAACCGCGTAGTCCTTGATGTCCATCACCGACGCAATGCGCTCATCGGGTTGGAACGCAAGGACATTCGCCACATGCTGACCGCGCGCGGCGCGGTTGGTCTCCGGCAGCTCGTGCGCCTTGGCGCGGTAGACCCGGCCCTTGTTGGTGAAGAACAGGATCCAGTTGTGCGTCGATGTGACGAAGAAGTGCTCGACGATGTCGTCCAACTTCAGCTGCGCACCCTGGACGCCCTTGCCGCCACGTTTCTGCGCGCGATACAGGTCGGTTTTGGTCCGCTTCGCATACCCGCCGCGGGTGATCGTGACGACAACGTCTTCTTCTGCGATGAGGTCCTCGACGCTCATGTCGCCTTCGTAGGCGATGATCTGCGACCGGCGCTCGTTGCCGTACTTCTCGACGACCTCGCCGAGCTCCTCTCCGATGATCGCGCGCTGCCGCTCGTCGCTGGCGAGAATCGCCTCGCACTCCGCGATGGTCGCCATCTCGTCGTCGTAATCCTGCTGCAGCCGCTGTCGCTCGAGCGCGGCCAGCCGGCGCAGCTGCATGTCGAGAATCGCGGTTGCCTGCACCTCGTCGATCTCGAGCAGCTGCATCAGGCCGGTACGGGCCGCCTCGGCCGACTCACTTGCACGAATCAGCGCGATGACCTCGTCGATCCGGTCCTGCGCCTTGAGCAGTGCGACCAGGATGTGCGCCCGCTCCTGGGCGCGACGCAACCGGAAGCGGGTACGCCGCACGATGATCTCGATCTGGTGCGCGACGTAGTACCGCACCAGCTGCGCGATGTTGAGCGTGCGCGGCACACCGTCGACCAGCGCCAGCATGTTGACCCCGAAGGAGTCCTGCAGCTGGGTGTGCTTGTAGAGGTTGTTGAGCACGACCTTCGCGATCGCATCGCGCTTGAGCACGACGACCAGCCGCTGGCCGGTACGCCGGCTCGAGTCGTCCTTGATGTCGGCGATGCCCGCGACCTTGCCGTCGCGGACGAGGTCGGCAATCTTCTCGGCGAGCGCGTCGGGGTTGACCTGGTAGGGCAGCTCGGTGATCACCAGCTGCTGGCGTCCGCGGGAGTCCTCCTCGACCTCGACCACGGCCCGCATCCGCACGGACCCGCGCCCGGTTCGTAGCGCCTGGTCGATGCCGTCGCGGCCGACGATCAACGCACCGGTCGGGAAGTCCGGGCCGTGCACCCGCTCGATGCAGGCTTCGAGCAGCTCCTCGTCGCTCGCCTCCGGATGCTCGAGCGCCCAGTGAACGGCGGCACCGATCTCGCGCAGGTTGTGCGGCGGGATGTTTGTGGCCATGCCCACCGCGATGCCGGCGGCGCCGTTGACCAGCAGGTTCGGGAACCGGCTCGGCAGGACCAGCGGCTCGAGTGAGCGGCCGTCGTAGTTGGCGGTGAAATCGACGGTCTCGCTGTCGATGTCCCGCAGCATCTCCATCGCAGCGGCCGTTAACCGGCACTCGGTGTTGTGGCTGACGAACCCGTCAGTCAAGAACGAGTGGTCGGCACTGTCCACCCGCAGCGAGTACACCGGCGCGCGCCCAGCGTCCGCAACGCGGGCGACGCGCGCGAAGTAATAGCGACCGTCGACCAGGGGTTCGACGACGTCGAGCACCTCGGCATGTCCGATCCTCGCGCGCAGCTCATCCGGGCCTCGTTCCCACCGCTCGATGCGATCGATGTTGTGCTGGCGAAGCCACTGCCGATCAGCCGAGCTACGACCGCCGTGAGCCCGAACGTATTCCGCCAATCCAGGAACATGATCGGACGACAACGCCGTGCTGTGCGAGGGAATCTGCGCGAGCTCGAGACACAACTTGGCCTGCTTGCGGCCGATGAAGCCAACCTCGTCGCGGAAGATCCGCGCGTCGCGCCGGTTGCCGATGTAGACCTTGACCTCACCAGTCGCGTGGGTACAGCGGCGGCTCACCACACCGAACTCGAGCAAAAGTCGCTGGACGTCCTCCGCGAGACCCTCGCTGCGCGTGGAGTACGAGATCTGGATCGTGTTGCGGGGCAGAAGCGCTGACGACCCATCCCCCTCGAACAGCGACTGGAGGAAACAGCGCTTCAGCGCCGGCGATCCCCGCCAGATGAACTCCGGTACTCGCTTGTCCTTGCTGCGCCCGGCGACCTGGCTCATCGGTGATGCGTGCCACGCGGCGAGATTCTGGACGTCGAGCTCGTAGAGCCGGCTACCCGAGGCGATGATTCGATCATTGACGTAGCGGGGCCCGCCAACAGCGAAGTCGTAAGCCGCGAGCACCAGATCGAAGTAGCCCTTGTCGATGTTGTTGAAGCCGGCTCGGCGAGGACCGACGAACCCTTCGCTCACCCACGCGCCGGCAAGCACGCCGAGCGCCAGCTCTTCGCCGGTGTGCGTACTCACGGTCGAAGAACGACGCCGGTAGATCGCGACCCGATCCTCGGGCTGGATCTCAGACGCGAGCTTCCACAACAGAGTGGGCACACCTGCGACATCGACGAGGCAGAGCACCGGATGGTTCGGTGTGCCGACCAGGTTGTAGCCCTCGGTGGTTTCCACCCGAAGGACGTCGTGGATCCCGGAATGGAACAACACTGTTGCGGTGACAGGCTCACCGTTGCGATCCAGGACCTTGAGCTCGATCGGGTGGTCTGAGTCCGGCTGCGCTTGCGGAACGATCGAGTCGATACGCACCGACGATCCGTCGGTGAGTCGCACGCGCGAATCGCCGCGGAGGCAGTAGCGCATAGCGGCCGGAGGGTCGTTGCCGGGAGAGCCGAAGTTGCCCTGTCCATCGACGAGCGGAAGGCGCATCGCCCACGGCTGCGCAAGACGCACCAAGGTGTCGTAGATCGCGCCGTCGCCGTGCGGGTGGTACTGGCCCATCACGTCGCCGACCACCCGGCTGCACTTCGAGTATCCACGGTCCGGGCGATAGCCACCGTCGTACATCGCGTAGAGGACGCGGCGGTGCACCGGCTTCAGGCCATCGCGCACGTCCGGCAGCGCGCGCGACACGATCACGGACATCGCGTAGTCGAGGAAGCTGCGCTGCATCTCGACTTCGAGGCCGACCGGCTCGATCCGTCCGCCCGGCGGGGTTGTCATCTCGGTCAATGGAGTCCTCTACGGCAAAGGTTCGGTGTGGGCTGTTGCGCACTGCTCAGATGTCGAGGAAGCGCACGTCCTTCGCGTTGCGGGTGATGAAGGAGCGCCGGGCGTCGACGTCCTCACCCATTAAGACGCTGAACATCTCATCCGCGGTTGCGGCGTCATCGAGCGTGACCTGCAGCAGCACCCGGGTGGCCGGGTTCATCGTCGTCTCCCAGAGCTCTTCGGCGTTCATCTCGCCGAGCCCCTTGTACCGCTGGATGCCTTCGTCCTTGGGAAGCCGCTTGCCCTCCGCGGTGCCGGCCTCGATCAGGCCGTCGCGTTCGCGGTCGCTGTAGGCGTAGTCCGGCTGGTGCGGTCGGCTCCACTTGAGCTTGTACAGCGGCGGCGAGGCCAGGTAGACGTGGCCGTGCTCGATCAACGGCTTCATGAACCGGAACAACAGCGTGAGCAGCAGCGTCCGGATGTGCTGGCCGTCGACGTCGGCGTCGGCCATCAGCACGATCTTGTGGTAGCGCAGCTTGGCGATGTCGAAGTCGTCGTGGATGCCGGTGCCGAGCGCGGTGATCAGCGCCTGGACTTCAGTGTTCTGGAGCACGCGATCGATGCGCGCCTTCTCGACGTTGATGATCTTGCCGCGGATCGGGAGGATCGCCTGGTTGACCGGGTCGCGGCCGCCCTTGGCAGACCCTCCGGCGCTGTCGCCCTCGACGACGTAGATCTCGCAGTCCTCGGGGTTGGTGGACTGGCAGTCCGCGAGCTTGCCCGGCAGCCCGCCTGACTCGAGCAGGCCCTTGCGGCCACGCGCGAGGTCGCGCGCCTTGCGCGCCGCCATCCGGGCCTGCGCGGCCTGCGCGGCCTTCGACACGACGATCTTGCCTTCGCGCGGGTTGCGCTCGAACCACGAGCCGAGCCAGTCGTTGCAGGCCTTCTGCACGAACGACTTCGCCTCGGTGTTGCCGAGCTTGGTCTTCGTCTGGCCCTCGAACTGCGGCTGCGCGAGCTTCACCGAGACGATCGCGGTCAGCCCCTCGCGGACGTCGTCACCGCTGAGGTTGTCGTCCTTTTCCTTGAGGATCTTCTGGTCGCGGGCGAACTTGTTGACGACCGTGGTCAGCGCAGCCCGGAACCCTTCTTCGTGGGTGCCGCCCTCGTGGGTGTTGATCGTGTTGGCAAAGGTGTAGACCGACTCGGTGTACGTCGAGTTCCACTGCATCGCCACCTCGAGCGCCATGCCCTCGCCGTCGCTGTGGAAGTGGATCACCGAGTCGTGCACCGCCGCCTTGGTGGCATTCAGGTGCTTCACGAAGTCCTCGAGCCCACCCTTGTAGTGGTAGACGGTCTCGGTCGGGGTCTCGCCGCGCTCGTCCCGCAACGTGATCGCCAATCCCGCGTTGAGGAACGCCATCTCCTGGAGTCGGCGGGCAAGGGTCTCGAAGGTGTAGTCGACCGTCTCGAACACCGTCGGGTCGGCCCAGAAGGTGATCGTGGTCCCGGTCGCCTTGGTCGCGGCGCCCTTCTTCAGGGGACCGGTCGGGCCCTTGAGGTTGTGGTAGGCCTGCGTCCAGACGAAGCCGTCACGGCGTACCTCGACCTCGAGTCGCGTCGAGAGCGCGTTGACGACGGAGATGCCGACGCCGTGCAAGCCGCCGGAGACCGCGTAGGACTTGCCGTCGAACTTCCCACCGGAGTGCAGGGTCGTCATCACGACCTCGACCGCCGGCCGCTTCTCGACGGGATGCTTGTCGACCGGAATTCCTCGCCCGTTGTCGAAGACCCGCACCCCGCCGTCGGCGAGCAGCGTGCAGATGATCGTGTCGGCGAATCCGGCCAGCGCCTCGTCGACCGCGTTGTCGACGACCTCGTAGACCAGGTGGTGCAGGCCGCGCTCGCCGGTCGAACCGATGTACATGCCTGGACGCTTGCGGACGGCCTCGAGGCCTTCGAGGACGGTGATGGATCGGGCGTCGTAGGACAAGCTGGGCTCCGTCTCCAGGTGGCGGCTCGGCCGGTCGTTGGCGGCAGGGTTGCGCACGCAGCCGGCTACGCCCGGATGAGGGGGATTCTTCGCTTCAGTCTACCTGGCCAACCCACCAGGAAGGGCCATTCGGGGCGGCTGTGGAAGAACGTGGCGCGCGAACGCGGGTGGAGATTAGTCCCCCCACGCGGGAAGCCTGCCCCAGCGGCCCTGTGGCGCGATCAGACGTACGCCGAGCCGCCCGATTCTGACCGTTTCATCCGTATGTGTCGCGCGGGCCCCGGCCGGTGACGCGCAGCGGGCCGTGCCGCCAGTCCGGCGCGCTCGGTCCGCGCACGACGATCCGGTTGACCACGCCGGGCCCGATCTCGGCGGCGATCCGGCCCACCAGTGCGGCCGCCATCAACCGTAACTGGGTCGCCCACGCCGTCGACTCCGCCACGCAGCGCAGCTCGCCGGCCACCAGCCGCTCGGGGCGACAGTGCGCGGCGATCTCGGTGCCGACGATCTGCTCCCAGCGCGGCAACAGGCCAGCCTCGGTCAGGGTCCGCGACCAGTCGCGCTCTCGGACCAGATCCGAGACCGCATCGCCGAATCGTTGCGGGTCGCGCGGGTCGTCGCGCGCTCCGCTCCACGGCTGGTCGGCAGGATCGGCCTTGCGGACCCGGCGTGACGGCGCGACCGGTTTCGCGCTTCGGGCCCGCGCGAGCAGCCGGCGAGCGGCGTCCCGATGCTGTCGCGCACCCGGGTCCGGCCGGTCATCGGACACGGTGCACCTCACCGGCGGTGACATCCCACCGGGCACCGGTGAGCTGCGCAGGAACGTCGCCGGCGACGGCCGCCGTCACCAGCACCTGTTCAGCCGGTGCGACCAGGTCGGCGAGCGAGCGCCGGCGCAGATCGTCGAGCTCGGCGAAGACATCGTCAAGGATCAGCACCGGCTCGCCTCCGTCGCCGCACAACAGGTCGTAGGCCGCCAGCCGCAATGCCAACGCGAACGACCACGACTCGCCGTGGCTCGCGTAACCCCGGGCCGGCAGCTCCCCGAGCGAGAGCAGCAGATCGTCGCGGTGGGGTCCGACCAGCGTCACGCCCCGATCGAGCTCCCGGCTTCGGCTGCCGGCCAGCGCAGCCAGCAGCGCGGTCGCGAGCAGCTCGCGGTCGGTGCTCTCGGCAAGGTCCTCCGCCAGGTCCGAGCGGTAGTCGATCCGGGCCGGGCCGCCGCCGTGGCTCACCGCGCTGTAGGACTTGTCGACCAGCGGACGAAGCGCTGCGACCAGCTCGTGCCGGCCGGCGAGGACGGCTGCGCCGGCCGTCGCCAGATGGGCGTCCCACACGTCGAGGGTGGGCAGCTCGGCGCCGGCCCGGCGCTGCATACCCGCGCTCTTCAACAGGGCGTTGCGCTGCTTGAGGACTCGCTCGTAGTCGGAATGTACGGCGGCGAAGCGTGGCGAGCGAGCCACCAACAGCTCGTCGAGGAAACCACGGCGGTGGGCCGGGTCACCCTTGACGATGGCCAGGTCCTCCGGAGCGAACAGCACGGTACGCAGCACGCCGAGCACCTCGCGGGGCCGCGGCACCGGCGAACCGTTCAGCCGGGCCCGGTTGGCCCGCCCCGGCGTGATCTCGATCTCGATCACGCTGTCGCGGCCGTCGCGTACGACGGTGCCCCGCACGACCGCCCGCTCCGCACCCGACCGCACCAGCGGCGCGTCCTGGGCAACCCGGTGACTGGTGAGCCCGGCGAGGTAACCCACCGCCTCGACCAGGTTCGTCTTGCCGGTCCCGTTGGATCCGACGAACGCCGTGACGCCCGGCGTCAGATCCAGCGAGACGTCGGCGTAGGAGCGAAAGTCGTTGAGCGACAGCGCCCGGACGTACAAGCCGACCTCACCCCACCGACGGCCGGGTTAGGCGGTCGGGTAGGCGTCCGCGGACGAACCCTGGCCGGCCGCACCGCCGTCGCTGGACTCCACCGCGTGCCCGCCGAACTGCGCGCGCAACGCGGCGACCATCTTCATCGCCGGCGAGTCCTCCTGGCGGGAGGCGAAGCGGGCATACAACGCCGCGGTGATGACCGGAAGCGGCACGGCATGGTCGATCGCCGCCTCGACCGTCCACCGTCCTTCGCCCGAGTCCTGCGCGTAGCCCTTCAGCTTGGTCAAGTGCTGGTCCTGGTCGAGGGCTCGCACGGCAAGGTCCAGCAGCCAGGAGCGTACGACGGTGCCCTGCTGCCAAGAGGCGAAGGTGGCACGCACGTCGGTGACGAGATCGGTCGCCTCGAGCAGCTCCCAGCCCTCGGCGTAGGCCTGCATGATGCCGTACTCGATCCCGTTGTGAACCATCTTCGCGAAGTGCCCGGCGCCGGCACTGCCGGCATGCACGAACCCGTAGTCACCCTCCGGCTTCAGCGCATCGAAGATCGGCTGCAGCCGCGCGATGTCCTCATCGGTGCCGCCGGCCATGAGGCCGTAGCCCTCGGTCAGTCCCCACACGCCGCCGGAGACACCGCAGTCGACGAAATGGATCTGTTTCTCGGCAAGTGCCGCCGCGTGCAGCTGGTCGTCGGTGTAACGCGAGTTGCCGCCGTCGACCACGACGTCACCGGGCTCGAGCAGGCCACCGAGGGCCTGGATGGTCTCCGTGGTCGGCCGGCCGGCCGGGACCATGACCCACACCGCGCGGGGCGCGGAGACCTTGCCCACCAGGTCCTTCAGGCTGTCGGCGTCGCGTCCGCTGTCCGGCGACTGGTCGTAGCCGACGACCGTATGTCCGGCCCGGCGCAGCCGTTCGGCCATGTTGCCGCCCATCCGGCCGAGACCGATCATCCCGAGCTCCACGCCTGCCTCCTCGCCTTACCCCCGTCGTTCGTCGGTTGTGGACCGACCGCTACGACGCTAAACGTACGGGCATCAGGAGGTAACGGTGGTCGGTGCCGTCGTCGGCGCCGGACTTGCCGGTCAGCACGGCCGGCTTGGTCGGACCGGTGAAGGCCAGCCGGGCCTCGTCGGAGTCCAGCGAGCCGAGCCCGTCCAGCAGGTACGTCGCGTTGAACGCGATCGTGAGCGGCTCACCCTCGAACGACGCCGGCAGGCTTTCCTGCGCCTCCGCCTCGTCGACTCCCCCGGCTTCGAGCGTCACGCCGTCGGCCGAGAACGACAACCGGATCGGTGAGGTGCGGGAGGCCACGAGCGCCACCCGGCGTACGGCGTCGGTCAGTGCCGCAGAGTCCACACTGGCGGTCGAGGACGCCGCGTCGGGAAGCAGCGACCGGTACTTCGGGAACTCCCCGTCCAACAGCCGGCTGGTCGCCGACCGCTCGGCACCCGACAACCCGATCAACCCTTCGCCCGGAGCGTTGCTCGCCAGCGACAGGCTGATCTCGGCACCCGACGTGAGCGACTTGGCGGCTTCGGCCAAGGTCCGGGCCGGCACCAGCGCGGTCGCCTGCATGCCGACCTCGACCGGCGCCCAGCGCATCGTGCGCACGGCAAGCCGGTAACGGTCGGTCGCGGCGAGCGTCACCTGCTCGCCATCGATCTCGATCCGGATCCCCGTGAGCACCGGCAACGCGTCGTCGCGCCCGGCAGCGACCGCAACCGCCGTCACCGCCGCCGCGAACGCATCACTGCCGACCGTGCCGGCGACCGACGGCATCGCGGGCAGCGTCGGATACTCCTCGATCGGCAGGGTCGGAAGGGTGAACTTCGACGAACCGCAGCTCACGACCACTCGTGACCCGTCGGTGGACAGGTCGATCGGCTGCGGCGGAAGGCTTCGGGTGATGTCGGCCAGCAACCGACCGGGCACGAGGATCGCGCCGCCCTCGGCGATGGTCGCGTCCAGCTGAGCCTGGGCGGACACCTCGTAGTCGAACCCGGACAGCTCAAGGCTGCCCTGCTGGCCGGCTTCGATCCGCAGCCCGGCCAGGACCGGGAGTGCAGCCTTTTGCGGCAGGATGCGGGCCGCCCATGCGACCGCATCGGCGAAGCCGTCCCGCTCGACCCGGATCTTCATGGGCATCTCAACCTTTCGCTACGCAGCGGCGTACCCCTCGGTGCAGCACCGCATCCACAGTCTTGATTGACGGTATGACAGGAAGATTCAGATCCGGTCGTCGTTGTCGCTGCGGTGGACACTGTCGATAACCGGCGAACCCGCAGGTTAGCCACCGGCCGGCGATGTGCGCCGGCTGTGGAGAACGGACCGCTGACCGTGGGCCTCCTGGGGAGTGCCGAGCGGGGGGCCCGGATTGGACGATCTGACCGGTAAACGTCCACAGCGTTGTCCCCAGCCTGTGAACGACCAGCAGCGGACTCGGGGCGCAGCAAGAGGGAACGTTCGGGGAAGCCGCAGCGCGGGCTCACCCGCGGGCCTGGCTCTTGATCCGGTTGGTGAGCTCGCTGACCTGGTTGTAGACGGAGCGGCGCTCGGCCATCAGTGAGCGGATCTTGCGGTCGGCGTGCATCACAGTGGTGTGGTCGCGGCCGCCGAAGGCCTGGCCGATCTTGGGCAGGGACAGCTCGGTGAGCTCCCGGCACAGGTACATCGCGACCTGGCGGGCCTGTACCAGCACCCGGCTGCGCGAGGACCCGCAGAGATCTTCCATCGAGATCGAGAAGTACGCCGCGGTCTGCGCCATGATCGTGGACGCGGTGATCTCCGGGCCGGCGGCATCGGCGATCAGGTCCTTCAGCACGATTTCGGCGAGGGCGAGATCGACGGTCTGGCGATTCAGGCTGGCGAACGCCGTGACCCGGATCAGCGCGCCCTCGAGCTCACGGATGTTCGAGGAGATCTTGCTCGCGATGAACTCGAGAACCTCCGCGGGCACGGCGAGCCGTTCGGCCGCCGCCTTCTTGCGCAGGATCGCGATCCGCGTCTCGAGCTCGGGCGGCTGGACGTCGGTGATCAGGCCCCACTCGAACCGGTTGCGCAGCCGGTCCTCCAGCGTGACCAGCTGCTTGGGCGTGCGGTCGGAGGAGATCACGATCTGGGAGTTCGCGTTGTGCAGGGTGTTGAAGGTGTGGAAGAACTCCTCCTGCGTCTGCTCTTTGTTCTCGAGGAACTGGATGTCGTCGACGAGCAGCACGTCGATGTTGCGGTAGCGCTTGCGGAACAGCTCGCCGCGTCCGTCGCGGATCGAGTTGATGAAGTCGTTGGTGAACTCCTCCGAGCTCACATAGCGCACCCGGCAGCCCGGGACGAGGGCGCGCGTGTAGTGCCCGATTGCGTGCAGCAGGTGGGTCTTGCCCAGCCCGGACTCGCCGTAGATGAACAGCGGGTTGTAGGCCTTGGCGGGGGCTTCGGCGACCGCGACCGCCGCGGCATGGGCGAACCGGTTGCTCGACCCGATCACGAAGGTCTCGAACTGGTATTTCGGGTTGAGCCGGTCGGGTTCCCCGGTCGGCCGGCGAATCGGAGCCACCGGCGCCGGCTCGACGTCCTCCATCGGGTACGGCTCGTCGTCGAACTCCGCAGCCGCCGCGGCGTCACTCAGGTGCGCGTCCGCGGGTGGCTCGACCGTGACCGCGACGCGAACGTCACGAGCTAGCTCGCGGGACAGCGCCTCGATGACCAGCGGGCGAAGCCGGGTGTCGAGCACGTCCCGGGCGAAGTCGTTCGGCGTCGCCAGCACGACAGTGTCCTGGACGAGCGCGAGCGGTTTGGTCAGTCGCAGCCAGGCCCGCTGCTGAGCGGAGACCTGATCCTCACCGAGGCCGGCAATCGCGCGGGTCCACACCGATTCGAGATCGAGGACCTGGTCTGACACGAACTATCCCCTGCTTCCCGATCAGTCCCACTTCGTGCGGTCTGCTAACGCCTCGTCCACACCCCCATCCACAGACTGTGGATCAGGGCGTGACGCGCAACGCTAGGGCAAGCCCATCCGACGTCGCCGCGCGGGCACCACCCGGGGAAGCGGTGGTCAGGGAAGGTCGGCGCGGGAACGCTAACAGCAGGGCCGCCACCGCTACAACCACTCGCGCACATTGACTGGCCCTCGCTCGGCGTGTCGGCTTGACTGAGGACGCTTGACGTTTGCGCTCGGGGGCTGGCCGGTTTGACCTGACTTCGCGCGCGACCGTACCGTGGCAGCCGCGCCCCGGTGTGGGTTGCTTGCGTACGCCCCGAACTCGAAAGACCTCACCCGTAGCGGGAGATTGTTGTGAGTAAGCGCACGTTCCAGCCGAACAACCGTCGGCGCGCGAAGACGCACGGGTTCCGGTTGCGGATGCGCACACGAGCGGGTCGGGCGATCCTTTCTGCGCGCCGCCGCAAGGGACGCGCCGAGCTGTCGGCCTAGGCCGCGACGGTGTTGCCGGCCGAGCGGCGGGTGCACCGGCGCGAGGAGTTCACCGCGACGGTCCGCCAAGGGCGTCGCGTCCACGCGCCCGGGCTGGTGCTCTACCTGCGCAGCGATGACTCGGGCGCGCCGGCCCGTGCCGGTTTCATCGTGGCTCGCCCGGTTGGCCCGGCGGTCCGCCGCAACCGGGTACGACGTCAGCTGCGGCATCTCATCGCGCCGTATCTCGAGCACGCGCCGGCGGGCATCGCGATCGTGATCCGCGTCACCGACGGGGCGTCCCGGCTTACCGGTGCGGCGCTCGCGGACGCACTCGCGGCGGCGTTGGCGAAGGCCGGCGTCAGCACTCCGGCCGCGGACGGCGAGCCTCGATGAGCGCCGGCCGGCAGGTTCGCCCGGTGGGAAGGGTGCTGGTCGCCCTGCTCGGCGTCTACCGGCGCTGGGTGAGCCCGTTGATGGCACCACACTGCCGGTTCCACCCGAGCTGCAGCGCCTACGCGATCGAGGCGATCACCGTGCACGGTGCGCTGCGTGGCACTGGGCTAGCCCTGCGGCGCCTGGTCAAATGTCAACCTTTCTTTACCGATGGGTATGACCCGGTCCCGCTGCGGGCGGAAGGAGCCCACCGGTGAGCTTCCTCAACCCGCTGTATCAGGCGGTCGCCTGGCTGCTGGTGCACATCCACGACGGCATCGCGCACGTCATCACCAGCAACGGCTGGTCGTGGGCGCTTGCCATCGTCGTGCTGACCATGGCGATGCGGCTCGTGCTGTTCCCGATCTTCGTCAAGCAGATCCGCAACCAGCGCGGGCTGCAGGAGCTGCAGCCGAAGATGAAGGAGCTGCAGACCAAGTACAAGAACGACAAGGAGCGGCTCAACCAGGAGATGATGGCGCTCTGGAAAGAGGCCGGCGTCAACCCGCTGTCGGGCTGTTTCCCGTTGCTGCTGCAGATCCCGATCTTCATCTCGCTGTTCCACACCCTGCGCGAGATCAAGCCGATCTCCGGGTGCAAGGCCGGCCCCAACGCCGTGTCCTGCTACAAGGGCGTGCCCGGCTTCGACCAGGCGCACATCTTCAGCGCGGCGCACGCGAAGATCTTCAGCGTCCCGATTCCGGCGTCGTTCACCTCGAGCACGACCTACCTGCACGCTCTCGGCGGCTCACACACCTCGACCCGGATCCTGTGCCTGGTCCTCACCGTGCTGATGGGCGCGACCACGTTCATCACCCAGCGTCAGCTGATGGCCCGTAACGGGCCGGCGGCGAACACCCAGATGGCGCAGCAGCAGAAGATCCTGCTCTACGTCTTCCCGCTGTTCTTCCTCTTCTACGGCTTCAAGTTCCCGATCGGCGTACTGCTCTACTGGCTCACGACGAACGTCTGGAGCATGGTCCAGCAGCGGGTGATCATCGGGCGGATGGACACTGCCGGCGCAGCCCCGAGTGCGGTGCCGCCGCCCGCCGGCCCGGCCCCGGGGGCCAAGCCGAAGCCGCAGCCGCGCGCGCCCACCCCCAAGCCGGCACCGGCGAACGGCGATGTCGCGTTGCCGCCCGGGGGCGCCATCCAGCCGCTGCCGGGCGAGCGGCCCAACAATCCACGCCGCCCGGCCAACCGCAACCGCAACCGCAAGCGAGGACGACGATGACGACCGAGTTGCCCGACACCGAGACCGATGTCGAACCTGCGGCGGCGCCGGACGAGCCGGCTGCGGGCGAAGAGCGCGAGCCGGGGGAGACCGACCGGCTCACGCTGCTCGAGCGCGAGGGCGACATTGCCGCCGACTACCTCGAGGTGTTGCTCGATATCGCCGACCTCGACGGCGACATCGACATCGACGTCGAGGGTGACCGGGCCGCGGTGTCCGTGGTGGGCTCGGGGCTCGACCGGCTGATCGGTCCCGCCGGTGCGACGCTCGAGGCCCTGCAGGAGCTGACCCGCCTTGCGGTGCACCGCGAGACCGGCGTCCGCAGCCGCCTGATGCTCGACATCGGTGGCCATCGGGCGCGCCGGCGCGAGGAGCTCGCCGAGCTCGGGGTCGCCGCCGCCGGGCGGGTGGTGGCCAGCGGCGAGCCGGAGCGGATGACGCCGATGACCCCGTTCGAGCGCAAGATCGTGCATGACGCGGTGGCCGGCGTGACCGGGGTGACGACGGAGTCCGAGGGCGAGGAGCCGCAGCGCCTGGTGGTGATCCGCCCGGAGTGAGCGCGCCACGATGAGCGCAGCGGCCGCCGCGAGCGGGCCGGCGAACGGGTCGGCGAGTGGCCCGGTGCCCGCTGCCGCGCGCGAGGTTTTCGGCGCCGGCGTGGAGCTGGCGCAGCGCTACGCCGAGTTGCTGGCCGGCGAGGGCATCATCCGTGGGGTGATCGGCCCGGGCGAGGCGACCCGGATCTGGTCCCGGCACCTGCTCAACAGTGCGGCGCTCGCTGCGCTGGTTCCCGATGCCGTACGAGTCGCGGATCTGGGCTCGGGTGCGGGCCTGCCCGGAATCCCGTTGGCGATCGCCCGCCCGGACCTGTCCCTGGTGCTGGTCGAGCCGATGGCCCGGCGGGTGCGTTTCCTGCGGGACTGCATCGGCGCGCTCGGCCTGGACTCGGTCGAGATCGTCCACGCCCGGGCCGAGGCCGGCCTCGAGCCGCCCCCAGACGTGGTGGTCGCTCGGGCGGTCGCACCATTGCACCGGCTGATCGGCCTGGCACGTGCGCTGGCGAGGCCGGGCGGTGAGCTGCTCGCGCTGAAGGGCGCGAGCGCCGCCGAGGAGCTGCGCGAGCTGCCGGCGGGCACCGACGCCGAGCTGATCAGTGTGGTCCTCGGCGGCGTTCCGGCTACGGTCGTGCGGGTGCGAAGCCTCGACCGCAGCGGTGCGCGGGCGAGCGGCGGTGGGCGATGAGTTCCGCGCTGGGCTGGCCGGCATCCGATGACTTCGCGCGCAGCCGGTTGGGCTGGCCGAGCCCGGGCCAGGAGTCAGCCGCCGACCCGACCGGCCTGAATGACCAGCCCGACCCAGACGATGAGGCGGGCCCCGACGAAGCGTCGCCGAGCAAGGGAAGCGGGGAAGCGATGACGGTTTCACGTGAAACCAGCGACGACGCCGAGCGCATCGTTTCACGTGAAACATCCGGGCTGGCCGAGCCGGCCCGCCCGCCGGCCGGAGCGTGGCCTCGGCCGCCCGCCCGGCGCGTGCTGACGGTCGCGAACCAGAAGGGTGGGGTGGGCAAGACCACAACCGCGGTGAACCTGGCCGCCGCCCTCGCTCAGCACGACGTCCGCGTCCTGGTGATCGACCTCGACCCGCAGGGAAATGCCTCGACCGCGTTCAGCGTGGCGCATCATCTCGGTGCACCCTCGGTCTACGAGGCCCTGATCGGCGCCCGCTCGCTCAACGACGTGATCGTGGCGGTGGAGAACCTGCCGAACCTGTGGTGCGCGCCGGCCACGATCGATCTCGCCGGCGCCGAGGTGGAGTTGGTCTCGGTCGTGGCGCGCGAGTCGCGGCTGCGCCGCGCGCTGGAGTCGGTTGAGCTCGACGTCGACTACATCTTCATCGATTGCCCGCCCTCGCTCGGGTTGCTCACGCTCAACGCGATGGTGGCGGCGAGTGAGATCCTGATCCCGATCCAGTGCGAGTTCTACGCCCTCGAGGGGCTCAGCCAGCTGCTGAACAACGTGGCGCTGGTGAAAAGCGAGCTGAACCAGGCGCTGTACGTGTCGACCATCCTGCTCACCATGTACGACGCGCGGACCCGGCTCGCCGACCAGGTGGCCGAGGACGTGCGGACCCACTTCGGGAGCCTGGTGCTCGAGGCGGTGATCCCGCGCAGCGTGCGGATCTCGGAGGCGCCCGGCTTCGGACAGACAGTGGTCACCTTCGACCCGGCCTCGCGCGGTGCCCGGGCCTACCAGGCCGCGGCGTACGATCTCGCCAGTCGAGCCTGAGCCGGTGCGCGCGGTGGCTGCCGGGTCAAGGGCGAGCGAGCGACGGGAGGCGGCCGGATGAGTGCGGCGCGAAGGGGTGGTCTGGGTCGCGGGCTCGGCGCATTGATCCCCTCCGGGCCGGCGGGCGAGCAGGAGGCCGGCGCGCGCTTCGAGGAGTTGGCGATCGAGGCGATCGAGCCGAACCCGCGCCAGCCCCGAGACGCCTTCGACGAGGACGCGCACTCCGAGCTCGTTGCGAGCATCCGCGAGGTCGGGATCCTGCAGCCGGTGGTGGTCCGCGAACGCGCTCCGGGCCACTACCAGCTGGTGATGGGCGAGCGGCGCTGGCGAGCCAGCCGCGAAGCCGGCCTCGCCACCGTTCCGGCGATCATCCGTGAGACGCCCGACGATGCGTTGTTGCGGGATGCGTTGCTGGAGAACCTGCATCGCCAGCAGCTCAACGCGTTGGAGGAGGCGGCCGCCTACCAGCAGCTGCTCGAGGAGTTCGGGGCCACACACGAACAGCTCGCCGAACGCATCGGGCGCTCGCGTTCGCAGGTCAGCAACACGATCCGGCTGCTCGCCCTGCCGCCTGCGGTGCAACGGCGGGTAGCCGCCGGTGTCCTCAGCGCCGGGCACGCGCGGGCGTTGCTCGGACTGCCCGACCCGGCGGCCCAGGAGCAGCTCGCGGCGCGGATCGTGGCCGAGGGACTGTCCGTGCGAGCGACCGAGGAGCTGGTGGCGGCGGGGGACGACCCGAAGCGCCCGCGCGCTCGCGCCGTGCGGGCCCCGACCGCGCCCGCGCTCGCGCGTTTGGAGGCGGCCCTGTCGGATCTGCTCGAGACCCGGGTCACCGTGGAGCTCGGCCGGCGCCGGGGCAAGCTCACGGTGACCTTTGCCTCGATCGATGACCTGCACCGGGTGCTCGGCGTGCTCGCGCCACAGGTGCTGATGGACGCTGCTGCGGGTTCGGCCGGGCCGGCCGGGTCCGACCAGGACACCTAACCGCCCAAACCCCAGCGCCCCAAACTCGTCGCAGCCGCCCTGGCCACGGTGCTCCCGGCCACCGTGCCGGCCCATTGCCCGGGCCGCAGGCCGTCGATACAGTGAGCGCGGCGAGCGCGTGGGTGGGCCGCGGTCGCCGTCGCTTCCGGTCGGAGCCGGTGTCTCGAGGTGTCCATGACCCGTCGACTGGCCAGCGTGACGCTGGACAACCTCGACGACCTGCCGGTGCGCTGCCGGCGGTGTGTGTTCTGGGAGCTGGACCCGGTCGCGGGGACCCGCGCGATCGAAGCCGGTGACCCGGCGCTGGAGAAGGAGGCCTGGGTCTCCGCCGCGCTGCTCGAGTGGGGCAGCTGCGGCAAGGTGCTCTACGTCGATGGGGTGGCTGCCGGTTTCGCCCTCTATGCCCCGCCTAGTTATGCTCCGCGAACAGTTGCGTTCCCCACCTCCCCGGTGAGCGCGGACGCCGTGGTCTTGATGACGGCGGCGGTGCTCCCGGAGTTCTCCGGGGCCGGGCTCGGCCGGATGCTGGTCCAAGGGATCGCGAAGGACCTGATCCGCCGCGGGGTGCGGGCGATCGAGGCCTTCGGGGACGCCCAGTGGTCGGAGGTGGGCCACTGCCTGCTTCCGGCCGACTACCTGCTCGCGGTCGGCTTCAAGACCGTGCGACCGCATCCGAAGACCCCGCGGCTGCGGCTCGAGCTCAAGACCGCAGCCTCCTGGCGGGAAGACGTCGAGGTCGCTCTGGAGCGCCTACTGGGGTCGATGACGCCGGAAGGTGCGCTTCGCCCGGTATAGATGGATTTAGGACGAATCAGCGGGTGAGCGCGGCAATCCGGAACTGTCCGGTCGGAATGTCGAGATGCTCCGGCAGGTACAGCCGCTGGATGCCGGCCACGACCGCTTCAGCCAGCGCGTCGCGGAAGTCAGGGTGAGCCAGCCGGGCGACGTCGCCGGGGTTGGTCAGGTAGCCGGCATCGAGCCGAACCGCGGGCATCCGGGTCAGCCGCAACAACGCCCACGACTTCGGGTGGGTCCGACCGTCGACCAGGTCGGTGCGGCTCGCGACCTCGCGTGACATCAGGTCCGCGAGCCGCTCGCCGACCGCGGATCGCACCTCCCGGCCGGGCAGCCTTGCGCCGTAGAAGTAGCAGGCGCTTCCGCACGGCCGTTCGCTCGGCGCCGCGTCGAGATGCAGGGAGACGAACAGCTCGGCGGCCATGTCGTTGGCGAACCTCGCCCGCGACTCGACGTCGGGACAGTTCTCCGCGCTTCTGGTGAGGTACGTCGTCACGCCGAGCGCACCGAGCCGGCCCTCGACCCTGGTCGCGAGGTCAAGCACGATCTCCGCTTCGACCAGACCTCCCGCGACCGAGCCCGGATCCGCGCCGCCGTGGCCCGGGTCGAGGACGACCGTGCGGCCCGCGAGCGCGGCACCGCCGCGGCGCAGTCGCTCCTCCTCACGGCGCTCGGACGGCGAGCCGCCCGTGACAGTGCGGCGTAGCTGGTTGAGGGCACGCAGGGTTCCCGGTCCGAGCGTGCCGTCGGCGCGCAGGCCGACGTTGTGCTGGAACTCCTTCAGCGCCGCCTCGGTGGCCGCCCCGAAGATGCCGTCGCAGCGGCCCGGATCGAAGCCGAGCTCGAGCAGCCGCTGCTGCAGCACCGCGACGTCGTCGCCGACGTAGGGGTGGGCCGGGGAGTAGGACAGCAACCGGTCGCCGAAGCGCCAGTGCGCCTCGTCGAGCGCTCGGTAGGTCTCGGTGCCGATGATGCCGTCGACCCGGAGGCCACGGCTTTGTTGAAAGCCGCGAACCGCGAAGTCCATCGCGTCGTCGAAGACCGGGTCGGAGCACACGTCGAGCAGGCCGAGCCGTTCCAGCTTCGCGCGAATCTCGGCGACGGCGGGACCGCTGTCACCGCGGCGGTAGACCTGCATAACGTTCCGATGCTAACCGGCGGATTGCCGGCGCAAGAGCGCCGAAAAGGGTGACACCGCTCGACCGCCAGATCACCCGCGGTCGAAGGACGGGTCGATCAGAGATAGTCCTCGAGGTCGCGCAGCAGCGCGGCCTTCGGCTTGGCGCCGACGATGCTCTTCACGACCTCACCCGAGCGGAACACCGACATGGTCGGGATCGACAGGATCTGGTAGCGACGGGCGATCTCGGGGTTCTCGTCGATGTTGACCTTCGCGACGGTGAGCCGGTCGCCGTGCTCCGCCGCGATCTCCTCGAGGACGGGGGCGACCATCTTGCACGGCCCGCACCACTCGGCCCAGAAGTCCACCAGCACCGGAAGCTCGCTGGCGAGCACGTCAGTGTCGAAACTGGCTTCGGTGACGGTCTTGGTGTTGGCGCCCATCGGTTCTCCTTGGTAACGGCTGTCGCGTCTACCGGCTCAACGCGAACGTGGTCGTCGATGTTCCCTCAGCCCTACGACGCCGGGTCGGACACTAGCGATCCTCGGCCGGCAGGCCGTCGAGGTAGTGCTCGACGTCCAGCGCAGCCGCGCAGCCGCTGCCGGCTGCGGTGATTGCCTGACGATACGTGTGGTCGACCAGGTCCCCGCACGCGAACACGCCCGGCAGGTTGGTCCGGGTGTGCGGGGCGTCGACCACGACGTACCCCTCCTCGTCCAAGGTGATCTGGTCCTTGATCAACTCGTTGCGCGGGTCGTGCCCGATTGCGATGAAGACCCCTCCGACGTCGAGGGTGCGGGTCTGGCCGGTGTTGACGTCGCGCAGCACCAGACCGGTGACCCGCTCGTCACCCACCACGTCGTCGACCACGCTGTTCCAGGCGAAGCTGATCTTCGGGTTCGATGCGGCTCGTTCGGCCATGATCTTGGATGCGCGCAGGGCATCACGGCGGTGGACCAGGGTCACCGACCTGCCGAACCGGGTGAGGAACGTCGCCTCTTCGACCGCCGAGTCGCCGCCGCCGACGACCGCGATGTCCTGGTCGCGGAAGAAGAACCCGTCGCAGGTCGCGCACCACGACACGCCGTGCCCGGACAGTCGCTTCTCGTTAAGCAGCCCGAGCTCGCGGTACGCCGAACCCATCGCGAGGATCACCGTGCGTGCGAGGTGTTCCTCGCCCGCCACCGTCACCTTCTTGACCGCGCCGCTCAGGTCGAGCGCGGTGGCGTCGTCGCTGATGATCTCGGCGCCGAACCGCTCGGCCTGCTTGCGCATCAGGTCCATGAGCTCGGGACCCATGATCCCGTCGGGGAAGCCGGGGAAGTTCTCGACGTCGGTGGTGTTCATCAGGGCCCCGCCGTACTGGACCCCTTCGATCAGCAGCGGCTTCAGGTTGGCACGGGCGGTGTAAAGCGCGGCGGTGTAGCCGGCCGGTCCCGACCCAACGATGACGACGTCACGAACAGTGGCAGCCATCGTGTGCTTCAGCTCCTCCGACGTGTGCCGATCGGCCCGGCGCGGACGATCGTTGCGCTCCTTGAACAGGTGCGCCCCTTGAACAGGAGTGTAGGCAGCCGCATTCCCGGCCAACTGGCCCCGGCCGGGCGCTCGGCTGGGTCGCCTAGTTCAGCGGCACCTTGACGTAGGTCCGAATGAACAGGCTGCCGCTGCAGGTCGGGTTGACCACGTAGACGTCGACCACGTTGGGATCCTTGTCGCGCATGACGAAGACCGCGGACGGCACCTTGTGCAGCGACCCGCTCGTCCAGGTGCCGGCATCCACCGTGATCGGCACGGCGTTGCTGTTGCCGGTCAGCTTTGCGGCGCACAGCAGGATCTTGCTGCGCGAGTCCAGTAGCGGCCGGAGTACGTCGGGCACCCGCTCCGTGACCTGTGACCCGCCGTGCACCTGGCTCGGCGACGCCACGGGTGCCGGGGCGGTCGTGGTCGCGGGAGCGGCGCCGGTGCCCGGGCTGTTTTCCGGGCCGAAGTCGGCCGGCACGCGCGCGACCAGTCCGGGAATGATCGCGTCCAGACGGCTCGGCGTGTAGTTCGTCCCGGTCTCGTTCTTGCTGTAGTTCCTCGGCTGCGCCACCTGGGGCACCCCCGCCAAGCCCTTCGCGGCGGTGCTCGTCCCACCTGCGCCGCCGCCGCTGGAAGTCCCGGTCCCGAGGTGCCCGACCACGAGCGCAACGACGGCCAGGATGATGACCGCGGCGGCGACGCTTCCGGCCATCGTCGGCCGGCTGAACCGTCGCCGCCGGTAGGCGGACAGGTCCGGCACCACGTCGCGGTTCGGCGTGGTTTGCTCGGCGATCACCCGGTCCAGCCGAGCGGCGACGTCCTCGGGCATCGGTTCGGGCGGCAGCTCGGCGAGCGCACGGCGGGCCTCGGCGATCAGCTCGAGCTGTCCGCGGCACTGCTCGCAGCCCGCCAGGTGCGCGCGCGCCTGCGCCGCCTGTTGCGGGTCGAGCAGCTCCTCGTCGAGCTCGGCGAGCTCGTCGAAGCTGAGGTGGCCGTCGTTCACGCCGGATGCTCCTCGCCGGTTGTTGTCTCGGATTGGACGCGCGGCGCCGGTGGCGCGTTCCCGTCCACGCGGCGGGGGTCGAGATCACTGAGCGCCTCCGCGAGCCTGGCACGAGCTCGGGCGCAGCGACTCTTCACCGTTCCGGTCGGTACGTCGAGCATCTCCGCCGCCTCGGCGACCGAGTAGCCCTCGACGTCCACGAGGACGACCGCGGCGGCCTGCTCTGCGGGCAGCGTGCGCAGCGCCGCCACCACGGCCAGTGAGGTCTCGCGTTCGGTGACCGGGTCGCGGGCGTAGCGCTCGCCCGCGGGTTCCGCGGTCAGTGGCTCGGTCGGCCGCGCAGCCCGCCGGCGGGCGAGGTCGAGGCAGGCGTTCACGACGATCCGGTGCAGCCAGGTGGTGACCGCCGACCCGCCGCGGAACCCGGCCGCACCGCGGTACGCCGATAGCAGGGCGTTCTGCAGTGCGTCGGCGGCATCGTCGGGGTTGCCGAGCGTGCGCAGCGCGACCGCCCACAGCCGGTCACGGTGGCGGTGCACGAGCTCGGTGAAGGCGTCGGAATCACCGGCGACGTGCCGGGCGAGCAACTCCTCGTCGGCCGGCGGTTCGGCTGTCATTTGCCTTTGAGGGTAGGTGCTGCGTGCGCCGCTTCCGGTCTGACAGGCCGCCCGGCGGGCGGACCCGATCGCTCAGTTGAGCAGGGCGATCTCGGCCACTCCGAGCCGGTAGCCGTCGCCGGCCTTGGGCAGCGAGGTGATCCAGAGCAGCCAGTAGCGCGCGCGAACCGGCCTGGCCAGGGTCAGCCGGATCGAGGCGGGACTGTCGTTCTCCGAGGCGACCACGGGAAGGTCAGAGGCCTGCCGGGGACGCACCGATCCGGCCCGGATCTGGAAGTCGGAGCCGGCCGCCGAGAGCAGCAGCTGGGCGACCGAGACGGTCGTGGGGTGCCGCAGGTCCAGCAGCAGCCCGACGCCCTGCTTGAGCCCGCCGAAGTTCGGCCGCCCGAAGTAGGTGTCGGTGCTCCATTGCGTCGACGGGTCGTCGTCGACGGCGAGCCCGACGCCGCCGGGATCCTCGGTGCCGTCGCCTTCGGGATCGAAGCTCGTGATGTGCGGCGGCGTCGACCACACGACGCTGGTCTTGGCGCTGATGTTCGACTGGCGCGGCTGCGGGAAGCTCGGCGCGACCGCGCGCGCCTGCCCGGGCACGCGGCCGAGGTGGCTGCCGAGACCCCACGCACCGAGCCCGACCGCCGCGACCAGCAGCGGCGGGACGACCCGCCACATCACGCGGACCCAGCGCCCGCGGCGCGGATCGTCGGGATCCGGCGGCGGCGGGTGCAGCGGCGCGAGCGGTAGCCGGGCGAGGTCGTCGGCCAGCGCGGCGGCGGAGTCGTACCCGCCGGACAGTGCGCGCGCCGTGACCTCGTCGAGCGCCCGGCTGACCCTGCGCCGGTAGCGCCGCGGGTGCCGGCGGTCCCCGCGGGTGGCGGCCGGCAGGCCGTCCCATCCCGGCAGCGGCCAGTGGCCGGTGAGGCCGGCGTAGAGCAGCCCGCCGAGGCCGACCAGATCGTCGTACGACGGGTCGGGCCGCAGCGCAGCGGACAGCTCGAGTCCGGTGATCCTCGGGCCGGCGTCCGGCGGCAGGACGACCTCATCCGGATGAAGCATCCGGTGCGCCGCCCCGCACGCCGCGGCGGCGGCAACGGCTCGGGCGCAGGACAGGACCAGGTCCGTGACGACGGCGGGCTTTTGCGGGGAGTCCCGCAGCAGTGCTGCCAGCGGCGGGCCATCGACCCACTCGCTGATCACCCAGACCGTTGCCGTTCCGTGCTCCGCCGCGCTCTCGCCCACGTCGAGCACGCGCACCCACCGGGCGTCCGGAACGCCACCCGCCCGCGCGGCCGCCTCGATGACCGCCCGGGCGTCGCCGGCGGACAGGCCGGTGAGGATGCGGATCGCCACCGGGCGGCCGAGCACCTCGTCGGTCGCCAGCCAGAGGCTCGCGTTGGCGCTGCTTTCGTGCAGGAGGCGAACCAGGAGGTAGCGGTCCGCGAGCCGGTTGCCGGGGTCGGCGCGCGGCTGCACGAGTCGATGCTAGGGCGTCGCGGCTCGCAGCCGTCGGCTCAGGACAAAACCGTGCCGGGCGGCAACCACGGGCGGACCGCGCCGATGTAGCCCTGCATGTACACGGGCTGGATCTGGACGTCCTCACCGGTTTCCGGCGCGGCGATCATCAGCCCTTTCCCGATGTAGATCGTCACGTGGTGGATGGTCGCCGGGTCGGAGGTGTTCAGGGCGAAGAACAGCAGGTCCCCGGGCTCGAGCTGGGCGAGGGTCGGGTGCGGTCCGGCGTACCACTGTTCCCTCGAGGTACGCGGCAGGTTGATTCCGGCCTGGTGGTACGACCACTGGGTCAGGCCGCTGCAGTCGAAGGAGTTCGGGCCGGTGGCGCCCCACACGTAGGGATCGCCGATCCGGCTGCGCGCCGCGGCGATCGCCGCAGCGGCGGTGGCGTTCGGCGGCGTCGACCCGCCGAGGGTTCCCCCCGCACCGGTGAGCGCGGAGTCGAAGCTCGCCGCGCCGGCGGCCGCGGCCGCGGCCTGGTCGGCCCGCAGGATCTCGCGCACCGTGCTGGTCGCGTGCGCAAGCGCCTGCTGCTCGCTGTCGAGCAGGCCTTCGACCTTGGTCGCGTCGGCCTGCCGGGCTCCCTCGAGCCGGGTGATCCGGGTGGAGATCGCGCTGTCTTCTCGCGCGAGCACCCGAGCGTGCGCGAGCGTGGCCTCGGCCGACTGCGCCACCCGGTTTTCGTAGGCCAGGACATCTCCGGCCAGCCGGTAGCGGTCGATGGCCTGGGTCGGGTTGGTGCCGTTCAGCAGGGAGGCGAGCACCGCGGGGTCGCCGCCGCTCTCATACAACGCCTGCGCGTGGCTCGCGACGGTCTGCTCGGCGTTGTTCGCGCTGGCCTGGATGGCGGTGACCGCCTGGTCGGCCTGTCCGCGCCGGGCGACCGCGACGTTGAGCTCCGCCTCGGTCGCGTCGTAGCGCTCGATGATGACTTCGGCCTGGGTGTTGAGCCGGTCCACCAGCTTCTGCAGGGCGGCCGCCCGGGCTCGCGCCGTCGCGAGCGGGTCGGCCGAGGCGTGGCTCGCGAAGGCAACCGGCAGGCCGGCGGCGAGCAGGGCGATCGCGGTCGTGATCGAGCGGGTACGGCGGAGCATCAGTCGCCGTCGGAATTCGAGCTCGACGTCTCGACCACGACCGTGTAGTGCTTCAGCGGCCCGATCCGGCGGAACACCACCGTCTGCACCGGGCGCCGGAGGGTCAACGTGACGGTGCCGTCGGAGGTCACCGAGAAGTTCTTCGTAAGCACTTTCTCGTCGTTGCCGGTGCTGTCGACGTAGGCAACGGCGGCCTGGTAGGCGAGCTGGACGTTGCCATGGTTGTGGAACGAGGTACTGGCGGCGAAGGCGGCGTTCTGCGCGTCGGTCTGCGTGCCCACGCGGGTGGCCATGACGTGCACGGCGTCGTAGGCGAACACGCCGACGACGGCCAGTACGACGAGCAAGATCGAGATCGTTTGCAGTCGCAAGGCGCCACGGTCGTCACCGCTGGTCCGCATCGTGCCTCCTTCAGGAGGGATGTCGGCGTCAGCGCGCGGGGCCTTGAGATCGCAGCGGGCTCAGCCCCGGCCGGGGAGCAGTTGGAGCAGCTCGTCCACCTCGCGAACACGCAATCGGCGAGCAACCAGGACGAACACGACAAGCCCGGCAAGTCCGGCAGCAACCAGGTCGGCGATCGCCCCCAGCGGGTGGCTCTCCCGCTGCGAGCCGATCAGCCGGTCGACCGCGACCGCTGGAATCGCGGCCACGATCCCGGCGAGGGCCAGCCGGACGTGGGTCCGGATGACGTGCGTGCGTTCGCCGGCGACCATGCGCCGGCGCAGCTTGACGGTGAAGATCGCGGTCCCGATCACGTAGGACAACGAGTATCCGAGCGCGAGCCCGAACGCCTTGTCCCGGTTCGGGAGCGACACGTACAAGATCACGTCCGCCAGCACGTTGATCGCCGTCGCCGCCAGGTTGACCAGCATCGGCGTCCGCGAGTCCCGGACCGCGAGCCAGGCACGCAGCTGCATCTGGAACGCCGAGAAGGGCAGCAGGCCGATGCCGAACGCGATCAGCACCTGCCCGGTCTGCAGGGCGTTGTGCGGTGTGGTCTGGCCGTGGTCGAAGACAGTGATCGCGATCGACGGACCGAGCACGATGAGCAGCAGGGTGGCGGGCACCAGCACCACGCCGGCCACGGACAGCCCTCTCGCGAGGGACTGGGCGACCGCCGGTTCGTCTCCGGCCGCACCGCTTCGGCTCATGCCGGGAAACAGCGCGGTGATCACGGACACCGATACGACGGCGTACGGGAGCGAGAAGAGGATGTAGGCGTTGGAGTAGATCGCGTAGACGCCGTGGCCCTTTCCGACCGCTTCCGACAGCGCGACGATGACGACGTATGCGAGCTGGTTGGTGATGACGTATCCCAGCATCCACGCGGCGAAGCCGCCGGCACGTCTTAGCCCGGCACCGCGCCAGTCCCAGCGGGCCTTCAACCTGAAGCCGACCGCACGCAATGCCGGGAGCAGCGCGATCGTCTGCGCGACGACGCCCGCGGTCGTGCCGATCGACAGCACCAGGACCTGCGTGTGCGTCAGATGCCCGGGCCGCGGCCGGACGTGGGTGATGACGTCGAACACGATCCCGGTGCCGATCACCACGATGTTGTTGACGACCGGCGCCCACATCGGCGCGGCGAAACTGCCGCGAACGTTGAGGATCGCGCCGACCGTCGCCCCGATGCCGTAGAAGAGCAGCTGGGGCAGGAAGAAGCGGGCGAAGGACACCGCGAGGTCTCGTTGGGCACTCTGTGCGGAGTGGGCGTAGGCGTCGATGATCCACGGGGCCAGCACGACGGTGATGAATGCGACGCCGGTCAGCACGACCGTGACGATCGTCAGCAGCCGCTGCGCGTACGCCTCGCCGTCGTCTCCGTCGTCATGCGCAGCTTGAACCAGCAGGGGTACGACGACCGCGCTCAGGATGCCGCCGAGCAGCAGGTCGTAGAGGGCGTTCGGCACGGTGTTGGCAACGCCGTACGCATTGCCGACGCCGGCTTCCCCGATCGCGGCGGCGATCACCGCCGTGCGGATGAATCCAGTCGCGCGCGACGCGATTGTCCCGACCGCCATGACCCGGCTGCTCTGTGCGAGCGATGGCGGTCCGGGTGGCTCCAGTGGACGCGGCGGCGGCACCGGATCCGGCTTGATCGGGATGATCTCGTAGCTCATGCGCGCGCCCGTGGAGCCGGCGTCGTCGTCGCGCCCGGGCACCCGCTCATGAGGCAGCCGCGGCGGCGCTGCGCCGGGCTGCCAGCGCCCGACGGGTCAGCCGGATGGCGACCGCAACCAACAGAGCGGCGGTGGCCGCACCGGTGATCACGAGCGTGATCGTGCCGTAAACCGTCGAGCGGACAAACAACTGAATCGCCGGTTGGTAGGTCCGGCCGGCCGGCGTCAGGAGCTCGACCTTGAGCGGGAAGACCCCGGAGGTCTTGGCCGAGGCATGCAGGTCGACCGCGACCTGCTGATGGGCGGGGATGATGCGGACGACGTCGTTGTCGCGGAGCGTGAGTCGCTGGTTCTTCAGCACGTGCACGATCACGCTGACCGGGACATCGAGGTTGTTCGCGACGGTCACCGGCACCTTGCCGCCGTGGCTGGTCAGGGTCACGTAGCTGTTCGGCGCGGTCGTGATGTTGACCTTGCGGGTCTGCGCGGTCACCTCCGAGCTGAGCGCACCGAGCTGCTCGCGGCCCTCCTTCGGCCGGTCCCGCCACGCGGAGGACAACGCCTGGAGCAGAGCGACGTTGTAGCTGGCGATCTGCGGAGTGCTCTGCGGGAGGACGCCCTCGAAGGTTGCGATCTGCCGCTTGGTGGCGCCTACTGCGTCGAGGTAGGACGAGGAGAGCTCGTCGCGCCGCGCGGTCGGCGGGTAGGTCAACGGCTTGCGCTCGACCGGGGTGCCGGAGACCGGTGTGTCGCGGACCTGGGCCAGGCTGACCGGCTCGATCCACGGCACCTTGCCGGTGTCCGCGAGCAGTGCCGCCGCATATGCCGGCGACGGGTCCCAGTGCCGGGTCGGGGCGATGACGAAGCTTCGATCGGGTGCACCCGGCGCTTCGAGCTGGATCATCAGCGTCTCTGCCAGGTAGTCCTGAAGCGACACCCGTGAGCCGAGTGGGTTGCCCAGCCCGCTGTCGACATCGGCGTCGAGACCGGAGTCGGACAGCAACGCCTGGACCTGACCTTCGTCCGTCGACACGACTGCACGGGCCGAAGGGGTAGTGGGCAGTGGTCCGCCGACCACCGGCACCGCGGTGTCGGAGAGGATCATCGTGGTGTCGCCGCTGGCCTGCAGCAGGTCGAGCCCGCGCAGGTTCGCCAGGCCGTCGTCCGGCCAGCCGTACTCCAAGGTCGTCGCGCCGCCGAGCAGTCGTTGGACGATCTGGCGTCCCGACGTCGTGGCCACTCCGATCGCGGTCGCAAAGCCACCGGCCCGCGCTGCCGCGACCACGTCGGGGTCGGCGTAGGGCAGGGGAAGTACGTCGGCATCGGTGCGGGTGGTCGCGGTCTTCAACGTCGCAAGCCATTGTTTGGCCGCGGCGCTGCCGCTCCCGGCCGTCGTCGTACCGTTCGCGGCCTGCACGCGGTATCCCGAGGTCATCGCGTTGACGTCCTCGAGCAACATCGGGTCGATCGCCCACGTCACTGGGACGTTGACGGTCTTGGGTTTGTGGCCGAGCGGGCTCTGGTCCTCCGCATTGTCGCCGGCGCTCAGCAGGCCGGACAGCCGCCCGCCCGCGCTGAGCTCGGGCGCCAGGGAGTCGTCGAACCAGACGCCGGAGGCCAGCCGGTGCGGCCGGTCGATCAGCGGCCAGACCCACGCGACCTGGACCCGGTTGCCGACCCCGATCGCGTTGCGCGGCGCCCACGGCAGGAAGGTGCGCAGCTGGCCGACGTCGGTGGTGCCGGACAGGTCGGTGCCGGTGACCGAGACGGCGAGCTCGCGCACCTGCCACCCGCTGACCAGGCCCAGTCGCTCGCGGGTGAGCGTGTCGAGCGGGAGGCGCAGGGTGAACGGCTCGCTCGCGCCCGGCGCGAGGGTCGGGTCGGTCGCCGGCGCAGGGTTCGTCGCCGCCGTGAGACCCAGTCCGAACAGCGAGCCGTCGGGGTCGGCGGCGTAGGTGTCGAACTCGCTGCGGTAGCTGATCCGCGAGCTGATCTGTAGGTCGAGCGACAGGTTCGAGACGATCTCGTCCGACACGTTGGTCAGCGTGCCGGTCAGCACGAGGGTGTCCCCGGGCTGGGGCGCGACCGGCGTCATCGAGCTGAGCCGGACCTCGACCGGCGCCCCGGAGGTGTCCGCCTGGGCCGGTCCGGCCGGAAGGGTCGCCGCGAGCGGGCCGACGCCCACGATGGCGGCGATCAGCGGCGCAGCGAGTACGCCGAGCCGGCGACGCCGCGGTCGGGTCATGCAGAGTCCGCGAGCAGCTTCGGCACCCGCTCGACCAGCCGGCGCTCGTCGTCGTACGCGAGTCGTTCGGCCACTTCGCGCAGCGGCACCCACTCGACCTGCTCGACCTCGATGTCGGCGTCGGACAGCTCTCCGCCCGCCGCCACCAGAAGGAAGTGGTGCACGGTCTTGTGGATCCGGCGGCCGTCGGCGACGAACCAGAAGTCGATCGTCCCGAGCGGCGCCACCACGCGGCCGGTGATGCCGGTCTCCTCGGCCACCTCGCGGACGGCCGCCGCCTCGTGGGTCTCGCCCTCCTCGACGTGCCCCTTCGGCAGCGACCAGCGCAGCCGACCCCGGCGGTCGAGCCGGCCGATCAGGGCGCAGTTGGCCTCGCGGGTGGTGCCGTCGACGACCAGCCCGCCGGCCGAGGTCTCCTCCACCCGTCGCAACCGATCGCGCGACGTGGGGGACATACCCCGATCGTAGGCGCGGGTTGCGTCACGGACCGGCGCTCGCGGGTGTTGCCGCCGGCCGCGGCCGGATCGCTCTTAGGCTTGCCGGGTGCCTCCCGAAGCCGCGGACGTGGCGGCCGCCGCCAGGCGCGCCGTCCGCGAGTTGCTGCGGGTGAGCGGGACGACCGACCCGCTCGCGCGCCGGTTCGGCGTTGCCGGCCGGCGCTTGTACCTGGTCGGCGGTCCGGTTCGCGACGCGCTGCTCGGCCGGCCATCGACGGACCTGGACTTCACAACGGATGCGCGCCCCGAGGAGATCCTCGACATCGTGGAGTCGCTCGGGCCGACCTGGACGACGGGGTTCGAGTACGGCACGGTCGGGGTACAGGTCGGCGGCGTCGCCTGCGAGATCACGACCTTTCGTAGCGATGCCTACGACCCGTCCTCGCGCAAGCCGGCCGTGGAGTACGGCTCGACCGTCGAGGCCGATCTGTCGCGGCGCGACTTCACCGTCAACGCGATGGCAGTGGCGCTCCCGGTGGACGCCGCTCAGCCGATCGTCGACCCCTTCAACGGGCTGCAGGACGTGGTCGCCGGCCTGCTACGCACGCCGGTCGCTCCCGAGCAGTCCTTCGACGACGACCCGCTGCGGATGTTGCGCGCCGCCCGGTTCACCGCACAGCTCGGCTTCGAGGTCGTGCCCGAGGTGTTCGACGCGATCCGGGCCATGGGCGACCGGCTCGACATCGTCAGCGCCGAACGCATTCGCGACGAGCTGATCAAGCTGGTCTGCGCGCCGTACCCGCGCCGTGGTCTCGAGCTCCTGGTCGCGACCGGTCTGGTCGAGCACTGCCTGCCCGAGGTGGGCCGGCTAACCGAGACGGTCGACGAGCATCGCCGCCACAAGGACGTCTACGCGCACACGCTGACCGTGCTCGACCAGGCGATCGCGCTCGAGACCGACGGCCCGGACCTGGTGCTGCGCCTTGCCGCCCTGCTGCACGACATCGGCAAGCCCAAGACCCGCTCCATCGAGCCGGACGGGAAGGTGTCCTTCCACCACCACGAGGTGGTCGGCGCGGACATGACCCGCAGGCGGCTGACCGAGCTGCGCTTCCCCAAGGACGTGGTCGATGACGTCTCGCGGCTGGTCGAGCTGCATCTTCGCTTCCATGGCTACTCAGGCGGGGCCTGGACCGACTCCGCCGTCCGCCGCTATGTCCGCGACGCCGGACCGTTGCTCGATCGCTTGCACCGGCTGACCCGGTCGGACTGTACGACGCGCAATGCCCGTAAGGCGCGGGCGTTGGCGGAGGCCTACGACTCGCTCGAGGACCGGATCGGCGAGCTCGCCGCCGAAGAGGACCTCAACCGGATCCGGCCGGACCTCAACGGGAACGAGATCATGCAGGAGCTCGGGATCGCGCCGGGACCGCTGGTCGGCGAGGCCCACAAGCACCTGCTCGAGCTCCGGCTCGAGCGCGGTCCGCTTGCCCACGAGGAAGCGATTGCCGAGCTGCACGATTGGGCTGCCGCGCAAGGCGTGGACAAGCGCTGAGCGACGGCGTCGCCGGTCGCGGTCAGCGGCGGTGCTCCGCGGCGCCGTACCCGGCCGCGATGACCAGGTAGACGGCGGACATCGCGACGAGGATCGTCAGCGACCGGCCACTGCTGGGGAGCACGAAGGCGGCGAGAAACGCGGCTGCGACGAAGCTGATGTTGTAGATCGTGTCGTAGAGCGAGAAGACCCGACCGCGAAAGTCGTCCTCGATTGTCGTCTGGACGATCGTGTCGACGCAGACCTTGGTCGCCTGGGTGGCAAAGCCGAGGCACAGCGAGGAAGCGACCAGGAGCGGCATCGTGAACGGCGCGCCCAGCGCGAGCTCGGTGACTGCCGCGGCTACGGTCACCGCGACGATCCACCGGCGCTTGCCGATCCGGGCCGTGACCCACGGGGTCACCGCTGCGGCGAGCACCAGCCCGACACCGGCGGCGGTGACCGCCTGGCCGACCCCGACCAGGCCGGCGCGCAGGATGCCCTCGTTGTGGAACGTGTTGCGGTAGAGCAGCAGTCCCATGATCGACCACATGCCGAACAGGAAGCGCTGCCCGAAGATGACGGCGAGCGCGCGCGCTGCGGTCGGTCGGTGCCACAGGTGAACCGCGCCCTCGGCCAGTCCGCGAACGATGCCGGCCAGCTGACGGCGCAACGGGTCGGTGCTCGGCGGGTGCGGCCCGAGCGAGTCGGCGGGCAGCCGCAGCGCGACCAGCGACGCGCACAGGTAGCCGGCGGCAGCGACGAGCGCCGCCAGCGCGTCGCCGTGGCTGGCACCTCCGCCGGCGGCGCGCAGCCCGAGACCGATCAGGGCACCGACGATCGTCACGACGGTGCCGAAGGTCGGGCTGATCGCGTTCGCTACGACCAGCCGGTCGGCGGAGACCACGCTCGGCATGGCGGCCGACAGCGCCGCGAGGTAGAACCGGTTGACCGCGAGCGCGGCGAGCGCGGTGAGGACGAACACCGGCCCGCTCGGGCCGTGTGCCACCAGGGACGTCGCGGTCGCCAGAACCAGCACCGCACGCACCGCCGCGCCGTAGCAGAGCACCCGCTGGCGTCGCCAGCGGTCGAGCAGGACGCCCGCGAACGGCCCGATCAGGCTGTACGGAAGCAGCAGGACGACGAAGCCGGCCGCGACCTGCCGCGGTCCGGTGTGGTGCTCGGGGTTGAACAGCACCGCACCGGCCAGTGCGGTCTGCAACAACCCGTCCGAGGTCTGCGAGGTCAGCCGAGTGGCGAGGAGCTCACGGAACCGCGGCGCGGTGAACAGGTCCCGGACCGCATCGGTCCGGCGGGGCGGACGTGGTTCGGATCGGGGTGGTTCGACCCGGGTGGTCGGGCTTACGCCGTCTCGCCCTTGATGAAGGACTCGACCGACTCGCGCGCCTCGTCGTCGCTGTACTGCACGGGCGGCGACTTCATGAAGTACGACGAGGCCGAGAGCACCGGCCCGCCGATGCCGCGGTCCTTGGCGATCTTCGCAGCGCGGATGGCGTCGATGATGACGCCGGCCGAGTTGGGCGAGTCGTGGACCTCGAGCTTGTACTCGAGGTTCAGCGGGGTGTCGCCGAAGGAGCGTCCCTCGAGCCGGACGTAGGCCCACTTGCGGTCGTCGAGCCACGGCACGTGGTCGGACGGACCGATGTGGACGTCGGCGCCGCGCATCTCGTGCGGGATCTGCGAGGTGACCGACTGCGTCTTCGAGATCTTCTTCGACTGCAACCGCTTGCGCTCCAACATGTTCTTGAAGTCCATGTTGCCGCCGAAGTTCAGCTGGTAGGTGCGCAGCAGCTCGACGCCACGGTCCTCGAACAGCTTCGCGAGCACGCGGTGCGTGATGGTCGCGCCGACCTGGCTCTTGATGTCGTCGCCGATGATCGGGACGCCGGCGTCCGCGAACTTCTTGGCCCACGTGAGGTCGCTGGCGATGAAGACCGGAAGCGCGTTGACGAACGCGACGCCGGCGTCGATCGCGCACTGCGCATAGAAGCGGTCCGCCTGCTCGCTGCCGACCGGCAAGTACGACACGAGGACGTCGACATTGGCGTCGGCCAGAACCCGCACGACGTCGACCGGCTCCTCGTCGGACTCCTCGACGACCTCGCGGTAGAAGTCGCCGAGTCCGTCGTAGGTGTGGCCGCGCTGGACGATCACGTTCGTGGGCGGCACGTCCGCGATGTGCACGGTGTTGTTCTCGCTCGCGACGATCGCCTCGGACAGGTCACGGCCGACCTTCTTGCCGTCGACGTCGAAAGCGGCGACGAACTCCACGTCCCGGACGTGATAGCCGCCGAAGTCGACGTGCATGAGGCCGGGCACCCGCGCATCCGGGTCGGCGTTCTTGTAGAACTCGACGCCTTGGACGAGGGACGAGGCGCAGTTGCCCACGCCCACGATGGCGACTCGGATGGAACCCATCAGCGGTTGTCTCCTTCAGATGCTGAACTGTGCGGTGCAGCGGTCGATGATGCGGTGGGTCGCGACGAGGCCAGATGAGTCCTGACCGCGACCCCGTCTCGTTCGGTCGCGATGAGCTCGTTGAGCCATCGCACTTCCCGCTCGACGGACTCGAGCCCGTGGCGTTGCAGCTCGAGGGTGTAGTGGTCGAGCTTCTCGCGGGTGCTCATCGTCGTACGAGCACTGGCGCGACGTTCTTCGAGCCGGCTGCGCCGGCCCTCGAGGATGCGCAACCGGACATCGGCGTCGGTCTGCGAGAAGAAGGCGAACCGGACCCCGAAGGCGTCGTCCTCCCAGGTGGCGGGACCGCCCTCCGACAACTGCTCTTGCAGCCGTTCCTTGCCCTCGGCGGTGAGCTTGTAGACATGCTTCTTACGCCGCCCGGCGCCCGAGACGCTGGCCGAGTCGTCGGTCGTGATCAGACCCGTGGCCTGCAGCCCGGACAGGCAGGGGTAGAGGCTGCCGTAGGAGATCGCGCGCAGCGGGCCGAGCACGCCCTTGAGGCGCTTGCTCAGTTCGTAGCCGTGCAGCGGCGACTCGTGCAGCAGGCCGAGGACGGCGAGCTCGAGAACGCCGGACTTTCGGCTCACGATCGCGCTCCTCGGCGGGGGCTGGGCTTCCCTGGCTGGGCCCGATGTGATCGGCCCAGTGGCTGGCTCGGTCGGTCCGGTACGTCGAGGATGTCAACCTCGATGTATCGAACGGATACATCGAGGAACCTACCCGGTGGGTGGCCGGAATGCAAACACCGGGTGTCCGGATGATTGCCTGCCCGCCTGCCGGCGACCTCGCGGGCTTCACCCGGGCGAGCGCGATGGATCGGGTTTGTCCCAAAGGTCCGCGGCGTACGCTGACGCCCGTGCTGACCTCGCGCACGCTGGTCGACGGCGCCGATGCCCGGTGCGTCGTCGACTACTCGCTGGCCCGGCGGGCCACGCTAGCGGGCCTGCGCTCGGGCCGGATCCGCCCGGAAGAGGCGTGCGACGCCCAGGTCTACCTGCGCCGCGCCGCCCGCTACCACGGCGTTCCCAGCGACGAGCTCTGTCCGGTGTGCGCGGCCCAACCCATGGTCGAGGTCCGCTACGCCTTCGGCGAGTATTTCGGCGGCACCGGCAACGGCCGGGCCCGCACCCGCGACGAGTTGCGCGAGCTCGCCGTGACGCTGCCGGAGTTCACCGTCTTCGTCGTCGAAGTCTGCCTCGGCTGCGGCTGGAACTATCTGCTCACGTCCTACGTTCTCGGCACCGGTGCGCCGGCCGGGCGTAGGCGTCGTACGGGGTCGAGCTCCGGATCCCGCGCGTGAACCTCGCGGGCGTGATGCCGCGCCCGAAACAGATCTTCTGGGGTCTCGGCGGCGCCGTCATCGTCTTCGGCGTGCTCGCCGGCATCGCCTACGCGCGCACGTCGATCCCGAACCCCACGGCGATCGCGGCCGCGCAGACCACGACGATCTACTACAGCAACGGGACGAGCGTGCTGGCACGGTTAGGCGCGACGAATCGCACCGACGTAGCGCTGACGCAGGTTCCCATCGACGTTCAGCACGCCGTGCTCGCGGCCGAAGACCGGCACTTCTACAGCGAGCCGGGGGTGTCGCCCACCGGCATCGTGCGCGCGCTCTGGGTGGACCTGCGCGGGGGCGACATCACGCAGGGCGGCTCGACGATCACCCAGCAGTACGTCAAGAACGCGTATCTCAGCCCGCACCGGACGTTGACCCGCAAGCTCAAGGAAATCCTCATCGCGACCAAGCTCGGCCAGACCCGCTCGAAGGACGCGATCCTCGACGACTACCTGAACACCATCTACTTCGGGCGCAACGCCTACGGGATCCAGGCCGCGGCGAAGGCGTACTTCGACCTGGACAGCGCCACCCAGCTGACGACGTCGCAGGGGGCGTTGCTCGCCGCCGTCATCAACGGTCCCGGTCTCTACGACCCGCAGATCAACGCCACGACCAAGGCGAACGCGATCGCGCGCTGGCACTACGTGATCGACGGGATGGTGAAGCAGGGCTGGCTGTCCCCGACGAAGGCCGCGACGCTGCACTTCCCGAAGACCCAGAAGCTCAGCGACGTGCAGGCCCAGTGCACCGGCACCAACTGCTTCATCCGCGACGCGGTCGAGCACGAGCTGGTCGCAACCGACGGGCTGACGCAAAGTCAGCTCGACCTCGGCGGCTACAAGATCGTCACGACGATCCGTAAGAACGCCGAGCAGAACCTGATCAAGGCGGAACAGCAGTTCGTTCCGAAGAACCGGCGGGGCACACCGGAAAGCGGTGCGGCGTCGATCAAGCCGGGGGACGGCGCGATCGAAGCGTTGTACGGCGGGCACGGGTACTGCCGTTACCCGAAGAAGAACAAGGACGCGTGCATCGACCTGTCCGGCTACACCGGCCAGTGGGCGCGCCCGCCCGGGTCATCGTTCAAGGCGTTCACGCTGCTCGCCGCCCTGCGGAAGAACATCTCGCTGAACAGCATCTACAACGGGCCGCCGACGGTCACCGTCAACGGCACGCAGATCCACAACTCCTCACCCGGTGAGGCTTGCTACGGCTGCACCCTGATCAAGGCGTTCGCGGAGTCGATCAACACGATCTTCGTTCCGCTCGCGCAGAAGGTCGGCCCGCAGAACGTCGTCAACGCGGCGTACGACGCGGGCATCCCGCAGTTCCGCAAGCTGGCGGCTGTTCCGGACATCTCCCTCGGGCCCGACGCGATCTCGACCGTCGACCTGGCGAACGCGTACGCGACGATCGCCGCGCAGGGCGTTCGTGCGCAGCCCTATCTCGTGTCGTCGGTCACGACCAGCACCGGGCGGCAGATCTACAAGGCCGACCCGCAAGCGCATCTGACCAGGGTGTTCTCGAAGGCGCTCACCTCGGACGAGACCTACGCGATGACGAAGGTTCTCGGGCCGGGCGGTACGGCGTATGGCCGGGCACTGTCCGGCCGTCCGGCGGCGGGCAAGACAGGGACGACGGACAACAACACGAACGCGTGGTTCACCGGCTTTACCCCACAGCTGTGCACGTCGGTCTGGATCGGCAACGTCAACCCGTCGCAGACGGTGGAAGGTGCCGGCATCGGCGAGGTCTTCGGCGGCACGCTGCCGGCGGAGGTGTGGCAGTCGATGATGAACGCGACGCTGGCCGGTGCGCCGGTCGAGCAGTTCCCGTCGCCCGCGCAGATCGGAGTCATCACCAAGCCGACGCCCAGCAATACGCCGTCCACGTCCGGGTCGCCGACGATCACGCCGAGCTCGGCGCCCCCGACGACTCCGATCTCGACTCCTCCGACCACCCCCAGCACGACTCCTCCGACCACACCGACCTCGACCGGTACGCCGACCAGCAGCCCGAGCTCGACGTCGGGAGGCGCGAGCGATGAGCGCCCGGCAATCGCCGCCGACCAAATCCGGCGCAGGATCCGCCCGGACTGATTGAGTTACGCACGTGCCACCGCCCACGCACGCGCGACACCGTCGGAGTGTGGACGGCGTACCCGAGGTCGCACCGACCCTCGACGACGGCGTCGCTGCCGGCGCCAGCCGATTCATCGGCGGCCGCTGGGGACGGCACACCACCGGTGAGCCGACGTCGTGGTGGTGGACGCCGCTGCGGGTCGCGCTCGGGCTGACCATCCTGGTGTCCGTCTTCGGCTACCTGCAGAAGACCGACTGCTTCGGGGCGAACGGCTACCAGCACGAGCACCAATACACGCGACTGTGTTACTCCGACACCTACGCCCTCTACGTCGACGAAGGCCTGAACGCGCGGGTGGTCGACAACAAGGTCACGGGCCACGTCTCGATCCCGTACCGGGACCATCCGGTGGAGTACCCGCCGGTGATGGGCGGGCTGATGTGGATGGCCGCCGAGATCACGACGTTCGTGCATCCCGGCGACCCTCCGGACGTCGCGGGCGTCCACAACCAGACCTTCTTCAACCTCACCGCGCTCGGCCTCGCGGTGTGCGCGTTGATCTCCACCTGGACGGTTGCGCAGCTGGCCGGCCGGCGCCGGGTCTGGGATGCGGTGATGGTGGCGGCCTCGCCGGTGCTGTTCATGTACGCGTTCACCAACTGGGACCTCGCGGCGGTCGCGTTCGCGGGGCTCGGCATGTGGGCGTGGAGTCGACGGGCGCCGGTGTGGGCGGGCCTGCTGCTCGGGATCGGGATCGCGACCAAGCTCTACCCCGCTCTGATCCTGCTCGCGATCGTCCTGCTGTGCGTGCGGGCCGGCTTGTTGCGGGCGCTCGCGAAGGTCGTTCTCGGCGCGATCGTCGGCGTGGCCGTCTGTTACCTGCCGGCGATCCTGATCTCGCGGTCGTTCCTGTTCCCGTCGAGCTCCTGCCCGTCCGCGCACAAGCTCGCGGGCTGGCGATGGTTCATCTCACTCAGCCAGACCCGGGGGGCCGACTGGGGCAGCATCTGGCTGGTCGCGCAGCACGTGTTCGGCGGCGACTTCATCGGCCGTGGGCTGAACGCCCAGCCCACCTGCGGGGCGGCGCCGGCGACGCTGAACTTCGCCTCGTCGACCTGCGTCCTGCTGCTGATCGCCGGCGTCGCGCTGCTCGTTGCATCCGCACCTCGCCGGCCGCGAGTGGCCTCGGTGGCGTTCCTGCTCGTCGCCGGCTTCGTGATGCTCAACAAGGTCGACTCCCCGCAGTACGCCCTCTGGGTGCTGCCGCTTGCCGTGCTGGCCCGGCCGAGATGGGCGTCCCTGCTGGTCTGGCAGGCCGTCGAGGTGGTCCTCGGTGCGGCGAACCTGTTCACGCTGATCTCGCTGGACCATTCCGACCAGGGCCTGCCGCTGGACATCTACCTGCTGTTCGTCGTGATCCGCGACGTGGTCCTCGTCTGGCTGATGGTGATGGTCGTGCGGGAGGCGATCGTTCCGCGGCTGGACGTGGTACGCCGGGACGGCGTCGACGATCCGGCGGGTGGTCTGCTCGACGGAGCGCCGGACTTCCGGCTGGACGGCGCGGAGCCGGAGCCGGCGCTCGGCGGTTGAGGGCTGTGCCGGGGCTGTGGATCGCCGATCCGGCTGTCGGTCGCGGCCTCTACGCTGCCGGTGTCCACTGCTAGCCTGGGCGGCGCTCGACGCAGAGCAGCCTCCTGCTACTTCCCGACCCGGCCGGTGTTCCCATCGGTCATGGACGTGGTTGTAGCCGCCTCGCCACCACCGCGGTGGCGTGCTCAGAGTCCAAAGGAGGTGGGTTGCCCGCATGCGTCACTACGAACTGATGGTCATCCTCGACCCGGATCTCGAGGAACGAACCGTCACTCCTTCCCTCGACCAGTTCCTCGGCGTGATCCGCCAGGGCGGCGGGACCGTCGACAAGGTCGACGTGTGGGGCCGCCGCCGGTTGGCCTACGAGATCGCGCACCGGGTCGAGGGCATCTACGCGGTGCTCGACGTCACCGCCGAACCCGCGACGGTCAAGGAGCTCGACCGTCAGCTGAACCTCAACGAATCAGTGCTGCGCACCAAGGTGCTGCGGCCGGACACGAAGTAGGACCGACGATGGCCGCTGGCGACACCACGATCACGCTGATCGGCAACCTGGTCGACGACCCCGAGCTGCGCTTCACTCCGTCCGGCGCGGCGGTGGCGAAGTTCCGCGTCGCGTCGACGCCGCGCTACCTCGACAAGAACACCAACGAGTGGAAGGACGGCGAGAGCCTGTTCCTCTCCTGCAACGTCTGGCGGCAAGCGGCGGAGAACGTCGCCGAGTCGCTGCAGCGCGGGATGCGGGTGATCGTGTCCGGCCGGCTCAAGCAGCGCTCGTACGAGACGCGTGAGGGAGAGAAGCGCACCGTCTTCGAGGTCGAGGTCGACGAGGTCGGCCCGTCGCTGCGCAACGCCACCGCCAAGGTCGTGAAGGCCCAGCGCAGCGGTGGCGGCGGTTCCTACTCCGGGTCCTCCGGCGCTGCGCCGTCGGGCTCCGACGACCCATGGGCCACGCCGGCACCCGCCGGCGGCTCCTCGGACGAGCCACCGTTCTGACCCGGACCGCCCGAGACCTTCCCTGATCCGACCATCCCCTCACGCGAGGGGCTCGCAAAGACTGGAGCACCACGATGGCCAAGCCCGTCGTACGAAAGCTGAAGAAGAAGGCCTGCCAGTTCTGCAAGGACAAGACGGCCTACATCGACTACAAGGACACCAACCTGCTGCGCAAGTTCATCTCCGACCGCGGCAAGATCCGAGCCCGCCGGGTCACCGGCAACTGCGCGCAGCACCAGCGCGACGTCGCGGTCGCGGTGAAGAACAGCCGCGAGGTTGCGCTGTTGCCCTACACCAGCACGGCGCGCTGAGCGAGGCGGCGATGAAACTCATCCTCACCCAGCAGGTCTCCGGTCTCGGCGAGCCCGGAGACGTCGTCGAGGTCAAGGACGGCTACGGCCGCAACTTCTTGATCCCCCGCGGGCTCGCGTTCCGCTGGACCAAGGGCGGCGAGAGCCAGATCGCCGCGCTGCGGCGCGGCCGCGAGCTGCACGAGGTCAAGTCGCTGAGCGAGGCCCGTGAGATCGCCGAGCAGCTCGCTGCGCTGTCCGTGACGCTGCCCTCGCGGGCCGGCGCCAGTGGCCGGCTGTTCGGGTCGGTGACCACCGCCGACGTAGTGGCCGCGGTGAGCGCCGCGGGCGGTCCGAGCCTCGACCGCCGGCGGGTCGAGCTGCCCGGCGCGCACATCAAGTCGGTCGGCAACCACTCGGTGTCAGTTCGCCTGCACCCCGAGGTCACGGCTCAGGTGAGCGTCGAGGTCGTCGCTTCCTAGGCGCCGGCGGGCCGCACGGTGCATCCTCGGCCGGACGCCGAGGCCCGACGGCTAGGGCCAACCGCCTAGGGCCAATCGCCTAGGCACTGCCTCGGCGTTTGCCCGGGGTTCGTGCGGCCTTGGCCTCCCGGTCGCCCCGATGACCGGTCCGACAACCGCGTGCGCACACCTGTGAAAGCGCGTTTGCGCTGGTCGATTCGCGTGTCGCGGTTCCGATCAACAACCTCGTCCACACCTGTGCACAGACTCGTACACAGCGGCGCGGCGAGTGGTGCACACCCCAGTCACACCGGCGTCCACACCGGCTCGGAATCGCCGCCGCGGTGCGCATGCCCAGGCCCGTCGCGCGTCCTACCGTCGGTGGGCGAACTTGTCGTACCCGAGCGCTTGTGTGTCGGGGGACAGCTAAGGGCGAACCGGGAGGCAACAGTGATCCGGGTCGGGCGCGAGGCGCTGGCCGGACGAGGCGGGAGCACAGGCCGATGAGTGTCGCGGACATCGTCTCGATGCCGGGCGGGCCGAGTTACGACATCGACCGCACCCCGCCGCAGGACCTGCTCGCCGAGCAGTGCGTGCTCGGCGGGATGCTGCTGTCCAAGGACGCGATCGCCGACGTCGTCGAGGTGCTGCGGCCGCTCGACTTCTATCGACCGGTCCACCAGATGGTCTACGACGCGATCATCGACCTCTACGGCCGCGGCGAGCCGGCCGATCCGGTGACGGTCGCTGCCGAGCTGACCAGGTTGGGCACCCTCGAACGGGTCGGTGGCGGGCCCTACCTTCACACGCTGATCGAGTCGGTGCCGACCGCGGCCAACGCGGGCTACTACGCGCAGATCGTGCGCGAGCGGGCGATCCTTCGCCGGCTGGTCGACGCCGGGACGAAGGTCGTCCAGCTCGGCTACGGCGCGGCGGCCGGCACGGGGGGCGACGTCGACGACGTTGTCGACCGCGCCCAGGCCGCGGTCTACGAGGTGGTCGAGCGGCGGACCAGCGAGGACTACGTCGGTCTCGAGGACGCGATGATGTCCACGCTCGCCGAGCTCGAGGCGATCCAGGGTCATCAGGGTGCGCTGTCCGGCGTCCCGACCGGCTTCCGCGATCTCGACGAGCTGACCAACGGCCTGCATCCCGGCCAGCTGGTCGTCATCGCCGGCCGGCCGGGTCTGGGCAAGTCGACGCTCGGCATGGACATCATGCGCGCGGCGTCGATCCGCGGCCGGCTCGCGTCGGTGCTGTTCTCCCTGGAGATGGGCAAGAGCGAGATCACCATGCGGCTGCTGTCCGCGGAGTCGCGCGTGCAGCTGCAGCGGATGCGCAACGGCGGGATGTCGGACGAGGACTGGAACCGGATGGCGCGGCGGATGAGCGAGGTCGCGGATGCGCCGATGTTCATCGACGACTCGCCGAACCTCACGATGATGGAGATCCGGGCGAAGTCGCGGCGGCTCAAGCAGCGCCATGACCTCCGCCTGCTGGTCGTGGACTACCTGCAGCTGATGACCAGCCCGCGACGGGTCGAAAGCCGCCAGCAGGAGGTCGCCGAGATGAGCCGCTCGCTGAAGCTGCTCGCCAAGGAGCTGAACGTGCCCGTCGTGGCGATCAGCCAGCTCAACCGCGGCGCCGAGCAGCGCTCGGACAAGAAGCCGCAGCTGTCCGACCTGCGCGAGTCCGGCGCGATCGAGCAGGACGCCGACATCGTGATCCTGCTGCATCGCGAGGATGCCTACGAGAAGGAGTCGCCGCGGGCCGGCGAAGCGGACCTGATCGTGGCCAAGAACCGCAACGGCCCCACCCGCGAGATCGCGGTCAGCTCGAAGCTGCATTACTCGTGCTTCGTCGACATGCAACGGACCTGACCCGGCGCTCAGCTGCCCGCTGGCGGCGTTCTCCTTCGCTTGCGTGCGCCAGCACGCGGCGCTCGGTGCGGCCTTGCCAGCGGACAGCTGAGCGCCGGGTCGGGTTGGCGACGCGACTGGCGGCGTTCTCCTTCGCTTGCGTGCGCCAGCACGCGGCGCTCGGTGCGGCCTTGCCAGCGGACAGCTGAGCGCCGGGTCGGGTTGGCGACGCGACTGGCGGCGTTCTCCTTCGCTTGCGTGCGCCAGCACGCGGCGCTCGGTGCGGCCTCAAGTCCTCGCCGGCGCCTCCCGCGGTAGCGCGCCGATGGCCCATGGGTGGCGCTATGGCCCCATCGATGGGCCATGCGTGGCGTTGGTCGTTCCGACGGGGCACCGAACAGGGTTCGGGGTCGGCTGGTTAGCATCACATCACCGAGCGCGCACTACCGTCGCGCCAGCCTGGTGAGGTGCGACTGCGGCGTGGGCGAGCAATCCCCCGGTCTGCGGATCGCGCTGCTGTCCTATCGCAGCAAGCCGCACTGTGGCGGCCAGGGCGTCTACGTCCGCCACCTTTCTCGCGAGCTGGTCGAGCTCGGCCATCGGGTAGAGGTGATCAGCGGCCAGCCCTACCCGCGGCTGGACTCAGGACCGGAGTTGGTCGAGCTGCCCAGCCTGGACCTCTATCGCGAGCCGGACCCGTTCCGTACGCCGAACTGGCACGAGTTCCGGGACTGGATCGACCTCGCCGAGGTGGCGTCGATGTGGACCGGCGGGTTCCCGGAGCCGGTGACGTTCTCGCTGCGGGCGGCCCGGCTGGTGAAGGCGCGGGTCGCCGACTTCGACGTCGTCCACGACAACCAGACCCTCGGCTACGGGATGTTGTCGATCGCGGCGGTACTGCCGCTGATCGCGACCGTGCACCATCCGGTGAGCGTCGATCGGGTCGTCGAGATCCAGAACGCACCCAACCTCCGGCAGCGGTTGGGCAAGCGGCGGTGGTACCACTTCGTCCGGATGCAGGGCCGGGTTGCCCGCGGGCTGTCCTCGATCGTGACGGTCTCGACCAACTCCGCGGCCGACATCGTCCGCGACTTCCGGGTGGACCCCTCGGTCATGCGGGTCGTGCCGATCGGCGTCGACACGCTCACCTTCCGGCCGCCGGCCGAGCCACGAGTGCCTGGCCGGATCGTTGCGGTGTCGAGCTCGGACAGCCCGATCAAGGGCGTGAAGGTGCTGCTCGAGGCGGTCGCCAAGCTTCGGACCGGGCGGGACGTCGAGCTGGTGGTGGTCGGCACTCCCCGCCCCGAGGGTCCGGTCGCCCGGGCGGTCGAGGACCTCGGGCTCACCGACACCGCGCGCTTCGTCTCGGGGCTTTCCGACGAGGGCATTGCGGCTCTGCTCGGCTCGGCCGAGATCGCCGTCGTCCCCTCGCTGTACGAGGGCTTCTCGATTCCCGCGGTCGAGGCGATGGCGTGCGCGACCCCGTTGGTGGCCAGCCGGGCGGGCGCGCTTCCCGAGGTGGTCGGCACCGACGGGACCTCGTCCGTCCTGTTCGAGCCCGGCGATGCTGCCGACCTCGCCGACAAGCTCGGCGCGCTGTTCGACGACGACGAGCGGCGTAGCGCAGTCGGCGCAGCCGGCCGCCGCCGGGTCGAAGCCTCCTACACCTGGCGCGCGGTGGCGGAGGCGATGGTCGAGGTCTACCGCGACGCGATGGACCGCCGCGCCGCTGCGACCGGCCGGGCCGGCGCGTCGTGCTGACCGTCGACTTCGGTCGCTTCCCGGTGCGACCCGGCGACCGGGTGCTCGACCTGGGTTGCGGCGGCGGCCGCCACGCCTTCGAGCTCTACCGCCGTGGCGCAGAGGTCGTGGCGCTGGATCACGATGCGGCCGAACTGGCGGGCGTCGACTCGATGTTCCACGCGATGCGAGCGGCCGGCGAGCCGCCGCCTGCAGCGTCGGCAACTGTGGTGTGCGGTGACCTGCTCGCGCTGCCGTTTCCCAACGCCAGCTTCGACGCGGTGGTTGCGGCGGAGGTGCTCGAGCACATCCCGGACGACCAGCGCGCGATGGCCGAGATCGCCCGGGTCGTGCGCCCCGGCGGACGGGTGGCGGTCACGGTGCCACGCTGGTGGCCCGAGCAGGTGTGCTGGGCGTTGTCGAAGGACTACCACGACGTGCCGGGCGGCCATGTGCGGATCTACCGCGGCGACCAGGTCACATCGCGACTCGCCGCGACCGGGCTCGAACCGCTCGGCCAGCACCACGCGCACGCGCTGCACTCGCCGTACTGGTGGCTGAACTGCGCGCTGGGTCGCGAAAGCCTGCCGTCGCGCGCCTGGCACCGCATGCTGGTCTGGGACATCATGAAGGCCCCGCGCGCGACCCGTACTGCGGAACGTTGGCTGAACCCGTTGCTGGGCAAGAGCCTGGTCGTGTACGCCGAGAAACCCACCGCTGCGACCAGGAATGCCGATGTCGCGGCTTGAGGCATTCGATGCCGCCTCGCTCCACGCGACCGCTGCCTCGATCGCCAACGTGCAGGAGCCCAGCGGCGCGGTTCCGTGGTTCCCCGGTGGCCACGTCGATCCGTGGGACCACGTCGAGTGCGCGATGGCGTTGACGGTCGCCGGCTTTCTCGATGAGGCGCGCGCGGCCTTCGACTTCCTTCGGCGCACCCAGCGCGCGGACGGGTCGTGGCCGGCGAAGGTGACCGCAGGCGTGGTCGAGGACGCCTCGTTCGAGACCAACCAGTGCGCCTACGTCGCGGTCGGCGTGTGGCATCACCTGGTCGTCACCGGTGACGAGAACTTCGCCGAGGCGATGTGGCCGACGGTGCGCGACGCGCTCGATCTCGTCACCAGCCATGCGACCGAGCGGGGTGAGATCTCGTGGTCGGTCGGCGCCGACGGCCGGGCGCGCGACGAGGCCCTGCTGACCGGGTCGTCCTCGACCTATCACGCGCTGCGTTGCGGGCTCGCGATCGCCGACCGGCTGGACGCCCCACAGCCGGAGTGGGAGATCGCGACCGGCCGGCTCGGGCACGTGATCGCCGAGCATCCCGAGGCGTTCCTCGACAAGGCGCGGTTCTCGATGGATTGGTACTACCCCGTGCTGGCCGGCATCGTGCGTGGCGCGGCCGGACGCGATCGGCTGCGCAGCCGATGGGACGACTTCGTCATCTCCGGACTGGGCATCCGCTGCGTCGACGACGAACCGTGGGTGACCGGCGCCGAGACCGCCGAGCTCGTCATCGCGCTCGACGTGGTCGGCATGACCGATCGCGCGACCGAGGTCTTCCTGGATATCCAGCACCTGCGGACCGGGGACGGGTCCTACTGGACCGGTTGGCAGTTCGCGAACAACGTGAACTGGCCGGCCGAGCACTCGACCTGGACCGCCGCCGCGGTGATTCTCGCGGCCGACGCCCTGCTCGGATTCACGCCGGGCAACGCGGTCTTCGTCGGCGACGATCTCCCGGTCGGCCTCGGGCTCGGCGAACCTGCGTGCGGTTGCGCAACCCCGGACACCGCCGCGGTTCGACGCTGAACCCGGCTACGCCCGGCGCAGGACTCGCAGGCTGCCCACCTTGCGGACCTCGGTGAAACCGTCCTCGATCGCCGGTCGGTAGATCTGCTCGTACGGCGCCTGCCCTCCGTCGGCCGGCGCTTCAAAGACGTCGTGGATGGCCAACACCCCTTGTGGTGCAACGAATCCGGCCCAGCCGCGGTAGTCGTTTCGAGCGTGCTCCTCGGCGTGACCGCCGTCGATGAACAGCATCGCGATCGGAGTCGACCACAGCGCCGCGACCGCCGTACTGCGGCCGACGATCGCGATCACGACGTGCTCGAGACCCGCGTCGTGCAGCGTCGTGCGCAGGTGGGGCAGGGTGTCCATCAAGCCGGTGGCGGGGTCGACGAGGCTCGCGTCGTGGTGCTCCCAGCCGGCCTGGTTCTCCTCCGAGCCACGGTGGTGGTCGACCGTGACGACGGTGCCGCCACGCAGCCTCGCCGCGGCGCCCAACCAGGTCGCCGACTTCCCGCAGTAGCTCCCGATCTCGACGATGACGCCTTCCGGAGCCATTGCCCAGGCGGCGTCCCAGAGCGCCTCCGCCTCGTCCGCGGGCAGGAAGCCGCGCGCACGATCGGCTACCCGTCTGGTGTGGACGTCGATCCGCACCGCAGCGGTCGCCGCCGGGTCGTCCATCTGCCGAACCCTACGGCTCGACGAGTCGGCCGGCGGCGAGCGCCGAAGGTGACGGCCCGGCGATCAGCCCTTGCCGGGGATTGCGTTGCTCGTGACGTGCACGCCGGTCGCGAAGTCGACGATCTGTTCGGACGACCAGTTCAGCGCGGGCGGCGCCTGGATCACGACGCCGAACCCGGACGGCGTGGTGTAGGTGAGGCTGATGCCGTACGAACCCTGGTCGGTGACCACGCCGGCCTGACCGTTCACGGTGACCTTGGTGCCGTGCTTCGGCAACCCGTGGACGTCCGTGGACTGGGTGAGTACGGCGAGCTTGCCCACGAACGCGTCGGGATCGTTGTCGGTGGAGCCGTCGGGGTCGATCAGCAGGGCGTACTGCGTGGACGTCGACAGGAACCAGCCGGTCGGCACCTTGTCCACCGTGAACCCGGCCAGCTGCTTGCCGTTGTACGCGACCAGCCGCACCGGCGCGGTGTGATGCGTCGCGGGCGGCACCTTGCTGCTGCCGTGATGCGGCGTCGGATGCACCGCGGGTTGCCGATTGGCCTGATGTCCCGGCTTGGCGGCCGAGCCCGCACCGGCCTGGGTGAGGGCAACGGTGACCGCGATCGCGGCGGCGATGGTCGCGCCGGAGGCGAGCGAGCGGCGGATCGTCCGGCGCCGGTGGTCCCGGGTGAGCGCGGCGCGGCCGCGGGCGAGATCGGCGTCGACAACGTCCGGGGCTGGGGTGGCGTCGATGTCCGGCGCGACCCGCGTGAACAGTTCGGTCACATCACTCATGTCGATCCTCGATACGTTGGGCGAACGATGTCCTCGGCGTGCCGTGCTGCTACCGGTTCGCGCGGATCGGTGGGCAGGCCGGATGGGAAGAGAACGTCGGGGGTCAGCGCGCTGCGCAGCTGGGCGAGGCCGCGCGCGGTCTGGCTCTTGACCGTGCCCTCGCTGCAGTGCAGGGCGTCGGCGGTTTCGGTGACGCTGAGCTCCAGCAGGTGGCGCAGCACGACCGCAGCGCGCATCCGAGGCGGCAACGCCCCGAGCGCCGCGAACACGGCGTCGTCGATCGCGACCGGAGAGTCGATCGCCACCACGTCCGGCAGCTGCGCCTCGCTGCGTTCGTGGCGGACGAACGATCGGCGTCGGGCGTCGATCAGTGCGTTGGCGAGCGACTTGCGGGCGTAGGCGTCGACCGTCTCCGGGCGGATCCGGGGCCACCGGACGTACATCCGCATGAGCGCGGTCTGGACCAGGTCCTCTGCGGCGAAGCGGTCACCGGCGGCGAGGAAGGTCGCCGTGCGCAGCAGCCGGCCGCGGTTCGCTTCGACGTACGCACGAAACTGCTCATCCCGGCCGGCGCTGACCGCCCGCGGGTCGGATCCACCTCGCACGTCTGGTGTACGTGACCGGCGCCCGAACGGTTGCACACCGGCGACGGTACGACGCTTTGTGCACTGCTAGGGCCGGTCCACCACACAGCGCGAGGCCGGCAGGCCCAGCTTCGTCCGGAGCTGCGCGGCCAGCGTGCTGCGCGCGGTGTCCAGCGCGATGAAGTGGCTGTGGTTCGCGCCATAGAAGGCGTACTGCTTCCGTGCGGCCTTCAGCAGGTGGAGGTAGCTCCGAATGATCGAGAGGTACAGCTGCGCGGTGGGGGCGGCAGCAGGCGGGAACTGGATTCGCGCGACCGAGGTCATGAAGGTCTCGTCGGTGGTCCACTCGTCGCTCAGGTCGACGGGGTGCACGACATAGCCCTCGGAGATGAGCGACTTCGTGATGCTCGTCCACCCGACGTAGGCGGTGTTGAGCGCGGCGGCGTACGTTCGGGTGGCCGGCGAGGCAGTTGCCGGAACCGGAGTTCGGCACGACTGTGCGCTGGTGGCAGCCGGGCTGCTCCTGGTCACGAAGAAGGTCGTCCGCAGGCCGATGCCAGCCGCAGCGACCACGATCGCGACCGCTACGGCGATCGCTACCCAGACTGCGGCGCCGATCGGCCGGCTGCCCCCGGGTGGCGCACCCCAGGGCGGGCCGGGCTGGGTGGGTCCCCACGGTGGACCGGGTGGCGACCCGGCCCCCCACGGCGTGCCCGAGGCGGGAGCCGGCTGCGGACCGGGCGGGTTGCCGTGTGGGCCGGGCGGCGGCGAGCCGGGCGGAGCGTACGGGTTGGACACGGCGTGCCCCCTCGGCCGCTCGACGACAGTGCTGTCCGGATATCGACCGATTCGGCCGCCGGCTGAACGGGCCCGCCGTGCCCGATGCGGCTAGGTGCCGATCAGCGCGAGCTGGCGGGCCTGTGCGACCAGGCGACCGGTGGAGTCCCAAACGAAGGCCTGCTCGTCGAACCAGCCGCCCGAGACGAACTGCGCCTCGGTCGCGACCAGCAGCCAGCCCGGCGCCGGGATCCCGCGCACGAGCACGGTGAGCTCGACCGTCGGTGCCCAGCCGTATTTCTCCAGGTTGAACACGGTCGGCGGGCCGGCATCCGCGGCGAGCAGCAACGTACGCACGTCGGGCTCGGTCCCATCCCGAAGCCGGAACCAGAATCGCACCGCCGGCTCGCCGCTCGCCTGCGGGAACGGCGCAGTGGCCGGGTCGACGCGCAGCTCGGCGTGGTCGAACAGCTCGACATGGAAGTGCGGATTGCTACCGGCCGGACACTCTTCGGGAGGTGGCATCGGCGGCGCCGGGATCGCGTCCCACTCGATCACCGGGTCCGCGACCAGGTCGCCGCAGGTGACGAGGGCCTCGATGCAGGGCTTGCCGTCCTCCCACAGTGCGGCCCGGGCGGTACTCACGCGCCGGCCGCGCCGGATCGCCTCGGCATGCACCTCGACCGGTCCGGGAGATGGCGCCCGCAGGTAGTGCGCAGAGATCGCGAGCGGATGCGCCGCCTCGACCACCTCGCAGGCAGCGCGGGCGAGGATTGCCAGCGTGTAGCCGCCGTTCGGCTTGCCGACGATTGCCCAGCCCGGGTGCAGGTCGGCGTCGAAGACGCCGGTCTCACCGCGCCGCCGCAGCGACGTGACGTCGTCCCAGTCGCTCATCGGGAATCGCTCACCGATGCAGCAGGCCGGGTGCGAGCTCGGCCCACTCCTTGCGCGGCAGGCCGCGGCGGTCGTCGACGAGGACCTGTACCGCGACATGGTCCGCACCAGCATCGAGGTGGGCCTGGACCCGGGCGCGGACCGTTTCGACGTCGCCCCACGCGCAGATCGTGTCGACCAGCCGGTCGTTGCCGCCGTCGGCGAAGTCGGTGGCCTCGAACCCGAAGCGACCGAGGTTGGCGGTGTAGTTCGGCAGCCGGAGGTACGACGTGGTGTGCCGGCGCGCGATCTCGCGGGCGATCGCCGGGTCCTCGGACAGCACGCAGACCTGCTCAGGCACCAGCAGCTTGCCCGGTCCCAGGATCTCGCGCGCGGTTGCCGTGTGCTCCGGCGGCACGAAGTAGGTGTGCGCGCCGTCCGCCCGGTCGCGGGCCAGCTCGAGCATCTTCGGGCCGAGCGCGGCGAGCAGCCGCGGCGGGCGGCTGGCCGGCTGCACCGCTCGGTAGACGGCGTACCCGGCGTCCATTCCGTCGAGGTAGTCGCGCATGTACGTGAGCGGCCTGCGGTAGTCCTCGCCGCGGACGTCGAGCAGCGGCTTGTGCGACACCCCGATGCCGAGGACGAAGCGGTCCGGATAGGCCTCGCCGAGCGCGAGCTGGCCGGCGGCGGTGGCGAGCGCGTCGCGTGCCCAGACGTTCGCGATTCCGGTCGCGACGACGAGCGAGTCGGTGGCTGCGAGCAGGAGCTGCGCGGCCGAAAGCACCTCCCGGCCGACCGCCTCGCCGGTCCAGAGCGCGGCGTAACCCAGCGACTCGACCTCGCGGGCCGCCGCGCGCACGCCGTCCGCGCCGGCGTAGTCCAGCTGGCCGGTCCACACGCCGACCGGGCCGATCCGCGCCGCCCAAGAGGCGATGTCAGGGGCGGCCGCCGGTGCCTCGGTCGTCACGGGGCCCGACGCTACCCGGCGTTGCCGTCCTTCTTGAACCCGGCCGCGATGGACTGCATGGCCGCGGTGAGCTCACCCGGGATGACCCAGACGGTCGCGGCGTTGGACTCCGCGATCTTCGGCAGCGCTTGAAGGTAGGAGTAGGCGAGCAGCTCGGGGTCGGGCCGGCCGGAGTGGATCGCGGCGAAGACGGTGTCGATCGCTTTCGCCTGGCCCTCGGCGCGCAGGATCTCGCTCTCCCGGGCGCCCTGCGCCGTGAGGATCGCGGACTGCTTCTCACCTTCGGCGGTGAGGATCGCGGACTGCTTCACGCCCTCCGCGGTGAGGATCGCGGCCCGCTTGTTCCGGTCCGCGCGCATCTGCTGCTCCATCGCTTCCTTGATGGTGGCCGGCGGGTCGATCGCCTTGATCTCCACCCGGTTGACCCGGACGCCCCACTTGCCGGTTGCCTCGTCGAGCACGCCGCGTAGCTGGCCGTTGATCTGGTCGCGGCTGGTGAGCGTCGCCTCCAGGTCCATGCCGCCGACCACGTTGCGCAGCGTCGTGACCGTGAGCTGCTCGATCGCCTGGATGTAGTTGGCGATCTCATACGTTGCCGACCGCGGATCGGTCACCTGGAAGTAGATGACGGTGTCGATGCTGACCACGAGGTTGTCCTCGGTGATCACGGGCTGCGGCGGGAAGCTCACGACCTGCTCCCGCAGGTCGATCATCGGCCGCATCCGGTCCACGAACGGCGTGAGCAGGTTCAAGCCGGCCGAGCAGGTGCGCTGGTAGCGGCCGAGCCGCTCGACCACGCCGGCTCGGGCCTGCGGCACGATCCGCACCGACCGCACCAGGACGACGAGGACGAGGACCACCACGACGATGATCGCGATGAGTGCTGCGCTCATGGGTTCGCTCCGTTCATTGTCCCGATCGCCGGGAGGGTGGTCATTGCGCGGAACCCGGAATCGTCGTGGGATGCACGACGGCCGTTGCTCCGTCGATCGCGAGCACGTCGACCCACTCGCCGGCGGGGATCGACAGCGCCTCGTCGTAGGGACGCGCAGTCCAGGTCTCCCCGCCGATCCGGACCTGGCCGCCGGTTGCGGTGGAGATGTCGGTGAGGGCCATCGCGCGGGTGCCGATCAGCTTCGCCGTACCGGTCCGGATCGAGGCCGGCATGTGCCGGTGCCGGCGGGCGGCCGGCAGCACCAGCCCGAGCAGGAGGCCGTCACCGACGGCGAAGACGATGACCTGCCCGGCGAGCGGCGCGCCCAGCGCAGCCGCCACGGCGGCGAGGGTGGCGCCGCCGGCGATCATGCCGAGGACGAAGGTGAGCGTCAGCACCTCGGCGATGGCGAGCGCCGCCGCGAGGATCAGCCAGAAGACCCATGCGTCCACGGGCCGAAGCGTATTCCTGGGGTTCGCGGGTACGCCGGAGCCGATCGCATAGCCTCCGGCCGCGGCGTCTGCGACGATGGAAGGCAGGCGCCCCGAGACGCCCGCGCGGTCGGCCCGCCACACCCGGTCCGGCCGCGAGTCGGCACCGGCCCGACTGGCGATCCCAGTCGCGCGGGTGGGATGACGAGGAGTGATGCATGCCGCCGATGGCGCAACCGGACACGCTCACCGATGCGGCGACCCCGCTGCCGCCGCCGCAGCCGTCCGAAGGGCCGGACTTCGTCCAGCTCCTGACGCCCGAAGGCGAGCGCGTCGAGCACCCGCACTACTCCATCGACATCAGCGATGAGGAGATTCGCGAGCTCTACCGCGACCTGGTTCTGGTCCGCCGGATCGACTCCGAGGCCACCGCGCTGCAGCGCCAGGGCGAGCTCGGCCTGTGGGCGAACCTGCTCGGCCAGGAGGCCGCTCAGGTGGGCGCCGGGCGCGCGCTGACCGACCGCGACTTCGCGTTCCCGACCTACCGCGAGCACGGCGTCGCCTACTGCAAGGGCGTCGACCCGGTCACGCTGATGGGGTTGTTCCGCGGCACCAGTCAGGGCGGCTGGGACCCACAGGAACACGGCTTCGGCCTGTACACGATCGTCATCGGCTCGCAGACCTTGCACGCGACCGGCTACGCGATGGGGATGCAGCGCGACGGCGGCGACGGGGCTGCGATGGCGTTCTTCGGTGACGGCGCGTCGAGCCAGGGCGACGTCAACGAGGCGTTCGTCTGGGCCAGCGTCTTCAATGCACCGGTCGTGTTCTTCTGCCAGAACAACCAGTGGGCGATCTCGGAGCCACTCGAGCGGCAGACCCGGATCCCGCTCTACCAGCGGGCCAAGGGGTTCGGCTTTCCCGGCGTACGCGTCGACGGGAACGACGTACTCGCTGTGCTCGCCGTGGCCCGCGCCGCGCTCGCGCGGGCGCGCGAGGGCAGCGGGCCGACGCTGGTGGAGGCCTACACCTACCGGATGGGCGCGCACACCACCTCGGACGACCCGACTCGCTACCGGGTCGCCGCCGAGCTCGAGACCTGGAAGCTGAAAGACCCGATCGAGCGGGTGAAGGCCTACCTGTCCCGCACCGGCGCCGGCGACGCGGCGTTCTTCAGCGGGGTCGAGAACGCCGCGGACGAGCTGGCCGCCCACCTGCGCGCCGGCACCTTGGCGCTTGGCGATCCGGAGCCGCTGTCGTTGTTCGACCACGTGTACGCCGGCGGGTCGTCGCTGCTGGACGAGGAGCGCGAGCAGCTGGCCGACTACCTGGCGTCGTTCGCGGATGCGGGGCACTGACATGACGACGCTGACACTCGGCAAGGCGATCAACGAGGGCCTGCGCAAGGCGATGGAGGACGACCCGAAGGTCCTCATCATGGGCGAGGACGTCGGGCGGCTGGGTGGCGTGTTCCGGGTCACCGACGGGCTGCAGAAGGACTTCGGCGAGGATCGCGTCATCGACACCCCGCTCGCCGAGTCCGGCATCGTCGGCACCGCGGTCGGGCTCGCGATCCGCGGGTTCCGACCGGTCTGCGAGATCCAGTTCGACGGCTTCGTCTTCCCGGCGTTCGACCAGATCGTCAGCCAGGTCGCGCACATGCACTACCGCTCGGCCGGCAACGTCAAGGTGCCGATCACGATCCGGATCCCGTACGGCGGCGGCATCGGCGCCGTCGAGCATCACAGCGAGTCGCCGGAGAGCTACTTCGCGCAGACACCTGGCCTGAAGGTGGTCACCTGCTCCAACCCGGCCGACGCCTACTCGATGATCCAGCAGGCGATCGCGGCCGACGACCCGGTCATCTTCTTCGAGCCCAAGCGGCGCTACTGGGACAAGGCCGAGGTCGACACGGGCGCGCCGCCCGCCCCGCTCTGGAACGCCCGGGTCGCGCGCGAGGGGACCGTGGCGACGCTGCTCAGCTACGGCCCGAGTGTGCGGACCTGCCTCGAGGCGGCCGCCGCGGCGGCGTCCGAGGGCCAGGACCTCGAGGTGGTCGACCTGCGCGCGCTGTCGCCCGTCGACTGGGAGACCGTGTTCGCTTCGGTGCGCAAGACCGGCCACGCGATCGTCGTCTCCGAAGCGCCGGTCTTCGGCTCCATCGGCGGCGAGATCGCGGCCCGGATCAGCGAACGCTGCTTCTACTCCCTCGAGGCTCCGGTGCTGCGGGTCTGCGGGTTCTCGACGCCGTACCCGACCGCCCGGATCGAGGAGGAATACCTGCCCGACCTCGACCGCATCCTCGATGCCGTCGACCGATCGCTCGCCTTCTAGCCAGGACCAGACACCAGGAGCCGCCCGAGATGCCGACCTTCCGCGACTTCGCGCTGCCCGACCTCGGCGAGGGCCTGACCGAGGGCGAGATTCTCGCCTGGCACGTCGCCGTCGGTGACGAGGTGAAGCTGAACCAGCCGATCGTCGAGGTGGAGACCGCCAAGGCCGCGGTCGAGATCCCGTCGCCGCACGCCGGTGTGGTCAGCGCTCTGCACTGCGGCGTGGGAGACACCGTCGATGTCGGTACGGCGATCATCACCTTCGACATCGACCCCGGCGGGTCGGTGGCGCCGCAGCCCGAGCTCACCGTGGACCAGGCCTCGATCCAGGGCGGCGACATGGTGCCCTCGGAGCCCGGGATCATCGGCTCGCCCGCGCCGAAGGGCGGCGAGGAGAAGGTCCAGATCCTCGTCGGCAGCGGCCTCAAAGCCTCCAAGCTCACCCGGCGCCCCAGGGTTGCCGCCGGCCGCCCGGCGGAGCGGTCGAACGGCGACGGATCCGGCCCCCCCGTGCAGCCCGCTCGGGTGTCGGCCGCAGCCGTCGGCGCGCGCGCCGAGCGGCTGGCCGAGGTGCACGTGCTTGCCAAGCCGCCGGTGCGCAAGCTGGCACGCGACCTCGGCGTCGACCTGCGGGTGATCGGCGGCACCGGCCCGGACGGAACGGTGACCCGAGACGACGTGCAGGCTGCAGCTTCCGGTCAGCCGGCCGGAATGATCGCCGCGGTCTCGCCCGCACCGGACTTCGACCCGGCGACGCGCGAACAGCGGATCCCGGTCAAGGGCGTTCGCAAGATGACCGCGGAGGCGATGGTCGCGAGCGCGTTCACCGCGCCGCACGTCACCGAGTGGGTCAGCGTCGACATGACGCCGGCGATGGATCTGGTCGGGCGGTTGCGCGAACACGAAGACTTCGCCGAAACCAAGGTCTCCCCGCTGTTGCTGGTCGCCCGCGCGATGATCCTCGCGATCCGCCGGCACCCGATGATCAACTCCTCCTGGGACGACGCGGCGCAGGAGATCGTCGTCAAGGACTACGTGAACCTCGGGATCGCTGCGGCAACCCCGCGCGGACTGATCGTCCCGAACATCAAGGACGCCGGCCGGCTGTCCATGCCCGAGCTGGCGCAGGCACTGGAACGACTTGTCGAGGTGGCCCGCGGCGGTCACACGCCGCCGGCCGACATGGCCCGTGGCACCATCACCATCACCAACGTCGGCGTGTTCGGAGTCGACGGCGGGACGCCGATTCTCAACCCCGGCGAGTCGGCGATCCTCTGCTTCGGCGCGGTCAGGGACATGCCGTGGGTGCATGAGGGCCGGATCGAGATCCGCAAGGTCACCCAGCTCGGGCTGTCGTTCGACCACCGGATCGTCGATGGCCAGCTCGGCAGCGAGTTCCTCGCCGATCTCGCCGGCATGCTCGCCGACCCTTGGCGCCTGGTCACCTGGCACTGAACCGGCTTCGTCCGGTCGGAGATCAGGGCAGCTCGCGTCGTACCAACCAGCGCGGCTTGCCGCCCCTCTTGCCGGTGGTCGGGCCGACGCGGTGGAAGCCGTGCGACTCGAACAGGTTCACGGTTCCGACGTAGCCGCTGTTCTGGTCGACCCGGCCGCCGGACGTCTCAACGGGGTAACCCTCCAGTGCGGGTGCGCCCGAATCGAGCGCGTGCACGACAGCGCCGTCGAGCAGGTCGTGCATCAGGCCGCGGCGCCGGAATCCCACCCCGATGACGAAGCAGACCACGGACCAGATGTCGTCATCGTCGACGTGGGGAATCGTCCGTGAGTTGACCAGCGCGCGGTAGGTGGGCTTGGGAGCCACCGAGCACCAGCCCGCAACGTGACCGTCCACATAGGCGAGCACCCCGGGACCGGGCTCGGCTGCGCACAGTGACCGCATATGGGAGATCCGGCGGGGCAAGTCCAGGCTCGAGTTGCGGTACGCCATGCACACGCAGCCGTGCCCACCCGGCTTGCGTGGCACCATCAGCGACGCGAAGTCGTCCCATCGCCCGCGAGCAGGAACGACCTCGACGCTCACCGGGCGAGGATAGACGCGGCGAACCTTCGGTCCGCCGGGAGAACGCTCAGAACGCGGATTCGGCCAGGTCCATCACGTCGAGGGTGGTCGTCTCGACCACGACTCGCTCGGCGTGCAGCAGCGGCAGCCGGGTCTGGGCGAAGAACGTTGCGGCCGCGACCTTGCCGGTGTAGAAGTCCTCGTCCGCCGGCGACCGCACCCCGGCAGTGAGCGCGTTCAACGCCACCTCGGCCTGCCGCAGCAGCAGCCAGCCGATCACGACGTCGCCGAGCGCCATCAGCAACCGGGACGTGTTGAGGCCCACCTTGTACAGGTTGCGTACGTCGTCGGTCGATGCGGTGAGATAGCCGACCATCGCCTCGACCATGCCTTGCGCATCACCGAGTGCCTCGGCGAGCAGCTTCCGCTCGTTCTTCAGCCGACCGTTGCCGGCGTCGGAGTCGGCGAACGCCTTGATCTGTTCGACCAACGTCGTCAGCGCGGCGCCCTGGTCCCGGACGATCTTGCGGAAGAACAGGTCCTGACCCTGGATCGCGGTCGTCCCCTCGTAGAGCGTGTCGATCTTCGAGTCCCGGATGTATTGCTCGATCGGGTAGTCCTGCAGGAAGCCCGAGCCGCCGAAGGTCTGCAGCGACTGCGAGCCGAGCAGCTCGTAGGACTTCTCCGAGCCGAAACCCTTGACGATCGGCAGCAGGAGGTCGTTCATGCGGACTGCGTCGTCGTCGGTCTCGCCCTGGGAGGCCGCGTCCATGACGGCGTCCTGGAAGGTCGCGGTGTAGAGCACGAGTGCGCGCATGCCCTCGGCGTACGCCTTCTGCAGCATCAACGAGCGGCGGACGTCCGGGTGATGGGTGATCGTCACCCGCGGTGCGGCCTTGTCGAGCAGCTGGGTGAGATCCGCGCCCTGCACGCGCGTCTTCGCGTACTCCAGCGCGTTGAGGTAGCCGGTCGACAGCGTTGCGATCGCCTTGGTGCCGACCATCATCCGGGCCATCTCGATGACCTGGAACATCTGCGCGATGCCGGCGTGCACGTCGCCGACCAGCCAGCCGACCGCCGGCAGGTCGCCGTCACCGAAGGTGAGCTCGCAGGTGGTGGACACCTTCAGGCCCATCTTCTTCTCGAGGTTGGTCACGAACACGCCGTTGCGCTCGCCGAGCTCGCCGGTCGCGAGATCGACATGGAACTTCGGTACGGCGAACAGCGAGAGCCCCTTGGTGCCCGGGCCGGCACCGAGCGGGCGAGCCAGCACGAGATGGACGATGTTCTCCGGCACGTCCCAGTCGCCACTGGTGATGAAGCGCTTGACCCCCTCGATGTGCCAGGAGCCGTCCGGCTGTTCGGTCGCCTTGGTGCGCCCGGCGCCGACGTCCGAGCCGGCATCCGGCTCGGTCAGCACCATCGTCGAGCCCCAGTGCCGCTCGACGGCGAGCTCGGCCAGGCGCTTCTGGTCCGGCGTGCCCAGCCGGTGCAGGATGCTCGCGAAGTTGGGTCCGGCGGCGTACATGTGGATCGCGGGGTTGGCGCCGAGCACCATCTCGTTCGCCGCCCAGATGATCGACGGGGGGAGCCCCATGCCGCCGAGCTCGGCGGACAGACCGAGGCGGTCCCAGCCGCCGTCGACGAACGCGCGGTAGGACGCCTTGAACGACTCGGGCAGCGTCACGCTGTGGGTCGCGGGGTCGAACGTCGGCGGGTGCCGGTCGGCGTCGGCGAAGGACTCGGCCAGCGGGCCCTCGGCGAGGTGGCGGACCTCCTCGAGCAGGCTGCGGGCGGTGTCCTCGTCGACCTCGGCGAAGGCTCCGGCGCCCAGCACCGAGCCTCGACCGAGGACCTCGAACAGGGTGAACTCCAGGTCGCGGAGGTTCGCCTTGTAGTGCGTCATGCCCCACTCCGTACGCCGGGACCGTGGCGGGCTTCGCCGGTCGGTCGGGCCCGTCACCGGTCGGGCGCCCGAAGGCTACCCGCCGGTAACTTCCCCTATATTACCCACAAGTAACCTCGGTCGCGCCGGATCGGACCTTGATTCCCGGCGGCGCCGGAGCCGGCGCCAGAACCGGGGGTCAGACCTCCCGGCCCGGCTCCTCGGTTTCCATGACGTCGGACTCGGCGCGCTGCGCACCCGTCTCCGGCGGGTCCGCTCCGCCGAGGACGTCGCGCTCGGAGGACCGGGTGGTCCCGCTGGTCGGCTCTGAGTCGTCCATCACGTCGAAGTCGGACTCGGTCGCTGGTTCGTTCCGGTGGTCATCTGCCATCGCTTCATCACCTCGAGCAAGGGCTCCCCTGCGCAATGCCGAATAACCGTCGCCCGCGTGTCCGACCTGATCCCGACCAGGGCACCGATGCCGGAGACAGCTGCCAAATCCGCCATCTTGCGTGCCTAGGTACGGGCGTTACGCTGCGCAGAGATCGTTCGATTCAGCTCCTGCGAGGTCGGCCGGGCCGGCAGATTCGAGGGCGCACATGGCGCGCGTGAGCATGAAAGTCGATGGCGTGAGCTACTCCGACGAGGTCGAGCCCAGACGGCTGCTCGTCCACCACCTGAGGGATGGGCTCGGGCGAGTCGGCACCCCGATCGGCTGCGACAGCTCGAACTGCGGTGCCTGCACCGTGCTGATGAACGGCGAGAGCGTGAAGTCGTGCTCGGTGCTCGCCGTACAGGCCGACGGAGCCGAGATCACCACGATCCAGGGCCTGGCGAGCGACGGTGAGTGGCACCCGGTCCAGCAGGCGTTCAAGGACAACCACGGCCTGCAGTGCGGCTACTGCACGCCGGGAATGATCATGGCGGCGGTCGATCTGCTGCGCACGAACCCGAATCCCACCGAGGCTGAGGTGCGCGACGGGCTCGAAGGCAACCTGTGCCGCTGCACCGGCTACGTCAACATCGTCCGCTCCGTGCTCGCCGCGGCCGCCGCGATGCGCGGCGAGAGCTCGCCGAGCAGCGCCGAGGAGAAGGCAGGTGTGTCATGACCGAGACGACCACCGAGGTCGGCCGGCGGCGTACCCGCAAGGAAGACGCGAAGCTGGTCACCGGTCAGACCACCTGGACCGACAGCATCGCCCTTCCCGGCCTGCTCCAGTTCTCGATCCTGCGCAGCCCGATGGCGCACGCCAAGATCACCCGCATCGACGTCTCGCCGGCGCTCGAGATGCCCGGCGTGATCGCTGCCTTCAGCGGAGCCGATCTCGCCGACCAGCTCGGATCGCTGCCGTGTGCCTGGCCGGTGACGCCGGACATGGTCGCGCCCGCGCATCCACCGATCGCCGTCGACGAGGTGCGGTACGTCGGTGACGCGGTTGCGGTTGTCGTTGCACGCGACCGGTACGCGTCGGCCGATGCGCTCGAGGCGATCGAGGTCGAGTACGAACCGTTGCCACCGGTCCTGGACATGGAGGCCGCGCTCGCGGACGGCGCACCCTTGGTGCACAGCGACAAGGGCACCAACCGCTGCTTCGACTGGCCGTTCGCCGGCGGTGACTACGAGGCGGCGAAGGCGGCGGCCGATGTCGTGGTTTCGCGGCGGTTCATCCAGCAGCGCCTGCTGCCGTCCGCGATGGAGCCGCGCGCGGTGGTCGTCGCACCGATCGCCGCCGCCGACGAATACACGGTCTACTCCTCGACCCAGATCCCGCACGTGCTTCGCGTGATGCTCGCGCTCACGACCGGGACGCCCGAGCACAAGCTGCGAGTCATCACTCCCGATGTCGGTGGCGGCTTCGGCTCGAAGCTCAACGTGTACGCCGAAGAGGTCATCGGTCTCGTGCTCGCCAAGCGGCTCGGCCGGCCGGTGCGCTGGACGGAGTCGCGCAGCGAGGGCTACCAGGCGACCATCCACGGCCGCGACCAGATCCAGGACATCGAGATCGCTGCGCGTTCGGACGGCAAGGTCCTCGGGTTGAAGGTCCGGTTGCTCGCCGACATGGGCGCCTACCTGCAGCTGGTTACGCCCGGCGTGCCGCTGCTCGGCGCGTTCATGTTCCCGGCGATCTACAAGATGGACGCCTACGACTTCGCGTGCACCGGCGTCTTCACGACGAAGACGCCCACCGATGCCTACCGCGGCGCCGGTCGCCCGGAGGCGACCTTCGCGATCGAACGCATCATGGACGAGCTCGCCGCGGAACTCGGTCGCGACCCGATGGACTTGCGCCGGCAGAACTGGATCACCCACGAGGAGTTCCCGTTCGAGACGATCGCCGGCCTGACCTACGACTCCGGCAACTACGAGGCCGCGACCGATGAAGCGATGCGGATGTTCGACTACGACGGGCTGCGTCGCGAGCAGGCGGCACGCCGCGAACGCAACGACTCCGTCCAGCTCGGAATCGGCATCTCGACGTTCACCGAGATGTGTGGACTCGCGCCGAGCCGGGTCCTCGGATCGCTGTCCTACGGGGCCGGCGGCTGGGAGGCCGCGAGCATCCGGATGTTGCCGACCGGGAAGGTCGAGGTCGTCACCGGCTCGTCACCGCACGGTCAGGGCCACGTGACCTCGTGGAGCCAGATCGCCGCGGACGCGCTCGGCGTGCCGTTCGAGGACGTCGAAGTCCTCTACGGCGACACCGAGGTGAGCCCCAAGGGCATGGACACCTACGGGTCTCGGTCGCTCGTCGTCGGCGGGGTCGCCATCCACCGCGCCGCCGACAAGGTGATCGAGAAGGCCAAGCGGATCGCCGCGCACCTGTTGGAGGCTTCGGAGTCCGACATCACGTTCGCGAACGGCACGTTCTCGGTGCAGGGTTCGCCGGACGCCAAGATGACGATCCAGGAGATCGCGCTGGCGACTTTTGCGGCGCACAACCTGCCGGACGGTGTCGAGCCCACCCTGGACTCCGACTACGTTTTCGACCCGGAGAACTTCTCCTTCCCACACGGCACCCACCTGTGCGCGATGGAGATCGACACCGAGACCGGCCGCGCGACGATGCGCTCCTACGTCTGCGTCGACGACGTCGGCAGGGTGGTCAACCCGCTCATCGTGGAGGGGCAGGTGCACGGCGGCATCGCGCAGGGCGTGGCTCAGGCGTTGTACGAGGAGGCCGTGTACGACGAGGACGGCAACCTCACGACCGGCACGATGGCCGACTACCTGGTGCCGAGCGCGGCCGACCTGCCGACCTTCCAGACCGGGCGAACCGAGACCCCGGCGACGTCAAACCCGTTGGGCGTCAAGGGCGTCGGCGAGGCCGGGACGATCGCGTCGACGCCTGCCGTGATCAACGCGATCATCGACGCGCTTCGACCGTACGGTGTCAACGAAGTCCCGATGCCGGCGACGCCGGAGCGGGTATGGCGGGCCCTGCAGGACGCACGGAACGGAGGGGGCGCGAAATGATTCCCGCATCCGTCGACTACGTGGCGCCGAACTCGGTCGCCGAAGCCCTGTCCGCGCTCGCCGCAGGCGGCGAGGACGCGAAGATCATCGCCGGCGGGCAGAGCCTGCTCCCGGTGCTCCGGCTACGGCTCGCTTACCCGAGCACGCTGGTCGACCTGCGCAACATCGCCGAGCTCAAGGGCGTCCGCGAGGATGGCGGGACCCTCGTCATCGGTGCGATGACTCGGCACTGCGATGTCATCGATGACGAGCTGGTGGCGCAGCACGCCCCGTTGATCGCGGCTGCCGAGCGCACGGTTGCCGATCCCGCGATCCGCCATCGTGGCACCGTCGGCGGGTCACTGTCCCACGCCGACCCCGCTGGTGACCTCGCGGCGGTGATGCTCGCGCTCGACGCCGAGCTGGTGGTCGAGGGATCGGGCGGTCGCCGTACCGTCCCGGCCGCGGAGTTCTTCGTCGACTATCTACAGACCGTGCTCTCGCCGGACGAGATCCTCGTCGAGGTGCGGGTGCCGACCCTCACCGGGTGGGGTGTCCACTACGAGAAGTTCCAGCGGGTCGCCCAGGCCTGGGCGATCGTGGGTGTCGCGGCTGCGGTCCGGGTCGAGGGCGGCTCGATCGCGGAGGCGAGGATCGGGTTGACCAACATGGGCACCGTTCCGATCCGGGCGTCGGCCGTCGAGGCTGCGTTGGCCGGCTGTGCGGTCGACGCCGAAGCAATCGGCGCCGCGACCGCCTCGGTCGCCGAAGGCACCAACCCGCCATCCGACCTCGGCGGCGCGGCGGACTACCGCAGGCATCTCGCCGCGGTCCTGACCCGCCGCGCGGTGCTGGCCGCGGCCGGAGGCGAGTGAGCCCGCGGGCAGCTGACCGGCGGGCGTTGCTGCCGGCGGACATCACGTCGGCGGATCTGCTTCGCGCCCGGCTCGAGGAGCACGACTACCTCGCGGACGACGGGCTGGCCACCGCGGCGTACCTCTCGCTGGCGATGGGACGGCCGCTGTTCCTCGAAGGCGAGGCCGGTGTCGGGAAGACTTCACTCGCCGTGGCGCTCGCGGAGCTGCTCTCCGCCGAGCTGATCCGCCTGCAGTGCTACGAGGGGATCGATGCGTCTCAGGCGTTGTACGACTGGGATTTCCCGCGCCAGCTGTTGCACCTGCGCGCGGTCGAGGCGGCGGGCGGCGTCGCCGATCCGGAGAGCATCGACCGGCTCGACCGCGAGGTGTATGACCGGCGCTTCCTTCTCGCGCGCCCGTTGCTGCAGGCGTTGGAGACCACGCCTTCGGTGCTGCTCATCGACGAGGTCGATCGTTCCGATGACGAGTTCGAGGCCTTCCTGCTGCAGCTGCTGTCGGACTACTCGGTCACGATTCCCGAGCTGGGCACGATCCGGGCCGAGGTGCCGCCGGTTGCGGTGCTCACCTCGAACCGCACGCGCGAGCTGCACGACGCGCTGAAGCGCCGGTGCCTCTATCACTGGGTCGAGCATCCGTCGTTCGATCGCGAGGTGGCCATCATCCGGCGCCAGGTGCCCGAGGCGGGCGAGCTGATCGCGCGGCAGGTCGCGGCCTCCGCGCAGCTGCTGCGCGAGGAGGACCTCGCCAAGCCGCCCGGCGTGGCCGAGTCCATCGACTGGGCGGTCGCGCTGGTCGCGCTCGGCGCCGACCGGCTCGATCCCGACAACGCGATCGCGACTCTCGGCGCGGTGCTGAAGTACCGCGAGGACCAGGAGCGAGTACGCCGGATGGACATCGGGGCGATGATCGCGGTCGCCGTCAGCGGTGGCTGACCCGCCTGCGCCCTTCGACGCCGTCGACAGCGTCGTCGGGCTCGCGCGGACGCTCCGCGCAGCCGGCGTGCCGACTGCGCCCGACCGGGTGCAGACCACGATCGAGGCGCTCGGCGAGCTCGACCCGACCCGCCGCGACCACGTCTACTGGGCCGGGCGGTTGACGCTGTGTGACAACCCGGTCGACATCGCCCGCTACGACCGGGTGTTCGCGGCGTACTTCGGCGACCGGCCGACCTCCGTCGAGCGGCGCACCCGTGTGCTGCGTCCGAAGCTTCAGCTACTTGCCACCGACGGACTGGCCGTCGACGGCAGCGAGGACTCGGCGGGCGAGCCGCGAACGGCCCGCGCCGCCGCGAGCGCCGAGGAGGTTCTGCGCGACCGCGACATCGCGACGTTGAACCCCGAGGAGCGGGCGCAGCTGCAGACCCTGCTCGTACGACTGGCGCTGCCCGGCGAGTCGCGGAGCAGCCGGCGGATGCGCGCATCGCGCCGCGGCCCGATCGACGGACGGCGGACCGTTCGCGCGTGGCTGGCCGCAGGTGGGGAGCCGGCGCGGCTGCGCCGGCACCGGCCGACCGAGCGGCCGCGGCGAGTGGTTCTGCTGGTCGACGTCAGCGGCTCGATGGCGGCGTACTCAGACGCGTTGCTGCGGTTCGCACACGCGGCTGCGCGCCGGGGACACGTGCCTACCGAGGTGTTCGCGTTCGGCACCCGGCTCTCGCGGATCACGCGCGAGCTGCGCCAGCCCGACCCCGACGTTGCGATGGCGGCGGTGGCGAGCGCGACCCCTGACGCCGGCTCCGGCACCAGGCTCGGCGGGTTGCTCAAGGAGTTCCTCGACGGCTGGGGGCAGCGGGGGATGGCGCGCGGCGCGGTGGTGGTGATCCTGTCCGATGGCTGGGAGCGGGGTGACCCGGAGCTACTCGGCGAGCAGGTCGCGCGGCTGCATCGGCTGGCGCACCGGGTGGTGTGGGCGAACCCCCGCAAGGCCGGTGCGGGCTATCAGCCCACCGCGGGTGGGATGGCGGCGGCCCTGCCGTATGTTGACGACTTCGTGGAAGGCCACAGTCTCGGGGCGCTGCTGAGGCTGGCCGAGGTGGTTCGCGGCGCCCGGCAGCGGCCCGGATCGACGTTGACGCTGGAGGATCTGTGAAGCTCGAGAACTCGTTCACGGTTCCGGTCACCGCGGATGTCGCGTGGCCAGTGTTGCTCGACGTTGAACGGATCGCGCCCTGCATGCCGGGCGCGACGCTCACCGGCCAGGAGGGCGATGAGTTCACCGGCACCGTGAAGGTGAAGGTCGGTCCGGTCAGCCTCACCTACGGCGGCAAGGCGACCTTCGTCTCCCGGGACGATGACAACCACGTCGCCGTCATCGAGGCTTCCGGCAAGGAGACCCGAGGGTCCGGTACGGCGAAAGCCGTCATCACCACGAGGCTGTCCGAGGCGGACGGCGCGACAACGGTCGACGTCGAGACCGAGCTCACCATCACGGGCAAGCCGGCCCAGTTCGGCCGTGGCGTGATGGCCGAGATCAGCGGCAAGCTGATCGGGCAGTTCGCCGCCTGCCTTGCGGAGAAGATCTCCGCGGACGCGCCAGCCGCCGCAGGGTCGTCCACCCCGGCCGACCCAGCCTCCGATGCCGCTTCTTCGAGCCCGGCGCTCGACGGCGATCCGCAGCCGAGCCCGGAAGGCTCCGCGCACTCCTCGGCGACATCTACCGCGACGCCGCTCCGGCCGGTGCCGGAAGCGGGTGCCCGCCCCACCCCGGAAGCGATCGACCTGCTCGACACCGCCGGGCTGCCGATCCTCAAGCGGGTCGCCCCGCTGTTGGCCGGCCTGTTCGTGCTGTATCTGCTGCTGCGCCGCCGCGGGCGCTGAGCCGGACCGATTCCGGGCACCGCTGCCCGGAGCAGACTTGGCCGACGTGGCCCCGACCGCAGTGACCCGCCCGCGAAACCTGCGCCGCCACTCGGACGGGGTTCAGCGCGCGGCCAACCTCGAGCGATGCCAGGCGTTCATCCTGATCGCTCGGTGAGTCGATCCTGGTCATCGGTCGCACGTTGGCCGAGTCCGCGCACCCCGGTACCCGGGCCGCGGCGGGCTGTCTCGTCGCGTTCCTCGGCGCGGCGTCGTTCTGGTGGGTGTACTTCGACCGCAGCGCGGAAGCAGCCACCGAGGTCGTGGTGCGCTCTGCCGATCCCGGCCGACTCGGTCGCCGCGTCGCCGGCACTGACCGGCTGCACTTCCCGCACGTTGTCCCGGACCCGACCGGCGAAGGCAGACTGGATCGATGAGCCGGACCAGTGAGATCGCGCGCGAGCAGGAGCTCGTCACCCGGCTCTACGACCGGCTCGATCTGCTGCGCGAGCAGACCCGTGGCCGGCTCGCCGAGGTACGCCGCAGAGGAGCGAGCGGCACGCCGCAGGCCCGCAGCGAGCGCGACGCGTTTGCCACGCTGTACGAGGACCGGCTTGCCCAGCTCGAGGCGGTCGAGCCGGGGCTGTGCTTCGGCCGGCTCGACTTCACCACCGGCGAGCAGTTGCATGTCGGCCGGATCGGGTTGACCGACGACCGGCTCGACACCCTGCTGGTCGACTGGCGCGCACCGGCGGCCGAGCCCTTTTACCGAGCAACGCCCGCCGACCCGCACGGGGTCAGCCGGCGCCGGCACCTGCGCACGCGCGGCCGCACCGTTCTCGACGTCGAGGACGACGTGTTCGACGTCGACGCGCTCACCGAGGCGGACCGGGAGACCCTCGGCGGCGGTGGTGCGCTGCTCGCCGCGCTGAACGCGCACCGCACCGGCCGGATGCGCGACATCGTCGCCACCATCCAGGCCGAGCAGGACGAGGTGATCCGTGCCGACCCGACCGGCGTGCTGGTCGTTCAGGGCGGCCCCGGCACCGGCAAGACCGCGGTCGCGCTGCACCGGGCGGCGTACCTGCTCTACACGCACCGCGAACGGCTGTCCCGCACGGGAGTGCTCGTCGTCGGTCCCGGGCCGGCGTTCATCCGCTACATCGAGCGGGTCCTGCCTTCTCTCGGCGAGACCGGTGTCCTGCTCTCGACCGTGGACGGGCTGGTGCCGGGGGTCTCGGTCGGCGGGCGGGAGCCGGCCGCGGTTGCGACGCTGAAGGCCGA
>Ga0335074_10000363_pt1 | contig 66528 bp, 69 predicted proteins | sample Lox_Sample_23_FD_206715 | JGI IMG/M metagenome (GOLD analysis project Ga0335074, IMG submission 206715) | Soil microbial communities from Loxahatchee National Wildlife Refuge, Florida, United States - Lox_Sample_2.3 | ecosystem: Environmental > Terrestrial > Soil > Wetlands | place: USA...
GAACGCGCGGCGATAGGCAGGCCGCTCGCCCACCGTCTCGACACGGGCGTTGATCATCTTCAGACCGGTGTCCGGCTGCTTGGCCCAAGAGGGAACCAGCCCCCAGCGAAGGAGCTCGCCACGCGGCCGGCCCTCTTTGTCGGTGGTGACGGCGAGGACCTCGTCACCCGGGGCGACGTTGTAGCGCCGGCGGACCTGCACGGCCTCGCCGATCGGGAAACGACCTCGGACCTCAGCCGGGTTCGGCGTCGCCAGCGTGTAGCGCCCGCACACGGCGTGCGTCAGCGCGAGCCGGAGGCGAGCTGCTCCGCGCGCGATGCCTTCGCGCGTTTCTGGCGGCGGCGGCCAAAGAACGCGAGCACGCCGATCACGATCGCCACCAGGACCAAGCCCCAGAAGATCGACAGGTCAATCGACATCCCGCCGAATATCTGCGCCACGCCGTACACGATGCCGAATCCGATGGCGAGGATGCCCACGACCAGCACGATCGCGATCACGATGCCCCGGATGCGGGCCAGGATGCCGGCGCTGGCGGGCGGGGCAACCAGCCCAACGAACCTGAGGCTCAGCAGCTGCCGGTTGGTGGGCGCCTCGACGCCGAGCCGCTCGGTCGCTCGCTTCAGGTCGTCCGCCCGGCGCTCGGCCAGCGCCAGCGATGCGTCGGCCATCTTCCGGATCCCGGCTCGCTCCTGCGCTCCTCGCGAGGCGGCCAGCGCCTTCTGGAAGTGAGCTCGGGCGGCCTTGGCGTCATAACGCTCGGCGGCCCGGTAGCCAAGGATCGCCTGAGCCGCGGCCTTGTATCTGGTCTCGGCCTCGAGCTCCTCGTCGGACTTGCTCTCGAGCTGCTGCATCGCGGCCAGCTGGCCTCGCTGCTCAACTCGGATCGTTCGCTGCTGCTTGGGCATCGCACGAGCAGTCTAGCTGCGCCTTACGGGCTGCGACATGGTAGCTGGGCCCGAATCCGTATCGAGTGACAGCGTCCGACCTCGGCCGAGACTAGGCTCGTCCTGTGGCCGTCGGATCGGAGCTTCCGAAGCTGGCTGGTTATCCGTTCGAGGTGCGCTACAGCGAGGGAGCCCTGGTGCGGGCGAGGGCCGCGGCCGACGTTGCCGCCGACGCCTACGTCTATTTCAGCCGCCTGTTTGCACCAGTTGAGCCGGACATCGCCGTCGTCGTGGCCGACGAGCAGGACTGGCCGGATCCCGGCCCTCCATACGGACTGCCGTTCTTCAGAGGCAACGCCGGCGAGATCCGTCCCGGCATCGTGGTGATGTCCGCGGGAGCCGGAGACTTCTGGATCGGGATGGTGCACGACCTCCGCGACGCGTCACCGCGCAGGTCTGCGAGGCTGCTCGCGACTTACCCGGACGGCAGCGGTGGCGTGGACCTTCAGCCGTTCTTTGACCTCATCACGATTCACGAGCTCGGCCACGCATTCGAGGAACTGGGAGATCTAAGGCTCCCGACCTTCTGGTTGAGCGAGATCTTTGTCAACCTGGCCCTGCACGCGTTCGTCGCCACTCAGCTGCCGGCGAGCCTGCCCACGCTCGAGGTGCTCTCAACCGTGGGCGCGGGAAGTCGAAAGCTCGACGCTCGGATGCGCGCCGAGGGCTACACGACGCTCGAGGAGCTGCAAGCCCACTACACCGGTGGGGATCACCCGATGAGCCCGCTGAACTACATCTGGTTTCAGTACCGGTGGCAGCGGCTCGCGGCGAAGATGTTCGAGGTCGACGGCGAGGACGGGCTGGCTCGTTTCTGGAATTGCTTTCACGCGAGGGATCGCATCAACGTCGCCGAGGCGACGGCGGCATCGCTGGCGCCGCTTCTGAGGACCGAGGTCAGCCAGACCCTCGGACGGGCGGTCCGGGACTGGCATTAGCCCTGGTTCGGCCCTCTTTTCCGGATGGTTCACATAAGATCGATTATCGAGCGTTAACAGAAGGCGCTGATGGGTTCCGGCGTATCCCTCGATGCCGTCACTTGACGTCCCCGGGCTCGTGAGGTGTCATTCGGGCCATGCCCGACGCATGGATCCGCCAGTGGGGCGATCCGGTTCTCCACGAACGCGCACGCCTGGTCGACTCGTTCGATGATCTCCTGCGCGCTCAGGCGGCTCGGCTGTCGAGGCTGCTCGACAGCGCGGACGGAGCCGGTCTGGCCGCCACCCAGGTCGGCGTGCTGCGACGCATGTTCGCGTTTCGCGTCAGCCCCGAGGAGCCGATCGAGGTGATTGTCAATCCCTCGATCGTGGCCGCCGCCGACGAGTACGCCACGTTTGTCGAAGGCTGCCTCAGCTACAACTCGGTCGCCGTGGCCGTCCGGCGCCCCGTCTGGGTGCAGATTCGCGGCCAGGACGTGCACGGCGAGTTCCGCGAACGGGAATGCTCCGGATTCGCCGCGTCGCTGATGCAGCACGAGATCGATCACCTCGATGGAGTGATCACGCTGGACCGCGCGGATCCCAGCGAGCGCGCACGGGCCGTCAGGGCCCTGACCAGCATCGCTGGACCCCTTGCCGCATAACAAGCGCGCAGCGGAGTCGCTGGCGCGCGCGCTCGAGTTCATGCGCGCCGTGCTCCTCAGCACAGCGGATCACACCCGCCCCGTCGCCGCGGGTGTGTTGGTGGTGAGCACCCCCTCGCTGCCGGCGGTGTGGTCGGCCAACCAGCTCCTGGTCACCGAGCGGTTGGACTTCGACGATCTGGTCCGACTGGCCGACGAGGAGTTCCCCGGGCTGGGTTATGTAGAGATCGCTGTCGAGCACCAGGAATCGGGACCCACGCTCGAATCGGCGTTTCGGGCGGCTAGTTGGAAGGTCGAGCGCGACGTGATGATGGTCCTGTCACAGCTGCCTGACCGCACCGTTGACACCGGCATCGTGGTCGAGGCGGGCGAGGACGAGCTGATGGAACTGATGGCCCGCTGGTACTCCGAGGACCCCGGCCCCACTCCCACGGAGTGCCGCGAGCTGGTCGACTACAACCGGCGCGAGGCTGGCGTCCACGGCGACCGGATGCTCGGCGTGAGGAGCAGCGACGGTCAGCTGGTGGCGATCAGCAAGCTTCGCTCAGACCGCAGCACCGCGCAGGTAGAGGACGTCTACACGGTTCCAGAGGCCCGAGGGCGCGGATTCGCACGCGCGCTGGTGAGCCGAGCGGTCGAGCTCGCGTGTGCGGACGGCGCCGGATTGACCTTCATCGTCGCCGACGACAACGACTGGCCGCAGCTCTTGTATGCCCGCATCGGCTTCCGCCCGGTCGGGCACGTCTGGCATTTCCACCGCTCCTAGCCGTCATGCTGCCGCCCGCTCACTCGCGACGTGCTCGAGCGCGGACGAGTCGGTGTTCTCGACCAGCAGATCCAACACCGCCCGCTCGATCCGCATGCGCACGCGATCATCTACCACGTCGAGGTCGGGGATTTGCTCGAGCGCCCCGGCGACTGTCCAACCCGACAGGTATCGGTCAAACACCCGGGGGTCGATGTAGGCGCGGCGCGCCACGGCCGGCGTATTGCCGAGCAGCTCGGCGACGGCCCGCACTGCATCGTTGATCGCCCGCTTGCGCGCGGTCTTAGTCGCCGCATTCTGCCCGTCCGCGGCGAGCGTCACCGCCGCCATCACCGTGGCGTTCCAGGTCCGGAAATCCTTGGCGCTGAACTCCTCGCCGATCTGTTGCTTGAGGTACTCGTTGATCGCGTCGGAGTGGACGTCATGCCATCTGCGGCCCTCGCGATAGGCAAGCAGTTCCACCGGTCCGCTCCGCCGGCGCTTGAGCGTGCGCATCAACTCGTTGCTGACCCGATCTTTGATCACCTGACGGCGGCGCTGGCCACCCTTCCCTGGATAGTCGAACTCGAGTGCGTCGCCGTCGACGCTGACGTGTTCCTTGCGGACGGTGGCCAGCCCGATGCCGCTGTCCTCCCCGGCGTACTCTTCCCCGCCCACTCGGAACAGCCCGATGTCTAGTAGCCGGACCGCGGCGGCGAGCACGACCTCGCGTGTTGGCTGGTTCTCCCCCCGAAGCTTCCTGGCCAGCCGGCGGCGCGCGCCGGGCAGGAGCTCGGCGAAGCGAGCCATCCGCTCGAACTTCTCTCGATCCCGACGCTCGCGCCAGCGCGGGTGGTACAGGTACTGCCGGCGTCCGGCCGCGTCGATGCCCGTGGCCTGGAGATGGCCCAGCGGGTCGGGGCACACCCATACGTCCTCCCATGCCGGTGGCACCGCCAGTGAGCGGATGCGCTCGAGTTCCCCCGCGGACTCGATCTTCTTCCCGTCCGCGTCGAGGTAGGTGAAGCCACGGCCGCGGCGAACCCTCGTGACCCCGGGTTCTGAGCAATCCGAGCGCCGGAGCCGGGACCGGCGCCCCTGTGTCTGAGCGCGCTTTCCGCGCCTGTTGGCACGTGATGTGGGCAAGAGCGGACGTCTTACCCCCGATCGGCGAGCCCGACGCCTGGCGCAACTTCCGCCACGAGGCGGGTATACAGCCTGCAGATTCGGCCTATTAGGGAGGCAGGGATGAAGCGCACGTTCGCAATGCTGCTGGGCGCCGCCGCGGCGTCTTCGGTTCTCGTGGTGACCGCGATCGCCGTGGCGGCGTCGTCGCCCGCGGTCGCGACCGGGACGCACACGCACGTGACCGATACGAGCGCGGTGCTCGGCGGGACGATCAACCCGAACGGGAGCGCCACCACCTATTACTTCCAGTGGGGCCTCAATACCGACTACGGCGTCCAGAGCGACGCCCACTCGGCCGGCCACGGGACCAAGTCCGAGTCGGTCAGCACGACCGCACGCGATATGATCCCGGGCACGACCTATCACTATCGCCTGGTGGCCACCAACGCGGCCGGCACCACGCTGGGTGCCGACCACGCGTTCACGACCACCGGCAATCCGCCACCAAACGTCGCGACCGGACCGGCCAGCCAGGTCGGCAAGAACTCGGCGACGGTAACCGCGGTGATCAGCCCCAACAAGCAGGCCACCTCCTACTACTTCGAGTACGGCACCTCGACCGCATACGGGTCGCAGACGATCCCGGCGACGGTACCGGCCGGCACGGCTCCGGTGACGGTCGCGCAGACGCTTCTGGGGCTCGAGGCCCGCACCGTCTTCCACTTCCGGATCGTGGCGCTACACGGCAATACCGCCCCCCAGCCGGGTGCTGACGTCACGTTCATGACGCTGCCCCGGCACCGCCCGGTCCCCAGCATCAGGGCCCGGACGACGCCCTCCGTCGCGGCCCATAAGCCGTTCGTGTTCACGACTTCCGGCTCGGTCAAGGCGCCCAACTGGATCCCGAGCGCGTACGACTGCCGTGGGAACGTGACCGTCCGGTTCCTGTACGGCCGGCGACAGGTCGGTTTCGCGCTGCTGCCGCTCGGGCCCACCTGCCACTTCTCGGGCCAGTCCGCACTCGCGCGCCGGCCGGGCAACGTCTCCCCGGCCGCCCTGACCGTGCGCGTCCGGTTCGCCGGAAACGGGTACCTGACGCCGCGCCGGGCGGCGTTCGAGTCGGTCAGCGTGGGTTAGGCCACACGCGAAATGACGGGCCCCTGTCCCGTTATTACGCCGTCCGGCAATGCCGCCGGACAGGGGATGACACGGGGGTCCAGAAGTGGCGATTCGACCAGCTGAGCAACAGCAGAGCTATCGCGATCTCCAGGCGCGAACCAAGCGCCACGAGCGCTCGCGCGACCAGCAGGTACAGCGGATCGTCGGCCTCCAGCGGGAACGTCACCTGCACTCGTTCCAGGGCGAGAGCGCTGCTGTCCCCGTCGCCGTGTTGTGGCCTGCGGCGAGCGGGGCCCGTTGGCGGATCGAGGTTCGAATCGCCGCCTGACGCCTGACGCCGGACGCCGGACGTCAGCGACGGCTCGCCGCGGGACGGTCCCGCAGGCGATGGACCAGCCGAAGTCCCGACCAGACGTCGTCGATCGCGCATACCTTGTTGTCGACCAGCCCGGTGGCGAGCCCCAGCCCGCGGACTACGACATCGGTGAGGTCGGTGGCGACCCCCGAGGCACGCTTGGGCCAGGCCAGCCAAAGACCACCGGCCGGATCGAGTGCGGCGGCCAGTGCCGGCAGGCGGCGCTCCAGATCCGCCCCGCGCGTAGCGAAGAAGACGATCACGTCGAACGGCTGCCCACCGAGGCGCCGGCGCACGCGCACGCCGGGCGGAAGCTCGCCGAGTGTCTCGTCGAAGCCCTCGGGGGCGCCGATCAGGCCAAGTCGAGCCTCGGGCTTGACCCCCAGCCTGCGCACCAGCGGCGTGCCCGAGTAGCCCGCCGGCGCCGTCGGGCTCACCGCGGGTCCACCTCGGCCGCGAGCTCGGCGATCAGCCGCGAGAGCTGGCTGCCCTGCCAGGCGATCGGGGATTTGCCCGGCTCGTCGAGCACCAGCCGGGCGCCTGGGATCGCCGCCGCGTAGGCCTCCCCCACCGCCTGCGGGTGGCCGGGATCCGGGCCGTCGGCGCTGGCGATGACCATTGTGGGAACGGAGATCGCTCCCAGCTCGGAGACCGACCCGAACGGCCGCGAGCGCGGTATCACCCGCAGCGCGTCGGCCACCGCGTCCGGATGATCGTGCGCCGAGAGGCGCTGGCGAGTCACCCTCTCCACCGTTTCCTGCCAGGCCTCGGGAACGTCGGGTCGCCCCTGGGCGGCGACGAACCCCTCGACCCCGCCGCGCTCGAGCCCGTCGGCGAGCGCGTCCCAGCGCGCCAGCCGGCCCTCGTCCAACTGCACCGCCGGATCGTAGGCAGGCGTTATGACAACCAGCCCGGCTGCCCGCTCAGGCGCGTTCAGTCCCAACCACAGCAGCGTGTGCGCACCCATCGAAGCTCCGGCGAGCACGGCCCGCTCGATCCCCCGGTCATCCAGGACGGCGATCAGATCTCGCCCCAGGTCCTCATACGTGTACTCGGTGCGCGTCGCCGCGGGCGAGGAGGCTCCGTGGCCGCGGGCGTCGTAGGCAATCACCCGATGGCCCGAGCGCTCCAGGGCACGGGAACCCATGACGACGTAGCGGCGGGTCGCGGTCAGGCCGTGCAACAGCACGACGGGAATCCCCTCGCCCGCCTCGTCGCCGGCCAGCTCGACGCCGGCGTGCTTGACCACGATCTCGGTCATTGGAAGCTACATCTACAGGATCACGCGCACGCACGCGCTCGTCGGCCGCCTGTGAGTGGCGCGAATCTGACGCGGACGTAAGGTTGGCCCGCGCCCGGCGCCGCTACCATGAGAGTCATGGACGTCTCCGAGGCCACGTTCCAGTCCGCCGTTCTGGACCGCTCGCACACGCTCCCCGTCGTCGTTGACTTCTGGGCCGAGTGGTGCGGCCCGTGCCGTCAGCTCGGGCCCGTGCTCGAGCGCGGGGTCGCCGCTCGGGCCGGCAAGGTGGAGCTGGCAAAGGTGGACGTCGACGCGAATCCCGGGCTGGCTCGGACGTTTCGGGTCCAGGGCATACCGGCCGTCAAGGCGTTCCGCGACGGCCGGCTTGTAGCCGAGTTCACCGGCGCTCAGCCCCCGACCGCGGTCGAGCAGTTCCTGGATTCGCTGCTGCCCTCGGAAGCCGACGGGCTGGTACAGCGGGGTGACGAGGAGTCGTTGCGGCGGGCCCACGAGCTCGAGCCGACGCGCGCCGATGCCGCGGTGCCGCTGGCCCGGATCCTGAAGAGTCGGGGCGAGACGGACGAGGCGCTGACGGTGCTCGCGCGCGTACCCGGTAGCTTCGCGGCAGACGGGCTGGCCGCGCGGATCGGGCTCGAGCGAGCGGCGGAAAGCTCCGCCCAGCCGACGGGGCCGGATCTGAGTGAGGCGTTCGCCGCGCTCGACGCCGGCGACCAAGAGCGCGCCCTGGACCTGCTGCTCGCCGCGATCCCCAACGCGGACGGAGCCCGCGATGATGTCCGGCGGGTCGTCATCGGGGTGCTCGACGAGCTGGGCGTGGAGCATCCGCTCGCACGCGACGCACGCCGCAGGCTCGCCTCCGCGCTCTACTGATACCGAACCGGAATCGCCCCGGCGGACGGCGGCCTCCCCGCCCGCAGCATGCCGCTTCCGTCCGCGGTTGGAAGCCTGCCACTTTGCGCGCATGACTTCGCATCCATGTGGGTATCCGGTGAACCGACATGGCGCGCGGCGACGGTCTGAGCAAGTCCTATCCGGCTCTGCCGGAGTCGGTGCCCGTCGCACGAAGGGCGCTGGCGGCGGTGGCTGTCGCGGCGGGCGCGGCCGGTGAACGGCTCGAAGAGATCAGGTTGGCGGTGTCCGAGGCGTTGACCAACGCGGTCGTGCACGGCTACCGCAACGGCGACGCGGGCCGCCTGCACGTCACGGCCGCCGTCACCTCCGGCGAGCTGTGGATCCTGATCGGCGACGACGGGCGCGGCATGCACGCGTGGAACGACAGCAGCGGGCTCGGCATCGGGCTGTCCCTGATCTCGGGGCTGAGCGACGACTTCGCGATCCTCACCCGGGCCTCCGGTGGCACGGAAGTGCAAATGCGCTTCGACCTCAACCGGGCCGGCGTGGTTTCACCCGTCGTCAACCGCGAGGATCGTGCTGCTCGGCAACCTCGCCAGCCAGATCTCGCTTCTCAACGATGACGTAGCCCGACCGCGCCTCGATCACGGTCTCAAGCTCGTGCAGCTCGTGGCCGGGAAGCACCACGAAGCGTCTCGGGTGGGCGCGTACCTCCTCATATTCGCGCACCGACAGCTCGATCAGCGCGTTGCAGCCCAGCCGGGCGCATTCGCACCGGAACGCGACCGGCGTGTCCTCTTCCCCCGGCCACTGGCCCCGCTCGATGCCCTCGTTGACATCGCGGATGGTTGCCTCGTTGGCTGCGGCGCGCCGCTGCTTCTTGCCCTCCACGGCGCTGATGCTGTCATGCCTGCTCGCCGGGTGCCAGCGCGGCCTCGCACAACTCACAAAACCAACGTGAGCTGCCGTTCGGCGGCTGGCTCCTCGAGGCCAAGCCCGGCAACACGAACGCCGAGAAGGCGCACGGGTCGGGGCGGCGCGAACCGGCGCAGCAGCTCGAGCGCGACCGGCCCCACGCGCTCGACCGAGCCGACCGGCTCGGGAAGGGTGCGGGCGCGCGTGTGCGTGGAGAAGTCGTCGAGCCGCACCTTTATGCCGACGGTGCGACCGCGCCGGCGCTGCGCCTCCAGGGCCCCACACAGGCGCTCAACCAGCTCGCCCAGGATCACCTCGAGCCGGTGCGGGTCGCGAACGTCCTCGTCGAAGGTGAGCTCCCGGGATTCGGAGACCACCTTGCGCTCCTCGGTGACCGGCGTCGAGTCCTCGAATCGGGCCCGGCGTTGGAGCTCGGCGGCCAGGCGCGGACCGAACCGCGACGCGAGCCGCTCGTAAGGCGCGGCGGCGAGGGCGGCCAGCGTGTCCACACCGAGTGCACGCAGGCGCTCGGCCGTCTTGGGGCCGATTCCAGGCACGAGCCCGCACGGGGAGCCGGCAAACCGCTCGCATGCCTGCTCGCTGCTCAGCGCCACGAAGCCACGCGGCTTCTCCGCGTCCGAGGCGACCTTGGCCACAAGCTTGTTCGGCCCGATCCCGATCGAACAGCCGAGGCCGGTTGTGCGCTCGATCTGCACGGCCAGGCCTCGCATCGCCGCATGCGGGGCCAGCAGTCCGGTGAGGTCGAGGTAGGCCTCATCGAGGCCCACCACCTCAACCACCTCGACCGTCGAGCGCACGCTCGCCATGACCTCACGCGACGCCTCCCGGTAGTAGGCGAAGTCGGGCGCTAGGAACACGCCGTTGGGGCACAGGCGCCGGGCTCGCGCCGCCGGCATCGCCGACCCGACGCCGAACCGCCGCGCCTCGTAGGAGGCGGTGGTCACGACCGAGCGGGGGCCGGTGCCGGCCACGATGACCGGCCGGCCCTTCAGCTCGGGCCTGCGGCGAAGCTCGACGGACACGTAGAACGCGTCCATATCGAGGTGCGCGACGCAACGCTCCGACATCGATCTGGAGGCTAGGGCGCGCCCCGGACGGTGACGGAGCCCGGACGGTGACGGAGCCCCGCACGGAGTCTCCGCCCATCCGACGAAGGCGCAGCCTACTGGCTCGACCAGACGGTGCCGACCCCGCCGAAGCCGAGCGCGGCAGCCGTGTTCTGGTTCAGGTCCCAATCTCGACCGCCGACGTACGGCCCGCGGTCATCGACGGTGGCGTTGACCGACCGTCCGTTGTATCGGAAGGACACCGTGGTCCCGCAAGGCAGGGTCCGATTGGCCACGCCGAGATAGGCGTGAAATCCGCACGCGGTTTGGCCGGCGTCGTTGTACCACGATGCTCCGGCCAGCCGGTAGACGGTCATGTTGCCCGCCCGAACCGCGGCGCGACCGTTGAGCTGGTCCCCGGCAAAGCGCACGCGGATCGGCGCCTGGCCGGCGGCGCCGGTCACGTAGCGGAGCACGAACCGGCCCGCGGCCCGCGTGCGCGTCGTGGTGAGCGTTCGCCACGCGCCGCTCTGGCGTGCCTGGAGGCTGACCTTGCGCCCCGCCAGTGCGGACAGCAGGCGACCGCGGACCAGAACGGTCTGGCCGGCCAGGACGGCGATCCGGCGAGCGCGAACGCGCAGCGCGGCGTCGACGTCGACCGGCACCGTGCTGCTCATCGGCTGGGTCGCGGTGGTGTTGCGGCCGGTCACGAACGCGGTCAGGACACCGCTCGAGGTGTCGAGGGCACGCACGTCGCCCGAGCGCTCGAGCCGAGCGGTCAGGCGAAAGCGCCCGTCGCCGCCAACCGTGGTCGAGCTCACATCGCTCCAGGCGCTCGCGCCGCGGCCCGCGAACTGGAGCGCGACGGTGTGCCCCGCGTCGGCTACCGACTCGGTGCCGTCCATAACCAGTTCTTGCCCGTAGGTGATGTGCTGTGAGTGGGGGGTGATGTGTACCCGCTCCGGGGCCGGCTGAGCGAACGCGTGGCCGGCGCTGAGCGCAGCCGCGGACGCGGGAATTCCGATCATCAGCGCGCCTGCGCCCAGGCGGGCGCGGCGCCGTTTTCGCATGCCTGTATTAGGCCTCAACGCGAGGACCTCCTGTTGTCTTCGACCGGGCGCCTACGGGGTTAGCTGTCGGGCTCGCGAACCTCTGACGACGCGCCCTTTGGCGGGCCGTCCCGGGCGCTACGACTGCGGCGGTCTAGGCGACTGGCAAGTCGATTCGCCCCGGCCAGGCGAAACGACACCTGGCAGTGGGTCCCCCGTTCACCCCCGTAACGGACGAGGACGATTCAGCAGGGTCGATCAATGAGTCGGTCAGGTTAGAAAGCTTCTTGACACTCTCGCTGTGACATCGCTCACACCTCCGAATACGTGGCGATTGCCACGAGGGGCCGACTGCTGTTCCGGATGGGCGGGTGGGACTACCATCTCGGCGGTGGCCAACAAGGACAGGCTGACCGGGCTCGATACCTCGTTTTTGCACCTGGAGCGCGACACGGCGCACATGCACGTCGCCGGTTGCTCGGTGTTCGCCGGCGACGCTCCGGCATACGAGGAGCTGATCGGGGCGATCGAGTCCCGCCTGCACCTCGTCCCCCGCTACCGCCAGCGGCTCGCCTTCGTGCCCTTCAACCAGGGACGACCGGTGTGGGTGGACGACCCCCACTTCAACGTGCGCTATCACGTGCGCCACACCGCGCTGCCCCGGCCCGGCGGCGAGGCCCAGCTCAAGCGACTGGCCGGCCGTGTCTTCTCGCAGGCCCTTGACCGCAGGCGTCCGCTGTGGGAGCTGTGGCTCGTGGAGGGGCTCGCCGACGGGCGGTTCGCGCTGCTCTCCAAGACTCACCACGCGCTCGTGGACGGCGTCTCGGGGGTGGACATCGCGACCGTGCTGTTCGACACCTCGCCCGATCCTGTGCCGGTAGCGCCGCCCGAGCACGAGTGGATGCCCCGCCCCCTGCCGAGTTCCGCCCAGCTGCTCGCCGACGCGCTGCTCGAGCGCGCCACTGTGCCGGGCGAGGTCGCGCGCGGCGCCCGGGCCACGCTGCGAGGTCCGCGGACCGTCGTCACGCGACTCGGCCGGGCACTCGGCAGCGTCAGCGCCCTGGCCTGGACGGGACTGCAGGCCGCGCCGGCAAGTCCGTTCAACGTACGCATCGGCCCGCACCGCCGGTTCACCTGGGTCCGGGCCGATCTCGATCAGTTCAAGGCGATCAAGAACTCTCTCGGCGGGACCGTCAACGACGTGGTGCTGGCAGCGGTGACCGGCGCGCTGGGCAGCTACATGCGCCTCCACGGCGAGCCCACCGAGCACGTCGGCCTCAGGGCGATGGTCCCGGTCTCGGTCCGGGCCGACATCGAGCGGGGGGCGCTGGGCAACCGCGTCGCCGCGATGTGGGTCACGCTCCCGGTGGGCACCAGAGACCCGGTGCAGCGCCTGAGCGGGATCAGCAAGGCGATGGATGCCGTCAAGCAGTCCGGGCAGGCGGTTGGGGCGGAGATCCTCAGCAATCTGTCGGGATTCGCCCCGCCCACGATCATGGCCCAGGCGGCCCGGCTTCAGGCGCGGCAGCGTCTGTTCAACCTCGTCGTCACCAACGTTCCCGGTCCGCAGTTCCCGCTCTACCTGCTGGGTCGCGAGCTCGAGTCGGTCTATCCGATGGTCCCGCTGGCCGAGAACACCGCGCTCGGTATCGCGATTCTCAGCTACAACGGGCAGCTGAACTTCGGGCTGGTGGGCGACTACGACGCCCTGGCCGACGTCGAGGTGCTGGCCGACGAGCTGCGTTCTTCGATCGAGGAACTCTCGGTGGCCGCCGGCCTACCCGCCCCCGCGGCGCCGCCAGGCGGCGCTTCTGGCGCCCGAACCGGACGGGCACCCGCGCCGCGGTGACACCCAGCGTAGGTGGACGTCGAGCCGGCGCCAGCCAATCTGGATCTCGCCTGCTCCGGGTTCTCGAGGTTCTGGCCATCGGGGTCGCGTCGCTGGCGCTGTCGATTGGCTTGATCGTGCTGTTGTCCGGGTTCTTCGTCAATCGCGACCAGGCCGGGGTATCCGGCAGCGGCGCCGGCCCCGGGCAGGCGTTCGCCGACCTCGGCCACGGTGTTCTCCGGCCAGGCCAGGCGCGGCCGGCCTACAACTCGGACCCGCCGACGAGCGGATCTCACGTCCCGGCTGCCGTGACGCGGGATGACGTCTCGCTCAGCGACGACCAGTTGCTCCAGGCACTCCAGGTGGGCGACGTGGTGATCTTCTACGGCACTCGGCAACCACCGCCGGGGCTCACGCAATTTGCGAGCTCGCTCGCGCCGCCGTTCACGCCGTCGCTTGCGGCCGTCGGCTCGAGCGTGATCATCGCGCCGCGGCCCGGCACGACCGGGCTCCTCGCCGCAGCCTGGACGCACCTGCTCCACGTGTCGGGCCTCGGCGACTCGCTGCGCCAGTTCGTGGCTTTCTGGCTGGGACGGGGTGCCGGTACGGGAGCGGCGGGCTCCCTGCCCTCCGGGACCATCGCGTTCCCGTAGCACGGCCGCGTTGGCTAGTTTGGCGGCGGCTCCGGCCTGGAGGCGCTCAAGCCACGGTGCATAACTCCCTCAGCGAAAGCGCCCCGGCTCCCAGCGCAGGCTGCAGATATGCGCCTGGGGAGGCCGTCGCGTGAAGACTGCACACCGGCGACTAATTGTGAGCAGATAACAACTGCCTCCGGGCGGGAGGCGCTTATTTCCCGATGGCGCCGGCGGCGAAGGCGGTTTCGGGAAATAACCACCGGCGACGGTGTCCGGCGACACGCGGCGGCGCAACCCCGTCTAGGGCCGGCCCGACCCGCGATCCCGACCACGCCCCGGCACCGGCTCCACCACGCGCCCGGACCCCCACCGCGCCGGCCCCGCCAACCGTCAGCCCAGCGCCAAGGGGTGCGCCTCGTAGCGCCGCGCCAGTCCGAAGAAGAATCCCCCGTCGCTCTGCGCCGTAGTGCACCCGGTCGCGCCGGCGCCGAACAGCAGGCCAATGACTCCGGCGTCGCGCGTGGCGCGCAGATGCGCGGCCGAGTTCGCGCCCAGCCACCACTGGAGCCGGTTGTCCTGGTAGTGCCCCCAGGTGTTGTTCAGATGGGTGTCGCCGACCGGAAGCTGCCAGAGCACCACGGCGGTGTGAGTACGGCGCACAAAGCCCGCGATGTAGCGGTTCTCACGGGCGAAGTCGGCGGGCCCCCACCAGGTGTTCGGGTTGCCCTCGACGTACTGGTAGTAACCGGCGTCACGGTCGGTCACGTCGTTGAACACTAGGTCGAAATGGGCGTGGAGCGATTCGTAGAAGGCGGCCGACATCGCCGCCATCTGGTCCACCTCTGCCGGCGACGGCTTGGAGTTGGTGATGTCCCGATCGGTCCCCCACACGCTTAGGTGGTAGGCGAGCAGGACGTGGGGCGCGAGCTGGTTGCGCAACGCGATCAGGCGCTGGGCGAACGACCGGGCCAGCGCCGTGGCATGGGCCTGCTCCAGATATCCCCACAGGTCGGGCTCGACATGGATCACGACGAGATGCCGTCCGGCGGACTGAGCGACCCGCCGCAGCAGGAGCTCGTAGTCGGCCCAGTAGGCCTGCATGGTCGCCGGGTTGCGCATGTTCGAGAGGTCCCGGGCCTGCTCGGTGGCGCCGACCGAGGGCGCTGACTGGAGCATCTGGTAGTAGGTGAAGACCGGGATGATGTGCGCGGCCAGCGATTCGTGCACGTACATCGTCACGAAGCTGCCGTCCGGATTCCAGGTCGCCCAGCCGTGGCCCGTGTTCACCCCGCCGGCCAGGTACTGGTAGCGCATATCGACCCCGCTCTGTGCTCGCAGCGTCTGCGCGTCGCCCGGCGAGTCCGCCACCCCGAGGGCGAGGTGCCGCGGCCAGCCGGGCGGGATCGTCGCGCCGGCCCCGACCTGGGGCCAGACGACTCCAATCAACGTGGCCGAAAGCAGCACCAGAAGGAAGCAGTGGCGCAGCTTGCGGACCCGGTGGACGACGCGCCGCACGCGGGTAACGGTAGCTGCCGCCTATCGTTCCCGCACCGCTACGGTCACCCGCGCCACCACGCACACGCGGCCGGCGTCGTCGGCGATCTCGACCTCCCACACCCAGGTCGTCCGTCCGCGGTGGCGCCGGAGCGCGGAGGCGTGCATGGCGCCGTCGCTGATCGGGTGCTGGACGCTTGAGTGCGTCGCCAGGCTCACGGCCAGCTTGCCCTGACCGGCCACCTCGGACGCGGTGCCGCGTATCGCCAGGGCATCGGCGAGCGCCGCGTACACGCCGCCGTGGACCAAACCCCCATCTCGCCGGAGATCATCGCGAACGGGCACCCGGCCGCGCACGCGTTCCGAGCTGCACTCGGTCAGCTCGAGCCCATACAGCGCGTCGAACCCTTGCGTATCGGATGCAGGCGAGCCGCTCATCGGGCGCGGCACCTTACCGCGCCTTCATCTTCCGCAACTCTTCGCTGGCTCATCTACGCTGGTCGCTCCCATGGCGTCCCTCGAGACTCTCACCCCGGATCAGCGCGCGGTTCTCGACCTCGTCCTGCGCCGCGGCCGCAGCTACGACGACATCGCCCAGCTGCTCGCGATCGACCGCGCGGCGGTGAGGGCCCGCGCACTGGCGGCGTTTGACGCGATCGGCCCGGAGACCGGGATCTCGCCCGAGAGCCGCGCGCTGGTCACCGACTACCTGCTCGGCCAGTTGCCCGAGCGGGTGGCCGAGGAGACACGCGAGCGCCTGGCCGAGTCGCCCTATGACCGCGCCTGGGCTCGCGTGGTGGCGTCCGAGCTCGAGCCCCTGGCCGCGGAGCCGCTGCCCGAGATTCCGGACGGGTCGCGAGCCCGGACATCGCCGTCGACATCCCCGGCCGCCGAAGCCGCAGCCCCGACCGCGCCTGCGCGAGAGGCGCGGCGGCGGCGGCCGCCGAGGCTGTCTGACCGGCCGAGCTCCCGCCGGGGCGGGGCGATCATGCTCGGCGTCGGGGTGCTCGTCGTCGTGGCGGTCGTCGTCGTCCTGCTGACGGTGATAGGCGGCGGGTCGAGCAAGAAGCAGCCGACGACCGCGGCCTCCACGCCGTCCCGGACCACGACGACAACCGCGGCCGGCTCCACCGGCTCCACAACGGGCACAACCGGCCAGGCCAAGATCGTGGCCCAGGTCAACCTAAACCCGCCGAGCGGCACCGGCTCGACCAAGGGGGTCGGCCTCGTGGTCAAGGACGGGAGCGCCTACGGGCTCATCATCGAGGCCCAGGACGTGGCTCCCAACAGCCACAACGCGTACGCCGTGTGGCTCTACAACTCCTCCAGCGACACCCTGCGCCTCGGCTTCGTCAATCCCGCGGTGGGCAAGACGGGCAAGCTCCAGGTCGGAACCGGCCTGCCCACGAACGCCGGGCACTACAAGGAGCTGCTGCTCACGCTGGAGACTCAGAGCGCCCCGAAGACGCCGGGCCAGGTCGTGCTCGAGGGCCCGTTTAAGGGCGTTCCGGCCACGGGCTGACATCCCGCCCTCCGGCCGCAGACGAAGACCGCATCGGCAACGACTCAGCCGAGGATCCGCACCAGCCCGTCCAGCGCTTGATCGAGGCGCTTGCCGGTGGCCCGGCGCATCGAGAGGACGCCGAGCCGGCTCGACCCCTTGAGCTTGTGCCGCTGGGCGATCGTCACCCGCGTGGCGCCCTCGGCGGCGGGCTCGACCGTGACCTCCGTGATCGACTCCTGCAGGACGCGCTCGAACGGCGTCCCCTTGAGCTCCTGGGCCCACGTCCGCTGACCGCTGGGCCCCTCGGCGCCCGGCGGCGCTGAGGCCACCAGACGGAAGTCGGCTCGCACGGTGCGCCGCCGCGTGGACACGAATACCTGGGTGAAGCGATCGCCGTCGACCCCTTCGACGCGCTCGACGAGCGGCCACCAGCGAGGCATCTGGTACGCGTCCTCGATCACCCTCCATACGTCCTCGATCGGCGCGTTCACGACCCGGGCGCGCCGGAGGCTCACGACGCGTAGTCGAGCACGGCGTGAACCGGATAAGGCTCCAGGCGCTCCCGCCCGCCGAGGAAGCTCAGCTCGATCAGGAACGCGCAGCCGGCGATCTCCGCCCCAAGTCCCGCGACCAGGTCGCAGACGCCGCGGGCGGTCCCCCCGGTGGCCAGCAGGTCGTCGTGCACGAGCACGCGCGCGCCGCGTCCCAGCGAGTCGGCGTGCACCTCGAGCGCGTCGATTCCGTACTCGAGGACGTACTCGACGCTGACCGTCTCCGACGGCAGGCGCCCGGGCTTGCGCGCCGGCACGAACCCGGCGCCCAGCTCGCGCGCGAGAGCGGCGCCGAGGATGAAGCCGCGCGCCTCGGCGGCCACGACCAGATCGATTTGGAGTTCGCGCGCGAACGTGGCCAGCTCCGAGACGGCGCAGTTGAGGGCCGCTGGGTCGACCAACAGCGGGGTGATGTCCTTGAAGCTGATCCCGGGCTGTGGGAAGTCGGGGATCTCGCGGATCAGCGACCGCAGATCAGCCGCGTTCATGCACTACGTCGCGATCTTGCGCAGATCGCGAATCAGCAGCAGGTGCTTGAGATGGGTGGTGACCGAGGCCAGGTTCTCGAGCGCCTCGATCGCCTCGCGCCGGCGCTCGGGATTGCGCGAGCGCAGCGCAGGCGCCAGGATGCTCTGCAGAAGCTGCGCCTCTCGGTCGGCCGAGCTGCGGAACACGCGCAGGTTGCGGCCCCCGACGCCGTAGCGCGCGAGCTCAGACACGGCGCGCACGATCTCCCGCTCGGTCTCGTCGAAATAGCGCGTACCGGCGCGCATGTCGCCCTTGATCACGCCATAGTCGACCAGCTCGCGCACCAGGCTGACCTCGGCGCCCGTCTCCTCGACGACGTCCTCAAGCGAGTAGAAGGCGCCAGGGTCACGGGTCGACACCGAAGCTCGCCGCATCGAGCGGCCGTCGGCGGCCGGGGCAGCCACCTCGCGCTCCGCTCGGCCACCGGCGAGCTCCTGACGGATGACTCGCAGTGGTAGGAACTCGTCACGCTGAAGGCGCAGGATGGTCCGCAGCCGCTGCACATCGGATTGGGTGTAGAGGCGGTAGCCGCCCTGGGTGCGGCGCGGCGTGAGCAGCTTCTGGTCCTCCAGGTAGCGGATCTTGGAGATCGAGATGTCGGGAAACTCCTGCTGGAGGGCCTTGCACACCGTCCCGATCGTCACCGCCTTCTGGCGGGGAGGTTGGGCCTCCCCGGACGGTTCCGGGAACTCGGCGGCGGGATCGCGGGTTTCAGGAGTGGCCATCAGCGAGCCAGGAACGCGAGCTTGTATTTGCCGACCTGAAGCTCGTCGCCGTGGGTCAGGCGATGAGACTCGATCCGGCGGCGGTTGACGTAGGTGCCGTTGAGCGAGCCGCAGTCGTCGAGGTAGTACTCGCTTCCGCGTCGGACCAGGATGGCGTGGTCGCGCGACACGGTCACGTCGTCGAGAAAGATGTCGGAGATCGGGCGGCGACCGATCGTCACCCGCCCGGCGCCAAGCGGGAAGCTCTCGCCGGCGCGCCCGCCCCCGGACCGGATCACGAGCGCGGGCCCCCGCTCAGTGACGTCGTCCAACTGGATCTCCTCGAGCTCACCGGTCTCGCCCAGCTTGTAGGTCGCGGTTGTCGTGCCGGGTGGCGGATCCGATTGCGCGAGAAAGGCGCCACACCGCTGGCAGTAGTTGGCGCCGTCGTCGTTGGCAAAGCCGCACTCTGGGCAGTGCTGGGCCACCGCCGGCTATTCGGACTCGGACCCCGGAACCCGACCGGCAAGGATGTCGGTCAGCTGCTGGACGTCTGCGCCGGTGATCACCAGCTCGCCGGTTTCGTCCTTCTTGCGCAGTCGATTGACCAGCTCGGCCCGCAGGATGTCGATCTTGCCGTGGAGGATGCGCCGGCGATAGGAGATCTCCATCTCCTCATCGGTGAGCTGCTTGATGAGCTCCTTCAGCTCCTGATCAGTCAGTGAGCCCAGGTCGGGAAACGTGTCCATGTAGATCAGATCCTCCGGGTCTTCCGTTCCGAGTTCGCGAGGGAGCGAGTATAACCAGGCGAACTGCCAGGCTCAAGCTTAGCTTGAGACTTTGCGTGGAACCTACGGACGTTCCGCCCGGCTGGCGCGGGCCCGAAGTTCGCGCGCCCCGCGCCGGACGTACAGCGCCGCGGACACCAGGCCGAAGGCCATCCCCACGTACAGCATTATCAGCGCCAGCCAGTGGACGCCGGCCATGGCGAAGAATGGGGCTCCGGCGATCGGGGCCACGCCGAGCCGCCCTGCCCAGTTGATCTGGATCTCGAGCCCGCGCGAGAGCGCGTAGCGGCTCGCCGCCAGCATGAACAGCTCCCGGGCGATCACGATCGCGATCGCCCACCGCGGCAGCAGAGAGAAGTGCCAGCACACCACCATGCCCGAGACGATCAGGAGGCGGTCGATCACCGGGTCGAGCAGCGCCCCCAGGCGGCTGTACTGGCCGGTCAGCCGGGCGAGGAAGCCGTCGAGGTAATCCGACCAGCCGATCACCCCGAACAGCACCACGGCCAGCGCGTCCTGGCCGTCGGTGCTTTGGAACGCGACGATCAGGAACACCGGAATCCCCAGCAGCCGGCAGTAGTCGACCGCGTTGGGGATCGTCCAGGGGTTGAGCGGGTGACCGGAGGTGGTGGCGTCAGGCGGCGGTCCCGACCGGTCGAGGCCAGTGAGACGGCGCTTACTGACGCTCGGGCTCATTTGAACATTGTCGGCGGAGCCTCAGGGCAGATCGCGCCAGAGCGCGGCGATCGCCTCCGCCGCGTCGTCGAGCAGGACGCTCGAGCTCTCCCGGCCGCGCCGGATCTGAACCTCCACCTCGCCGGAGCCGAGCGTGCGGCGCCCGACCGTGACCCGCAGCGGGCAGCCGACCAGCTCGGCATCGGTGAACTTCTCCCCTGGGCCGGCATCGCGATCGTCGTAGAGGACCTCGAGGTCGAGCTCCTGGAGCTCGCCGTAGAGACCGTCGGCGAAGGCCCGCTCCTCGCTGCCCTCCTTGCCCAGTGTGACGAGCTCGACGTCGAACGGGGCCATCGAGGAGGGCCAGGAGATTCCCGCCTCATCGGCGTACTGCTCGACCGCCGCGGCCGCGGCGCGCGCCGGCCCGAAGCCGTAGCAGCCCATGTGGATCAGCTGCTCCTGGCCGGACTCGTCGAGATACCTCGCCCCGAGCGGCAGCGAGTACCGGGTCCCGAGCTTGAAGATGTTGCCGACCTCGATCGCCGGCTCGATCCGGATCGCGGTGCCGTTGATCGTGTCGCCGACCACGACCGTGCGCACGTCGACGCGCTCGTAGGGGAAGTCGCGGCCCGGCTCGACCCCGCGCAGGTGGGCGTCGAGCTCGTTGGCGCCCGTGACGTAGGCGCCCTCGGCGACCCCGTCGTCGAGCAGGATCGGCATCTGCGCACCGACCGGCCCGATGTACCCGGGCGGGCCCAGCCGGGCTTCGATCTCGTCGGGGCGAGCGGGCCGGAAGTCGGCCCGGAGCGCGTTGGCGAGCTTGATCTCGTTGACGCGGTGATCGCCCCGCAGGATGATCAGTCGCATCTCGTCGCCATCGAGGACGACCGGGAAGGCCTTGAGCAGAGCGCCCGCCGGGAGGCTCAGGGCGCCGGCCACGGCGTCGATCGTGGTCATCCCCGGCGTGGCGACGATCTGCGGCTCCGCGAGCCCGGGCTCGAGCGGCACGGCCTGGGCGGCGGCGCTCGCCACCTCGAGATTGGAGGCATAGGCACCGGCAAGCACAACCTCGTTCTCGCCAGCGGGGCAGGGCGCCATGTACTCGTGCGCGCCGCTCCCGCCCATCATCCCGACGTCGGCCTCGACCCGGTACCACTCGAGGCCGCACCGGTCCATGATCCGGTCGTAGGCGACCACGTGCTTCTGATAGCTGGCCTCGAGTCCCTCGGCGTCGCGGTCGAAGGTGTAGGAGTCCTTCATGATGAACTCGCGGGTGCGGAGCACGCCGGCCCGGGGCCGCGGTTCGTCGCGCTCCTTAGTCTGGAAGTGGTACAGGATCAGCGGCAGATCGCGATAGGACCGCACCGCCGCCGCCACGTGAGTGGTGACGATCTCCTCGCTGGTCATCCCGAGCACGAGGTCCGCGTTGCGCCGATCCTTGAGCTTGAACAGCTCCTCGATGTCGTAGCGGCCGCTGCGCCGCCACAGCTCCGCCGGCTGCAGGACCGGCATGAGGATCTCCTGGCCGCCGATCGCGTCCATCTCCTCGCGCACGATCTGGACGACCCGCTGGTGCACCCGCCAGCCCGCCGGGAGCCACGTCCAGAGCCCGGCCCCGACCTGCCGGATCAGGCCCGCGCGGACCATCAGCTTGTGCGAGATCGCCTCGGCGTCGGCGGGCGGCTCGCGCTCGGTCGGCAGGAAGTAGGTGGAGAGTCGCGTCATTTCGAGCGCCAAGGGTACCCGCGTGATACAAGACGGGACGTCCTCAAGAACCAGATGCAAGGAGCAGCCCAATGGCATACGAAGTTCCGCCGCTGCCTTACGCGTACGACGCGCTCGCGCCGACGATCGACGAGCAGACGATGCACCTGCACCACGACAAGCACCACCAGGCCTATGTGACGGCCGCCAACGGCCTGCTGGAGGGCACCGAGTGGGCCGACAAGCCGGTCGACGAGGTCCTCAAGAACCTCGACAAGCTGCCCTCAGACAAGCAGGCCGGGGTCCGCAACCAGGCCGGCGGCCACTCCAACCACTCGAAGTTCTGGGAGTGGATGTCACCGGATGGCGGCGGTGAGCCCGACGGCGACCTGCGGGCGGCGATCGACGCAGCGTTCGGCTCGTTCGACGACTTCAAGGCCCAGTTCAAGGACAACGGGGTCAAGCGCTTCGGGTCCGGCTGGACCTGGCTCGTGCACGACGGCTCCGGGCTCGCCCTCCTCTCGACCGCGAACCAGGACAGCCCGATCTCGGACGGCAAGACGCCGCTGCTGGGCAACGACGTCTGGGAGCACGCGTACTACCTGACCTACAACAACCGGCGTCCGGATTACCTCGACGCGTGGTGGAACGTGGTCAACTGGGCCAAGGTGGCCGAGGGGTTCGCGGCGGTTAGTTAGGGGCCGCTGCGGAATCCGGCCCGTCGCGGCTCGTCACTCGGAGTGTGCTCGGGCCGGATTCCGGGCGGCATCCGTGGGACCGTCCACCCCGTCCGGACGGGGAACATGGTCCCACGGACGCCGAGCGAAGCGAGGCCCCTAGTCGAGGCCGGCCGGGGGATCGAGCGTTCGGCGCTCGCCTGCAAAAGCGCGCGTGGCTCCGAACCCGAGAGCGGGACGCGCGGTTCTGCATTCACCACATGAAAAAGAGCGCAGGCGCTGGCGAACCGGGCCGGGACGCGCACTTTCACAGGTCGCTCGCCGGCGCGAGCGGTCGCGCGACCGCCGGCGGAAGCGACCGCCCCCTGGACGGCGGAAGCGATCGCGCCAGCTCCGTCGCGGCTACTAGGCCCGACGGCGACTGCTACGCCCGAGTGAAGCGGCGACCCGCGACGGGTGAGTCGGCCTCGTCGAGCGCGACCGCCGCGGCTTCCATTGCGGCCATGCGCTCGGGCGTCATCGCGGTGGCGTCCTCGTTCTCGGCCAGCCACTGCTCGGCCTCGGCCACGTCGTGCTCGTCGCGGAGCACGCGCTTGCCGGCGGCGTAGTACTTGTCGATCTCGGCGAACAGCTCGTCGACCAGGTTCTCGGTCTTGACCTTGCGGATCATCTGGCCCTTGGAGTAGATCGCGCCGGCGTCCTTGGCGCCGGTGATCCCGAAGTCGGCGTGGCGGGCCTCGCCGATCCCGTTGACGGCGCACCCGAGCACGGAGACCTCGATCGGGTCCTCGTACTGCTCGAGCCGGCGCTCGACCTCGGCCACCACGCTGTCCATGTCGAACTGCAGACGGCCGCAGGTCGGGCAGGCGATCAGCACCGGCCCGCGCTCGCGCAGCTTGAGCGCCTTGAGGATCTCCCAGGCGACCTTGACCTCCTCCTCGGCGTGAAACGTCGAGAGCGAGATCCGGATCGTGTCGCCGATGCCGTCGGCCAGCAGCGTGCCCAGCCCGACCGCCGACTTGAGCGAGCCCGACCACTTGGTGCCCGCCTCGGTGACCCCCAGGTGCAGCGGGTACGGGATCCGCTCGGACAACAGGCGGTTGGAGGCGATCGTGTTGGGGACGCTGGTCGACTTCATCGAGACCTTGAAGTTCGTGAACTCGAGGCGCTCCATGAGCTCGACGAACTCGACCGCGGCGGTGACCAGCGCCTCGACCGGATTCTCGAACTCCAGCTCCCTCAGGTGAGCGGGGAGCGATCCGCTGTTGACCCCGATCCGCAGCGGCGTCCCCAGCTCGTTGGCCCGCTGGGTGACTAGGGCCACCTTGTCGGGACCGCCGATGTTGCCGGGATTCAGGCGGACGCAGTGGGCGCCCGCGTCGAGCGCCTTGAGGGCCAGCGTGTAGTTGAAGTGGATGTCGGCGATCACCGGGATCGGGGACTGCTCGACGATCGTCTTGAGAGCCTCGACGTCCTTCTCGCGCGGGACGGCGCATCGAACGATGTCGGCGCCGGCCTCGGCCACGCGGCGGATCTGGTCCATCGTGGCGTTCAGATCCGCGGTCTCGGTCTTGGTCATGGTCTGGACGGCGACCGGGGCGCCGCCGCCGATCGGCACGGGACCGACGTGGATCTGGCGTTCTGAGGCCATAGACGCGAGTGTAGAGCGGTCGCTTCGGCTGATCACGTGTCCGCGGCACTCGCGGTCATGAATCGGCTCGTAGCCGGCGGTGGTCGTACCGCGAGTGCCGCGGGCCACGCGCCTCAGCCTCGCTCCTAGCCTGGATACAGGACCGCTCGCACCGGCGCAACTTCCGACGCGTTTGATAGTTCGTCTGGTCGTGCCCAAGATCACTCGCCTCCTCCCCATTGCCGCGGCCGTGTTGAGCACCGCCGCCCTCCACGCCGCCCCTGCTTTCGCTTCCGTCACTCAGGAGGCGATCTTCCAGGACGACAACGCGCTCAAGGCCAATCCGGTCGGGACCATGCAGACCCTGCGCGACCTGGGCGTCACCCGGGTGCGGGTGAATATCGCCTGGGGCGAGATTGCGCCCTCGCCGAACTCGACCAAGGAGCCCAAGGGCTTCAAAGCCACCAACCCGGCGGCCTACCCGGCTGCGGGATGGGCGCCGTACGACGCGATCGACCGCGCCGCCACCGCCGACGGGATCGGGGTCTTCTTCACGCTCGACGCACCGGCGCCGCTGTGGGCGGCCGGGTCCGGGGCGCCTCGGAGCGCCGCCGGCTACTTCCGCGACGACTGGGAGCCTTCCGCCAAGCAGTTCGGCTACTTCGTCAAGGCCGTGGGCACGCGCTACGACGGCTCCTACAAGCCGCGCGGGTCGACGACGGCGTTGCCGCGGATCAACTTCTGGTCGATCTGGAACGAGCCGAACTACGGGTACGACCTCGGCCCGCAGGGAGTCGGCTCCCGGCAGTCGATCCCGAACAGCCCGCGCCTGTACCGCGGCCTCCTGGATGCGGCCTGGAGCGCACTCCAGGCGACCGGTCACCGCACCAGAACCGATCGGATCCTGTTCGGCGAGTTGACGCCGGCCGGCGAAAACGCCTGGGGCGTGTTCTCGAACATGAAGCCGGGCACCTTCCTGCGCTCGCTCTACTGCGTGGACTCGAACTACCACGAGCTGCGCGGCTCCGCCGCCTCGGCTCAGGGCTGCCCGACCACGGTGGCCGGCTCGCGCGCGTTCCGCAGCCAGAACCCGGCCCTGTTCTCCGCCAGCGGATTCGCCGAGCACCCCTACGAAGAGGTCACGCCTCCAAACGAGCCGTTGCACCTGTGTGGGACCAAGCTGTGCCCGGGCCGGAGCGACCCGGACTTCGCCGATCTGCCCGAGCTCCCACGCCTGGCGCACACGCTGGACCGGCTGAACGCCGTGTACGGATCGCACACCCATTTCCCAATATGGGACACCGAGTACGGCTTCCGGACGATCCCGCCCGACCCGCATGAGGGGATCAATCCGACGACGGCCGCGTACTACATGAACTGGGCGGAATATCTGAGCTACAAGCAGCCGCGAACGTACAGCTACTCCCAGTACGTGCTGATGGACCAGGCGCCGCCGGCGTACTTCGACACCGGGCTGATCAACCCGGACGGCTCGCTCAAGCCCGGCTTTGACGCCTACCGGATGCCGCTGTTCTTGCCGACCACCACGATGAACTCCGGCCAGCAGGTCGAGGTCTGGGGCGGCGTGCGCCCGGCGAACTACGCCTGGCTCGACACCGGCGGCCAGACCCAGAGCGTCCAGATCCAGTTCCAGGCCAACTCGGCCGCGCCCTGGCAGGTGATCGACACGGTCCCGATCACCAACCCCAAGGGCTATTTCGACGTGCACCTGGCCTTCCCGAGCAGCGGAGCCGTCCGGCTGGCCTGGACCTACCCGGTCGGCGACCCGCTGCTGAGCGGCGGGACGGTCTACAGCCGGACGCAGGCAATTAAGTTGGTCGGCGGCGCCTGACGGCGGCGCCTTAGACGGTCAAGTAGCCGGCGCGGCGGGCGGTCCGCCGCCCGCGTCGGGCGGCCCACCCGCGCCCGGACCACCAGAACCCGGCCCTCCCGGCCCGCCGGAACGGCGCCGGAACGCGATCGCCCCGAAGGTGATCGCCGCCAGCGCCAGCACGACGATCACGATGATCAGCCAGGTCGGCAGAAACGAGCTGCTCGAGCTCGACGGTGCGCTGACGCTGCCCGAGCCCGACTGACCGAGCTGCTTGAACAGCTGCTGCTCGATCACGTCGTAGCAGTCCGTGTACTCCTTGACGTCGGAGGGCATCTGGGCCAGCGCCGCCCGCAGGACGCTCGGCGAGTAGTAAGCCGTGAGCCGGTCGTGGGCGTTGCAGTCGCTGATCGCCTGCGAGGGCGTGCCGCTCGTCGCGGCCCCGGCCACCATCGGCACCGCCAGCGACAGCGCACAGACCAGCGCGAACAGGGTGATCGCCCGTCGAATCATCGGCACAAGCTTATGGGGAAACCTGCTCATAGAGGCCCATCAGGCGGTTGTAGTACCGGTCCTCGCCGAACCGCTCACGCGCTCGCTGGAGGGCCTGGGCCCCGCGCTCGGCCCGCAGCCGCGGATTTCCCCAGAGATCGGACAGGTGGGTGGTCCAGGCGGCGCCGTCCGTCGCGGGCAGCGTCGCCTCCTCGCCGACCAGCTCGGGCAGCCCACCCCGGTCTGAGGCCAGCACCGGGACCCCGGCGGCGAGCGCCTCGAGCACCGAATACGGGCACGGCTCCTCCCAGCGCGACGGAGCCAGCACGACGGCCGCCCGCCGGCGCAGCTGCGCCAGCGCGGACGGCTCGAGGCGCCCGGCAAAGCGCACGTCGGCGCCGGTGGCGCTCGCCAGCTCGCGCAGGCGCGGCTCGTCCGGACCCGCGCCGGCGATCACGAGCGGAGCTCCCGCCTCCCGGGCAGCCGCGATCGCGGTGTCGAACCCCTTCTCCTCGGTCAGGCGACCGGCCGCGAGCGCGAACTCTCCCTCGCCGGCGCGCGAGTCTGATGAAAGCTCCTGATCAGGGATGAAGTTGGGCAATGTGGCGGTTAACGAAGGCGGCAGCCCCAAGTCGCGCAGATGCATCGCGAGCGAGTCGCTCACGGCCGCGAACTGGTCGACGTACTCGAACAGCCGCGGCTGCTGCCGGCGCAGCGCGGCAGCGTACACGGCGGCTTCCGGGAGCGACCCGCGGCAGCGCAGACGCAGGCCCGCGTGCGTGCTGCCGCGCCGGCAGCGAAAACACGGCGTCCCGTCGCGGTAGGCGATGCCAATCGCGCAGAACAGCCTGAAGTTGTGCAGATGGAGAACGGTCCTGGCTCCGGCTGCACGCGCAGCGGCGAGCGCGCGCCAGCCGAGCAGCGGATGGATGTTGTGGGCGTGCACGACCCGAGCGCCACGCTCACGGACGACATGGGCGATCTCCTCCGGGTCGCGGCCGCCGGCGAGCAGCCCGGCCGCGGCCTGGGCCGGGTGCAGACCCTGGCTCGAGCGCTCGAGGACCTCGACGTCATGGCCCCGCCGCGCAAGCAGAGCGGCCAGATCGGCCACCGCGCGCTCCTCCCCCCCGACCGCGCGGTAGCGGTTGTGCAGAATGAGGATCACACCGGGGGCGATGAAGGCACTTGCTGGACGAGCACCGCCACCTGCGATGGGCTGGGGCCGAGCAGCTTCCCGCCCAGCGCGCCGATCGCCGTCGGGGTCAGATCCAGGCCCTGCGCCACCGAGAACCGGTCCACCAGGTAGTCGCTCACGCGCTTTGAGGCGATCAGCTTGTATCCGGGCGGGAGCGGGTTGCCCAGCTCCTGCCAGGGGTACCCGACCACGTCGACCTCGTGGACAGAGACGGGGCCGGTCGGCTGGGTCCACGGCACGCCGCGCAGATAGAGGCTCAGCGGGTCGGCCGCGAGCCGGCCATCGTAGGCGATGATCGCGCGCTGGCCGGCCGGGCTGCCCAGCGCGCTCGCCACGCCCCGCCAGTCCGGTCGCTGATAAGCGGCATCGCTGTTGATCTTGATCAGGCCGTAGGCGGACCCGGCCAGCAGGATTGCCGCCAGCACGGCACCCGAAATGCGCAGGCGAGTCGTGCACGCGGCCGCCACCACGATCGCGAGTGGCACCCAGGCGGCAATCACGGCGCGCTCGAGATAGAAGTCCTTTCCGAGCAGCGCGGCGAGGATCGGCAGGAGCAGGACGCACGCGGCGAGCACCGCGGCCACGCCGGCTCCGCGGAGCTCGTCGGCGTCGGCGCCGACGATCAGCAACACGATCACCAACGCGGCGAGGATCGCCCCGCCGATCAGCCCGGCGCTCATCAGTGTGCCCTCAAACGACGGTCCCAGCGCGAACGCGATCGGGACGGCTTGGAGTCGGATGCCGAGCGGGGTCTCGGTGATGAAGCCCAGCAGCGAGTGCGTGGCGTGGGCGACCAGGAGCGGGACGAGCGCGAGCTGAATGACGACGAGCCCGGCGACGGCGGTCTTGGTGGCCCGGTTGCGTGCGGTGTAGAGCAACCACACGGCTTCCGGCGCCACGAGGAAGCCGGCGAAGTAGTGGGTCAGTAGCGCCAGCCCCGAGAACACCGCCCACCAGACGACGTTGCGCCTCGAGGGGTCCTTCAGGGCTCGCGCGAACCACAGCAGCGAGGCTGCGCAGAACGCGGCCACGAGCATGTACTCGCGGGCCTCCTGCGAGTACCAGACCATGAACGGATTGACCGCGGCGAACGCCGCCGCCACCAGGCCGGCGCGGCTGGAAACGAGTTCCCGTCCGGCCAGATAGACGATCGGGATGAGCGCCGTGCCCGCCAGCGCCGACAACGACCGCAGCGCAACGGCGCCGCTTCCGAACAGGTGAACCCACACCCACCCGAGCACGAAGTACAGCGGCGGAGCCGTCTCGACTGCGTTGAACGAGCTGAGCATCGATCCGAGCGAGAGGTGGAGCTCATGGGCCGCCTGTGCCTCGTCGAACCAGTAGCTCTGAGCACCCAGCGTCGCGAAACGAACGACGCACGCCACCCCCGTGATCCCTACGAGCAACCGTGTTTCGACCGGTTTGCTTGCTACGCTCAGCGCCCTGAAGGTCCGGGCCGCCAGTGCGGCGTCCGAGCGGGCCGGGACAAGCATCCGCGCGCATTGTAGAGCGGGGATTGAACGCGAACCCTCCCCCGCGACTGTCTTCAGCGCAAACCGTTTAACCCGTTCAGATCCTTCGATGTCGCCCTTCCTCACACCTATCCGGAGGGCGTTGACGCTCGGTCTGCTGGCCGCAGCGCTCGCCGCCGGTGTCGCGCTCGCGGTCGTCGGCTGTGGCGGCGGCACCACCGTGAAGAGCACCATGCAGGTGCCGACGCGAACCGCCCCGCTTGCGACGATCTTCGAGGCCCAATCGGAGCTGTTTTCCAACCCCGGTCCGACGCTCGATCAGCTCAAGCGCCTCGGCGTCGACGACATCAAGGTGTTCATGCCCTGGGGATACATGGCGCCGAACGCGCTGTCACGGGTGCGACCTCACTTCGACGCCTCATCGCCCCAGGGGTACACGGCCGCGAACTGGGCCCCCTACGACACGATCGCGCGCGATGCCACTGCGCGACACATCGGCCTCGACCTGGCGCTCGAGGCACCCGCGCCCTTGTGGGCGACCGGCCCCGGAGTGCCAGCGGGGACCTCAGCCAGCTTCCTCGGCTCCTGGGAGCCGTCCGCGAAGGAGTTCGGGCTGTTCGTCACCGCGGTCGGCACGCGCTACAGCGGCCATTACACGCCGCCCGGCGCGTCCGCGCCGCTGCCGGCAGTGAGGTTCTGGTCGATCTGGAACGAGCCGAACTACGGCCAGCAGCTGGGTCCCCAGGCGATCGACAACTCGACCGTCGAGTCGTCCCCGGCCACGTACCGATCGCTGCTCGACTCGGCCTGGTCGGCCCTGCAGGCGACCGGGCACGCGGGCGACACCGTGCTGATCGGGGAAATAGCGCCGCGTGGAGTGACTGGGCCGGGCTTCCCGGGCGACTTCTCGGGCATGGTTCCGCTCCAGTTCATCCGGGCCCTCTACTGCGTCGACGGGAATTTGCATCCGCTCACCGGCAAGGCCGCGGCGCTGCGCGGGTGCCCGACCACCACCGCCGCCTCGAAGGCTTTCCCCACCGATAACCCTGGGTTGTTCCACGCCGCCGGCTTCGCCTTCCATCCCTACCCGCAGGGCCAGGTGCCTCCGAACGTCCCGACCGCGCCGGACGGCCTCGGTGCCAACTACGCCGACCTGCCTCAGCTCCCCGCGCTCGAACGCACGCTGGACGGCGCGCTGGCGGCATACGGTTCGAGCTACCAGTTCCCGCTGTATGACACCGAGTTCGGCTACCAGACCAACCCGCCGGAAAAGGCCCTGCGCGCGATCAGCCCGGCCAAGGCCGCCTATTACGAGAACTGGGCCGAGTACATCAGCTGGCGGGACCCACGCGTGGTCTCCTGGGATCAATACCTGCTCGCCGATCCACCTCCCCCGAGCATGTTCGACACCGGCATCGAGTTCTCGAGCGGCGCCCAAAAGGTGCCGCTCTACCAGGCGTTCCGGATGCCGGTCTACCTGCCGGTCACGACGGCCAAGTCCGGACAGGAGCTCCAGGTCTGGGGTTGCGTGCGCCCGGCCCACTATGCCCTGCTGGGCCCGCACAAGCCTCAGTTCGCGAGCATCCAGTTCCAGTCCGCTCCCGGGCAGTCGTGGACGACCGTCAAACGCGTGCTGCTGACCGACGCGTACGGCTACTTCGACACGGTGGCGAGCTTCCCCTCGAGCGGCAACGTCCGGATCTCGTGGTCCTATCCCCACCACGGTGCTCAGATCCACAGCCGGACGGTCCAGATCGCGATTCGCTAGGGTCTGGAGCGGTCTGGGTGACGGCGGTTGTGCTCGTTGCCGTGTGCCGCGGGGGGCGTAGCGGTCCGGGACAGTGTTCGTTTCCCGACCTCGACCGGGCGCAACTTCCTCACCACCCGGCCTGTTGTCTTCTGCAATGCGATTGATCCCCAGAGTCCGCCATGCGTCGCTGGCCATGCTTGGCGTGGCGGCCGTCTGCCTCCTGCACGCACCGACCCAGGCGCGCGCCAGCACCGGGCAGTACCAGATCTTCCAGGACGACCCCCACATGCTCTCGAACCCTGCGCAGACGCTTCAGCAGATTCGCGATCTGGGGGCGAACGTGGTGCGGGTCTCCCTGCAGTGGAATCTCGTCGCTCCAGCCACGCGCCCGTTTGGTTTTAACCCCACCGATCCCGGGTCTTATCCGAGCGGGGCCTGGAGCACCTACGACCAGATCGTCACCGACGCGCGCCAGGACGGGATCACCGTCGACTTCTCCCTCACCGGGCCGGCCCCGCCTTGGGCCGCGGGCAGCGGTCAGCCCTCGCCCGGCGGCTGGTATCAGTGGAAGCCGTCCGCCTCCGCCTTCAAGCAGTTCGTGCAAGCGGTGGGAACGCGCTACAGCGGCTCCTATGACCCGACGCTCGATCAGACCATGCCCGGCGATCCGAACGACCTGCCCCGGGTCAGCTTCTGGGAGATCTGGAACGAGCCGAACTTCGGCTTGGACCTCGCGCCGCAGGCGATCAAGGGCTCGACCGTGCCGACCGCGGCGCCGATGTACCGCGGCCTCTTGAACGCCGCCTGGAGCGGCCTGCAAGCTACCGGGCACGGCCGCGACACGATCCTGATCGGGAATCTGGATGCCCGCGGGGAGACCGGCCGCCCGACCCGTACCCAGCCCGGCGGATACCCCGGCGACTTCGCCGCCACCAAGCCGATGCAGTTCATCCGCACCCTGTATTGCGTCAGTTCCACCTACAAGGAGCTGCGGGGCGGTGCGGCCGGCCTGGTCGGCTGCCCGACGAACGCGGGGGCATCGCGCGGGTTCCGCGCCGCCAACCCTGCCCTGTTCAACGCATCGGGGTTCGCGACCCATCCCTATCCGGTCAACCTGCCACCGAACGTGGCCAGCTCGACCGACCCCGACTACACCGAGTTCAGCGAGCTGCCGCGCCTGGCCAGCATGCTCGACCGGATCCAGCGGGTGTACGGGTCCGGCAAGCGGTTCCCGATCTACAACAACGAGTACGGGTACATCACCAACCCGCCGAATCACGAACTGACGGCGCTGAACCCGACCAGCAAATTCGTCTCGCCGGCGACCGCCGCCTACTACATCAACTGGGCCGAGTACATCTCGTGGCGCAACCCCCGCATCGCATCGACGATGCAGTACCTGCTCTATGACCCCAACCCGCGCCTGGCCCCCGAGTACGGTGGCTTTGCCAGCGGCTTGATCTTCTACGGCGGGGTCCGCAAGCCGGGTTACGACGCGTACCGGATGCCGCTGTTCCTGCCGAACACGACCGCGCGCTCCCGCCGCCAGAGCCTCGAGGTCTGGGGATGCGTGCGGCCCGCGCACTACGCGCGGCTCGACACCGGCGCGCCGCAACGGGTGAAGATCCAGTTCCAGCGCGGCTCGCGCGGGGCGTTCACGACGCTGCGCACGGTCAACATCACGAGCTCGCGCGGCTACTTCGACGTCCACATGTCGTTCCCGGCCAGCGGGTCGGTCAGGCTGGCCTGGACCTACCCGACTAACGATCCGCTGCTCAGCCCGGGCATCAAGCTCAATCCGGGCGAGGGCGACACGGTGTACAGCCGGACCACGCGAGTGACGGTCAAGTAGATGACGATGTCGTTGCGTCGTTGGACCGCGGCGGCGATGCTCGCGATGAGCCTCGCGACGATCCTCGCGCTGGTCGGAGCCACGCAGGCGCGCGCGTCCACGAGCCAGATATCGATCTTCCAGGACGACCCGCGCCTCGACGCCAACCCCGCGGCGACGCTGGCACGGATGCGGCTGCTCGGCGCGCAGGTCGTCCGCGTGTCGGTGCCCTGGTATCTGATTGCCCCCAACCCGAACGCCAAGAAGGCTCCGTCCGGCTTCAACGCCACCGATCCGGCGTCCTACCCGGCCGGGCACTGGGGACTGTGGGACGCGATCGTGCAGGACGCCCATGCGGACGGCATCGCTGTCGACTTCGACCTGATGGGCGGAGAGCCGCGCTGGGCGATGGGTCCAGGGCGACCGGCCGGCAACGACAACCTGAGCTGGGAGCCGAACGCGGCCGATTACGGGGCGTTCGTCCGAGCCGTCGGCACGCGCTACAGCGGCGACTACGACCCGGTGACCGGCGCAATCGATCCGGGCAATCCGAGCGATCTGCCCCGGGTCAGCTTCTGGTCGGTGTGGAACGAGCCCGACTACGGGCCGAGCCTGGCCCCACAGGGCGTGCCGGGGCACCTCAGGATCGAGAACAGCCCGCGGATGTATCGCAACCTCGTCGACGCGGCCTGGAGCGGATTGCAGGCGACGGGCCACACGACCGCGACGGACACGATCGTGTTCGGCGAGCTCGCGCCGCGCGGCGAGAGCTACTGGGGCGTCTTCTCGGGCATGACCCCGCTGGACTTCCTGCGCAATCTCTACTGCGTGGACTCGAATTACCACGAGCTGCGCGGCACCGCAGCCCGGATGCGGGGCTGCCCGACCACGGCCGCCGGCTCGCGCGCGTTTCGCGCTCAGAACCCGGCGCTGTTCGAGGCCAGCGGCGTCTCCGACCACCCCTACATGCGGTGGTATCCGCCCAACCACGAGCTCAATCCGGACCCGGTCAACCACCTCTCGACCCGCGACTACACCTCACTCGCCGTGATCGGCAACCTCACGCGGGCGCTGGATCGGCTGGTCGGGGTGTACGGGTCGAGCGTCCGCTTCCCGATCTACGACACCGAGTTCGGCTACATCACCGCCCCGCCCAAGCACAACCCCGACCCGGATGTGCACAGCACCAAGGTCTACTACACCTCCCCGGCGGTGGCGGCGGGATATCTCAACTGGGCCGAGTACATCAGCTGGCGTAACCCACGGCTGCGTTCGTTCGACCAGTACCTCCTGTACGACATCGAGCGTCCCACTCGCGGCAACGACTTTGGCGGTTTTGCCAGCGGCCTGTTGACCTGGACGGGGATGCAGAAGGCGACCTATTACGCCTGGCGCCTACCGCTGTACATGCCGGCGACGACGGCCCGCGCCGGCCAGTCGCTTCAGGTGTGGGGATGCGTCCGCCCGGCGACCTTCGGGGTGCTCGACACCGGCGAGCCGCAGATGGGGGAGATCCAGTTCGCTCCGGGTTCGAGCAGCCAGTTCACAACGATCCAGACCGTCACCATCGGCCGGGGCCAGACTTGCTACTTCGACGATCAGGTCACGTTCCCATCGAGCGGCAACGTGCGGCTCGTGTACACCTACCCGGCTGGCGACGCGCTGCTCGCCAACGGCGCCGAGGTCGTTGGCCGGACCATCCACGTCACGGTTCGCTGAATAGGTCCCCACCCGCCCTCCACCCATCCCCCTCCCCCACGGGCGAATCGGCACCGGTCGGCCGGCGGGATCAGGATCGGACCTGCGGATCCTTCCATTCGGCGGCTCGATACGAGGCCGTGGCATCTGGTGCAGGTGGCGGCGGCGGGGCGGGCTCCTAACTCGACGCGTCGCAACTTCAAGACGGCTCATAGGGTTCAAGGCGGCATGAAAGGGCGCCGCCTCGGGACGCTGGCGGCCACTTTGGGAGTCGTGGCCTCAACCGGCATCGCGGTCGGAATGGCCGCTCCCGCGCCGGCCACCGCCTCCACCCGTCAGGTGTCGATCATCCAGGACTCGGTGTGGGTCCTGAAGGATCCAGGGAAGACGCTGAGCACGTTCCAGGCGCTCGGCGCGAGCATGGTGCGTGTGATCGTCGATTGGGCGCAGGTGGCGCCGGCGGCGAAAGGGCGCACCGCACCGCAGGGATTCGACGGCGCCGACCCCTCCGACTATCCGGCGGCGAACTGGGCTCCGTACGACGAGATCGTCAAGCTCGCCACCGCCGAGGGCATGCAGGTCGATCTCACCGTGAGCGGTGGCGCGCCCCGGTGGGCGGAGGGGGCCGGAGTCCCCGGCGTCGCGCTCGGCAACCCGTTCTGGGCCTGGCGCCCGTCGGCCGGGGACTTCGGCGAGTTCGTGCACGCCGTGGGCGAGCGCTACAGCGGGACCTACATCCCACCGGGCCAGACCGCGGCACTCCCGCGGGTGAGCTTCTGGGGACTGTGGAACGAGCCCAACTTCGGCGAGGACCTCGGCCCGCAGGCCATCGACGGATCGACCGTGTCGGTCGCGCCGGGCATGTACCGCCGCCTGCTCGGCGCCGCGTGGAACTCACTGCTGGCCACCGGCCACGGTCCGTCGACCGACACGATCCTGATCGGGGAGGTCGCTGCGCGAGGGCTGAGCGGGCGGGCGACGCCGAGCCATCCGGCGGGACTTCCGGGCGACTTCGGGCAGACCAAGCCGCTCATATTCCTGCGCACCCTCTACTGCGTCGACTCCTGGAACCGGGAGCTCCGCGGGGCGGCCGCCCGCGCCGTCGGGTGTCCGACGACCGCGGCCGGCTCGCGCAATTTCCGCGCCGCAAATCCCGGTCTGTTCGACGCCGACGGGTTCGCCGACCACCCCTACCCGGACAACGACCTGCCCCCGACGATGGATTCTTCGCACGATCCGAACGACGCGCCGTTCTCGCGGCTGGAGAACCTCGAGCGCGAACTCGACCGGCTCCAGCGGGTGTACGGGTCACGCAAGCGCTTTCCGATCTACGACACCGAGTATGGGTACATCACCCACCCGCCGAACGCCAGGTCCTACGCGTCGCCGGCGACCGCCGCCTACTACATCAACTGGGCCGAGTATCTGAGCTGGAGGCAGCCGCGGGTCGCCTCGACCATGCAGTACCTGCTGTACGACCCTCCACCGCAGGCGACCAACCCGGGCGACGGTGGATTCACGAGCGGCCTGCTGTTCGCAAACGGCCGGCCCAAGCCGGCCTACGCCGCCTACCGACTGCCGCTCTACCTGCCGGTCACCTCGACTCGCCACGGTCGCTCGCTCGAGGTCTGGGGATGCGTGCGCCCGGCCCGGTACACGATCTTCGAGACGGGCCAGCCGCAGAGCGCACAGATCCAGTTCGCGCCGCGTGCAGGCGGGGCCTACGCCGCGGTTCAGACCGTGAACGTGAGCGATCCGAGCAACTGCTACTTCGAGGTGCCGGTGCGCTTCCCGAGCAGCGGCACGGTCCGGCTGGCCTACACGTATCCCGCCGCCTCGCCCGGCGTGGGCGGGACGACCGTGTACAGCCGCACCGTGTCGATCACGTTGCGTTAGGCGTACATGGCCTCGATCTCGGCCTGGTATTTGGCCGAGATCGGCACCCGCTTCAACTTCATCGTCGGCGTCAGCTCGTCGCCACCCGGCAGCCAGTCGCCGGGGACGATCGTGAACTTCTTTATCTGCTCGACGCGGGACAGGTGCTCGTTGCCTTGATCGATCGCATCGTGCACGGCGGCGACCACCCGCTCGTCGTGCGCCAGATCCTCGAAGGTGTCCGCGTCGATCCCCTGTCGCGTGGCCCATTGAGGGGCGTAGTCGGCATCCAGGACGACCAGCGCGGTGTTGTACAGCCGACGGTCGCCGATGCACACCGCCTGCCCGATCAGCGGGCTCGAGCTCTTGATCGCCGCCTCGATGTTGGCCGGCGACATGTTCTTGCCGGCGGAGTTGATGATGATCTCCTTCTTGCGGTCGACGATCGACAGATAGCCCTCCTCGTCGATCGACCCGATGTCCCCGGTGTGAAGCCAGCCATCGGCGTCGAGGGCCTCGGCCGTCTTCTCGGGCGCCCCTCGGTAGCCGAGCATCACGCAGTCCCCGCGCACGAGCAGCTCTCCGTCGGGGGCGATCTTCAGCTCGACTCCCGGTGAGGCCGGTCCGACCGTGCCGAGCTTGACCTGGCCCGGCCGGTTGTGGGCGCCGGCGCCGCACGTCTCCGACATGCCCCACAGCTCCCCGAGCTCGATCCCGAGCGCGTTGAAGAACTCGAGCACCTCGACCGGGGTCGGCGCAGCGCCGACGTTGAGCGCGATGGCCTGATCGAACCCCAGCATCTCCCGGAGCTTGGAGAACATCTGCGCGTCTGCCTGGGCGACTCGCTCCTCGAGCTCGGCCGGAACCGGCTCGCCACGCTGCATGAGTCGAAGCCGCTCGATCGACGCCTGGAGCGCCTCCCGGATCGCCCGTTGCTGCTCCTCGGGCGCAGCAGCCTGCATCGCCTCCAGCCCCGCCTTGAGCTTCTCCCAGATCCGGGGAACGGCGAAGAACCAGGTGGGCCTGACCTGGGGCAGGTAGGAGACCACCTCGCGCGGGTTCGGGCAGCAGGTGATGGTGCCGGCGAAGATGACCGGGATGTAGTGGTGGGCCATGCGCTCGGCGATGTGGGCCGCCGGCAGCCACGAGATCACCCGCGAGCCCGGACCGAAGCCGATCGTCTCCTCGACCCCCTGAGCCGCGGCCATGACATTGCGGTGGGAGAGCTGAACCCCCTTCGGGGGCCCGGTCGTGCCCGAGGTGTAGATCAGCGTGACGAGATCGTCGGGGCTTATCTCGGGCAGGTCGGCGGCCGGATCGAACTTTTGATTGGGACCCCCACCCACCCGCTCCAGCTCGGCCAGTGAGATCGTTCCCTCCGGGGGGTCGCCGTCGACCACGATCACTTGCTCGAGCTCCGGCAGCGCCCGGCGCGCCTCGAGCAGCGCGGCCGTGTGCGCCTGCTCAACGATCGCCAGCCGGCACTCGGCGTCACGGATCAGGTACTCGATCTCGGCCGGCGGATAGGTCAGGTAGATCGAGAACGGCGTGGCACCGAGGAGCGCGGCGGCGAGATCGACGACGTGGAACTCGGGGCGGTTGCCGAGCATGATCGCCACCGTGTCGCCCCGGCCGACCCCCAGGCCCGCCAGGCCTGCGGCGACCGCCTCGACGCGCCTCAGGAGCTCGGACCAGGTCAGTGAGACGCCGTCGTCGGCCGTGCGCACGGCCACGATGTCGGGGTGGTTCGCCGCGGTGCGCCTCAGCGCCTCCCCCACCGTCGGGGCGTCCACAGCCCGCCCGACCGCAGGCGAGATCGTGGTGCTCTCCATGCTGCTCCTCCAGCTCGTGAGTCGAGTACGGCGCCTAAAGCTATCAGTGCTTTGTCGGTCCAGCGCTTCCCCTGAAAACGAGGGCAAAAGTCTTAACGATCGCACATTGGACGTAGCAGATTTACTGATCCTCTTTGGCTCATGAGTGATAGCCTGCCGGCATGCCCGAAGGCGCCGTTGCTCGCCGCAATGCGCGCCTCTACCTCGCCGGATTGGCCGCCTCGCTGATCGGCAACAGTGCGATGTCCCTCGTCGCCGGGGTGTGGGTCCGGTCGCTGACGGGGAGCAACGCTCTGGCCGGGCTCGTCTCGGCGTGCGTCTACGCACCGACGCTCGCGGCGCCGCTGGCCGGACTGCTTGCCGATCGGGTGGATCGTCGACGCTGGCTGGTGGGCATCAACCTCGTCTCGGCCGGCTCGATCCTGATCCTCCTGACGGTCCGCTCAAGCGCGCAGGTGTGGGTGATCTTCGTGGCGATGGCGCTCTACGGCTGCGAGATCGTCCTGACCGATCCGGCGGAGGACGCACTGTTCACCGAGATGCTCGCGCCGCCGCTGCGCCGGCAGATGAACGGCCGGCGGCTGGCCATCCAGGAGACGGGACGGCTGGTCGCCCCTCTCCTCGGCGCGGGGCTGTTCGAACTGGCCGGCGGGGGCACCGTCGCCGCGCTGGATGCAGGCACCTTCCTGATCGCCGCAGCCGCGGTATCGAGACTGCGGGTGCCGCGCCGCCGGCGCGCCCCGGCACGGGAGCGGTGGGTGAGCGCGCTCTCGGCCGGGGCCAGGCACATCCGGACCACCCCGGAGTTGTGGATCGTGGCGGTGGCGGCGACCGGGATCCTGGCCATCTCCGGAGTCGGGGTCGCGGCGCAGTACGGCCTTGTCGCGGCTCTGCACGAGCCACCCGCGTTCCTGGGGGTGCTCACCGCGCTGCTCGGTGCCGGGTCGATCCTCGCCGCGCTCTCGAGCTCGCGGCTCGTGGCGCGCTTGGGAGAAGCACGGGTGGCGATCCTGGGCCTGGTCGATTTCGCGGCCGGCAACCTGCTGAAGGCGCCCGGCTGGCTCCCGGCCGCGCTCCTCGGGTCGCTGATCCTCGGATTCGCCCTGCCCTACGTGTTCCTAGCCGTGCTCTCGCTCGGGCAGCGTATGACGCCCATGCGCCTGCAGGCACGCGTCTCCGCCGCGATCTCCCTCGCGCTCTTCGGACCTTCGGCCCCGACGCAGGCGCTCGGCGCGCTCGCGATCGCTCATACAAGCTTCAGGACGATCTATGTTGGCTCCGCCGCGGCCGCGGGCCTGATCGCGGTCTGGCTTGCTCGGGGTGCCTCAGTGCAGCCCGATCCCGGGCCCCGACAGCGTCGAGATATCGTTGGTGAGCCCGATCACGAAGATCAGCAGGATCAGCGCGAACCCGACTATGCCGGCGCGCTCCATCACCTCGAACGGGATCCGCTTGCCCCTGACCTTCTCGGCCACGGCCCAGAACACGTGGCCGCCGTCGAGGGGCAGGAACGGGAACAGGTTGATGATCCCGAGCGACAGGGAGATCAGCGCGAGGACCCACAGAGCCTGAGTGGTGCTGGTCGCGAATGACTCCTGGGTGGCGGTGTAGCCGTAGACGATGCTGTGAAGCTGCTTTCGCTCCTGGGGCTCGAAGATCCGCGCAACCGTCGAGACGGTCCGGGTGCCGACCGACCACAGGTTGCTCACTGAGATGGAGGCGGCGTGCGCCAGGCCGATCGGGACGGTGGTCACGCCGTACTCGAAGCCGACCTCCATGCGCTTGTCAGTGCCGCTGTAACGGGGCCGGATCTCAAAAGTCTCCAGGCGTCCGTCCCGTTTCACGACGACTCGGGCGGGAGTGGCAGCCAGACAGCCGTCCACCGGGGTGCCGGCGCAGCGGTGCGTCCCGATCTGGTTCCGGATCGCATCGGGTGAGCTCGAGACGCCGTCGACCGACACGATCTGATCCCCCGGATGGAGGTACGCGGCGGCCGGCGTGCCCTTCTCGATCGCGGCCACGTCCTTATTGACGACCCCCTGGCCGGCCGCGAGCGCGAGCCCCAGCACGATGAAGAACGCGATCAGGATGTTCACGACCGGTCCGGCGAGGATTACCACGACCCGCTTCCACACCGGCTGGTTGTAGTAGGCGCGGTGCACCACATCGGGCGCGATGTCCTCGTTGGGGTTCATCCCGGTGATCTTCACGTAGCCACCCAGCGGAAACGGGCCAACGCCGTACTCCGTCTCGCCACGCCGGAACTTGACCAACAGCGGCCCCATGAACAGCGAGAAGCGCTCCACGCGCATCCCCACCGCCTTGGCCGCCGTGAAGTGGCCGGCCTCGTGGAGGATGATCAGCGCAACGAACCCCAGAAAGGCAAGGACGTACGACATCCGGGTCCAGTGTGGCAGGCCTCGATGAGATGCTGATAAGAGGCGGCGGCGCCTTCGGCGCGCCTCAGCGGGCAAGAGCCCGCTACGCGGCGGCGCGCTCTTCCACGAGCTCGCCGGCGATCCGGCGTGCCCGTCCGTCGGCCTCGGTCAGGGAGTCGAACGAGTGCACCGGCTCCGAGGGCAGGCGCACGAGCGTCTCCTCGATGACGGCGGCGATGTCGAGGAAGCCCAGGCGGCCGGCCAGGAACGCGTGCACGGCCACCTCGTTGGCGGCGTTCATGACACACGGCGCCGTCCCCCCGGCCTTCGCGGCGTCCCGAGCCAGCCGTACGCAGCTGAACGTCTCCTCGTCGACGGGCTCGAAGGTGAGCGAGCCGACCGACACCAGGTCAAGCGCGCGGACGGGCACGTCGACCCGCTCGGGGTGGTTTAGCGCGTAGGAGATCGGGACCCGCATGTCCGGGTAGCCCAGATGGGCCAGCGTGGCCCCGTCGCACAGCGCCACCAGGCTGTGGACGATCGACTGCGGATGCACGACGATGTCGATCTGCTCGTACGGGGTGCCGAACAGGTGGTGGGCCTCGATCAGCTCGAGGCCCTTGTTCATCAGGGTCGCCGAGTCGATCGTGATCTTGCCGCCCATCGCCCAGGTGGGATGTGCGAGCGCCTGCTCGGTCGTGACGTCCTCGAGGTCCTTGCGCTTGAGGCCGCGGAAAGGGCCGCCGGACGCGGTCAGGATCAGCCGGTCGACCGTTCCGGGACGCTCGGCGGCGAGCAGCTGGTGCAGCGCCGCGTGCTCGGAGTCGACCGGGAGGATCGCGGCGCCGGTGGCCTGCGCCAGCGCGGTCACGAGCTCCCCGCCCACCACGAGCGACTCCTTGTTGGCCAGCGCGAGGTCGATTCCCTCGGCCAGCGCCGCGACGGTCGGGAGCAGCCCGGCCGACCCGACGATCGCGTTGAGAACCATGTCGCATTCGCATTCGGTGATCAGCCGCACCACGCCGTCGGGCCCCCCCAGCACCTCTCCGCTCGTCCACGCCTCGCTGGCTCGAGCCGCGGCGTCGGGATCGGCGAGCGCCACCCGCCGCACCCCGTGGCGCTGTGCCTGCTCGAGCAGCGACTCCCACGAGCTCGACGCGCTCAGGGCCACCACCGACAGCTCGCCGGCCGAGCGCTCGATGACATCGAGCGCTTGCCAGCCGATCGAGCCGGTGGAACCGAGGATCGCGACGCGCCGGGGCACGAGCGTCCAGTCTAGGGTGGCCGGTAGCCGGTGGCCGTTGGCGTTCGTCGGGGGGAAATCCTCAGTGGACGACCGACAGCCAGATGTAGTAGCCGACCACGACGGTGAACAGGGCGCTGTCCACCCGATCGAGGATCCCGCCGTGCGGGCCGAACAGCGTGCCCGCATCTTTGGCGCCTGCGTCGCGCTTCACCAGCGACTCGAACAGGTCGCCGAGCGGTCCCAGCACGGCGACCGCCAACCCCAGCAGCAGCGCCTGTCCCTGGGTGAGCCACGTCTGGTAGAGCCCGGCGATGAACACCGCGAGCACCGCGAGCAGGATCCCGCAGAACAGGCCCTCGACCGTCTTGTTGGGCGAGACGCTGGGCGCGAGGGGACGGCGTCCGAACAGCCGGCCGCCGATGTAGGCGCCGGTGTCGCCAACAAAGGTTCCGATCAGGACGTCCAGCAGCACCCCGTTGCCGTGCTGAAGCTCCCGGAGCAGCTCGACGTGGGCGAACGCGAATCCGATCCAGTAGATGCCGAGCAACGTGCCGCCGATCGCCACGGTCGGCCGGGCTGAGCCGCGGAAGAGCACCGCGATGAGCAGAACCGGAACCGCCGCCACCGCGACCTCGAGCACGCCGCCCTGGCCGCCCGAGCGGGCGGCCACCATCATCGCGGCGAGCGCGGCGAAGCCGATCACGGAGACCGGACGCCAGCGCGCCAGCAGCCCGTAGGCCTCGTACATGCACAGCAATCCGGCCGCGAGCATGAACAGAAGGAACGGGATCCCGCCCAGGTCGATGAAGATGATCGTCGCGACCGCGAGCGGGATCGCGATGAGGATTCTCCGCAGGAGATCCGAGCTGCGCCGTGGCTTGCGCTCGGGAGGCTCGCGCCGGGGTCGGCGCTCCCGGGCCTCTGCGCGACTGCGTGCGGCCGGCATCGCTAACGACCCCCGAAGCGGCGGCTACGGGCGGAGAACTCCTCGAGGCTCTCCTGAAACGACTCCCGGGAGAAGTCCGGCCACAGCTCGTCGCGGAACACCCATTCCGAGTATGCCCCCTGCCAAAGCAGGTAGTTCGAGGTCCGGCGTTCGCCGCTGGTACGGATGATCAGATCGGGGTCGTGCATGTCGGGCGCGTACAAATGGGCTCGGAAGTCGTCCTCGGTGCCTGATGTGAAGGTTCGCGCTGCGTCGAGGATCTCCGCCCTGCCGCCGTAGTTGAAGGCGACGAACAGCGTGATCCGGGTGTTCCGACTGGTCAGGTTTTCGGCCCACTCCATCCGGTCCACGAGGGTCTTGGGCACCGGGTCGCTCCGGCGTCCGATGAAACGCATGCGAACCCCTTCCTCATGCAGCTCCGGCGTTTCGGCCTTGATCCGCCGCCCCATCATCGCCATCAGGCCCCGCACCTCGGCCTTTGGGCGAGTCCAGTTCTCGGTCGAGAACGAGTAAACGGTGAGCTCCTCGATTCCGAGGTCCACCGCGTCGCGGAGCCTCGCCTTGACCGCGTCGGCCCCGGCCTCGTGGCCGGCCAGCGCCGGCAGGCCCCGCTGCTTGGCCCAACGGCCGTTGCCGTCGGTGATGATGGCGACGTACCGAGCGCGTGCACCGTCGTCCAGCGCGGCAGCCGGCTCACCGCGAGTCGCCATCTAGACCTCCAGGATTTCGGCTTCCTTGTGCTTGAGCAGCTCGTCGAGCTCGGCGATCCGTCCGTCGGTGACCTTCTGGAGCTCGACCTCGGCGCGGTGCTCGTCGTCGGATCCGGCTTCGCCTTCCTCCTTGAGCTCGCGCAGGTCGTGCATGACGTCGCGGCGGACGTTGCGGATCGCCACGCGGCCCTCCTCGGCGATGTGCCGGACCACCTTGACCAGCTGCTTGCGCCGCTCCTCGGTCAGCTCGGGAACTCCCAGGCGAATGAGGTTGCCGTCGTTGTTGGGCGTCAGTCCGACGTCCGATTCGAGGATCGCCCGCTCGATCGCCTTGATCGAGCTCTTGTCATAGGGCTGGATGGTGAGGAGCCGCGCCTCGGGAGCCGAGATCGTGGCTAGCTGCTTGAGCGGGGTCGAGGTCCCGTAGTAGTCGACCGCGATCCGATCCAGTAGCGCCGGACTCGCCCGTCCGGTGCGCACCGATCCGAACTCCGTCCTGATCGCCTCCACCGATTTGTGCATCCGCTCCCGGGCATCGGCCAGGAGCTCGTCAATCATGTCAGTGGTCACGTTCTCACCAGCGTCCCCACTCGTTCACCGGACACTATCTTGTCGATGTTGCGCCCGTCGGCCATGTTGAAGACGACGATCGGGAGATTGTTGTCCATGCACAGGGCGAAAGCCGTCGAGTCCATCACCTGAAGACCGCGCGTGAGGGCGTCCTTGTGGGTGATCTCCGGGATGAACTGTGCATTCGGGTCGGTTCGCGGGTCGGCGGTGTAGACCCCCTCCACGCGATTCTTGGCCATCAGGATGATCTCGGCGTGGAGCTCCGCGGCCCGAAGCGCGGCCGCCGTGTCGGTGGTGAAGAACGGGTTGCCGGTGCCGGCGCCGAAGATCACGACCCGGCCCTTCTCCAGGTGACGCATGGCACGCCGGCGGATGTAGGGCTCGGCGACCTCGGAGATCGTGATCGCCGACTGGACGCGGGTCTGGACGTCAGCCTTCTCGAGCGCGTCCTGGAGCGCGAGCGCGTTCAGAACGGTGGCCAGCATGCCCATGTAGTCGCCGGTGGCGCGGTCCATGCCTTTGGCGGCCTGCGCGAGTCCGCGGTAGATGTTGCCGCCACCGACCACGACCGCCACCTCGACGCCGCGCGCGTGGACGGCGGCGATCTCGGCCGCGATGGCCTGAACCCGGGTCGGATCGGTGCCGTACTCGAGGTCACCCATCAGCGCCTCGCCCGAGAGCTTCAGGAGCACGCGCCGGTAGACCGGTCGCCGCCCGTCCTGCCCAGCACTCGCCATCGTTGAGTCAGGGTGGTTTGGGGGTGGTTGGGCGGGATCCAAATCTTCGCCGGCCGCGGTCACGCGCCCACTTGGAAGCGGTCGAAACGGCGGATCACCACGTTCTCGCCGGTCTCGGCAGCGAGCTGGGCCCGCAGCTCCTCGATCGTCTTGCCGCCGTGCTTGTCCTCGTTGACGTGCTTCTGGCGCAGGAGCACCACCTCGTCGAGCCACTTGTCGACCTTGCCCTGCACGATCCGCTCGCGCACGTTCTCCGGGCGGTCAGCAGCCTGCTCGACCGCGATCCGCTCCTCGCGTTCCCGGTCCTCGGCCGGCACGTCCGCGTCGCTCACGGCGATCGGGGTCGCCGCGGCGATGTGCAGTGCGAGGTCCCGCGCGAACTCGACGAAGCTCTCGTTGCGGGCCACGAAGTCCGTCTCGCAGTCGACCTCGACCAGCACGCCGATCTTGTTCCCGGCGTGGATATAGCTCTGGACCACACCCTCGGTCGCCTCGGCGCCCGCGCGCTTGGCCGCCTGGGCCTGGCCGCGAGCACGCAGGATCTCAACCGCCCGGTCGACATCGCCCTGCGCCTCGCTCAGCGCTTCCCGGCAGGCGAGCACGCCCGCACCCGTGCGGTCGCGGAGAGCCTTGACTTCCTTTGCGCTGATCGCACTCATGCGTTCTCCTCCGGGGCGGACTCGGCGTTCTCCGCTTCAGGGTCCGCGGCCGCCTCGGGTTCGGCCGGCGGGGCCTCGGGGGCCGGTGGCGGTGTCTCGGCGGTCGCCGACTCGCGAGCCGGGGCCGGCTCCTCGGCCGGTGCCAGATCGGCGGCTGCGCTCGGCTCCTGCGCCTCGGCGGCGGGTGCGGCCGACTCAGGGGCCTCGGCGGCGGGTGCGGCCGGCTCCGGTGCCTCGGCGGCGGGCGCGGCCGGTGGCTCCTCGGGCTCGGGTGGCGCGGGCTGTGGCGGCGCAGTCTGCGCATCTGCCGCGGTGCTCGGCTCCGGCTGAGCCGTCTGTGCGGCCTCAGCGGCCGGGGCCTCGGCAGACGGCTGTCCGGCCTCAGCGGACGGCTGTGCGGCCTCAGCGGACCGCTGTGCGGCCTCAGCGGACCGCTGTGGCGCATCTGCGGGCGCCTCCGCTGCCGGGGTGGGCGTCTCAGCCGCCTGGGCGGCCGCAGCTGCCTCCTGCCTGGCCCGGGCCTCGGCCTCCTGCCGTTCGAGCTCCTCGGCCTCTCGGCGGGCACGCTCTTCGGCCTCCTGGCGGGCGCGCTCCTCCGCCTCGCGGCGGGCCTGCTCCTCGGCCTCCTGGCGTGCCCGTTCCTCGGCCTCCTGGCGCTCGCGCTCGAGCCGGGCGCGCTCCTCCTCCTCGCGGAAGACGTTGTGGCCTTGGGACACCACGTCGCCGACCGCTCGAGTGATCAGGGCGCAGGACCGGATCGCGTCGTCGTTGCCGGGAACCACGTAGTCGATCCCGTCCGGGTCGCAATTGGTGTCGACCAGGCCGATGATCGGGATGCGCAGGCGCTGCGCCTCGCGTACCGCGATCGCCTCTGTCTTGAGGTCGATCACGAACACCGCGTCGGGCAGGCGCTGCATGTTCTTGACCCCGCCGAGGTTCGCCCGCAGCTTCTCCAGGTCGGCCTGGGCAGCCATGCGCTCGCGTGTGGGCAGCAGTTGGAGCTGACCTTCGGTCTCGTAGCGCTCGAGATCGTGCAGCCGCTTGATCCGCAGCGAGATCGTCTGGAAGTTCGTCAGCAGGCCGCCGAGCCAGCGGTGGTTGACGTACGGCATATCGGCCGCCTCGGCGTTCTCGCGAATCGTGTCGCGAGCCTGCTTCTTGGTGCCCACGAACAGCACGGTGCCGCCGCGACGGGACACCTCGGCGGCGAAACTCTGCGCATCCTCCAGGAGTGCCTGGGTCTGGATGAGGTCGATGATGTAGTTGCCGTCGCGCTCGCCGAAGATGAAACGGCGCATCTTGGGGTTCCAGCGACGGGTCTGGTGGCCGAAGTGGACGCCGGCCTCCAGCAGCTCTTTGATACCGATCTGAGCCACTAACTGCTCCCTTGGTTTTTGGATTTACATCAGTCCGTTCACGGGGGTCGCGGACCTCGGCTATCCGAGGCAGGGCGCGATCCACGTGAACGGGATCGGGGACGGTCTCGACCAGTTTACGCAAGTTTTCGCCCGCCGCTACGTTTTCAGGTGTAGCGGGCCATTCGCTTCCCCTACCTTCAGCGGTGGCCCGTCCGCGGGCCGAACCTCCCTTCCCCTACCTCCGGTGGCTCGGTTCGCAACGTTCGGCGGGGCGGCTGTGGACGGGCCGCCCCGCCCTCTTTTTGGGCGGACGTGCCCATCCCGCCTACTCGCCGACTTCTGCGCGAGCCAGCGCCGCCACCAGGTCCGCCGGCAGCTCGGACCGCACATCGATCTCCTCAGACGTGACCGGGTGGACGAATGCGAGACGCGCGGCGTGGAGGAACTGGCGGGTGAGCCCGAAGCGGAGACGGGTGCCGTACTGGGGATCGCCGCACACCGGATGGCCGATCGCGGCCAGATGGACCCGGATCTGATGGGTTCGGCCCGTCTCGAGCACGACCCGCAGGAGCGCGGCGGTCGGTAGCAGGCGCTCGAGCTCGAAGTGCGTGCGCGCCTCGCGCGGCTCGTCTGAGTCGATCGACATCAGCTTGCGGTCTCGGCGGTGGCGCCCGATCGGCGCGTCGATGGTGCCGGTTCGGGCCGGCGGATGGCCGTCGACCAGGGCCAGGTACTCGCGCCGCAGCCGGCGCGCGGACAGGAGCGACTTGAGCGCGCGGTGGACGGCGTCGTTCTTGGCGACCACGAGCAGGCCCGACGTGTCGCGGTCGAGCCGGTGCACGATTCCCGCGCGCCAGGGCTCCTCGCCGCCGGCCGCCCGCCCGGCCAGGGCCTGGGCCAGCGTCCCTGCGAGATGACCGCGGGCGGGATGGACGACGACGCCGGCGGGCTTGTCGACCACCAGCAGGTACTCGTCCTCGTAGGCCACCTCGAACGACGCCTGGGCGTCGGGCACGAGCCCCGTCTCGAGCACCCCGTCGTCGATCTCGATCGCCTCCCCCGCCGCGACCAGATGGCGCTTGGGCACGAGCGCGCCGTCGACGCGCACCCGGCCGGCATCGATCAGGTTCTGGGCCTGGGCGCGGGATCCAACCGGGCCGGCCAGAAAGCGGTCGAGCCGGGTGCCGGCGGCCTGCTCGGGGACGCGCAGCTGCGTCGAGCTGTCCGCGCTCACGTCTCCGCGCTCACGACTCCTCGGCGGACGCCTTGGCCCGGGGGCCTTCGAGCACCCAGAGAAGCACGAGCACCGCGAACGTGATCGACATGTCGGCGACGTTGAAGGCCGGCCAATGCGGGAGCTTGATGAAGTCAGTCACGGCGCCGTTCGCGATCCGATCGATCAGGTTTCCGATCGCGCCGCCGGTCAGCATCCCGACCGGAAGCCACAGCCAACGCTTCTCGGGCCGGCGAATGAAGTATGCGATCAGAACGCCAAGCGCGATCAGCGTGAACACCAGCACGAGCGTGCCGCCGCCAGAGAACAGGCTGAAGGCGACACCCGTATTCCGTACGTGGACCAGCGTCACTCCGGGCAGGAACTTCTTCGTCTCCCCCACCGCGATGCCCGCCGCCAGCGTGTGCTTGGTGATCTGGTCCAACGCGATCACGATGGCCGCGACCAGGGCAGCGCGCGCGAACGCCACTGTACGAAGCGATCCCCTCGCCTGCGTCATCACCACCACGCGGGGATTCAGCCCGTGATCAGGTTGACCACGACCGTCCTCACGATGTACAGAACGATGATCGCGATCATCGGCGTGAGGTCGAACATGCCGATCGGTGGAATAAACCGTCGGAAGATCTTCAAATAGGGGTCGCACACGTCCCGGAGGAAGTTCATGACCCCGTCCGTGAAGCGGGAATACGGCGGCCGCATCCCGAGCGAGAACATCATCGTGAGCAGGATGTAGACAAAGATCAGGATGATGTAGACGAGGAACAGCGCACTCACGTAGTTGGCGATGTCGTCCCGGGTGACTGCCGCGATCACCATCAGCGCCCCCACTCGATGACGGCGTCGAACGCGGCCTGGAAAGCCGGACGCAACCCGCAGCGCTCCAGGGCGGCAAGGCCGCGCGCGGTGGTGCCGCCCGGCGAGGTCACCTCGCGCCGCACCGCCAGCGTGTCGTAGTCCCGGATCTTGAGCAGGGCAGCCGTTCCCGCCATCGTCTCGGCCACCAGCCGGCTGGCCAGGGCCGGCGCAACTCCGTGGCGGACGGCGGCATCGACCTGGGCTTCGACGACCAGAGCGTGGTACGCGGGGCCGACGCCCACCATTGCGTTGGCGGCATCCATCAGGCGCTCGGGGACCTTGACCACGTCGCCGACGCGGCCAAACAGCGCCAGCACCTCGCGTTCGAGGTCCGAGTCCACCTCCGCCTCGGGCGAGTAGCACAGGACGCCGCGTCGGACCTCTACCGGGGTGTTGGGCATGAACCGGAAGACCGGCACGCCGTACTCCTGGCGAAGCGAGCCGGCCCCGATGCCGCCCAGAACGGAAGCCACCGCCTTGGCGTGCCCACGGAGCTCGCGGGCGACGTCCTCGAACTGCGCCGGCTTGTGGCAGAGCACCACGAGATCGGCGCGGTCGGCCACCGCGACGTTCGATTCAAGGGCCTCACCCCCCAGCTCTCGCGCCAGTTCCTGCGCGCGTCCGGAGCCCCCGTCGGAGACCAGCACGGGATCGCCCCAGCCACGGGCGAGTGCCCGCGCCATATTGCCAGCGCCAATCAGACCGACAAGCATCTAGTGAAATCTATCGCTGGCGGGAATGCTCCCACCAACACGGCGTTCAGCTCTGGTTGAAGAAGCCCTTCTCAAGCAACTCCGCGCGCTGCTCGGCCGACACTTCGACGTTGCGCGGCGTGAGCAGAAACACCTTGTCGGCGATCCGTTGCATGCCGCCGTCGAGCGCGTAGGTCAGGCCGCTCGAGAAGTCGATCAGGCGCTTGGACAGGTCGTGATCGGTCTTTTGCAGGTTCAGGATGACGGGGATCGCGTCCTTGAACTTGTCCGCGACGTCCTGAACGTCGTTGAAGTTCTTTGGCTCTACGAAGTGCATCCGGTCAGCTCCTCCACGACCGTTGCCGCGCCCGCTCCCTACCGGCCGCAGCGAGGTCGTGCGGCGGTCGGCCTCGGGGTCGTCGGCGAAGATGTCGTCGAATTCGTCGCGCCGGCGGCGCGAGCTCAGTCGGCGCACGTTCTGCGACCGGTCGCTGTAGGCGTGCTGGGCCTCGACCTCCGGCTCTTGGTAGGGCTCGAGGTCCTCCTCGTACTCCTCGTCGTCCGCCAGCCCGAAATACATAAGCGTGCGGTGCCAGGTGTCGCGTAAGGCCATCTCGGATTGGGGTTTTCGCTTCCCGCGAGGGATTCCCTGCCGTGATTATGACGCTCTGGGACGTCGGGTCGGGAAGAGAGCTCTATCCGTGCGCAGGTCGGTAAAGGCTGGTGCCCAGGCGGACGATGGTGGCCCCCTCCTCGACGGCCACGATGTAGTCCTGGCTGGTCCCCATCGACAGCTGGGCCAGTCCGTGCTCGTGGGCGAGCTCACGCAGTGCCGCGAAGTGGCGGCGGCTGTCCTCGGGCGCGCCGGCGAGCGGCGGCATCGTCATCAGCCCGACCACCCGCACCGGCGAGCGCTCGAGGAATCCCGGCAGCTCCCCCGGCGCGATCCCGCTCTTGCCCTCCTCGCCCGCCACGTTGACCTCGACCAGGACCTCGGTCGAAACGTCGCCGTGGCGGCGAAGCTCCTCGAGCGCCGAGTCGCTGGCCACAGTCTCGATGTAGCGGACATACGGCAGCACCTGGCGGACCTTGCGGCTCTGGAGGTGGCCGATGAAGTCCCAGGTGAACCGGCCGGGATGTGCCTGGGCCTTCTCGACCAGGTCCTGCGCCCGATTTTCGCCGAGCAGCGTCAGACCCGCCTGTGCCAGGACGTCGAGCTCGTCCACCGGCACGTACTTGACGGCGGCGAGTATCTGCACCTCGGCGGGATCGCGTCCGGTGGCAGCGATCTCGGAGCGGACCCGCTCGAGGCTCGCCCGGACGGTGTCCGCCTCCAATCCCCTGATCAGCTCAACCATGCGAGTCCCGCCTGCCGGCCCGTCACGCCCCGATCACGGCGATGCGAGAAGAACAGCGACGGATCCGAGCAGATCGTGCACAGGCCGACGTCGTATACCCGCTCCACGCCGGCGCGCTCGAGCTGCTCGCGCGCGATTGCCTTCAGATCGAGGTTGCTCCCGCGGTGGACGTGGTCGCCATAGTCGGTGAACTCCCGCCGGACCTCGTCCCCCACCTCGTAGCAACAGCCACCTGCCCCTGGACCGATGGCCGCCTCGATCGGGCCGACCACGCCGAGCGCGCGGATCGTCTCCACCCCCGTGGCCAGGATGCCGCCGGCCAGACCACGCCAGCCGGCGTGGAGCATCGCGACCCCACCCCGCCCCGCGACGGCGATGGGCAGGCAGTCCGCAGTCATCACCATCGGCGCCAGATGTGGCAGCGCGGTCGCCTGACCGTCGGCCTCGGGCAGCTCCATACCCTCATCTGGGAGCGGCGCCACGCCCGCCGCCGAGGGTGTGCTGATCGTTCGTACGGTCGTACCGTGAACCTGGCGGATGTAGACGGGCCGATGCCCGACCTCGTCCTGGAGCCTGGCTCGATTTCGCTGAACGGCGTCGGCGCGGTCGTCGGTCAGACGGCCCAGGTTCAGGCTGGCGTATGGGCCCTCCGAGAATCCGCCCCGGCGGGTGGTGAACAGGGCCTGGGCCCCGGGGAGGTCGATCCCCAGATGCTCCCGACGCGCGTAGAACGGCTCAGGCAGTTTCGGCTCCATGCGCGCAGGCTACCCGGCAGCCTTCAGGGCCTCGGCTAGCTCCTGCTCGCGCCCGGACGCGCGCCGGTCGAGCTTGGCTGCCAGCGCCGCGCGCAGGCCGCGGCCGATGGCTGGACCTTCGGGCACGCCGGCGGCGAGCAGGTCGCGTCCGTCGATCTCGAGGCGGACGTGCCGCAGAGCCCCGAGCCAATCCCAGGCCTGGCGCTCTGGCCCGAGCGCGCCCGCGAGCGCCACGAGCTCGGCCGGCCCGTTGCCCGCGGCGGCGGCGATCTCCGACGCAGCCTCGGCGGCGGTCAGGGCGCTGGCGAGCCCCTCCGCGCGCACCGCGGTGGCGACGATCACATCGCGGTCCTCGGCCTCGAACGCCAGCGAATCGAGCAGCTCCGTCAGGTCCCCCGCGGGAACGCCGAGCGATGCGATACCCAGCACGAGTCGGTCCGGCCTCGCGTCGCCGGGCAGAAGCTCGAGCGCCCGGCGGGCCAGGACCTCGTCGGCGAGTCCGAAGCCGGGCTGCAAAGCGCGGTCGAGCCCGAGGTCGCGCAATCCGAGCAGCGCGCAAACCGGATCTCTTTCGCGCGCAAGCAACCTCAGCTCGGCGCCGACCCGCGGGCCGGTGACGGTCCCGAGCGCCCCGCCGTCGATCGCCTCGCCGGCGAGCGCCCGGGTGTGCGGCTCGATCTCGAAACCGAAACGGCTCGCGTAGCGCGCCATCCGAAACAGGCGCGTGGGGTCGTCGATGAAGCTCCGATCGTGGAGGATCCGGAGCCGGCCCGCGTCGAGGTCCTCGAGCGCGTTGGGAGCAGAACGTAGCTCTCCCGGGCGGTCACCGCCCAGGGCGATAGCAATCGCATTGACCGTGAAATCCCGCCGGATGAGGTCCTCGTCCAGCCGCGCCGGCGCCACGTCGGGAAGTGCCCCCGGACGGGGATAGGTCTCCCGCCGGGCGCGGCCGATGTCGTAGGTGAACCCGTCGAGCCGGACTGTCGAGGTCCCGAAGCGATCGTGGACCGTCAGCTGGCCACCCAGCGCGGCCGCGAGCGTGGCCGCGTCCTCCTCCACCACGAGGTCGAGGTCGAACGGGACGCCGCCGAGCAACAGGTCGCGGACCGCGCCGCCGACCAGGTAGACCCCCGGGCGGTCGTCCAGCCGCGCCAGCAGAGGGCGCGCCGCCGGCAGCGCCCGGACGCGCTCGAGCAGCTCGTGACGCGGTGGAAGTAATTCCGGCATAAGCAATAGTTTCTTCCCAAGGGCCTGCCGGGACCCGGCTGGCTAGCATTGCCCGCCATGCCGAGTCCCGGTTCTCGCCGCTGGCTGCGGTGGGGGCTCGTCGCCCTGGTCGTCGTGCTCGTGGTGGCTGGAGGGGCGGTGGCGTTCGTCCTGGCCCACGCGCCGCACAACGTCTCCCACCCGAATGTCGAGTTCACGCGTCCGACCACGACGACGACCCCAGCCAAGACCCCCGTCGACAATTTCTCGTGGCCGCGCTACGGGTTCGACGCCGAGCGCACGCATTTCTACTCGGGCCCCAACCCCCCCGAGCCGCCGCTGCACGTCGGCTGGCGCTTCCAGGACTACGCGCTGCTCGAGTTCCCGCCCGTCATCTACCAGAACAACTTGTACCTGGTCGACGATGACGGCTCGGCCAAGGCACTGAACAAGCGCAACGGGCAGAAGCTGTGGGAGACCAAGGTGGGGACGCTGGCCGCAGCCTCCCCCGCGCTCGGCATCAGCCAGGGGCTGATGTACGTCTCGCTCCTTTCCACCAATCCCCACCCCGGGTCGACGCCGGGCAACGGTCGATTCGCCGCCCTGTCGATGAAGACCGGCCAGATCGTGTGGTCGAAGAAGATCCCGGCCGGCACCGAGTCCTCGCCGATCGCCTGGGGCAACGCGGTGTACTTCGGCGACCAGAGCGGGACCGTGTACTCGCTGAACGCGACCACCGGGCAGGTCAACTGGACCTATCACGCCAGCGGTCCGGTCAAGGGCGGCCCGGCCCTTTCCAACGGCGTTCTCTACTTCGGGGATTACTCGGGCCGGGCGTACGCGGTCAACGCGGCGACGGGCCACCAGGTCTGGGCCGTCAACACCAACGGCGCCGACCTTGGGTTCGGCTCGGGCAACTTCTACTCGACGCCGGCCGTGGCATTCGGCCGCGTCTACATGGGCAACACGGACGGGCGCGTCTACTCGTTCGCGCAGAAGACGGGTCAGCTCGCCTGGGCGACCGGGACGGGAGCCTACGTGTACGCATCGCCAGCCGTCGAGGACACCCCAGGGCTCGGGCCGACCGTATATCTGGGGTCCTACGACGGAAACTTCTACGCCTTCAACGCCCAATCCGGCGCGATCCGGTGGAAGCACCCGGCCGGCGGCAAGATCTCGGGGTCGGCGACGATCGTGGGCAACGTCGTCTACTACTCCGACCTCGGCACCAAGACAACCGCCGGGCTCGACGTGCGCACTGGCCACCAGGTCTTCTCGTTCCCCGACGGAGCGTTCAATCCCGTCGTCTGCGACGACACGGGAACGATCTACCTCAGCGGCTACACGATGCTCTACCAGATGCTTCCCAGTCGCTGAACACCAAGCTTGCACGGCGCGCTAACTTAATCTCTACACCGCACTCGCAGCGACTCAACACAATGTCCACGCGGCGCCTCGGGGTAACCGTGAAATCCCCGCATAGGGCGCGCAATCGGGCTGGCATGGAACGTGCGTTCGGGAGCTTCTTGCTATCCTTGTTCGCCTATGCGTTGTCGTAGTGGAAGTCACTGCCAGGAGCCGGCCGTGCAAGGCCGCAGGTTCTGCGCGTCGCACGCCGAAGAGCTCGATCGCATGCGCGAGGAGCTCAAGGACGCTGCTGCCGCCCGAATCGGTCGCGGTCGCCCCAAGCGGTCGTCTACGTGCTGCCGCCCTGGCTGTTATGAGCCCCGCGTTCCGCCTGCCGCGTATTGCGATGCGTGCTCGGCTGCCGGATACGTGGAAGAGGCCGCTTAGCGCGGCCGCTTCAGTTCGGGCAAAGATAGAAACTAGATACAGCCGGATGAGGCTTCGGCGGCCCCACGGACGCCGAGCTAGGGGAATCCGGCCCGGTCGCGTCCCGGGCCGCGTTTCTGGTTGGGCCGGATTCCCAGGCGAGGCCCATAATCGACGGGTCGGACAGGCGAACCCGTCGCGGTTAGGTGAGCCTTGATCTCGCTCACCGTGTGCTGTCCGTAGTGCAGGATCGATGCGCACAGCACGGCGTCGGCACCTGCCTGGAGCGCCTCTGCCAGATGCTCGAGCTGCCCGGCCCCGCCTGAGGCGATCACCGGCACCTCGACCGCGCCGGCGATGGCCGCTGTCAACGGCAGGTCATAGCCGGCGTTGGTGCCGTCCCGGTCCATGCTGGTCAAGAGGATCTCCCCCGCTCCCCGTTCGGTCCCCTCGCGCGCCCACGCGACCGCGTCGCGGCCGGTCGGCGTGCGGCCGCCGGCGACGTACGCCTCCCACATCCCGATCCCGTTCTCATGCGTCTTCGCGTCGATCGCCAGCACCACGCACTGGGCCCCGAAATTGGCCGCCAGCTCGTCGATCAGCTTCGGTCGGGCCAGCGCCGCTGAGTTGATCGACACCTTGTCCGCGCCGGCGTCAAGGACCGCCTGAGCATCGGCCACCGAGCGGATGCCGCCGCCGATCGTGAACGGGACGAACACGTCATCTGCGGTGCGGCGGGCAAGCTCGACGACCGTCTCGCGCCGGTCGGAGGTCGCGGTGATGTCGAGGAACACAAGCTCGTCGGCCCCGGCGGCGTCGTAGCGGCAGGCCAGCTCGACTGGGTCTCCGGCGTCGCGCAGATTCAGAAAACCGACGCCCTTGACCACGCGGCCGCCGTCGACGTCCAGACACGGGATTACGCGCTTGTAGTGCATTCAGTGCCCATCCAGCACCGACTGGGCCTCGGCGACGGTGAACTGCCGCTCGTACAGGGCCTTGCCGACGATCACGCCGTTCAGGTTGACCTGGCGCAGCTCGACCAGGGACCGCAGGTCCTCCAGCGAGCCGACGCCGCCGGAATAGGCATAGGTGCCGCGCACCGCCTCGGCCACGCGGCGGGCGCCCTCGAGATCCGGGCCGACCAGCAGGCCATCGCGCTCGATGCTCGAGTAGACGAACCGGCGCACCCCGCGCGCACCCAGCCGCTCAATCACCACCTCGATCGGGATGTCGGTCTGCTCGGTCCAGCCGGCGCCGGCCAGACGGCCCTCGCGCGCGTCGATCGAGACCACGACGCGGTCGCCGAACTCGGCGAGCGCCTCGTCAAGGAAGTCGATGTCCCGGTAGGCGGCGGTGCCGATCACCACCCGCGCCGCGCCGGCGGCGACCGCATCGCGCACGGCACCGATCGTCCGCAGGCCGCCGCCCACCTGAACCGGCAGGGGAAGCTCCGCGGTGATCCGCCGAACGTGATCGATGTTGACCGGTGCGCCCTGCTTGGCGCCGTCGAGGTCGACCACGTGGATGCTGCGCGCGCCCTCATCGACCCAGCGCCGCGCCGCGTCGAGCGGGTCGGCGTCGTACACCGTGCTCTGGTCGAACTCCCCGCGGGTCAGGCGCACCGCCTTCCCGTCGAGGATGTCGACCGCCGGCAGGAGGATCATGCCCGTGCGCCGGCGAGGCCCACGCACACCCCCACGAAGTTGTGGAGCATGCGCAACCCGTCCCGCGAGGACTTCTCGGGGTGGAACTGGACGCCGAACACGTTCTCGCGGCCGACGATCGTGGCGAACCGCTCGCCGTACTCGGTGCTGCCGATCACGTCGTCCGGATCACGCGGGCGCGCCGCGAACGTGTGCACGTGGTAGAAGGGGCAGCCGGCGCGCGGGAGCTCCGCGGTCAGTGGCGAGGGGCGTTCGAACCGCACCTCGTTCCAGCCGATGTGCGGGATGCGCAGGCCCGTGTCCTTCAGACGTGTGACCTCGCCGCCGATCAGGCCGAGCCCGGCCGCGCCGCCCATCTCCTCAGAGGTGTCGAGGAGCAACTGCATCCCGAGGCAGATGCCGAGCAGCGGCTTGCCCTGGCTCACGAGATCGCGGATCAGCTCGGGCAGTGCGAGCGCGTCGAGATTTCGCATCGCCTGCGGGAACGCGCCCACACCGGGCAGCACCAGCCCGTCCGCGCGTCCGAGCTCGTCGTGGTCGCTGGTGATGCTCGCCTGGGCGCCGACGTGCTCCAGCGCCTTCTCGACCGAGCGCCGGTTCCCCATCCCGTAGTCGATCACGGCGACGCGCGTCACACCAGCGTTCCCTTCGTGCTCGGGACTCCGTGCTCGCTCGCGTCTAGGGCGATGGCGCTTCGCAAGGCTCTGGCCAGCGCCTTGAAGGTGGCCTCGATCACGTGGTGGGCGTTGGTGCCCCGCTCGGCCGTGAGGTGGAGGGTCAGCTTCCCGTTGAGCGCGAGTGCCCGGCAGAACTCCTCCAGAAGCTCGTGGTCGAAGGTGCCGGTGGCACCGGGAGGCAGCGGCACATCAAAGGCGCACAGCCCGCGTCCGGAGATGTCGATCGCGCACGACACGCGGGCCTCGTCCATCGGGATCGTGGCCTGCCCGAAGCGGGTGATTCCGGCGCGGTCACCGAGCGCCTCGTCGAGCGCCTGGCCGAGGCAGATGCCAACGTCCTCGACCGTGTGGTGAGCGCCGGTCTGAAGGTCCCCACTCGCCTTGACGACCAGATCGAGGCGGCCGTGGCGGGCGAGCAGGTCGAGCATGTGGTCGAAGAAGCCGACGCCGGTGTCGCGCTCGCCGGCGCCCTGGCCGTCGAGCACCAGGCTCACCTGGATGTCGGTCTCGGCCGTCTTGCGTTCGATCAGGGCGCTCCGGGTCATTGTCGTCGGCGCCCATTGTCGCGAACTCGGGCCTCCATCGACCGGGCGTGCAGCTCGAAGCCCTCGGCGCGGGCGAGGGGCACGGCAGACCGGGCGAGCTCGTCCGGGTCGCCGATGCGAACCTCGGTGAAGCGGCGCAGGAAGTGCTCGGGGCTGAGGCCGGAGGCGAAGCGGGCGGCACCGTTGGTCGGCAGGATGTGGTTCGAGCCGGCGATGTAGTCGCCGAACGCGGTGCCGACGTTCACGCCCACGAACAGGCAACCGGCCTTCGTGACCCGGTCGGCAAGCTCCTCGGCGCCGGCGCCCATGAGTTGGAGATGCTCGGGCGCGAACGCCTCCGCGACCGCCAGCGCCTGGTCTGGATCGATCACGTGCACCAGGGCGCTGACCGCTCCTGTGTCCGGGGCCTCTTCCAGGCGTCCGGCGAGCTCGTCCAGCAGCTCGGGTGCGTCGGAGACGGCGACGACGAGCGAGCCGGCGCCGTGCTCCGCCTGGGCGAGCAGGTCAAGCGAGAGCATCTCGAGGTCCGCCTCGCCGGTGGCGATTGCCAGCAGGTCGCTCGGACCGGCGAAGCCGTCGATTCCCACCTGCCCGAACACCTGCCGCTTGGCCTCTTGCACGAACAGGCTTCCGGGACCGACGATCACGTCGACCGGGGCCACCGACGCGGTGCCATAGGCAAGCGCCGCGATCGCCTGGGCTCCGCCCATCCGGTAGACGACGCTAGCGCCCGTCATGTGGCAGGCCGCGAGTACGACCGGGTTCACGTCGCCGTCGCTGCCGGGGGGCGCGCAGACCGCGATGTGCTCGACTCCGGCCAGCCGCGCGGGGACGACGCCCATCACGACCGTGCTCGGGTACGGGGCCCGCCCCGCGGGGACGTAGACGGCCGCGCGAGACACCGGTGCGTGGCGGAGCACAACCCGGTTCTCCCCCACCTGCACCGACTCCCCGAGGCCGGCCCGCCAGCCCACCATCACCGTCTCCAGGTTCTCGATCGCGCGCTCGAGGGCGTGGCTGATCTGCGGGTCGAGGGCGGCCGCGGCCGCTTCCAGCTCGTCCGTGTGGACTCGGATCGGTTTGGGCTCGGCACCGCCGGTGTCGAAGCGCTGGATGTAGTCGAGCAGGGCGGTTTCGCCGTGGGCGCGGACCTCCGCGACGATCTCCGCGACCGTATCGCTGACCGACCCGGGCGCCGGGATCAGCTCTCTCAGGGCTCGTGCCGTGTCGGCCGCGTCGCCGTCAACGGTGAACCGTTCACATCGCATGGAGCCGCTCCAGCAGGGCGTCGATGGCGGGAGCCTTCAGCTTGTGCGAGACGGGGTTCGCGATCAGGCGCGCCGTACTGCGGGCTATCTCCTCGCGTACTACGAGCCCGTTTTCTCTCAGTGTCGCTCCGCTCGCGGTGAGATCCACGATCCCCTCGGCCAGCCCGGTCAGCGGTGCGAGTTCGACCGATCCCTTGACCTCGACGATCTCGGCCTGGCGACCGGTGTCGAGGAAGTAGCGACTGGCGATCCGCGGATATTTGGTGGCGATTCGCATCACGCCCAGACGCCTGAGCGCCTCGGCGGCGGGATCCTCGCCCGCCACCGTCGCCAGCACCATCGTGCACCCGCCGTAGCCGAGGTCGAGCAGTTCATACAGGTCGCGCTCGGACTGTTCGAGCAGCACGTCCTTGCCGGTGATCCCCAGGTCCGCGGCACCCGCCTCGACGTAGGTGGGGACGTCTGAGGGGCGCATGGTGACGATGCCGACGTCTTCGAACAGCAGCTTGCGATCGTTCTCGCGGAGCTCGAGCGTCGCGATGCCGAGGCGATCGAGGAGCTCGAGCGTCTCCGTGAACAGCGACCCGCGCGGAACCGCGATCCGCAACTCGCTCATGGCAGGTGCCTTGGGCTGCGGCCGCGTTCCTCGCTGGTCAAGGCGATGTGCAGCCGCTCCACGTTCAGAGCGAAGCCGACGGCGGGCAGCGGCCGCCCGAACTGCCCGAGCAGATCGTCATAGCGTCCGCCGATCCCGATCGGAATGCCGTACCCCGGGTCGTAGACCTGGAACACCGCGCCGGTGTAGTAACCGAGGCCGCGCACCAGCCCCAGGTCAAAGATGATCCTCCCGGCGACCTCGGGCGCGAGTAGGGCATGCACCGCGCGCATTCCGGTGGCGGCCGCCTCGAGCGGGCCCGACAGCGTCTGGAGGACCTCGGGCCCGCCCCGGCGCTGCGGCACCCGGAGCAGGAGCTCGGCATCTTCGGCGTCGAGGCCGAGTGCGTCGACCTCCTTTTGCAGGCCGACGAAGTCGCCGTTGGCCAACTCGGTCAGGATGCGCTCGCGCCCGTCCGGCTCGACGCCCAGGCGGTCCAGGAGCTCGGAGTACAGAGACGAATCGCCCAGGCCGATCCGGTAGGTCTGCAGGCCCGCCGCATCGAGCGCGTCGCACAGGACGGTCAGGACCTCCGCCGTCCCCTCCGGTGCGGTCGCCCCGATCAACTCGATCCCGGCCTGGAGGAATTCGCGCGACTGCCCGCGTTGCGGGCGGACGCTGCGGTAGGCGTGCGCGAAGTAGCTGAAGCGCAGGGGCGGCTCGGCCTCGCGGTAGCGGGTGGCGACCAGACGCGCGATCGGAATCGTCATGTCCGAACGCAGGACGAGCACATTCCCGAGTTCGTCGAAGACACGGTACGCGGGCTCGCTCGCGGTCGGGTTGGTGCGGGCGAAGGTGGTCTCGTACTCGAGTGCCGGCGTGTACACCTCGCCGTAGCCATCGCGCTCGAACACCGCGCGGATACGGTCGGTCATGGCCCGCAGCTCCCGCATCTCGTCGGGCAGGAAGTCGCGCGTTCCGCTGGGGATGCGATCGACCATCGCCCGGGAATGTGTCAGCTATGGAGTGCCGGGGCTGTTCTCGTCAGACCGAGACCGGCACGTCGTCCTCGCGCTCGATCCGGGCGCCGAGATCGCGCAGGCGCTCGTCGATGCGCTCGTAGCCGCGGTCGATCTGGCGGATATTGCCGATCTCGGAGGCGCCGTCGGCGGCGAGCGCGGCGATCAGCATGGCCATCCCGGCCCGGATGTCAGGCGACTCGACCCGCTGGCCGTGCAGGCGGCGGGGGCCCACGACCATCGCACGGTGGGGGTCGCAGATCGTGATCGAGGCTCCCATCATCACGAGCTTGTCGACGAAGAACAGGCGGTTCTCGAACATCCACTCGTGGATCATCACCGATCCCTCGGCTTGGGTCGCCAGCGCCAGCACGACGCTGGTCAGGTCGGCCGGGAAGGCGGGCCAGGGACCGTCCTGGATCTTGGGGATGTACTCCCCGGCGTCGTTGCGGATCACGAGCTGCTGGTTGCCGGGAACGATGATGTCGGCGCCGCGGGCCTCGGTGCGCAGGCCGAGGCGGTCGAACACGAGCCGGATCATCCGCAGATCCTCGGGGAACGTGTCGCGGACGATCAGCTCACCCCCGGTCACTCCGGCCAGGGCGATGAAGGAACCGATCTCGATGTGGTCGGGGGCGATCCCGTGCGTGCAGCCTCGCAGGCTGGCCACGCCGTGGACGGTCATGACATTCGACCCGACGCCGTCGATGTGGGCTCCCATCGCCATCAGCATCCGGGCGAGGTCCTGTACGTGGGGCTCCGAGGCCGCGTTGCGGATCACAGTCGGGCCTCGCGTCAGCGCGGCCGCCATCAGCGCGTTCTCGGTGGCCATCACCGAGGGCTCGTCCATCAGGAAGTCGCATGGCCGAAGTCCCAGCGGCGCCTCGAGCTTGATGTGGCCGTGATCCTCATCGACGGAGGCGCCGAGCGCTCGGAAGGCATCCAGGTGCGGATCGAGCCGCCGGCGGCCGATCACGTCGCCGCCGGGTGGGGGCATCTGTGCGCGCCCAAACCGGGCCAGCAGCGGCCCCGCGAGCAGGAACGAGGCACGGATCCGCTCGGCCAGCTCCCGGTCGACGTCGGTGCTGTCGACGCTCGAGCAGTCGATCGAGATCTCGCCCGCGCCGAGCCACTGGACCCGCGCACCAAGCTGCTCGAGCAGCAGTGTCATCGCCTCCACATCCCGGATCCGCGGGACGTTGCGGAGGATCACCTCGTCTTCGGTCAGCAGGCACGCGGCGAGGATGGGCAGCGCACCGTTCTTGTTACCGGCGGGAACGATCGTGCCCGAGAGGGGCACTCCGCCTTCGATTACGAACTTTTCCATAGGTGGCCGGAGCGTACCTTGTCGGGTCGGCGGCACCGCCACGCGGGTTGCGCGCCGTTTTTTGGTGCGAGACGTGGGCGTTGTGCGGCGAACAACGATCTGCTGTTCGGCCGGGGTTTCTCGCGCCCGCGATGCGTCTGGGTGGACAGGCGAACCAGGCTGTGTCGGCGGTCCACCGGTCGTCGGACCCGTCTGCAGACGCTCAGCTACGCTCCCGTCCATGCAGTCTCTGAGTTCGCGTCAGGGGGCCTGGGACCTTCTTTGCGAATGGACGTCGTCTGATTCGCTGCGCCGCCACATGCTGGCCGTGGAGGCCGCCATGCGCGCGTACGCGCCACGGTTCGACGGTGACGAGGACCTTTGGGGACTGACCGGACTGCTGCACGATCTCGACTACGAGCGCTATCCGAATCTGGAGGACGGACATCCGCGCTACGCGCTGGCCGAGCTCGAGCGGCTGGGTTACCCGCCCGAGCTGGTTCGCGCCGTGGCCTCCCATGCCGATTTCCTGGGCGTCTCCCGCGACTCTCCGATGGAGAAGACGCTGTTCGCCGTCGACGAGCTCTCCGGGTTCGTGCTGGCGGTCGCCTATGTCCGCCCCGAGGGCCTGGTCGGGATGACGCCGAAGTCGGTCAAGAAGAAGCTTAGGCAACCCAGCTTCGCGGCCGCGGTCAATCGCGAGGAGCTCCAGAAGGGAGCCGAGGAGCTCGGCGTCGACTTCGACGAGCACCTCACGATCGTGATCGGGGCGCTGGCCGAGCGGCGGGATGAGCTCATGCCCGCCGGCGCGGCGCCTGGCGCTTAGGGTCGCCTCGGGGCGCGCGTGACGTCGCGCGACGCGCGGTGCAGCTCGTACTCGGCGAAGCTCGCGACGACGCCGAGAGGCTCGGTCAGCCGGGCGAGCTCAATCGAGTGACGGACCGGCCCGTCGCAGATCACGGTGAGACGGCGCGAGCGCTCGGCTAGACGCCTCTGGACGCTGAGCAGGGCATGCAGGCCGAGCGAGTCGATGAACTCGGTCCGCGTCAGGTCCATCACGACATCGCCGTGGCGCCGGCGGACGACGTCGTCCAGCGTCGTTGCCAGCCTCGGGATGGTCAGGACGTCAAGTTCGCCGGCGACGCTCACCACGGTTTCGTGGGCGTCGTGGCGGGTCGACAGCGTGAGCTGAATCGGGCCCCGCGGACGGAGCGAACCGCCGATCGTCCCATCGTGTGCGGATCTGCTCATGGCATGTGCTGTGCCTGTTGGCCGGTCCTGTGACAAATCGTAGGGAGGACGATCCGGCGGCGAGCCGGCCCGCTTCCCTGGGTCATGGCCCGCTGACCTTTTTCCCGTGCGGGGGCTCGCGAAAACCGCTTCGGATCGCCGGGAAGCCGGCCGGCATTGCCGTCCGCCCAGGGCACCGGGTCCAGGTCGGCTATGGTCCGCCGGCATGGCCGACCCGATCAAGATCGTGGTGCTGGAAGGGGACCAGACCGGGCAGGAGTTGCTCGAGCAATCGGTGCGCCTGCTCGATCCGGGGCTGCTCGGAATCGAGCTCGCGCTTGAGCGCTTCGATCTCTCGCTGGATCATCGGCGGGCGACCGGGAATGAGGTCGTGACCGACGCGGCTCGGGCGATGCTCGAGGCGGGGCTCGGGCTGAAGGCGGCCACGATCACGCCGGAGGGGGCCGGCGATGTTGGCTCGCCGAACCGCATCCTGCGTGAGGAGGTCGACGGCAAGGTGATCGTGAGGACCGGCCGGCGCCTGCCGGGCGTGGCGCCGATCGCCGGGGTGCACTACCCGATCTCGGTCGTGCGTATGGCCGTCGACGATGCCTACGGCGCGAAGGAGAGCCGCGACGGCGAGGCCGGATCCGAGTCCGAGATCGCCTACCGGACCGAGAAGATCACCCGCTCCACCTGTCGCGCGGTGGCGGAGTATTCGTTCCGGACGGCCGCCAAGATGAACGCACGCGTATACGGGGGCCCGAAGTGGACCGTCTCGCCCGTGTACGAGGGGATGTTGAAGGAGGAGCTCGACGCGGCAGCCGCGCGGCACCGGGACATCGCGTATGAGCCGGTCCTGATCGACGCCACGTACGCCGGGCTGATGTCAGGCGCGACCGACGCGCCGCTCGTGATCCCGGCCCTGAATCGCGACGGCGACTGCCTGTCGGACCTGGTCCTCCCCATGTTCGGCTCGATCGCCGGCGCCGAGTCGGTGCTGCTCGCCTTCGACGAGGACTATCAGACCAACGTCGCCATGGCCGAGGCGCCACACGGAACCGCGCCGGCCCTCGAGGGCAAGGACGTGGCCAACCCGCTGGCCATGATCCTGGCCTGCGGCGCGCTGCTGCGCCACGCGGCCGACCACCACGGCCCCGCGGCCGAGCGCGCCTCGCGCGCGATCTACGAGGCCGCCCTGGAGACGATCGCCTCCGGGATCAAGACACCGGACCTGGGTGGCGGCGCCGGGACGACCGAGTTCACCACCGAGGTGGTCAACCGGGTGGCGACCAAGATCGAGGTGTGGGGCTCGCTCGGGTCGGCCGCCTAGTGTCCCGCTCGGGACTGCCGGCGGCCGCGGGCGCGTGACCGCGAGCGGATAGGCGATCGTGATCACCGGGGCCCACACGATCATCTACACCGCGGAGCCCGAGCGGGTCCGTGCCTTCTTCGCCGACGTCCTCGGGTTCCCGTCGGTCGACGCCGGCCACGGGTGGCTGATCTTTGCCCTTCCGCCCGGGGAGCTCGCTGCGCATCCCGCACAGGGTGGCGCCGGGCGCCAGGAGCTCTACCTGATGTGCGACGACCTGCAAGAAACCATGCAGGAACTTCGGGCCAAAGGGGTCGAATTCAGCCGCCCGATCCACGAGGAGCGGTGGGGTCATGTCACGGCAATCAGGCTTCCCGACGCGGGTGAGCTCGCCCTGTATGAGCCCAAACACCCGTTGCCGCCGCGCTGATTGATCGCGGCGTTTGCCTCGGTCCGTCCGGAGGGCCGGAGAGGATCCGCTGGGACCTTCGCCGATGGCCGCCGGGAGCTTCGCCGCGGACCTTTTGGGCGCCGGTCCTGGTCCCTCGTTCCGTCCGACGCGCCCCCTACTCTATCGAACATATGTTCCGTTCTTCAGCCAACCGCATGCGCGCCTGGATGGAGCTCGTCGACGACTTCCTCGGCGACCCACCGGCTGACGCGCACGATGATCCAGAGCCCTGGGAGACGCACCCCCATCGCCGCCCGCTGCGCTGGCAGCGCGAGCGGCGGGGCGGCAGCGTTCCGGCCGCTCCGGCGTATTGCCTGTGCCCGATCCGACGCGCCCCGAATGCCGGCGGAAGGGACGAGGTCCTGCGTTAGGACAGTCAGCGGCGAGGTCGGCTCGATCTCGCGCCAAGTCATTCCTCAGGGCTCCGCCGGGCCAGCCAGGGTGCCGGCCCGGGCGCTCGCTATCTCAGCTCTTTGAGTGCGAGGAGTGCCCGGGCCGACGACCAAGTGCTCGCCGACGCGCTTGGCTCGACCCTGTCAGAAGCTGGAGTCCCAGGTGTCGCTGAAGCTGTTGCCGTTCACCGGCGCCGCGGTCGGGCAGGCGTTGGCGTTGGTGGTGAGCAGCAGCTGGCCCGGCGGCTTGGACTGTCCTACGCAATCGAGGTAGTAGCCCGCGGTGTCGTCCTCCGTCGGGATGTCGTAGACGGTGCCCCCGTGGAAGCCGGCGATGCCTGAGGTGACCCCGCCCGAGGTTATGGTCCCGTTGCTGAAGGCGTTCTGGCCGTAGTCAACCAGGGGCAGGACCTGCACTGGAGCGGGAGGCGGCGGCTGGGTCGCGGGGCGTTCGATGATCCACTCGCCGCTTGAGTCGAGGCACGTGTCGGCGGCGCACGGCTGCGTCACGGAGAAGTTGTTGCCGCGCGTCGTCGGGTCCGCCAGGGTCAACGTGTAGTTGTTGTTGCCGGCAGCGCCAGGGGTGACGGTGACGGAGGCGCTGATCTGGTCTCCCGGCCGAGGACAGTCGACATTGTCATTGATGCACTGGGTCGTACCCTCCTGCACCGTGCCGGCCGGGTACATCTCATACCAGACGTAGTAGTAGAGCACGTCCTCATAGCACTGCTCGGCCGTGCCGAGCTGCTCTACCGTCTGGTCGGAGTAACCGTCGATCCCCACCCACTGAGCGGCGAAGGCGTCCTGGTTACGGTAGTCCCCCTGCGGACACGTCACGCGAGGGATGGTCCAGTGCCCGCTCACGCCCGAGACCGTCGACGAGCCCGTCTCCTGATCCGCATAGCCTCCCCAGTTGATCGACGGAGCCGATTGCACTCCACTACTGGCAACCACGCGGGGGGCCAGGTGGGCGCGTACATGCGGCACGGTGGCGGTCGTCGGGGCGTGAGCCCGGATCATGGGCGCGTGCGATGACAGGTATTGCTCGAACGCGGCTCGAGCCTGGGCGGCCATCGCCTCTCGGTTCGCCTGGGACGCCGCCGGTCTCGAATGGGCCGGGGATTGCGTCAAGACCACGCTCAGGGCCACCCCCATGACCGCGATCACAGTGAACGATCTCTTCATCAGAAACCCCCTTCTTGCCAGGCAGGCATGGACACGAGACGTTGCACCCCAGCCGTCGAGGACCGGAGCCCTCGACCGACCGAGCGACCCTAGACCTCCGATGCCCGGAAATCAAGTGCGTAGGAGGGTTCACTTCCGCTCGACTCGCCAGGGCAGGTGTGGCGGCCCCGCCAGGTCGCGCAGCCTTTTGCCACCCCGCGAGCGAGCCGGGTCTGTCAGCGATCCGGGGCTGTCACCAATCCGAGGCTGTCAGCGATCCGGGGCTGTCACCAATCCGAGGCTGTCAGCGGTCCGGGTCTGTGAGCGGTCCGGGCCGGCGCTATGCGCTATGCGCCAAGGAAAGCCACACGTACCGTCATCAGTGCGGCGTGCGCGCCCAGGATCACACCCTCGGGATCCCCCGTGGTCTGACCATTCGGCGAGCTGGCCAGCGCGACCAGCACCGCAATGAAGGTGCCCAAACCGAGCACCACGCAGATAACGAGCAAGACGAGTGCCTGCGGGTTGGCGCGAAAGAACTTAATCACGCCCTGCATTTACACGCTCCGCTGATTGGCACCCGTCTTGAAATTCAAAAATAACCGGCGGCGACCTACTCTCCCAGGCCCTTGCGGGCCAAGTACCATCGGCGCTGAGGGGCTTAACGGCTCTGTTCGGAATGGGAAGAGGTGTTTCCCCCGCGCCATA
>Ga0335074_10000364_pt1 | contig 66525 bp, 59 predicted proteins | sample Lox_Sample_23_FD_206715 | JGI IMG/M metagenome (GOLD analysis project Ga0335074, IMG submission 206715) | Soil microbial communities from Loxahatchee National Wildlife Refuge, Florida, United States - Lox_Sample_2.3 | ecosystem: Environmental > Terrestrial > Soil > Wetlands | place: USA...
GGCGATAACACCAACCTGTACGTTGACTTCGGCTACGCACACCACGAGCAGGCCTCTTGGTACGGCATGGATTCCGACTACTGGGACAACCAGCATCAAGTCTACGCAGATATTCACCTACAAACATTGCTCAGCGGTGTGCTATTCACCGCCGGCGTGAACTACAAGTTTGAGAAGTTGACCAGCCATTCGATCAGCACGACTGTGGGCACCCCGTATTATGGGATCCTTCGTTACAACGTGGACGCCTATACGTACGTGACCCCGGGCGTCTATGTGCAGGCGTATGAAGCTTTTTTCAACGAGCGTCTCGAGCTCAACGCCAGCCTCCGCGAGGACGACAACAACCAGTTCGGCTCGGTCACGACTCCACGCTTGAACGCGCTGTGGCATCACACCGACACCCTGTCCAGCCGCTTCGCCATCGGAACTGGGTATCGACTGCCGACTTCGTTCTTCGAGCAGGACCATGGGATTCTGAGCGCTTACAGCGTCGATCGCAGTGCCGCAAGGCCCGAACGGTCGCAAAATGCTTCCTACTCGCTGAACTACGCCGAAGATCGATTCACGGTGACCTCATCGTTGAACTACACGCGCATCATCGATATGGCTTTGTTTGTCAACAACTCCGCAAACAACTTCGTGCTCGAGCCGGCGCAGCATCCGTTCACGGTCTCTAGCGCCGACGTCGACGGCACCTGGCAGGCGACGCCGAGAAACGCATTCACAATTGGCGCTGAGGGTTACCATTACGCGTTCGATCCATACGATGCGTACAACGCAGCCCTGTTTTCACGGCCCGAGTATCGGGTGCACTTGAGCTACGATTACGACACCGGTCCTTTGGACTTCAACGTCCGTAGCACCTTCACCGGGCCACAAGATCTTGCGAAGTGGTACGACTATGCGGACAACCCGATCTACAACCTCAACGGCACGCCGAAGCCCAACTGGAGCCCGACGTTCTGGGTGGTCGATACGCACTTGTTGTACGCGGTCAACAAGTGGTTTTCACTCGATGCCGGCGTGAACAACGTCTTCAACTACCAGCAGGCCAAACATGATAGCTTCCTGTTTCAGGACCCGTATGGCAATCTCAACGTCACCTACATCTGGGGACCGAACATTGGTCGATCGTTCGTCGCCGGCGTGAAACTCTTCATTGATTGACGGAGGCTGCTTTGCAAGAGCATTCAAGAAGCGCTGCTTGCACCCTACTGACCGTGCTGGCGCTTGCCTCGGGCTTTGATCCGAGCCGTGTTTGGGCAGCGGACAGGTTGGAGTTCGAGCTTCCCACGTTGAATGGGCACGCATTTGTAAAGATCGCCGATTTTCCCCATCGGGCGGTTCTAATCAACCTATGGGGAACAGAGTGTCCACCGTGCATCCAGGAAACCCCGTTGTTGGAGGCCCAGTCACGGATCCATACGAACGTGCAGTTCCTCGGAATCGCCACCGACGATCGAATTGCATCTCTGCGCTTTGCCAGCAGATTCCACGTCCGCTATCCGCAACTACAAGCACCAAAGAACCCCAGTGGTCTATTGCGACGGTTGGGCGACGCGAAGGGGGCGTTGCCGTTTACCGTGGTTCTTGACACCGCGCACCGGATCTGCGCGAGCCATCTGGGGGAAGTCGATGCGGAATGGATCCGCAGCGCCGTGCAGGCTTGCGTGCGGGACTGAGTGCCCAACACATCGCGCCCGCCCGACCGCGCGATGATCCGTGTGAGGAGCTGGACTGATGCTGTCCGAATCTCCGAGATTCAACGCCGCGCGGCGCTACGGCGCATGGCTGCTGTCGCTGGGTCTAGCGTTCGCCGCCCTCGGCGTACTTCTCCTGACCATCGCGGGGCCGGCAAGCACCCCCCTGGCGACCCTGGGCTACCTCGGCGCGGCCCTGTGGGCGGCAGCGGCGGGCTTCCTACCGGCGGCGATCTTCTCGTTTGCGCGTCAGCGGCTTCTGGCAGCCGCGATCGATAGGCCGCAGCCGCACGCGCCAACCCCCGAGCCCACCGACCGGACGACGGCCCAAGGGCTGACGGCCGCGCTTCGAGCACGCCTCGAGCTTTGGGTTCGCGACAATGATGCGCTGACGCGTTGGCCGCCCGTCCTCGTCTCCACGTTCTTCGCGCTCCTGGCGCTGGCAGCCATCCGGGAGGTCTGGGGCCTGCCGTCCCAGCCGACGCTCGATCCGCTTTCATCGAAGATCGCCGCTGCAGTGCTCGTGGTCACGGCCTTCCCCCTGCTCCTCCTCGAACGCAGTTACGCCAACCTGCCGGCCGAGCGACTTCCGGAGGCGCCACAGCTCAATCGGCTCCTGCGGGTGCCGTTGGCGACGTGCCTCGTGCTCGCCATCGCGCAGATCCTGCTGTCGAGTGGATTTGGGTGGGCGGCGGGCCTGGTGCCGATCGTCGGTGTACTGATCGTTCTCGTTGCGATCGAGCTCATCCTACGCAACGCGGCGGCACTGTTCTTGCCTTTTGCGCCGATCGAGCAGAGACAGTCACTAGCGGACAGCAGCCTCTCTGGAGGGTTGTTGCGCCTTCGGGTGCCAACTCTCCGCAGCATCAACATTGCCGTGCGCCGGCGCCTGGGAATCGATCTGTCGCGCAGCTGGGCACTGGCATTCATCCAAAAGGCGGCGCTTCCGGCTATGGTCGGCATGGGCCTCCTCGGCTGGGCCGTCACCGGTATCACCGCGCTCGGCATCAATCAGCGCGGGATCTACGAGCGGTTAGGCGTCCCAGTCGCCGTGCTCGCGCCCGGCCTGCACATCCATCTTCCATGGCCGCTGGGGATCGTCCGGCCGGTGGAGTTCGGTGTCGTCCATTTGTTGCCGATCGAGTTTCTGCTGCCCGGCGGAACCGACGCCGGCAAGTCCTCGCGCGTCGGCGAGTCCGATAGTGACGAGTCCGAGAGTGGACAGCCGGCGCCAGCGGAGGGACCCGCCCCGGAAAGCGCGGACCGGCTTTGGTCGGGCGATCATCCGTTCGAAGGCAACTACCTCATTGCCAGCGCCGAGAACGGCAAGCAGAGCTTCCAGCTCGTCGATATCGACATGGCGGTGCTCTACCGCGTTGGATTTTCCGACGCGGCGGTCCGCGCCGCTGCCTATCGCATCAGCGACGCCGACGAGCTCATCCAGGCGCTGTCCGGCCAGTTGCTCGTGCGCTATTTCACGCAAAATACTTTGTTGGACCTGCTTGGCAAGAGCCGCGAGTCATTCACCCGCCAGTTCCAAGCAGCCTTGCAAGGGGAATTGAATCGGTTCTCGAGCGGCATCGACGTGAGCGGCGTTTCGGTCGAAGCGATTCATCCGCCGCCGGGGGCGGCGAGCGCCTATCACGACGTTCAAGCGGCGGAGATCCGCGCCCACACTGAAATCTCGACGATGCGGAGCGAGGCAACGCGCACGCTGATGGCGGCGCGGCAAACGGTCATCGAGGATCACAACGAGGCCGCTGCGGCCGCGGCGGAGCGGGTCGGGCAGGCGCGGATCCAGAGCGCCCTGTTTGCCGGTGAGCGCCAGGCCTACGCCCAGGATGGGTATCCATTCCTGCTGGAGAGCTGGCTCGAAGCGGTGACCAAGGGTCTCGGACAGTCAGAATTCGTTCTGGTCGATCACCGACTGACCGGGCAGAGCATGCCCACGCTGGACGTGCGCAATCTCAGTAACCCGTCCGTGAGTGACACCGCGCCGCCACCCGCAGAGCCGTGATGGAGGAGGACAAAGATGACGCTCGAGCCCGCTTCTGCTCCTGGTAACGAAGCGCCGCGCCGTAAGATGCTCGCACTCGCGCAATGGTTCGCCCGCAACGGCCGGGTGCTCGCGGCCGGCTTCATCGTGACCATCGCCGTCCTCTCGGCCTGTGTCGTGGTGGTCGCCCCGGGCGAGGCCATCGTGATGAGTCGCTTTGGCGACCCGATCAGAGTGCGCACGACGCCGGGGGTTGCCTGGAAAATTCCCGCGCCCATCGAGAGCACGATTCCCGTTGACCTCAAGCTCAAAACCACCTCGAGTGGGCTGCAGGATGTGGGGACCCGTGATGGGCTTCGCATTCTGGTGCAGGCGTATGTTGCCTGGCAGGTGCCCGCTGATGCCGAGCACATTCGGCAGTTCCTGCGCGCCGTTCGCAATCAGCCGGATGTGGCCGCCGACCAACTGCGAAGCTTCATCGGTTCGTCGCTGGAGATCACGGTTAGCAGCTTCGAGCTGGCGAGCCTGATCAATACGGATGCCTCGAAGATTCGATTGGGCGAACTCGAGCACCGGCTCCTTCAGCGCATCGACGCGCAGGCCCTCAATGTTTACGGGATCAGGATTGTACAGGTCGGAATTGAGCGACTGACGCTGCCCTCAGAAACCCTCAACGCAACCGTCGCCCGAATGGCCGCCGAGCGCGAGACCGTCGCGGCGGAGCGCCAGGCGGACGGTGAGCGAGCCGCCGCCGAGATCGCCTCGAACGCGGACCGCGATGGCCGCGTACTGGTGGCACAGGCGAAGACCGACGCTGCGGGGATCGATGCCAAAGCGAAGGTGGAAGCTGCCGATATCTATTCGCGGGCCTACGATCAAGATCGCGATCTTTACGCCTTGTTGCGCTCGCTCGATACGCTCTCGACCGTCATTCACAACAATACCACGGTCGTCCTGCGCACCGACGCGGCGCCGTTTCGAATCCTGGTGGACGGCCCCGGAAGGAGCGCTGGAGCTCTGCCGGCGGCCGCATCGGGGAGGCCGCCGCGGTGACCGATTCTGTCCGCAAGCACGGCTCGGAGCCTGAGAGCGCGTGGGCCCAGTCGGCGGAGCTGTCGTTCCGGTTTCTGTTCATTGTGGTCTTCTTGTTCGGAATCGGATGGGCACTTTCCAACTGCCGCGAAGTGCCGGCGGACAGCCGCGCCGTGGTACTGCGGTTTGGAACCGTCGTCCGCGACAGCAGGGCAGGGCTCCTGCTGGCTCTGCCGCAGCCCTTCGAGCGGGTGATCATTCTCCCTGCGGCCAATCGACAGATCGAGTTCAAGGTCGCGGCAAGTGAATCGGGCGGGGTGATCAGCCAGGATCCGCGCAAGAATGCGGCGATGCTGCTCACGGGCGACATGAGCGTCGTCAACCTCGATGCGGCGGTCTTCTATCAGATTACCGATGCGAACGCCTACATACTTTCTTCCGCCCACGTGGACCCTGCGCTTGCGCGGCTCTATGCGGCGAGTGCAGTGGCGGTGGCCGCCGGGCGCGATCTGGATTCAATCCTCGTCGCTCGTCCCGAACGCAATGCCGCCAACGACGCGGCTCGGGCCGGGCGCGAGTCTCTGCGCGCGGATCTCGCGGCGGAGCTGAACCGGCGCCTGGCGGATCTCGCTGCCCGGGGCGTCAGTTTGGGCATTCGCGTGAGCCGAGTCGATCTCGTGCCGGCCATTCCCGCCGCCGCCAAGGCCGCATTCGATGCTGTGCTGTTCTCGCTGCAGGAGGCGCAAACCACCATCGCGGAAGCGCGTACCCAGGCGGAGATGACGAGGCAGAGGGCGAATGAGGATGCGGACCGAATCCTGAGGGATGCGCAGGCGCGCCGACAAGAGCAGGTTAACGAGGCCGAGACCCGCACGGCAGCGATCATAGCGCTGTCTCACGATGCGCACGGTCTATCGGGCGATATGCTGTCCCAACAGCTCTATCGAGAGCAAATCGTCGGGATACTGGGTCAAGCGGGCAGGGTGTTCAGTGCGGACGGCACCGGTGCCGCCCGCCTGATTCTGCCCGCGGGAGGACATCATTGACGACGATCACGGATGAGCGCGACCCGGGTGCCGACGCTGCGCTCTTGAGCGGCTCCGAGGAGCTTTCGCTTGCTACCCGATTGACACTGTCGCTCAGTGCTGCCGGTTGCCTGCTCGTGGCGGGAGCGATTCAGATCGTGCGTCCCTCCCAGCACGAGGTGGCCGAATTGGTCGTGGGCGTCGCGGCGCTTCTGGTGGCGGTGCCGGCGCTGGGCGCTGCATGGCGAAGCCTGCGGCAGCCGGATCTGCACGGCATTACCGATCAGCTCATTGCACTTGCGATTCTGGCGGCTTGGGCGAGCGCTGATCTGGTGACGGCGGCGCTTCTGCCGCTGATCATGACGGTGGGGCACATTCTCGAAGAGCGCTCGCTGCTCGGTTCGCAGGAAGCTATCCGTGCGCTGAGCCGCCTCACCCAGACCAAAGCACGTCGGCTGCTGCCGAACGGCGATGTCGAGGAAGTGAGCGCGCAGGCGCTTCGGGTCGGCGATCGGATCGAGGTGCGGGCCGGTGATCGCATTCCGGCCGACGGCGTCGTCGAGACCGGGGCCTCGAGCATCGATGTCGCTTCGATCAGTGGAGAGTCGGTCCCGATCGAAGTGACGCCCGGCTCCGAAGTGCTCAACGGGACCATCAATCTCGATGGGCACTTGAGGGTCGGCATCACGAGAGTCGGCGCGGAGACGACGCTCGGCCGTGTGGTCGCGCTGCTTCGCGAGGCGGAGCAGGTGAAGCCCCCGATCACGCGCATGCTCGAACGCTACGCGAACCGCTATCTCGCACTGGTGCTGCTGCTGGCAGCTGGGGTGTGGTTCGTATCGGGAAGCACCCCGGCGATGCTGACGGTGCTGGTCGCGTCCTGTCCGGTGGCGCTCGTCTTGGCAGCGCCTGCCACGTCGATCGCAGGCATTTCGGTGGCCAGCCGGCACGGCATTCTGGTGAAGGGCGCGGCCTTTCTTGAAAGCCTCGCGACCGTTGACTCCCTGGCGCTAGACAAGACGGGAACCGTGACGCTGGGCCAATTGCGACTGGTCGAAGCGCGTCCGGAGCCGAACGTCGCTCTCGACGAGCTCGTAAAAGTGGCGGGCAGTCTCGGCGCCGCAAGCAGCCATCCGGTCAGCCGGGCGCTTGCGCCGCTCCTGCGAGACGGAGTCCCGCTCGCGCTCGAAGATGTCCAAGAAACGAGAGGTCTGGGCGTCGTCGCTCGTGACGGCCGCGATGTGGTGGCCCTCGGACGCGCAGCGCTGTTCGAGCGCCTCGGCATTCGGCTCTCGGAGGCTCCGAGCCACGAGGGCCCCATCGCAGGGGTGGCCCGCGGTTCGCGCTTTCTCGGGTGGGTCTTGCTAGCGGACGAAGTGCGGCCGGAAGCGAAAGAGGCCGTCGCCGATCTTGCGCGGCTCGGACTGCGCCGGCAGATTCTGATTACCGGCGATCGATCCACGGCCGCGCGACGCATCGCGGAGCGCCTGAGTATCAGCCATGTCTACGCCGAGCTTCTTCCCGAGGAAAAGATGAGGGTCGTCCTCGGCGAGGTCGCCTCCGGCCACCGGCCCCTCGTCGTCGGAGACGGCATCAACGATGCACTTGCACTCAAGGCCGGCGCGGTGGGTATTGCGATGGGCGGCCAGGGGACGGACGTGGCCCTGGCATCGGCAGATCTCGTACTGATGACCAACGACTTGCGCCGGCTGGGCACCTGCATTCGTCTGAGCAGGCGCTGCCGGCGCACCATCTACGCGAATGTGGCGCTCGGTCTCATTTGGACGATCGCCATCATGGCTTGTGCCGTCGCGGGCGTGCTCGGCGCGAGTGGCGCGCTCTTCGCGGCACTGCTGCAGAATCTCAGCAGCCTAATGGTCATGTTCAATTCCGGGCGGTTGCTGAAGTTTCACGATCCGTTGACATGAGGTTGGCGCCGCGAGCCAAAGACGCTTAAAGACGCCCTTGGAACTTACCCGAAACCTACCCGACGGGAGTCTCGGGAGCGGTGCGAGCGTTTAAGTCCTTGATTTGATGGCGCTCCCTACGGGATTCGAACCCGTGTTACAGCCTTGAGAGGGCTATGTCCTAGGCCTCTAGACGAAGGGAGCGCACGTTTGGGGCGCGGGCGAAGGAGCGCGGTATTATATGCGTCGCACCCCGATGCTCAAGCCGAAAGCCAGCGAATTGACCACCCCCGCCGCGCCCCAGTCGGCGCCTGCGACCCCCCGGATCATCCCCCGGTCCGACCACACGATCTCGCGCTCCGCGATCTCGGCCAATGCCCTTCGCGTCCTTTACCGGCTGCGCGAAAGCGGCTTCCAGGCCTTCCTCGTCGGCGGGTGTGTGCGCGACCTCCTGCTCGGCATCGAGCCGAAGGACTTCGATGTCGCGACCGATGCCCTGCCGGAGCAGGTGAGAAAGGTCTTCCGCAACTCCCGCCTGGTCGGCCGACGCTTCCGCCTCGCGCACGTCTTCTTCGGCCAGGAGACGATCGAAGTTGCGACGTTCCGGGCGGCGAGCGCCCCTTCGCAGGCCGAGGAGCCGATCCCGGACGCCGACCCGGAGGAGGGCGAGGCGCCGGAGATGGACGAGCCGCTCGATACGGAGCCCGTGCCCGCGGCGCTCGCGGACGACTCCGGCCGGGAACGCGCCGTCGACCAAACGGGGAGGATCCTGCGCGACAACGTGTATGGGTCCATCGACGAGGATGTGTGGCGGCGCGATTTCACGGCGAACGCGCTCTACTACAACATCGCCGACTTCTCGCTCTGGGACTATGTCGGGGGCGCGGACGACATCGCCTCGCGCACCTTGCGACTCATCGGCGATCCGGAGACGCGCTACCGCGAGGATCCGGTGCGGATGCTTCGCGCCATCCGCTTCGAGGCGAAGCTCGGCTTCCACCTCGATCCGGCAACCGCCGCGCCGCTCGCGCCGCTGCGCGATCTCATCCGTGGGGTGCCCTCGGCGCGGCTCTTCGATGAGACGCTGAAGCTCTTTCTCTCCGGGCATGGGGCACGCAGCCTCGCGATCCTGCGCGACCGGGGGCTGCTCGCTGCGCTTCTACCGAGCGTCGAGCGCTACCTCTCGGCCCATCCCGGGGGCCTCGTCGAGAAGCTTCTCGTCCAGGGCCTCGAGAACACCGACGCGCGGGTGCTCGCCGGCAAACCGGTCACCCCGACGTTTCTCTTCGCACTCCTTCTCTATGGCCCGATCGCCCAGGCGATCGAGGCCACCCCGCCCGAGCGCTGGCACGAGCTCGCGACGATCCTCGACGCGTGCGACAGCGCCGTGAGGAAGGCGCAGGCCGAGGTGGCCGTTCCGCGCCGCTTTGCGCTCGGGATTCGCGAGATGTTCGCGCTGCAGCCGCGGCTCGAGCATCCCCGCGGCCGGCGCGCTCTCAAGGTGCTCGAGCATCCTCGCTTTCGCGCCGCCTACGACCTGCTGCTGCTGCGTGCCGAGCACGGCCTTGCGCAGCACGACATGGCGGAGTGGTGGAAGCGGGTCCAGGAGGCTCCCGTTCCGGAGCGTGCGGAGATGGCAGATGCGCTCTCGGGCGGCGCTCAGCAGGGCGAGCGGCGGGAGGGCGCCCGGCGCGGTCCGCGCCGGCGCCGCAGGCGCCGCGGCAGATCGCCCCATCCCGCCTGAGCCCGGCGGCGCGGGCCGACATGGACATCTGGCAGCCGGCCTACATCGGCATCGGCAGCAATCTTGCCGACCCGCGCATGCAGGTGCTCGGCGCCATGGAGCGGATCGCGTCCGTCTCCAATGCGAGACTCGTGCTGCGCTCCGGCCTCTACGGCTCCCGTCCCATGGGTCCAGCCGACCAGCCCGACTTCGTCAACGCGGCAGTAGGCATCCTCACCCGGCTCGAGCCGCCCGAGCTCCTGCGCGAGCTGCAGGCGCTCGAGCGTGCCGCAGGCCGGCCGGCGAGTCGCGAGAGGTGGGGCCCGCGCATACTCGATCTCGATCTTCTTGTCTACGACTCGCTGCAGAGCGAAGACCCGGGGCTGCGCCTGCCTCATGCGGGCGTAGTGGAGCGCAACTTCGTTCTGTATCCTCTCGCCGAGATTGCACCGGAGCTCGAGGTACCCGGGATCGGCCGCGTGATCGATCTCAAGAGGAGGGTCTCGCCCGAGGGCATCTGGCCGCTGCCGCTCGCAGCCGCCGCGAGCACATCCACCACGAGGACTTCGGTTCACGATCGAGTCTCATGACGGCGAGCGCACCCACATTTCGATTCATCGTGATCGAAGGTCCGATCGGGGTCGGCAAGACGAGTCTCGCCCGCAAGCTTGCCGAGAGCCTCTCGGCCGAGATGGTGCTCGAGCAGGCCTCTCACAATCCGTTCCTCGAGCGGTTCTATCGCAATCCGCGCGCAGGCGCGTTCCCGGCGCAGCTCTACTTTCTCTTTCAGCGCGCGCAGCAGCTTGCGGCGCTCGCCCAGCAGGATCTGTTCGCTTCCGTGCGGGTCGCCGACTACCTCTTCGAGAAGGATCGGCTGTTCGCCCGCATCACGCTCGATGAGGACGAGTACGGGCTCTACGATCAGGTGCAGGCGAAGCTCGCAGTGCTTGCGCCCAAGCCGGACCTCGTCATCTACCTCCAGGCCCCGGTCGATGTGCTTCAGGAGCGCATCGCCAAGCGGGGCGTCGATTACGAGCAGCACATCGACCGGCGCTACCTCGAGCGGCTCAACGAGGCCTACGCGCGCTTCTTCCACGAGTACGAGGCGGCTCCGCTTCTCATCGTCAATGCGGCCTCGATCGATCCGATCAACAACCAGGCGGATTACGATGAGCTCTTCGCTGCCATCTCGCGCATGAAGCGCGGGCGGCTCTACTACAACCCTCCGCGCAGTCGTACCATCTGAGCGGCCCATGGATACCGTTACGAGCATCGCGCAGGTGCGCGAGCGGGTGCGCCTCTGGCACCGCGAGCGGCGGCGCATCGCCTTCGTCCCGACCATGGGCAATCTCCACGCCGGGCATCTGAGCCTCTTCCACGCGGGGCGCCGGCAGGGCGAGCGCTTCGTCGCGAGCATCTTCGTGAACCCGATGCAGTTCGGGCCCAACGAGGACTTCGCGCACTATCCGCGCACGCCCCGCGAGGACGAGCGCATGCTCGCATCGGCGGGATGCGATCTGATGTTCGTGCCCGATGTGGCGGAGATCTATCCGCAGGGCTTCGAGCGCTCGATCCGCCTCGAGGTGCCGCAGCTCTCGACGATGCTCGAGGGGGAGTTCCGCCCGGGGCATCTCCCGGGCGTCGCGACCGTCGTCGCAAAGCTCTTCAACATCGTCGAGCCCGATCTGGCCGTCTTCGGGGAGAAGGACTACCAGCAGCTCGCCGTCATTCGCCGGATGGTCGCGGACCTCTGCATGCCCGTCGAGATCGTCGGCGCCCCGACGGTGCGCGAGGACGACGGGCTCGCGATGAGCTCGCGCAACCAGTACCTGACGCCCGCCGAGCGGCAGATCGCGCCACGCATCTTCCGGGAGCTCCAGCACGCCTGCGCGCGGCTCGTCGCCGGCCAATCCGATTTCGCCCGCATCGAGGCGTCCGCCATCGAGACTTTAAGGAGCGCGGGCTTTCATCCCGACTACTTCGCCGTGCGCGCGCGCGACCTCGGCCCCGCGCCGGTCGATGCGCGCGAGCTCGTCGTGCTTGCCGCCGCGCGCTTGGGGAAAGCACGTCTCATCGACAACGTTCAGGTTAGCCGCTGATCGGCTGCGCAGCGCCGGCCGGGCGCCCGGCGCCATGGCGCTCGAGCGCCCACGCGACGTGCTCTCGTACGAGCGCGGAGCCATCCTCGGCACGACGCTCGAGCGCCACGACCACCTCGGGCGAGGAGTGCGCATTGCCCAGTGCGACCGCGATGTTGCGTGACCAGCGCTCGTAGCCAATCCGGTAGATCGCCGATCCGCGCATCCGCGCATCGAACTCCTCCGCCGTCCAGGCGAAGAGGTCCGTGAGGCGGGCAGCATCGAGCGCATGACGGACCTTGAAATCCGGATGGCTCGCATCGCGCGCGAACTTGTTCCAGGGGCACACGAGCTGACAATCGTCGCAGCCGTAGATGCGATTGCCGATCGCCGGACGAAATTCCCGAGGAATCGGTCCCTGGTTCTCGATCGTGAGATAGGCGATGCAGCGCCGTGCATCGAGCCGGTAGGGGGCGACGATGGCCCGGGTGGGACAGGCCGTGATGCAGGCCTCGCAGGTGCCGCAATGGCTGCTCGCGGCGCCATCGACCGGCAGGGGCAGGTCGGTGAGGATCTCACCGAGGAAGAACCACGAGCCGGCATCGCGCGCGATGAGATTCGTGTGCTTGCCGATCCAGCCGAGTCCCGCAGCGCGCGCGAGCGCCTTCTCGAGGACCGGAGCGCTGTCCACGCAGACCCGGTAGCCGAAGGCTCCGATGCGCTCCTCGAGCGCCTCGGCAAGGCGTGCGAGCGCTCGGCGCATGAGCTTGTGGTAGTCGCGACCCAGGGCGTAACGCGAGATGTAGCCGCGCGTTGCATCCGCGAGCGTGGACCACGGCTCCTGCGCCTCGGCCGGCCAGTAGTTCATGCGGACCGAGATGGCGCGCAGGCATCCGGGCATCAGCTCGGCCGGGCGGCTGCGCTTCGAGCCATGCCGCTCCATGTAGTCCATCGAGCCGTGAAAGCCCGCGGCGAGCCAGCTCGCAAGGTGCCGCTCGTCGGCCTCGAGATCGATGCCCGACACCCCGAGCCTGTCAAAGCCAAGCTCGCCCGCGCGCGCGAGGAGATCCCGCTTCAGCGCGGCGAGATCGAGCTCGGCAAGATCCCGGAGGGGCCTCATTCGGCTCAGTATAATCAGCCGATGGCGCTGCCCGTTTCGCTTTATTCCGCGGCGCAGGTCCGCGCGCTCGATGCTTACGCCATCGGCGAGCTGCACGTTCCGGGCTACACGCTCATGAAGCGGGCCGGAGAGGCGGCGCTGCGCTTTCTGCGCATGCGCTGGCCGACCTGCCACCGCATCGTCATCGTCTGCGGCGGCGGCAACAACGGCGGAGACGGCTACGTGCTCGGGCGTTTTGCCCAGGCGGCGGGCCTCACGGTCACGGTGCTCGCCGCGGTGTCCCCGGAGACCTTAGGTGGCGATGCGCGTCAGGCGCACGCCGATCTCGCGGCGAGCGGGGTGCGCGTCGCGCCGTTTCAGGCCGAGCGCTTGAAGGACGGCGAGCTCGTCGTCGATGCGCTCCTCGGCACGGGACTGCACAGCCCCGTGCGGGCCGACGCGGCGGAGGTCATTCGCGCGATCAACGCAAGCTCGCGCCCCACCTTTGCGCTCGATGTGCCCTCGGGTCTCGATAGCGACACGGGCGAGCCGCTCGGCGTCGCGGTGCGGGCCGATTGCACCGTCACCTTCGTTGCGCTCAAGACCGGTCTTTTCATCGGCCGCGGTCCCGAGCACGCGGGCGCGGTTTTCTTCGATGATCTCGAGGTTCCCGTTCCGGTCGCGCCGCAGTTCGCGCCCAGGATCGAGCGCATCACCGAGGCGGAGATCGCTGCGGCTCTGCCGCGCAGAGCTCGCGCTGCCCACAAGGGTGATTTTGGGCGCGTGCTGATCGTCGGCGGCGGCATCAGCATGCCGGGGGCGGTGCGTCTCGCGGGCGAGGCCGCACTGCGCGTGGGGGCGGGCCTGGTCACGGTCGCGGTCGCTCCCGAGAACGTCGTGGCCATCGTCGCGGGGCGCCCCGAGCTCATCACCCTGCCGCTCAGCGACGAGAGCGTGCTGCCCGAGGCGATCGAGCGCGCCGATGTGGTTGCGATCGGCCCCGGGCTCGGCAGGGGCGAGTGGGCCTCGCGAGCGCTGCACGCGGTGCTCGCCTGCGACAAGCCGCTCGTCATCGATGCCGATGCCCTCAATCTCATTGCCGAGGAGAAGCCGCGGCCTCGCGAGCACTGGATCCTCACGCCTCACCCGGGCGAGGCGGCCCGGCTTCTCGGGACGAGCGCGAACGAGGTGCAGCACGATCGCTTGGGCGCTCTTGCGCGACTCGTCGGACGCTATGGGGGCGTCGTCGTGCTGAAGGGCGCCGGAACGCTCGTGGGCTCGCGCGGGCACGTGCCGGGCCTTTGCGAGCGCGGCAATCCCGGCATGGCGAGCGCCGGGATGGGCGATGTGCTGACGGGGGCAACCGCAGGCGTGCTCTCGCAGTGCGGGGATCCCTGGGTCGCTGCGCGCGTGGCCGTGCTCGCCCACGCCATGAGCGGAGATGTGGTCGCGAGGGGCGGGGAGCGCGGCCTGCTCGCCGGAGATGTCGCGCGGGAGCTGCGAGCCTGCGTGAATCTCTGAGGCGGCCCGCCGTGAGCGAATGGCGCACGGCGGCCGCAAGTGCCGCCGACACCGAGGCGATCGGCGCAGCACTCGCCGCGGCGTTGCCGGTCACCGAGGGCGGACCGCTCGTCGCCTATTTGAGCGGCGATCTCGGCGCTGGCAAGACAACGCTCGCTCGCGGGTTTCTCCGGGGTCGAGGCGTGCTCGACCCCGTGCGCAGCCCAACGTTCACGCTGCTCGAGTGCTACCCCGTCAAAGGCCTCGTGGTGGTGCATGCCGACCTCTATCGCCTGCGCGAGCCCTCCGAGCTCGAGACGCTCGGACTGCGAGATCTCGCCCTTCCCCGGCATCTCTGGCTCATCGAGTGGCCGGAACGGGGGGCAGGTCATCTCCCACCCCCGGACCTGCAGATCGACTTGCGCGTCGCGACCGCGAGCCATCCGATCGAGATCTCCTCGCGCTCCACCCTCGGGGCGGCATGGCTTGCGGGTACGGTTGAACTTTTGCGGCGGAGCACGTAGATTAAGTCACAATAGAAGGGAAGAACATACTGATAAATAGAGGCTTTCCGCTGGCCGAACGATCGGCCGCTTGCGGATTCCGGCCTCATCGCTCGGGAGGGCAGGCGTGTCGGGGGATCGTGCCGCTACCAATCGTCCGTGGTGTATCGCGCTCGCGCTCGCGATGGCCTGGGCTGGCGGCACCTCGGCGGCCGTCGCGGGTCAGCGGATACACCCGGCCGTGGTCGCACGCAAAGAGAGCCCGCCGTCGCACACTGCCGCGGTGCGCGAGCTGAGCCTCACGAGCTCCCCGCAGGGGGCGGCTCTCACCGTCGAGCTCTCGCGAGTGACGAGCTACAAGCTCTTTACGCTCGGCAATCCCCACCGCGTCGTCGTCGATCTGAGCGCGACCGGGCGCAACCGCTCCGCCAGTCTGCCGCAGGCAACGGGCATCGTCACCGCCGTACGCGCGGGGGCTCGTGCGCACGGCGTGCTGCGCCTGGTGCTGCAGCTCGGGTCCGCCTCACCGGCGCGCGCGCGCTGGATGCTTTCCGACTCAGGTGCCGCGCCTCGGCTCGTCATCGCCGTCGGAACGGCGCCGAGCCTCGCCACCTCGCCGCGCAAGGGTGATGCTGCCGTGCCAAGCCAGTCGCGCATGGCGGCGGTCGCCGTTCACGACACGCCCGTCCCGATCCCCCACGCCCCGCTCGATGCGGATCGCGACGTGGTGGTCGCGGTGGACCCCGGCCACGGCGGGAAGGATTCCGGGGCGATCGGGCACGACGGAACGGAAGAGAAGAACGTCGTGCTCGGGATTGCGCTTGCGCTTGCGAAGCGGATCGATGCCGAGCCGGGGATGCATGCGGTGCTCACGCGCGATCGCGATGAGTTTCTGCCGCTCGATGAGCGCTGGCACCGCGCCCGCAGGGCGAAGGCGGACCTGTTCGTCTCGGTGCACGCCGACTCCGTTCGAGACAGCGAGGTGTCGGGCTCCTCGGTCTACGTGCTCTCCGAGCGCGGCGCGACGGACGAGGCGGCGCGCTGGCTCGCCGACCGCGAGAATGCGGCCGCGCTCATGGGCGGTGTGTCGCTCGCCGACAAGGACAGCAGACTGCGCTCCGTGCTCCTCGACCTCTCTCAATCGGCCAGTATCAGCGCGAGCATGACTGCGGCCGAGCGCGTGCTCGCCGCGCTCCGGGAAGTGGGCGAGGTTCGCAAACCCGTCGTCCAGCAGGCGGGATTCGTGGTGCTGAAGGCTCCCGATGTGCCCTCGATGCTGATCGAGACGGCATACATCTCCAATCCGAGCGATGAGCGCAGACTGCGCACGCCGAGTGAGCAGCGCAAGCTCGCCGATGCGATCTTCTCGGGACTGCTCGCCTACTTCGAGCAGCACGCCCCTGCCGGCACACGCTTTGCGCACGAGCGAGGCACCGGCGCAAGCAGCGCCGTGCTCGCCGGCACCGCGCTCGCTCCGTCGATTCCCGTCGCACGCTGAGCTCAGCTGCTGCGGAGTTGCCCTTCGGGCATACTCCGGCGCATGCCAATTCGCGTGCTTCCCTCCGAGCTCATCGACCAGATCGCGGCGGGCGAGGTCATCGAGCGGCCGGCCTCGGTCGTCAAGGAGCTCGTCGAGAACAGCCTCGACGCCGGAGCTCGTCGCATCGAGATCGATATCGAGCGCGGCGGCCTCGGGCTCGTGCGAGTGCGCGACGATGGGGCCGGTGTACCCCCCGAGGAGCTGCCGCTCGCACTCGCTCGGCACGCGACGAGCAAGATCGGCTCGCTCGATGATCTGCAAGCGATCACGACGCTCGGCTTCCGAGGCGAGGCGCTGCCCTCCATCGCGTCCATCTCGCGCCTCAGGCTCGCATCGCGCACCCGAGGCGCGGAGCACGGTGTCGAGCTGAGCGCCGAGGGCGGGACGGTGATGCCGGCACGGCCCGCAGCACATCCGCCCGGGACGACGGTCGAGGTGCGTGACCTTTTCTTCAACGTGCCGGCACGCCGCAAATTTGTTCGCAGCGATGCGACCGAGATCGGCCATATCGCACGGCTCACCGAGCGTCTCGCGCTCTCGCGCGCGGACGTTGCGTTTCGCTTGCGCCATGCCGAGCGGGTGCTGCTCGAAGCGCCGGCCGATCGGGAGGAGCCGTCGCTCGATGTGCGGGTGCGTGCCGTGCTCGGCGAGGAGTTCCTGGAGCGCGCGATCGCGGTCGACGAGCAGGTGGGAGCGGTCTCGCTGAGCGGCTGGATCGGGCTGCCGACCGCCTCCCGTGCACAGCCCAACGAGCAGTTCTGGTTCGTGAACGGCAGGAGCGTGCGCGACCGGCTGCTCATGAACGCCGTGCGGCTCGCCTACCGCGACGTGCTCTACCACGGCCGCTTCCCCGCATACGTGCTCTTTCTCTGCCTCGATCCCCGCTGGGTCGATGTGAACGCGCATCCCGCGAAGCTCGAGGTGCGCTTTCGCGATGCCCGGCAGATGCACGACTTCGTCCTGCACGCGCTCGAGCGCGTGCTCGCCGCGACCAAGCCCGATGCGGCTTCACCCGCGGCGGTCTCGACCTACGGGGGCCGGCTCGAGCCGCGCGCGCACGAGCCCTTCACCTCGGGGTTGCGCGCGAGCCTCGCCGGGACTCGCGAGCTCTGGGAGCTTGCCCGCGGGGTGCGCGAAGGGGAGGCGGGCGCCGACGACTTCGCCGCTCTCGCAGACGCGGCCTCCCGCGCGGCGTCCGGCGAGCCCTCATCGAGCTCGATGCCGCTCGGCACCGCATTGGGACAGCTCCACGGCACCTATATCCTCGCCCAGAGTCGCGAGGGCCTCGTGCTCGTTGACATGCATGCCGCGCACGAACGGGTGCTGTACGAGCGGCTCAAGGCACAGTGCGCGGGGGCGGAGGTCCCCGCGCAGCATCTGCTTCAACCGCTCGTCGTGGACGTGAAGCCGCACGAGGTCGATGTGCTGCTCGAGCGGCGCGCGGAGTGGCAGCGAGCTGGATTCGAGATCGATGCGCTCGGCCCCGCGCAGATCGCCGTGCGGCGGGTGCCCGCGCTTGCGGCGCACGCCGATATCGCTCGCATCGTCGGCACCGTGCTTGCGGATCTCGATCTCGGGACGAGCTCGCACCATCTCGACGACGCCGCAGATCGGTTTCTCGGCACGCTCGCGTGCCGCACGGCCATCCACGCACACCGGCGCCTGACGCTGCCCGAGATGGATGCGCTCCTGCGTCAGATGGAGGCGACGGACCGTACCAACCAGTGCAACCACGGCCGTCCCACCTGGACGCGCTTGAGCCTCGCGGAGCTCGATCAGCTCTTCCTGCGTGGCCGATGACTGACATGGAGCGCGCGAGCGAGCACTCGGCCGGGGATGCCGGCTGGCCGTGGCCCGCCGCCGAAGCCATCGTGCTGACCGGGCCAACCGGGGCAGGCAAGAGCCTCTTCGCGGAGCGCCTCGCCGCGGAGCTGCCCCTCGAGATCATCAGCGTGGACTCCGCACAGGTGTACCGCGGTATGGACATCGGGACTGCGAAGCCGAGCCCGGCAGTGCGTGCCCGGATTCCCCATCATCTGATCGACATTCTCGATCCGGCGGAGTCGTATTCGGCCGGCCAGTTCGTCGCCGATTGCACCCGGCTCATGACCGCCATCCGCAGCCGGGGGCGGGTTCCGCTCCTGGTCGGCGGCACGATGCTGTACCTGCGTGCCCTGCTGCAGGGCCTCGCCGAGCTGCCGCGCGGCTCGGCGGCGCTGCGCCACGAGATCGACGCACGCGCCGCTGTCGAGGGCTGGCCGCGCCTGCATGCCGAGCTCGCACGGCTCGACCCGGAGGCGGCCGCGCGCATTCATCCGAATGATCCGCAGCGCATCCAGCGGGCGCTCGAGGTGTGCTATGTCACCGGGCAACGGCTCTCGCATCTGCAGCGCGCCCGCAGTCCGGTGCTCTCGCGCCTGCCTCGCTGGGCGCTCGCGTTTGCGGATCGCGCCGTGCTGCACCGGCGCATTGGCGAGCGGCTCTCCCGGATGATGGAGCAAGGCTTCTTGGACGAGGTGGCACGGCTCTACGCGCGCGGCGATCTCGGCGCTCGGCGGCCGGCGCTCCGCGCGGTCGGCTACCGCCAGCTCTGGGCCCATCTCGAGGGTCACTGCGGGCTCGACGAAGCTCGCGACCGAGCGCTCGCCGCGACGCGCCAGCTCGCCAAGCGGCAGCTCACCTGGCTACGAGCCGATCGCGAGATGCGCTGGATCGACCCCGATGCGCCCGGCGCGTACGAGAAGTGGAAATGCGAACTGCGTCGCGAGCTTGTCTGCGCTTAGCCGTAGGGCGGCGCTCATGGTAGAATTCGCGCTGACGATGCCTTGCCCCCGAGGCACGGAGCTTGCTTAGTCGCAGTCCACTGGAAGGCTTTGCGACGTCACCGAACAATTAGAAGCCACCAAAACAAGGAGAACCCGATGGCCAAAGGCCAGTCGCTGCAGGACCCCTTTTTGAACGCCTTGCGCAAGGAGCGTGTGCCGGTGTCCATTTACCTGGTCAACGGCATCAAGCTGCAGGGCCAGATCGACTCGTTCGATCAGTTCGTCGTATTGCTCAAGAACAGCGTCAGCCAGATGGTGTACAAGCACGCCATCTCGACGGTGGTCCCGGCGCGCAACGTGCGCCTCCAGAGCGAAGAAAACGCTGCGACGGCCACCGTGGAGTCAGCCACGGAATGATCGCTGAGTGAGCACTCGGGCCGTCTTGGTGCGCCTCGGGCTCGGCGCGCAGGTCGATCCCGAGGACCTCCAGGAGCTCAGCCAGCTCGCCCGCTCTGCAGGCGCGCAACCCGTTGCGACCGTGACCGGCCGGCGCGAGCGTCCGGATCCGCGCTTCTTCGTCGGCAGCGGCAAGGCCGACGAGCTGCGGGCGAGCGCCGAGGCGCACGACGCCGATGTGATCCTCGTGGACCACGCCCTCTCCCCGAGCCAGGAGCGCAATCTCGAACTGCACACCGGCCGCCGCGTGCTCGACCGCAACGGCCTGATTCTCGACATCTTCGCCCAGCGCGCGCGCAGCTTCGAAGGCAAGCTCGAAGTCGAGCTCGCGCAGCTCAAGCACCTCGCCACGCGGCTCGTGCGCGGCTGGACGCACCTCGAGCGGCAGAAGGGCGGTATCGGCCTGCGCGGCCCGGGTGAGACGCAGCTCGAGACCGACCGCCGTCTGCTCGCGAAGCGCGTGCGCGTGCTCTCGAGGCGCCTCGAGCGCATCAAGCTGCAGCGCGAGACGAGCAGGCGCACCCGCACCCAGATTCCGGTGCCGACCGTCGCGCTCGTTGGCTACACGAATGCCGGCAAGTCGACGCTGTTTCGCGCGCTCACGGGCGCCGAGGCGTACATCGCCGACCAGCTCTTCGCGACGCTCGATCCGACGGTGCGCCGCGTCCAGCTCCCGGGCGGCACGCCGGTCGTGGTGAGCGACACCGTGGGATTCATTCGCGAGCTGCCGCACGAGCTCGTGGCCGCCTTCCAGTCCACGCTGACCGAGGCGCGCGAGGCGAGTCTGCTCCTGCACGTCGTCGATGCGAGCGATCCGCGCCGCGAGCCGCACCAGGCGCAAGTGAATGCGGTGCTCGCGCAGATCGGTGCGGGGCAGATTCCCCAGATCATCGTCTACAACAAGATCGATCGGCTCGCGGGCGAGCCCCGCATCGAGCGCGATGCGGATGGCCGCGTCGCCGCGGTGTGGATCTCGGCCGCGCGGCAGACGGGGCTCGAGCTGCTCGAGCGCGCCATCGCCGAGCGCCTGGCGCGCGTCGCACGCAGCGCCCGGGTGCGCGTTGCGCCCGATGCCGGCGCGCTGCGCTCGCGGCTTTATTCGCGGGGCGCGGTGCGCGGGGAGCGCGCCCTCGAGGATGGCTCGATCGATCTCGCGGTGGAGTTGAGCGACGCTCAGCTGCTCGAGCTCGCACGCACGCGCGGCGTGCAGATCCTCGAGGTGCAGGGCAGCAATGTGCCTTGTACGCCTGCGGACGTATACCTACAATCGGACGCTTCCGCGAGCGCGGCCAAACTCTCCTGAGTTTCGTCACGGTCGCCTCGCCCTCAAGCGCAGCGCGCGGAGCCGTATGGCATGGAATCAACCCGGCGGTGGCAAGAGTCCCTGGGGCCGGCGGCCGGGGCAGGGGGGGACCGCACTGGACGAGAAGGTCAGGAACTGGCAACAGAAGTTTGAGTCGTTGCTGCGCTGGGGCGCCCCCGGAAGCGAGAGCAGCCGCCCGCTCATCGCGAGTGCTGTCGCGGTCGTCGTTGCGCTCTGGCTCGGCAGCGGCTTCTTCCAGGTCGGGGCGGCCGAGCGCGGCATCATCCAGCGCTTCGGCAAGCTCGAGGCCGTGCGCGGCGAGGGCTGGGGCTGGCGCTGGCCATGGCCGATCGAGACGATCACCAAGGTGAACGTCATGAACGTCGCGAGCAAGGAGTACAGCCCGCGGGTGCTCACGGCGGATGTGAGCCTCGTCGAGCTGCGGCTCGCCGTGCAGTACCGGCTCGCCGATCCGCTCAAGGTGCTCTTTCGCGTGCGCAACCCCGAGGAGACCTTGCAGGAGGTGACCGAGAGCGCGATCCGCGAAGTGGTCGGGCGCAGCAGCCTCGAGGATGTGCTCGCGGGCGCGACGCGCCCGCAGATCACTCAGCGCGCGAAGGCGCTCATCCAGCGCACGCTCGATGAGTATCGCACCGGGATCGAAGTGACCACGGTCAATCTCACCGACGTGCAGGTTCCCGATCCGGTCGTTCCCTCGCAGCGCGATGCCAACAAGGCGCTCGCGGACCAGGAGCGCGCGATCAAGGAGGCGCAGGCCTACGCAAGCGGCGTCGTGCCCTCGGCGCAGGGTGATGCGGCGAAGATTCTGCAGGATGCGCAGGCCTACAAGTCGCGCGTGGTCGCACTCGCCGAGGGCAGAGCAGCCCTCTTCACGCAGGTTGCCGCCGCTTACGCGCGCGCGCCGCAAGTCACTCGGGAGCGGCTCTATCTCGAGACGATGGAGGACATCCTCGGAAGAGCGACCAAGGTCATCATCGAGCCGAAGGCGGGCGGTGGCGGGAACGTGATCTACCTGCCGCTCGACAAGCTCGTGGAGCGCCCCGCTGGGGCCGGCGAGTCCCAGCCCGCTGCGGGCACCCAGGGTGCGCTGCCGAGCGATACCGAAACCGTGACCATCGAAGGCCGCAGCCGGGGCGAGCGCTGATGTCCACCCGCCTCGTCCTCGCTGCGCTCGGGATCGCCATCGTGCTGCTCGCCGTACTCACCTCGCTCTTCACGGTGAACGAGACCGATCTTGCCATCCGCACCGAATTCGGCGCGATCGTCGGTACCACCTACGAGCCGGGGCTGCACTGGAAGTGGCCCTGGGACCAGGTCGTGAAGTTCGATCGGCGCATTCTCACGCGCCGCCCGCCGACCGAGAGCTTCCTCACCAACGACAATCGCGCGCTCAACGTCGATTTCTACATCAAGTGGCGCGTCAAGGATCCGACGCTTTACTACGAGGCGACCGGCGGCGATGAGGCGAGCGCCGGGGATCGCGTCTCGGACATCGTCACGGACGGCATCAAGAGCGTCGTCGCGCAGCGCACCGTCGAGCAGATCGTCACCGCCGAGCGGGCGGCGGTCACGAGCGAGATGTTCGCCGGCGCGAGCCGCGCCGTCGCGCCCCTCGGCATCCAGCTGGTCGACGTGCGCGTGCAGCGCATCGACCTGCCGGAGGAGGTCGCCGACCGGGTGTACGAGAAGATGAAGCAGGACTTCGCGAAGATCGCCAATCGGCTGCGGGCCGAGGGCGACAGCACCGCGCTCACGATCCGGGCGGGCGCCGACCGCCAGCGCACCGAGATCATCGCCGACGCACAGCGGGACGCGCTGAGGATCAAGGGGGCGGCCGACGCGCAGGCGGCCGACATCTACGCGCGCGCCTACAGCTCCGATCCCGACTTCTACGCGTTCTATCGCAGTCTTCAGGCCTACGAGCGCTCCCTCGGGCAGGCGAACGACGTGCTCGTGCTCTCGCCCGATTCCGAGTTCTTCAAGTACATGAAGGATCCGGGCCCTGCACGGCGTTGAGCTCGCCGCAGGCTCACCTCAACGCTGCTCCCGAGGACCCACCGCGTGATGTTCCGACTTTCCGACCTCGTTGCGGCGCTCGCGCTGGTGTTCGTGTTCGAAGGCATCATGCCGTTCGTCAATCCGGGCGGCCTCAAGAAGGTGATTGCGAAGCTCCTCACGGTCGGGGATCGAGAGCTGCGGATCGCGGGCCTCGGAAGCATGCTCGTCGGGGTGCTCATTCTGTTCCTCGTGCGCTGAAGCCGACATGGGCAAGTTCATCGTCGTGATCGGCACGCAGTGGGGCGATGAGGGCAAGGGGAAGGTCGTCGACCTCCTCGCGGAGCGCGCCGCCGCAGTGGCCCGCTTCCAGGGCGGGCACAACGCGGGACACACCCTCGTGATCGGCGGACGCAAGACCGTGCTCTCGCTCATCCCCGCGGGAATCCTGCGCGAGCAGGTGCGCTGCTTCATCGGCAACGGCGTGGTGCTCTCGCTCGCGGCGTTGCTCACCGAGGCCGAGATGCTCAAGCAGCAGGGCGTCCCGGTTCTCGAGCGCCTGCGGATCTCGCCGTACTGTCCGCTCATTCTGCCCTCGCACATCGCGCTCGATCGCGCACGCGAGCAGGCCCGGGGATCGAGCGCGCTCGGCACGACGGGGCGGGGGATCGGCCCGGCTTACGAGGACAAGGTGGCGCGACGGGCCGTACGCGTCGCCGATCTCTTCCAGCGCGATCGCTTTGCCGCCAAGCTCGGCGAGGTGCTCGATTTCCACAACTTCGTGCTCCAGCAGTACTTCCGGCAGCCGCCGGTGGACTTCCAGCGCACCCTCGATGAGCAGTGGGCGCTCGCCGAGCGCGTGCGGCCCCTGGTCGCCGATGTGAGTCAGGCGCTGCACGCGCTGCGCCTCGAGGGAGCGAACGTGCTGTTCGAGGGGGCACAGGCCGCGATGCTCGATGTGGACCTCGGGACCTACCCCTACGTCACCTCCTCGAACACCACCGCCGGCTTTGCGGGCACTGGAACGGGCATCGGACCGCGCGTCTTCGACGAGGTGCTCGGGATCGTCAAGGCCTACACCACACGGGTGGGAGCGGGCCCCTTTCCGACGGAGCTCTTCGACGACAACGGCGAGCACCTGGCGCGCGTCGGCCACGAGTTCGGGTCGGTCACGGGAAGGCGGCGGCGCTGCGGCTGGTTCGATGCGGTCGTTTTGCGGCGCTGCGTCGTGCAATCGAGCGTGACGGGCCTCACGATCACCAAGCTCGATGTCCTCGATGCGCTCGAAACCATCCGGATCTGCGTCGGCTATCGCATCGGGGGGAAGAGCCTCTCGGACGCGCCGCTGTGTACCGATGCGTATGCGGAGATCGAGCCGGTCTACGAGGAGCTGCCGGGCTGGAAGAGATCGACCCTCGGGATCACACGCTACGAGGATCTCCCGTCCGAGGCCCGGCGCTATCTTGAGCGCATTGGCTCATTCGCCGGCGTGCCGGTCGATATGATCTCGACCGGCCCGGACCGAGCGCAGACGATCGTGCTGAGGCAGCCGTTCGCCTGAGCGCAGACGAAAGCCGGGCACGTAATTTGCGAATCCTGGACCTGCCCGCTCCGCACGGGTGGGCCGGCTCGAGGGCATGTCGAAGCGTTCCTGCTGGCAGGCGCCATGCGGCGTCGCAGCTTCGAGACACGTCACGGGGAGACACCCGGCAATCGGTTGACTTTGAGCGATCTTTGGGAGGTGCGATTGATTGGGGAGGGGCCGGCAGTCAACCAAATCGGCAGACGAGCGCTTACCCCGTCAGGCGCTCGTGGGAACGAGCGGAACATCACACTTGTCGGATTATCGGTGAGTATCATGGTGATCTCTCCCATGACCACTATGTTAACAGTCGGTAATAGTCGCGCCCTCTCGGGCGCAGATTTGTCAGGAATGCAAGCGTGAGTCGGGGTTCGAGGGAGTAAACCATCACATGAGTATGCGATTGCATCGTTGGGGTCGGATCACCGGCCTCGCAGTACTGAGCCTTGCGGCGGTGCCCGCGATGGCAGGCTTGGGCGGCGATCTCTCGTCCGTGCAGGCAGATCGCGCCGACATGAAGGCGCAGATCCGCGCCACACCGGCGACCGTCGGCTACTCCGTCGAGCAGATGCAGCTTCCAGGGGGTACGGTCGTGAGCGAATACGTCTCCCCGGACGGCAAGGTGTTTGCCGTGAGCTGGCATGGGCCGTCGAAGCCCGATCTGCGTGACGCGCTCGGGAGCTACTTTCAGCAGTACGTGACGGCCCGCGGGCAGGTCATCCACAGCCCGGGCATGCGGCGCCACTTCCAGATCACAGAGCCCGATCTGGTTGTCGAGTCGAGCGGTCGGATGCGCGCCTTCTACGGGCGCGCGTACGTCCCCTCCCTCCTGCCGCCGAACGTCTCGGTCGCAGATATTCAGTAAAAGCTTCACGCGCGATCATCGCGCACGATTTCAGGGAGGCATGGATTTCATGCGTCAATTGACCATTCTGTCCGTCGCAATGGGCACCGTCGCCGCTGTCGCCCTGGGGGTCAGCGCCTGCGGAGGCGGTGGCGGTGGCGGTGGCACGACGAGCACCAGCACCAGCACCAGCACGAGTGCGAACGTTGTGACCGCCGAAGTGGACGGTGGACCGGCCGCACTCAGCAACCCCGCGGTCAACACGCTCTACGTCACGGTGACCGTGTGTGCCCCGGGCAGCACGAGCAACTGCCAGCAGATTCCCGACGTCCAGGTGGACACCGGCTCCTACGGTCTGAGAATCATCGGTTCGGTGCTCAACGCGTCGCTCGCATCGACGCTCCCGGCCGAGACCTCGAATGGGACTGCGCTCGCGGAGTGTGCGCAGTGGGCCGACGGCTGGAGCTGGGGTCCGCTCTATACCGCGGACCTCCAAATCGCGAGTCAGTCGGCCGGGCAGATGGAGTCGGCCTCGAGCGTTCCAGTCCAGGTCATCGGGGCCTCCGGCTACTCCACGGTCCCCACGGATTGCATGAACACGGGTCCGAACGGTCTGGAGGATACGGTTGCGACCTTTGGTGCGAACGGCATCATCGGTGTCGGGCCCTTCGTGCCCGATTGCGGGCCGGGATGCGCCACCAGCCCTGGAATCCAGGCGACGTACTACACCTGTCCCACGGCGAGCACCTGCACGGACGTGGTATCGGGGTCAGGCGCCAACACCGTCTACGTGACGGTGCCCACCTCTGAGCAAGTGAGCAATCCGATCGCGTTCTTCGCGTCGGACAACAACGGCGTGATCATCGAGCTTCCGTCCGTGCCATCTTCCGGGTCGGCGACGGTCACGGGCACACTCGTATTCGGCATCGGCACCGAGAGCAACAACACGCTTGGGAATGCGACCGTCTTCAACGCAAGTCCCGACTACGGCACCATCACGACCGTTTTCAATGGAAGCACGCTCAACGGCAGCTACTTCGATACCGGATCCAACGGACTGTTCTTCGCGGACTCGAGCCTCACCCCGTGCTCGGCGAGCCAGAAGGGCTTCTACTGCCCCACCTCTACGCAGAGCTTCTCGGCGACGATCGAGCCCTGTACATCCTCGAACTCGTCGATGCTGGACTGCACCATCACGAGCAGCACCACGATGACCGAGGATTTCAGCGTCGCCGACGCCGCTACTCTGAACGGCGCTAACACTGCGTTCAGCGACCTCGCGGGTGCGCTCCCCCCCTCGAGTAACTCGCCGTTTACCGGTGTGTTCGACTGGGGACTGCCCTTCTTCTATGGCCAGAACGTCTACGTCGCGATCGCCTGTGCAGATGACTCGGGCGTGTCCAACTGTGCAACTGGAGCGCCGTTCTTCGCAGTGAGCGCGCAGTAACGGGACGACACCTTGGGCGGGGCGCAACCCTGCGTCCCCGCCCGTTCGCGGGGAATTCAGCGTCCTTTTCGCAGTCCAAGGGACAGGAATGGAAGATCCGTCCCTCCGGAAAGGAGTCGTTATGGCAGAGCGTGACTACGCTGCGCAGGCGAGGATGGCAAGCGCTATCAACGTCCTGCTCGGCATCTGGTTGATCCTCTCCCCTTGGGTGTTTGGGTATTCTGCAGCCGGCGGGGCGGCGACCTGGAACAGTGTGGTGGCCGGCGCGCTCATCGTGATTCTCGCCGCAAATCGCGTCTCTTCGCCGCACACGGGATCGGGGCTCAGCTGGACCAACCTCATCCTGGGGTTGTGGACGATAGCCTCCCCCTGGATCTACGTGTACGACCGTCAGCCCTCGGCGGCGTGGGATAACGTCGTGCTCGGCGCTGTGATCGCCGCGCTCGCGGTGTGGAGCGGTAGCGCGACGACCGTGGAGCACCGGCATCACGGGCCCCTCCAGCAGACCTGATTTGGCGAAGCACCCACCCGCCCTCCGGCTCAGCCGCGGGCGGGTGGACAAGTGCATGTACAATCAGCTCCTTTAGCCGGAGCACCCATTCAATTCGCGAGCGACTGCAGGCCGAGCCGGTCGTCGGCGATTCGCGGCAGCCGACGGGAGCGCCCCCGGGCGCGTCGCGGCAGGTTCTGCCGCATGTGCGGCGCGCCTTGCGGAGCTTCCGCGGCAATATGCGCTACCGCCTGGGGCGCGCGGCGGCCGCGCTCTTGGGTCCCCGCCGCTACCGCGAGCACCTGCATCCAGCCGAGATCCGCAGCATCCTCGTCTGCCGGATCAACGCTCGGATGGGCAACACGCTCTTCCTGACCCCCCTCATCCGCACGCTCCGCGAGCTCATTCCGCAGGCGACCATCGACCTCGCGGTCGCGTATCCCCACGCGCAGGATCTGCTCGGCAAGCTGCCTGGCGTACATATCATCGGCTTTCCCTACAAGGGCGCGGATCTCCCGTGGCGCTATCTCGCCGCGCTACGTGAGCTGCGCCGCCGGCGCTTCGATCTCGCGATCGATCCGATCCTCAACTCGACGAGTGGTCGCGCGGCGCTCATTGCCGCTCGAGCTCGCTACCGGCTCGGGTACGCGACGGATTGCCAGTGGGCGCCGCTCACCCACGCAGTGCCGCCACCCGAGGTAACGCTCCATCAGGCCGCGCAGCCGGTGTACCTGCTGCGCCGTGCGCTCGGGGTGGAGTTCGACCCCGGCGACGTGCGGCTGTGGCTGCCGCTCGAGCGGGAGGAGATCGAAGCGGGCCGCGCGATCGTGACGGGCGCGCTCGCCGCCAAGGGTCCCGCGGCGCAGGGGGCGCAGGCTTTCGGCTTCTTTGGACATGCGACGGGCCTCAAGCAGATCGGCAGCGACTACTGGCGCGCGTTCTGGGACGGCTTCCTTGCGCTCGCGCCCGATGCGATCCCGCTCGAGTTCCTGCCCGCCCCCGACAGCACGCCGACCGATCCGCGCTGTGCAACGGTGCACGTTCCATCGCCCCGCGCCCTTACGGCGGCGATGGGCGCGACCCGCATGTTCATCTCGGGGGATGCCGGCCCCATGCACCTCGCGAGCGCGCAGGCGGTGCCGACCATCGCATTGTTCTGCGCGTCCGAGCCTGCGCTCTATGGGCCGCTCAAACCGTGTGATTCCGCGCTCGAGCTGCGGGCGTGGCCCCCGCAGGCCGTGGCCGAGCGCTGCGCCGCAATCTGGCGACACTCGGGCACGAATGCGGCCGTCGTGGTGCGGGCATGAGCGCCGAATCGGAGCTGCGTGGCTTTCGCGACACGGTCGGGCTCTTTGCGACCGGCGTCGCAATCGTCACGACCGAGGCGCAGGGTGAGGTGCACGCGATGACCGTGAATGCAGTCGCCTCACTCTCGCTCGATCCGTTGCTGATGCTCTTCTGTCCGGCGAAGCGCTCGCACCTTGCGCAGCTGCTCTCGGATGTGCGGCAGTTCACGCTCAACTTCCTGCGTGAGGAGCAGGAGGCACTGTCGAGCTATTTCGCCGGCGGCTGGAAGCAGACACCGGCGCCCCCGTTCCGGTTCGTGCCCTCGAGCGCCGGACCGCGGCTCGAGGGCAGTCTGGCCTCCGTCGGATGTGCGCTCGAGAGGATCGTCGACGGGGGCGATCATTGGATCGTGACGGGACGCGTGGTCGCCCTGCATCGTGGAATCGAGCCGCACCGACCGCTCGTCTTCTTCGCGGGCAAGTACCGAGCGGTCGATTTCGCGACCGGTACGCCGGCACCGGACCTCACCCGGGTGATCGACGAGCCGCCGCATATCTTCTATCAGCACTGACCCATCGATTTGAGCACTGCGGTCGCGACTCCCAATGATTGGGTGCTCGGACTGCGTCTGCCGACCGCTCTTGAGCTGGGCCTCGCGGTACTCTGGGACTCACCCGGTCCAATCCGGAGGGGGCGGCACCTTCTGGTGGGTAAGATGTAGGCTGCTTCGATGAGGCTCCCGGGCCTCCCTGGTGTATGATCGGGCTTCGGGCATCGAGGGCTCGCGAGGATGGGAACTCGGCTCAGGTGGAGTCTGGCCTTCTGGTGCGGTGCTGCGCTCGCCGCCGGCTTGCCCAATCCTTCCCAGCCGAGCTCGACCCAGCCAAGCCCGTCCTCGTCAGGCACGGCGCCGGTGCCGAATGTTTCGGTCGTGGCACCCGAGCCGCGATATGTCGCGCCCACGCTGCGTGATCAGATCGGACGGATCTGGGCGCCCGTTTACATCAACGGCAAGGGCCCCTTCCGCCTGGTCCTCGATACTGGCGCAAGCAACTCCGCCGTAACGGCCTCGGTCGCTCAGGCGCTCGGCATCCCGCTCAACGAGGGCGAACCGATCGAGCTTCGAGGCGTCAACGGCTCAGCCCTCGTCCCCTCGATCCGGGTCAAGAACATGCTGGTGGGCGACTTGCTCATCAATGCGCCGCTCCTGCCGATCGTGCCCGATGCACTCGGCGGCGCGCAGGGTGTGCTCGGCACGGAAGGCTTGCTCGATAAGCGCATCTTCATCGACTTCCGGCACGATCAGATCACCATCAAACGATCGCGCGGGCGGATCAGGGGCTTTGGTTTCGTCACCATTCCGATGCGGATCACCGCAAACCACCTGCTCACCACGACGGCACGTGTCGCCTCGATGCGCGTGACCGCGATCATCGACACCGGCGCCGAGTCGAGCATCGCGAACCTCGCGTTGCGCCAGGAGCTGCAGCGACATCGATCGCGCTACAAGTTCGCAGCGGACACCGTTCTCGGTGCGACGGATGTGCTCACCAGCGGCCAGGATGCGGCGTTTCCGCCGATCTATCTCGGAGACGTGCAGATCGACGGCGCCCACATCACGACCGGTGACATGCAGATCTTCGATTTGTGGAAGCTCACCGACAAACCGGCCATTCTGATCGGCATGGATGCGCTCGGAACGCTCGACGAGCTCGTCATCGACTACCGGGCCCGGGAGCTGCAGCTGCTCGTGCATCGCACGGGCATCACCGAGACCGTGGAGCACTGAGTCCGACCGCTGCGATTCGCTACGGGCCCATGACCGTGACCAGCGTGCAAAGCGGCGCAGCCACTCCGCACAGCGCAGTCACGGTGAACTTCTGCCAGAACGCGATTTGCCGGTCCTCCTCGGTATCGAAGTCCTGTGCGGCGCTCGAATCCTTACGGAATCGCTGCAGGCGCCGCGTGAACCCGATGTGCCCGACGATGACCAGCCCGAAGGTGACGAGCAGTGCGCCAGCGAGCGGGGACTGCCCGTATGCGGGGTATCCGAAATGGCCCGGCACGCGCAGGCACACCCATGCAGCGAGGGAGAACACGGCTATGCCGGGCATCAGAACGAAGAGCGTGATGACCTCGGCGAGTGCGCGGGTGTAGGCACGCGCGTGGGCGTGGGCGCGGGCGTAGGCGCTCACGAGCGCGTGTCCGCGCGGACTTGGCCGCGAGGGGGGCATCGCATGATGCTCGCGCTGGGCTTGCGCGAGCCGTCGAAGAAAGTAGCGCGTGACGACACCCGTCCGCGCAAGCCTACCCTTGCGTGCAACTTTCAATTGACCTTCCGCGCGGTTTCCCGTGCGGCCCCGAATGCGGATTCAGTCTTGGAATGGAACCGAAGATAGCGAAAAGGAGCGGGCCGGTAAAGCGAGTGAGTTCCTCAGGAGGCCCTCTGCCAGATGAGGCCCGCGCGGACCAGCGCTCTTTCGGCCTCGGCCGCGCCGCGGACCCGCACGGCCCGTAGACCGAGCGTGCGCGCGGCTGCCACGTTCACCTCACTGTCGTCGAGGAAGAACACGTGCTCGGGTGCGCACCCGAGGCTCTCGAGCACCTGCTGGAATGCCTCGCTGTCGGGCTTTATGCGGCCGGTGAGATGGGACACGAAGCGATGCTCGAACGCGCTGCCGAGCCCCAGATCACCCATCACGCGCGGCCAGTGCAGGGCATTGCTATTCGAGAGCACTGCGCGCGTGTAAGCGGGGGGGATGCGTGAGACGAGCTCGAGCGCGCCGGGGTAGAGTCTTGCGGGCCAGCTCACGAAGGCCTCGAGAAAGCGCTCGACGCTCATCTCGAGGCCGAGCTCCGCGAGCAATCCCGTAGCGAATGGCACCGGCCCGATGCGGCCGGTCTCGAACGCGCGCACCGCCGGGGAGCCAAACCACAACCGCCAGACCTCCTCGTCGCTCACCCGATGCCCGAGCCACTCGAGGATCACGTCGATGCCGGTCACCTCGACGAGCACGCCGCCAACGTCGAACAGGACGACCCGAATGTCTGACATATTCCATTCTCTCACGCGCCGACTCCGCTGCGGATAGCTCGAGCTCGACCGGGTTGACGCCCCGAGATCGCGCTGCTGTAGTGCGTCGCATGTCGCTGATCCAGGTGATCGTTCTGGCCGTCATTCAGGGCTTCGCGGAGCTACTGCCGGTGTCGAGCTCGGCGCATGTGGTGGTGGCGGAGAAGCTCATGGGACTCGACCCGTCTGCGCCGGCGCTCACGCTGCTTCTCGTCCTGCTGCACACCGGAACGATGTTCGCCGTGATCGTCTACTTCTGGAAGGACTGGCGGGTCAGCTACTTCACGTCCGCGAGCGCGTTCGGCCGCTTTGCCGTCGCGATCATCATCGCGACCGCCCTCACCGGGGTCATCGGCGAGGCGCTGGCGCTCGGCCTCGGCCGGGCGCTGCTGCCCCCGTCGGCTCACGGGGAGGTGGAGGAGCTGTTCGGGCATCTCGAGCTGATCGCCCCCGCGCTCTTTGCCGTCGGAGTTCTGATCGTCGTCTCGTATCGGTTCGAGCGCCACATCGCCAAGCAAAAGGAGGTGTCCCTGCGGCAGTCGGCGCTGATCGGTGCGATCCAGGGCTTGAGCCTCCCGTTCCGGGGATTCTCGCGCTCCGGGGCGACGATCTCGGCCGGGATGCTGATCGGCGTCGAGAAATCCGCGGCCGAAGCTTTCAGCTTCGCGCTCGCGGTGGTGCTCACGCCCCCCGTCGTCGCGCGCGAAGCGCTGCGGCTCGCGCGCCAGGGGACGCTCCTCTCGATCGATGTGCGCTCTGCGGTATGGCTCAGTCTTCTCGGTGGTGTACTCGCCTTTGGCGCGGGGCTTCTCGCCCTCAAGTGGATCAGTGCGTGGCTCGAGCGTGGCCGGTGGTACTACTTCGGGATCTACTGCATGCTCGCGGCGATTGCGGTCGCCCTTCTGCACCGTGCGGGATACTGAGTTCGGGGCGCCTCGGGAGCGAAGCTTGCTAACGGCTGGCGCCCCGCGCCCGCAAGAGAATGGAAAGCACTGAAGGTATGGCAGATAAGCTGAAGAATTCGATACAAAAACTCTACTTGGAGCACCGTCGCGCCAGCGTGCGCTGCGATGAGTGGGCTGAAAAGGCGATCCGCTACCGGCAAGCCGGCGAATGGCGCAAGGCCGAGCGGGCCGAGGATCGCACCTTTCAGTGCCTTGCCCGGATGAAGCGTCTCGAGGAGCGCTGGGACCTCTTCTACGGCCTCGGAGCGGCCGCGACCGTTCACTGAGCCCGCGCCGCGCGGGTCTGGGATCCGTGTTTGATGGACGCCATCGTGGCGCATGGTCCCTGCGAGCTTCGGCCGCTCGATGCGGCTCGCGGCGGTGCGGGCCCGTTCGCCGCCGAGGGATTCGAGGTGATTCCCTACGTGCTCACGGAACCGGAGTGCCGGCTGATCGCCGAGCAGGTGCGCTCCTGTGGGGTTGCGCGAGCGGGCGCCCGCAACCTGCTCATGAATTCGTGGTGTCGTGATCTCGCGAAGCGGCTCGAGCGGCACTTCGGCATCGCTCGGCGGCTCGCTCCCGATGCCCTCCCGGTTCAGTGCACTCTGTTCGACAAATCCGCGCAGCGTAACTGGCATGTCGCCTCGCATCAGGACTTGAGCATCCCCGTGCGGGAGCGCGTCGAGTCCGACGCGTGCCGCGGATGGTCGCGCAAGGACGGGATGGTCTTCGTGCAGCCGCCGATGAGCGTCCTCGAGCGGCTGCTCGCCGTGCGGCTGCACCTCGACGACTGTGCGGCGGATAGCGGGGCACTCCGTATCGTGCCGGGGTCCCATCGGTACGGAAGGCTGAGCGGCAAGAACATCGATGCGCTACGCCGCAGATGCGGCGAGATCGTTTGTGCGGTGCCCCGCGGAGGGGTGATGCTCATGCACCCGCTTCTGCTGCATGCCTCCTCCAAGACGCTCGAGGCGGGGCCCCGGCGGGTACTGCATTTCGTGTTCGGCCCGCAAGGGCTGTCCGACGGACTCACCTGGGCGGCGGAGTGAGCGCGGGAGCGAGCGCGGCACGCATCGTGCTTGCGCCCCTCACTCCGGCAACACAACGGCAGCCTCGGCGCTCCGCCGGCGGCTGCGAGGAGGCGCACGTCATGGCATCACTCAACGGATTGAAGGTCGCAATACTGGCCGCCGAAGGCTTCGAGCAGGCGGAGCTCACCGAGCCGAAGAAGGCGCTCGAGCAGGCGGGCGCCGTGACCGCGGTCGTCTCCCCGGCGAAGGGCGAGGTGCAGGGCTGGAAGCACTTCGAGAAGGGCGCGAAGGTGAAGGTGGATGTTCCGCTCGAGCAGGCGAACGCGGAGGAGTTCGATGCCTTGCTGCTTCCGGGGGGCGTCGTGGAGGGCCGCACGATCACCTCCTGGCCTTCACTCAAGACCGACCTGCGCAACGCGGGCGCGAACTGGGTGGATGAGGAGGTCGTGGTGGACAGGGGCCTCGTCTCGAGCCGCAAGCCGGCGGACATTCCTGCCTTCAACCGCAAGATGATCGAGGAGTTCTCCGCCGGGGGCCATGCCTCGGGCGCCGAGCGGGGACGCACAACGTCGACACCGCCCCGGGGCACAATGCATACCGAGTGAGCGAGGAGCATCCGCAAGAGCTTTCGATCGAGGTGCCGTACGAGGCCCTCTCGCCCGAGGCGCTGAGGGGTCTCGTGGAGGCCTTCGTGCTGCGCGAGGGTACCGACTACGGGGAGCGGGAGGTTTCCTTCGAGGCGAAGGTCGCGCAGGTGCTGCGCCGCCTCGAGCGCGGTGAGGCGCGCATCGTGTTCGACCCCAGGACGAGAAGCGCCGACATTCTGCCGGCTCTTTGAGACGTGGAACTTCGCCGCCACCACAAGCATTGCTGTCCACAGTTCACTACCACGCGGATATTCAGCCATGCGCCGTCAACTCTCGATTTGCACTCTACTGGTTGCGATCGTCGCGGTGAGCGCCGCGTGCACGAGCACGCCCTCGACCAAGGCGGAGCTCCGCTCGGATGCGGCCGAAGCCCAGGAGCGGGTGAACACCTCCGTCACCGTCGTGGATCGCATGAAAGCCGAGCCCGCCACGGCGGCGCTGCTCTCGCAGGCCCGCGGCGTGCTCGTAGTGCCGAACTACGGCAAAGGCGCCTGGATCGTCGGTGCCCAAGGCGGTGAGGGCGTACTGCTCGTGCGGCGCGGTGCCCGGTGGAGCGATCCGGCGTTCTACAACCTCGGCGGTGTCAGCGTCGGACTACAGGCCGGAGGGGCGGCGGGACCGATCGCGCTCCTGCTCATGACGGACAAGGCGGTCCACGAGTTCGATGAGCGAACCGGGACCTGGTCGCTCGGTGCCGATGCCGGACTCACCGTCGTCAACACCTCCGCTCATCAGGGCATCGTCGGAACGATGCCGCCTGCCGATGTGGTCGTGTGGTCCGGCACCAAGGGTCTCTTCGGCGGAATTTCGGTCGGAGCGATGCGGGTCGGGCCCGACGGCGCCCTCAACCAGGCGTATTACCACGGGCTCGTGACGACCCATCAGATCCTTACAGATGATGTGAGGAATCCGAATGCGAATCCGCTGCGCGATGCGTTGATCGTGCGGGTCGCAACCCGGTAGGCCATCGAGGCTCGTTAGGTCATCCCGGCTCCGCGGCGCCGTGCTCCCCAGCCGGCGCCGCTTGAGCACGCACGGCGGTTGGCGAATACTTGCCGACCCGTGCATGCACACTGCCGCTCCAAGTTCCACGCGCGCGCCGGTCGTCGCCATTCATGCGGCGCACTGCTCGCGCTGTGGCTGCTCGGAGTCGGGACCGTGAGCGAGGCGCGCGCCGAGCCGGTGCGAGTTCTCACCTTCATCGAGGTGCGCAGCGATTCGGTCGCGCGCGCAAGCGCTCTTTTGCGCGAGTATGTCGATGCGCTCGAGGAGGGCTCCCAACCGCTCGAGGCGCAACTGTTGCACGAGGTGGACCGGCCGCGGCGTTTCGTGCTGCTCGAGCGCGCGGCGAGCCCCGAGGTTCTGAGGCAAGGCGAGGAGCGCGGCGAGGGGCGGTTGCAAGCGGCTGCCGCTCTCTTCACGGCCCCGCCCGACCGGCGAACGCATCACCCCTTCGCACGATCCTGTGGGCCGGGGACGCCGACGGCGGCCGAGCGTGCAGGGCACGAGGCGATCAGCGTCGTGGCCCATCTCGATATCGCAGGCGGCGCGGATCGCGCTGGCCCTGAGGCTGCGCTCGAGCGCTTGGCGCGCGAGGCGTGCCGCAACTCGGGGAACGAGCGCTTCGAGGTGTGGCAGCAGACCAACCGTAGCAACCACTTCGATCTGGTCGCGCGCTGGAGAAGTCGGCGCGAGCTGGATGCATTTGCCGCGAGCGCCGCGGCGCGCGCTTTTCGGGAAGCCGTGGGTCCCTGGCTCGGATCCCCCTACGATGAGCGGCTCTATCGCCGCGAATGATGCGAGGAGCACGACGATGCACACGCTCGAAGGCAAGGTCGCGTTCATCACCGGCGGAGGCTCGGGCGTTGCGTTCGGTCAAGCGCGCGTGTTTGCCGAGGAGGCAGGCATGAAGGTCGTGATCGCCGACATCCGCCGCGATCATCTCGACCAGGCCCTGGCTCACTTTGCGAAGCGCAACCTGCCCGTGCACGCGATCGAGCTCGACATCACCGATCGCAGCGCCTACGCGCGCGCCGCGGACGAGGCGGAGCGCGTGTTCGGTCCCATCCAGCTTCTCTGTAACACCGCCGGCGTGAGCCAGTTCGGGCCGCTCGAGCAGGCGACCTACGACGATTGGGACTGGCAGCTCGATGTGAATCTCAAGGGCATGATCAACGGCGTGCAGACGTTCCTGCCGCGCATGATCGAGCGCGGCTCGGGCGCCCATATCGTCAACACGGCCTCGATGTCGGCGTTCGTCGCGCTTGCGAATACTGCGATCTACTGCACGAGCAAGTATGCGGTGCGCGGATTTTCGGAGTCGTTGCGCATCGAGCTCGAGAAATACAACATCGGGGTGTCCCTGCTGTGCCCGGGCGGTGTGAACACGAACATTCACGAATCGGTGCTCTCGCGACCCGAGCGCTATGGACGCACGGGCTATTACGGTGCCGATCCCGAGGTGTTCAAGCGGCTGAAGTCCGTCATCGAGACCGGCATCGAGCCGGTCGATCTCGCGCGCATCGTCCTCGCGGCGGTCAGGCGCAACGATTTCTGGATCCTGCCGTATCCGGAGTTCATCCCGACGCTCGAGAAGTACCACACCGAGGTGATCGCCGCGCTCAAACAATACGAGAGCGATCCCGACTACGAGCGGCGCAGGAAGCTTGGCCGGCGCATGCCTGGCGCAGGTTGACCGTCGCGCCCCCGGGGCCGGGGGCGTTGCTGCGGGGGGAGACGGACGAGGGAAACTCCGCTATTCTTTGGCGTTTGCAAAGAACGCAAGTCGGGGCTTCGGAGACGAGACATGAGCGAGAAGAGCTTGGAGGACGTGCTTCGGGGAGCGGGCAACGTGGTGCGCTTCCTCAGGAATTCGCAGGCCGGACCGAATGTCTATCCGGGCGTTCCTCCCGAGTTCACCAACTGGCGCGACGAGCAGTCGGCATGGCAGAAGACCTGCGTGCTCTTCAATCAGTCCTATCACATGGCCGATCTGGCGGTCGAAGGACCCGATGCACGAAAGCTGCTGTCCTATCTCGCGTTCAACAGCTTCAAGGGCTTCGAGCCGGGGCGCGCCAAGCAGTTCGCGCCGTGCAGCCACGACGGCTACATCATCGGCGATGTGATTATGTTTTATCTCGCCGAGCAGAAGTTCAATCTCGTCGGCCGGGCGCCGGCGCTCGAGTGGGTCCAGTACCACGCCGCAACCGGCGGTTATGACGTGAAGGTGGAGCTCGATCAGCGCACCGCCCTCAGAAAGGATGGCCGCCGCAAGTCGTACCGCTTCCAGCTGCAAGGGCCTCACGCCATGAAGGTGCTCGAGAAGGCGCTCGGCAAGGCCCCACCGGAGCTGAAGTTCTTCTACATGACGACGGTTGGGATTGCGGGGCGCGCCGTGAACGCATTCCGTCACGGCATGGCGGGTCAACCCGGATACGAGCTGTTCGGTCCCTGGGACGAGGGCGAGGCGGTGCGCGGGGCGCTCGTGCGGGCCGGTGAGGAATTCGGCCTGCGTCAGGTGGGTGGACGGGCCTATTCGAGCAACGCGCTCGAGTCCGGCTGGATTCCCTCACCGCTGCCCGCGGTCTACTCCGGGGAGAAGATGAAGCCCTACCGGCAATGGCTCTCCGCGAACTGCTACGAGGCGGCCGCGTCCCTCGGCGGCAGCTTCATCTCCGAGAGCATCGAGGACTACTACTTCACGCCCTGGGACCTCGCCTACGGTGGATTCGTGAAATTCGATCACGATTTCATCGGTCGCGAGGCCCTCGAGAAGAAGGCGGCCGGGAAGCACCGCAAGAAGGTGACCCTTGCGCTGAATCACGAGGATGTCGTGCGCACGTTCGCGACGATGTTCAATCGCGAGGTACGCGGGAAGTACTTCGATTTCCCCTCGGCGGTCTATTGCATGCATCCGTTCGACCGCGTGATCTCCTCCGGCGGCAAGCCCGCGGGGGTCTCCACCTGGATCGGCTACAGCGCGAACGAGGGCAAGATGCTCACCCTCGCAGTGCTCGACCAGGACTACGCCGAGCCGGGAACGGAAGTGACCCTCATCTGGGGTGAGCCGGGGGGCGGCTCCACGAAGCCGACCGTCGAGCCGCACGTGCAGAGCGAGATCCGCGCGATCGTGAGCCCCTCGCCCTATACCGAGGTCGTGCGCAGGTCCTACGCGCCCGGAGGCTGGCGGGCCGCCGCGGCGGGCTGAAGTCGCCGGGACGGGGTCTCGTCCTGCGAGGCGTTGCGAGCTGATGGCTTGCGCGGCGCGATCTTGCGGCCGGAGGTTCCCGCTTTGCCGTGATACCGGTTGTGGATGTGGGGGCGCTGTTCGGTTCGCAACCGAACGCGTGGTCGGCGCCTGATCGGGCCCTGTTCCAAGCGGCCCGGGAGACGGGTTTCCTCTGTATTCGGGCGCTTCCGAGCGATGTGCCGACCGGGCGCTGCGCGAGGGCGCGGCTCCTCGCAATCTTCGGCCTCGCGGCGGCCGAGAAGCGTCGCCTCGCACGGCGGAAATTCGCGCCGGAAAACCGCAACGTTTATCGAGGCTGGTTTCCGGTACAGCCCGGAAACCTGACCGCCAAGGAGGGGATCGACCTCGGCGGCGACATCGCGCACGGCACGGGCATCATCGTGCCGGGCGATCCTCTGCGCGAGCCGACGCCGCTTCCACCCGATGAGCGTCTTCCTCTGTGGCGGGAAGCCGCTCGAGCCTACTACCTCGCGATGGAGCGCGTCGCCGAAGCGCTCATGCGCTCTCTTGCGCGCAGCCTCGGACTGTCCGCTGGATATTTCGATGACGCTTTCCGCTCGGGACTGTCCACGTTGCGTCTCATCCGCTATCCGCCGCGCAGCGCCGAGGAGCTCGCCGCAGTCACGGATCCCGCGGTGTGGGTCGAAGGTCACCCCCGGCGGCACCTGGTCGGCGCGCCGCACACGGACTCGGGGTTCGTGACGCTGCTTGCGCAGGACGGGGAGCCCGGACTGCAGGCCCGTTCGCGGGATGGCAGCTGGACGGACGTGCCCCCCATCGAGGGGACGCTCGTCGTGAATTTTGGCCAGGTGCTCGAGCTGTGGTCGTCAGGCCGCATCCGGGCGACCGAGCACCGGGTCCTGGGGACTGGCCTCGAGCGCTATTCCATTCCGTTCTTCTATGAAGCCCGCGCCGACGCGACCATCGCTGCGCTGCCTATCGACCCGCCGCAGCAGTTCGTCCCCTTTCTCTACGGCGATTTTCTCTGGAAGCGGATCACTTCGTTCGTCGAGTTTCGGGGCATGGAGGCGGAGCGCGCCGCCGCAGTGCGCTGACGTTCGCGGCGGCGCGGGGTCGTGATGCGCGACTCAGAGCGGCACGCCGCAGCGGGCCAGCACGCCCCGCAGGTCGCGCACCGCCGGGAAGATCTCGTTGTTCCAGTCGGCGCCCTGCCCATCGTGCGCCCGCTGCTCGTACTCCACGATTTCCTTGTCCTCACGGAAAATGTTCTCCGTGAACCGCGCAACGAACGGCCAAACGAGGTGGATCAGGCCCGGAATGGGCGGCTTCTTGACCGAGAGATATCCGAAAGTGCGGTTGGCGCGGCAGTCGGTATTGAGCGGCGTGTAGCACAACCACACATCGAGCACCGGATCCGTGGAGGTCTGCACGTCGCGCCCCACCCAGACCTTCAGGCTCTGCGAGGGATAGTCGGTGCGGATGCGCATGTGGTCGCGGAAGTCCCGGCGCTTTTCGCTATGGTTGCGCATGAGGTTCACGATCACGCTCTCGCCGACCGTCGGTTTCCCCTGCGAGCGGCTGAAGCTGTACTCGACCTCGGCCCAGTGCTCGCCGTGCTGGCGGCCGAGGCAGCTCGCCCGCAGGGACCCCATCTGCCTGCGGTGCATGAACTGGTGGTTCATGTCGAAGAGATTCTCGTGCATGAAGGTGTAGTGGCAGGCGACCTCCCGGTTGAGCCGCCGCGTCTTGTAGTCGCGGCGCTGCGAGGCGCCGAGCGAAGACGGCACACGCGCCTCGGCGAGCGCAGGATCGCCCGGAAAGACGAAGATGAGGCCGTCGACCTCCCGTGCCGGATAGGAGCGCACCCCGTTCGGCCTGCGTTCCTTGCCGAGATAGGGCACGTCGATGCACTTGCCCGCGCAGTCGTACGTCCAGCCGTGGTAATGGCACTTGAGCACATCGCCCGAGACCACCCCGAGATGCAGGGGGACCTGGCGATGCGCACAGCGGTCCTCCAGGGCGAAGACCTGCCCGCTCGCCCCGCGGTAGAGAGCAATCGGCTCGCCCGCGAACTGCCGACCGAGAACCCCCCCGGCCCGCAGCTCGCTCGACCAAGCGAGGGGATACCAGTAGTCCGGGTTCGCGGCCGTGCGGCGCAGATCGACCGCCTCCGGCGCGGACGTCGATTGCCAGCCAGTCGATGGGGCTTGCTCCTTCGACATGGGACCCCCTCGTTTGCTTTAGATCTGAACGCTTAGGCTCAAGCCCTTAGGCTACCCGAGAACGAGCGGCACTGCTTGATTTGCGATCGCCACAGCGCGCGCCCTTGGTGCTGGCGAGCGGCATCCGGGTGCACGGGATAGAATGCAGGCCCTACGAGCGCCACTCTCGTAACTCATTGGAGTTGAAGATGAAGTTGCGCGTTTTCGGAGTTCTCGGCGCACCCATCGCCCGGGCCGCGGCGGAGGCGATCGAATACGAGCGCCTCGGCTTCGACGGGGTGGCCACCCAAGAGACGGCGCACGACCCCTTTCTGCCGCTTGCGCTCGCCGCGGAGCAGACGCGGAGCCTCGAGCTCATGACCGGGATCGCCGTGGCGTTCGCGCGCTCGCCGATGACGCTTGCGCATGTCGCTCACGACCTGAACTCGCTCTCGGGAGGCCGTTTCATACTGGGCTTGGGCTCCCAGGTGAAGGCGCACATCGAGCGACGGTTCAGCATGCCCTGGTCGCACCCGGCTGCGCGGATGCGGGAGATGGTCCAGGCGATCAGAGCAATCTTCGCGGCCTGGTATGACGGGGAGAAGCTCGCATTCGAGGGTGAGTTCTACCGTCACACGCTCACCTCGCCGGCATTCACTCCCAAGGACACGCAGGCGGGCAAGCCTCCCATCTTCACGGCGGCGGTCGGACCTCAGATGACCGAGACCGCTGGTGCGGTAGCGGACGGACTGATCATTCATCCCTTCACGACCGAGCGCTACCTGCGGGAAGTCACGCTGCCGCATCTGCGGGCAGGACTCGAGAGTGCGGGTCGTCCCTCCACGGCCTTTAGGACCTGTCTCGCCCCCTTCATCGTCTCGGGACGCAACGAGGGTGAGCTCTCACGAGCACGAAAGGTCGTTGCGGATCGGGTTGCCTTCTATGCCTCGACTCCGACCTATCGCCCGGTGCTCGAGCAGCAGGGCTGGGGTGAGCTGCAGGCGCAATTGCACGCGCTCACGCGTCAGGGGCGCTGGGCGGAGCTCGGCTCGCTGATCACGGACGAGGTGTTGGAGCAGTTCGCCATCGTCGGCGAGGTGCCCGAGATCGCACCGAAGGTCTGGAGGAGATTCGGGGACGTGATCACGGACGTCTCTCTCGTGGCGGAGGGTCTGGACCTCGCGACGCTGAGCGCTATCGCACGAGACCTGAAGGCTCAAGTGCCCGCATAGCGCAGCGGAAAGACGACTCGGATGGTTGTGCCGTGACCCGGTGCGGTCTGCAACTCCACCCTTGCTCTGAGCACTTCGCAGAGTCGCCTGACGATCGAGAGGCCGAGTCCCTCGCCCGACGGCAGCGCGGAGGGTCCGGTGGCGCTCTTCGATCCAGGACCGAACCCCGTACCGGTATCCTCGACGCTCAACGTCCACGCTCCAGCTTCCGTGCCGGTGCTGCTGCTGGACCAGCGAACCACGATGCCGCCGCGCGTTGTGGCATTGAGGGCATTCGAGAGCAGGTTCTGGAGAATGCGATGGAGCTTGAGCGAGTCGCCTTCGATGGGCAGTGAGTCCGGTCCCGCGCACCTGAGGAAGAGGTTGCGATCCGCCGCGAGAGGACGCAGCAGGTCGCAATAATCCCGGATGGTCTTGGCGACATCGAACGACTCGAACTGGATGGGATCCTGGCCCGCCTCGAGGCGCGCCAGCTCGACGAGGCTCGTGAGCAACGCACTCGTCGAGCGAATGCGCTCCTGCAACAATCCGTTGAAGCGATCGCGCAGCGCCGTGTTGACGTCCGTCTTGGCGAGGAGGGCGGTCGTGTTCGCGATCACCCCGACACTGCCCCGCAGATCATGAGCCGCTTCGCGCAGCAGTTCGGCGCGCTCTTCCTCGAGTGCCTGAATCGCACTGAGGGAGGCTTCGAGATCGCGAACCCGTCCAGCCGCCGCGGCTTGATGTAGGTGGACATAGCGCGCGGCGCTTTCGCAGTTGCCCTCCATGCACAGCACCGCAAGCATCTCGCGTGCTTGAGAGGTGACATCGGGGGGCAGCTGAGGATGCTCTGTCGCATAGCGATCGAGTTCCCGCAGCAACACGGACTGGAGGTGACCCCATTCGCGCATGGTCTCCCGAACGTCATATCCCTGCTGCCAGCGATGGATGCCGTGCTCGGCCGCGTCCTCGCGCTGCTCGAGATCGACCCGGGTTGCATCGAGCGCATGCTCCGCCCGCAACCGACGCTCGAAGTCACCCAGGATTCTCGGAATGTGATCATCGAGGGCGCTGCGCGAAAGCCTCGAGCTCGTCGTGAGCTCGGGATCGTTGCGGACCGCTTGGCGCCACAGCGCGAGGAGCGCATCTCGACGCTCCTGGAGGTGACGCGAGAGAGCGTCCAGTGCCTTCTGTACGGTAGTAACGGTGGATTGCCTCCTGGGGAGAGTAGGTGCCCCGTCGGATGCGAGGCAAGGGTGAGCCGAAGCGAGGCGTCTGGGGCCTCAGGCGGTTGGCTTTGCGCCCCGCGCCGCCCCACCGGCGCTCATCGCATCGGGACGCGATAGACGGTGCGTCCGCCGACCACGGTCTCGAGCACTTTCACATTGGCAATGTCCGCGGCGGGGACCCGCATCACATTGCGGTCGAGCACGATCAGGTCCGCGAGCTTGCCGACCTCGAGCGACCCGGTTGCGCGCTCCTGGTGCAGCTCGTACGAGGAGCCCTCGGTGATCGCGCGGAGCACTTGCGCGCGCGTGAGACCCCGATCGTGACCGAGCCGCCCGCGATATTTGGGATCGACGTCCTGGGCGTTCGTACGCGTCACGCCGACCTTGAGTGCGAACCACTCGTTGAGCGGGTCGACCGGCCAATCACTGCCGTAAGCGATCCTCGCACCGGCATCGGCGAGAAAGGCAGCTGGCTCGATGTAGTAGTAGCGCGCCGGTCCGAGGTAGTCCTTCTCCCCGTCGAGCGTATCGGGCGCGGGCTTCTCCCACTGGAAAGACAGCACCGGGATCGCGTCGAGCCGCGCGAAGCGCGGAAAGTCACGCGGGTCGACGATCTCGTCGTGCGCCACCGCGGCGCGGATCTGCGCTCCCGAGAACCTGCTCCGCAGTGCCTCGAGCGCATCGAGCGCGGCGTGCACGGCACCGTCTCCGTCGGCATGCATATGGGGCTCGAACCCCGCGGCAGCGGCCGCGAGCACGAGCGCGCGCAGCTCGGCGCGCGGAAAGTAAACGCTCGGGCCGCGGCTCTTGCCCGCAATCCACCGGGGGTGCTGTGCGGTGCCTGCATTGGTGAGGTAAGGCTCGAGCATTGCGCCCGTGAGAGCGGGCGCGGTGATCACGCCATCGAGAAACATCTTGAAATTGCGCACGGTCATCCCGGGCCGTGCGCTGATCTCACCCTGATCGTACTCACGCGCCAGGCTGCGAAGGTAGGCGACGGCCTTGGAGGGATCCGCCGCCTGAGGCGGCTTGATGAGGACCGCAAAATGCGCGCGCGCCGTCAACCGGCCAGCCTTCTCGGCGCCCGCGAATGCGGCAAGTGTCTGCGGGGTTGCCGCCGCATCGAAAAACGTCGTGACTCCCTGGGAACCGAGCGCCGCGAGCGCCGATTCGGCAGCGCGGATATCGTCAGCCGGGGTAGAGGGCGGTACCGCTCTCTCGACGAGCTCGATCGCGGCATCCTGCAGAAGACCCGTCGGGGCACCCGAGGGATCCCGCACGATGGCACCTCCCGGCGGGTCGGCGGTGCTCGCCGCGACGCGCGCCAGGGTGAGTGCCCGCGTGTTGGCGAGCGCGGTATGCCCGAACGAGGAAAGCATCAGGATCGGGCGCCGTGTATCGAGCGCATCCAGCATCGAGCGGGACATGACGCTACCGCCGATCATCGCCTCCTGAAACCAATTGCGCACCTCGAGCCAGCCGTCCGGCTCGCGCGAGCGGGTCTCATCCAGGCATTTCCCGATGCGCGCCTGCACCTCGTGCGCGGTGAGCCGCTCGTACTTGAGATCACACCCGAGCAGGCTGTAGCCCCCGGCGAGCGGGTGCATGTGCCCGTCGACGAGCCCGGGCATCATCATTCGGCCATTGAGGTCTTCAACGATGGTGTGCGGCCCGCGCCAGCGCCGCACGCCTGCATCGTCACCCACGTAAACAATGACACCGGCTCGCACTGCGAGCGCCTGCTCGATGGAGTCGCGAGCATCGACGGTGTAGAGGTACCCGTGCTCGTAGATGCGATCCGCAAGGCGTGGCGACTCCGCGCCGGTTGCCGAGGCGGCAGCGGCACAGGCGAGCGCACACGAGGCGACGCGGTGCAAGGCATCGACGCGAGCGTTGCTCCTCGTGGGGTGAGATGAAAGCGCTGGAGCGAGCCGCACGCGTGCGCCGCCGAGCACACCCGGCAATCTCCTCGTCCATGCCATGCTCATCGATCAGATCCTGCCCGTATGCGGACGTGGCTACTGTAGCCTTTCGTTGCCGTAAAGAAAGAGGGCCGCCAGTCGGCGGCCCCCGAAGCACTCATCCCGTGCGGGATTGAGCAGGCCCTATCGAGAGGGGAAGTCGAAGAAGTCGAAGAGGTCGTCCAATGAGGGGGGGTTCGCGGGGGCATAGGATCCGGGCGCCTGCACCGGGTTCGGGAAATTGTCCCGGCTGCGGCGGGTCACTGGCGGCAGGCCCCAGTTGCGCTCGATGAACTTGAGGATCGACACGTGGTCCGCGTACTGGTGGGAGATGTATCCCCCCGCCCGCAGCGGCAGGTACCGCGGATCCGCCACGACGATCAGCGGGATGCGCGTGCCGTCGCCGAAAAAGTCGACGGGCTGCACATACCCGGAATCGTAGTAGCCGCCACCCTCGTCCTCGGTGATGAAGATGACGGTGTCCTTGGCGTACGGCGATGACTCGACCTCATCGACGATCTTCTTCACGAAGCCCTCGAAGAGGTCGAGCTTCGAGGAGGACGGATGGCCGTCCACGTAACCGCTCGGCTTGACGATTGCAACCGCGGGCAGCGTGCCGTTCGTGATATCCGCATACAGATTGACCGTATCCTGGATGTGTGCTGCGACCTGATCTGGGTGCGACATGATGGAGGTGTCGTACTGGAACGGATTGCAGATGTTGCAGTACTCGTCCGCGGATGTGCCGTTGGCGCCCCAGTTGAGCTGATAGGGGTCATTGACGTAGTTGTTCCACTGGTCGCCGTAGTACTTCCACGAGATCCCGTGCGCGTTCATGTCATCGCCGATGCTCGGCGTCGATGAGGGTGGAACCGTGAACGGGGTGTTGGAGGGGTTATGGTCCGTGTAGGCATCGCTGCCGTTGCCGAACCAGCCCGGGTTGTAGTTGTTGAGAAGGTAGTAGTGGCCGGGCTCGCAGCGCGGATCGATGTGCAGCTTGGCGAGGTAGGCGAGGATCGGTCCCACCCCTGGCTGACTGGGATCGGAGCAGTCGCTGTAGGAGCCGCCCCCGTAGGCCGCGCCACCCTGGTCGGCGGCCGTGTAGGGCGGCGGATAGCCTGAGTTGTAGCTCTCGCCATAGCCGTCCTCGGTGTACCAGTTGTTGGTACCGGGGGCGGGGTTGGGATTCTCGACCTCGTTCACCGTGCCCTGATCCGCAGTGCCGGTGAACACCTGGACGCCGTTGGGCGGTGTCTGTGGATGGCCATTGCCGTCGCTGAACCAGATCATGTCGGCGTGACCGAACATGAGGTGGTTCGCCCCCGTGCCGCCGTTGACGGACTGGTGGAAGTTGTCGCTCATGGCGTAGCTGTCTGCCAGGCTCTTGAAGTAGGGCACATCTCCCTGCGCCATGTTGTAGAAGCCCAGGGCGCTCGAGCCTTCACCCGTGGTCGCGGGTACCGAGTCGTAGAGCGCGTAGTCCTCCGCAGTCCACTGGGCGGCCGTCGGCGGGTCCGCGGCGGAATACCCGGTCGGGTACAGGAACTCCTCGCTGAAGGAACTACTGTAGTAGTTGTTGGCGTACTGGGTCTGGGTCAGACCATTGTCGCCGGCGCCGATCGTGACCTCCACCCAGGAGAACAGCTTGCCGTTGCAGCCGGAGGGGTTCTCCCACGAGGCGTCCTCGAGGTTGCAGTTGAGTTGTTGCCACATCTGGTAGAAGCGATGGACGGGGCTTGCGCTGTAGTCCGTGTACGCGAAGCTGTAGCCCGGCGTGGCCGCATGGCTGCCGTTGGTCAGCTGGAAGGGGCCGGCGGGCAGGTTGTCGAAGTTGACGATGCGCAGGTCCGGTGTGTACTCGTACTGGTTGGTGCCCCCAGATACCAGGGACTGGTAATAGCTCAGGCCGTTCGCATCGTAAGCGTCAGGCAGACCCGACTCCGTTTCCTTCGCGAGCGCGAGCGCATTCGCGGCGCAGATGGTCTCGGCCGAGCCCGTCGCGCTCCTGCAGGCCTTGGTCGTGAAATAGCCCTGCGCGTACTCCGGGCCGCCGACCTGTGGCGCAGGCAACTGGTTGGCGGGAAATTCCTGCTTCGGCGGGCTGAGGAGGAAGGCATCCTGGCCGCCGAGGTCTGCAGCGGAGAGCTGCTGGGCTTTGCGGAAGTTCCGTCCCGGGACGGCGTTCTTCGCGGCATCGAGCTGGATGATGCCCTCGCTCAGCAGGTTGTGGACGCTCTGGCCGGGCCGCGGCATGTACGTCGCGAACACGTGGTCGAAGCTGCGGTTCTCGCCGATGATCACGATCACGTGCTTGATCGGTGTGACGGTGTGGTCGTCGGCCGCGGCGCCCGCAGCGCTCGCCACGACGGGTCCGATCGACATCTGAAGCAACGCGAGCGTACCGATTCCGGCGCGCAGGCGGTTGAGCACGGGCGATTGAGTTCTAACGCTCATGCGTGTCTCCCTGAGGCTGGTTGTTTGGCGAGTGCCTTTTTTAGTGAGTCAATATTGCCGTCGTGTGATCGGCAGATGACCGCCCAGAGACATGCCGGAGCGGCTGGGCACTGACCGGCCTGTGCACGCCACCTTCGTCCGGAACCTGCGCGCCGCTCGGGCCGGAGCGGCGACTTGACGGTCCGCCGAACTATCTCTGGGGTCGAGCCGGGTCGGCAGCCGCAGCCGCGCCCGCTCGCGGCTCGACGCGAATGGTGCCCATCATCCCGCCGTCCTCGTGCTCGAGGAGGTGGCAGTGATAGACGAACGTGCCGACGGTGTTGGGATCGCGAAAGTCCATCCTGAGCGTCACGCTCGGATACTCGAGCATTCTGCCGCTGTAGTACGGGACGTTGACGGTGTCGCGCAGAAACGGCTCGTGAACCGGAATGCCGAGCCAGTCCACCAGCTCGAAGTGAAGCTGATGAATGTGAAAGGCGTGCAGCTCGGTCGAGCGGTTCTCGATGATCCAGTCCTCGACGTCGCCCTGGTGCGCGACGATATCGGGCACGTTCGAGCGGGGATCGAACGGGCGCGGGGTCTGACCGTCCACCGTGATGTAGAAGGCCGTGGCACTGTTTGGATCGTTCGGCTTCTCGAGCTTCTCGGAGAAGTAAAGCTTCCTCACGCGCACGGGAGCGACGGTGCCGAGCCACGGGAGCGGTGGCGGCGGTAGCGGCTGTGGATCGAGCGGCAAGACAGACTGGGGCTCCGGCGCGGCGCTTGCGGCGCTGATCGAGGCAAGAGCGCGGTTGGGATCGTTCTCTCCCCCCTGTCCCGTATCGACCGTTCGGGTGACCAGGAGCCCTGCAACCCCGAGCGCCGGACCCTCGATGATGAACTCCGCCCGTGCGCCGGGAGGTATGCCCAGGTGATCCACCCAGACGACCGGCGGCGCGGGACTGCCGCCGTAGCGCAGGGGCACCCCATCGATTCCCACCACCCCGAGTCGCTGCGGAACGTTCCGGTACAGCACCGCGAGATTGAGATAGGTAATCGCCGAGGCATTGAGGACGCGCCACAGCTGGCGCTCGCCTGGCCGCATCGTGATGCGCGCCGGCGGGTAGTCGGGGTAGGGGACCGGGACGTAGTTGATCGACAGGTCCTTGGCCGGCTTACCGAATCCGGTGCCGTTGTTGGCTGCGTCACCGTCGCGGTCGATGAGGAGCCTCGGGACGACGGGCTCGGATCTCGAGGGTGGGGCGTTTGGATTGAGGAGGTCCTGATCGCGGATGACGAGCACCCGCTCGTGCAATCCCGCGATGGCAGGATTGGCCCGTTCGATGCCTTCGACGATCAGCGCCCCGGATGCCCCCCCGAGCACCTCGACGTTGCTGAATCCATGGATGTGCGGGTGGTACCAGTAGAGCCCCGGGGGCTCATTGAGCGGAATCCGGAAGCGGTACTCGAACGGGGGATCTCCGGGTTGGATCGAGGTCTTGAGCACATCATCCTGATGGCACACCGGGGGCACGGTGAGCCCGTGAAAGTGCAGGTTCGTGGAGACGGCCGTCATCGCCCCACTGTGGCACGGATCCGACGATATCGGCGGCATCGACATATGCCTGGCGCTACCCAGGCCGGTCTCGAAGTCCACGAGGTCGTTCTTCAACCGCAGAAGCAGAAGGTCGCCCGGGTGCAATCGCAGCGTGGGCGACTGTGTCCCATCGGCGAGCAGGTAGCAGTAGCGGAGCGTGCCGTCGCGCTCCTTGTAGTCGTGGATGGTCAGGTCGGCCCGCAGAACTCCGTTCTCGCTCCGCAGGTCGCGCGGTTCGGGTACCGCGGCGCCCGGAGGTGGCCGGCTGCACGGATCGTGCCGAGGACCCTGCGCGTGCGTCACCTGCGCCAAGGCGAGTGACGCCAGCGTGATGAGGTAGGTGCGTAGCAGAATCAACGAGGGTCAGGCCTAGCGCGATCTTGCGCCGCGCTCGCCCCCACGGTCCCTCCGGGCCTGTGGCGCTGTGCTATCGACAGCCGGGGATGGACCGGCATCGCTCTGCGGGTCGCTCTCCAGGGGCTCGGGAGTCGCAGCGGCGGCAGGCGAATTCACTGCGGCGAGGGGCGGGGCAGTTGCGGCCGTTGGCGTTCGCGTGGCCATGGCCTGCGAGGACGGACCAGAGCGATGGGAGGTCCAGGCGCCTGCGAAGGTGGGGGCCGTCGGGGCATGCCGAGGCAGAGCGCCGGGCGCCGGGGATAGGTCGGAGTGCCACAGGTGGTGTCGGGGCGAGGAGAACGCGAGCGTGACCATGAACGCCGCCGCCGCCAAAGCGCATAGGATGATGGGCCTTTCCATGGGCACCCCACGAAAAAACTCACCCTAGCGCACGAGCATGACAGCTTGATGAGAATGCGAGGTCGATAGTGCCCTCAAGGACGCTACCGCGCGCGAGATCTGGGGCGATGCCGTGGGTGTCCCAAAGAAGTCCGGAGGAGCGCGAGCCCCTCCGGATGGTGTATCGCAATCTGGGACGCTGGTCGCCCCCGTTTACCTATGGTGCGCGTCGTTCCATCTGTCGGCCGCGATGAGCTCCCGCTCGGCGCGCTGCAGGGCGTCGAGTGCCTTCTGGGCATGTCCACCAAACTCGAGCCCTTGGTTGGCGGCTTGGGCCTCCTGAATGTGATGAATCGCGTTCTCGGTGGCGCCGTAGGCGTCCCTCAGATTGGGATGATGGATCTCATAGGCCAGGGCGATCGTCGAGGCGAGAACTGCAGTGAGCGCAGCAATGACAGTCTTTTTCATGATCTTCCCCTTGCGGTGAATGACTCGGTGAATGCCGGATCAGCGGGTGATGAGCATACCGGGCAGAGCCGAGGAGCCGCTACTCCGCGCTCACGGTGTACTGCTCGATCCGACCCTCTGCCGTGGCGCGCACCACCACGCCGAGCTTGCGTCCGGAGCACGTCACCTCGTAGGTGCGCGTCGCGAGCCCGCCGCGCAGCTGGGTGCGCTTGAGCTTGAAGTCGGTCGGATCGCCGAGCGCGCCCAGGCTCTTGTGGAAATCCTCCTGGGCTTGCGCTGAAAAATAATCACGCGCGTTCTCGGTCAGAAGCTTGGGATCGAGCGTGCCGTGCTGTAGCGAGACGAACAGGGCACGGTCCCGGTCGAGCGTGGTCGCTTCGGCCGGCGTCGCACGCGAAAGCATGATCTCTGCGAGTCGCGTCGCGATCGTTTCACTCGCATCGACCGCTTCCTGGTTCGTGAGCACGATCACCGCGACACCGTCGTCGGGATAGAACAGGTGATGCGAGGTGAAGCCGTCGATCTCCCCGCCATGGCCGAGTACGCGACGCCCGTTCTGGAGCGCGACGTCCAGACCGAGCGCATAGCGGGTTCCGGCGCCATTCGTGAGCACGATTTCGCGGGTGAGTTCCCCCAGGCTCCTCTTGCTCAGTACCTTGTGTTGCATCAAGGCGATATCCCAGCGCGCAAGGTCGCTCGCGGTCATCGCGAGCTCACCGGCCGCAAAGAGCCAGCCGGGTGCCGATGGTTGGGAGGGGCGCAAGGGTCCGAGCGCATAGCGCAGGTAACCCACGGGATCGCTCCCTGGAAGCGAGTTCGCGTTCACATCGAGCACGCTCGTCATGCCGAGCGGTCGAAAAACCCGTGCCGAGAGCTGCGCGAAAAGGGGTCTGCCCCCCACCTTCTCGGCGATCGTCCCGGCCATCACGTAGCCGGTATTGCTGTACTGCCAGGCCGTGCCGGGGGCGAAGTCGAGCGGCTTCGCTCCCCAGCCCTCGATGATCGCGGCAGGGGACACCGGCTTTCGCATCCCCGGCAGCAGATAGTCCTGCGGCCAGTAGTCACGGACGCCGGAGGTGTGGGAGAGCAACTGACGGATGGTCACGGAAGCAGCAGCGCCGAGATGCGCGATGAACTTGCCAGCGGGGTCATCGAGCGAGAGCCGGCCCTGCGCCTCGAGCAGCAGGAGCGCCGTCGCGGTGAATTCCTTGCTGATCGACCCGACCGGGTAGCGCATCGTCGGCAGGGCTGGCCGGCGCGGCTCGAGACTTGCGTAGCCGTAGGCCTGCGCATAGATCAGCCGCTGGTCGCGCACCAGGGCGATCGATGCCGACGGGACACCGGTGCGCGTCAGGACTTGGCGAACGAGGGTATCGACCCTCTCCTGCAACGCGGGCTCGATGTGTTCATGCGTGCTCGGTGGAGCCGCCGTACCGGCCTGGCAAAGCGCGCCAAGCGAAACACCGGCCAGCAACCAAGCCCAGAGCCGGCGACTGAACAGATGCGTTCGGCTACTCGAGCGGGCGGGGCGACGGCTCTCGTTCATCTCTGCCATTGCTCTCTCCGGTGTGGCGGATGGATCGACAGACGAGCAGCACTTCATCGACGTTGTCGTTGACGCTCATTCCGCGCGAGAACTGCAATTTTTTCTGGAATCGCAACCCGAGCCTCATGAACACGTGGTTGTACCACCACATCGCCCGTTCGCGGTGATGCAGCAGCCACCACATGCCGAGGTCGACCAGGCGCGAGGAGCGCGGCTGCATCCCGAATACGGCGGTGCGCTCCACCACGAGCTGGTGCTGCGCGAGGAGCTCGAGCAGCCGGGCGGGCTCGTAGCGGCGCTTGTGGCCGACGATCTCGTCAAACGGCGTCCAGCGTGAGGGATGAAGCGGCGCCGAGATGAGGAGCGCGCCGCCTGCGCGCGTGACGCGTGACAGCTCCGCTACGACGCCATTGTCGTCGTCGACGTGTTCGATGATGTCCAGAGCGCAGACCAGGTCGAACGCTCCCTGCGCGAAGGGTAGCGCGGTGGCCTCGGCGAGTGCGACCTGCGCCCCCCGGGCCTGCAGTTTCGCAACTGCCGGCGCACTGATGTCCACGAATTGCGTCCCGATGAGCGGGAGCCGCGGCCTGAGGCCCGGCGCCACCTCGAGCCGCCGGTCCGCGCCCGCAAGGAGCGACTGCACCAGCGGCCAGGTGTTGAAGCGATGGGGCTCGATGAGCGCGGCATCGGACCACAGCAGGTCGTAGTAGCGGCGATTTCTCGCGAGAAGATCGCCCTCGGGTGATTGAGACCGCGGTTGCATAGCTCCGCCACGGGTTGCCTCCATGTTACGCCAGAAGCTTCGCAGCTGCCGGTGAGCGCCGGCTGCGGCGTGCAGCGCCCGTGGTGAGCGTCGTGGTGAGCGCCTCGATCTGGAGTCGCAGCAGCGAGAGCCGCCGCGGCGCTGCGAACCGCTCGGGCTCGAAGGCCCCACCGATCCACAGTCCATCGACGGCGGCAACGATGAGGTCCGTCGCCTCATCGAGCCGTGCGCGAGGGGCTCGCTGAGCGGGTGCGAGGGCGTCCCTGAGACTCGCCCTGACGTAGCTGCGCCAGCGTGCGTAGAAGGCACGGTGCGCGTTCGCGAAGGCCGGGCTGCGAGTCGCGCGCTCCCAGACGCTCAGCCACAGGCCGATCCCCGCCGGCTCGCCAAAGCGCGCCATGGCGTCCACGGCTGCCATGAGGCGGGGCAGGCCCGGGGGATGCAAGAGCGCGAGCTGGTCGAGCTCGGCAAAGGACCTCTCCGACAGCCAGCGGAAGGCGAAGGCCACGAGATCATCCTTGCTGGCGAAGTAGTGCGTCACACTCCCCAGGCTCAAGCGGCCCCGCCGCGCGATCTCACGCACCGTGGCATTTTCGATGCCGACCGCACTGATCACCTTCAGAGTGAGTGAGGCGAGATCCTCCCGCCGACGGTGATGATCGACGATCTTCGGCATGGCGACTCCAGCTCCTCGCGACTCAGCGGCCAGCTCCCATCGTACCCTTTTATAGAACATATGTTCCATATAAGTGCGCCCTGCGGTATGCTCCGGGGCGACGGGAAAGCGGAGAGGAGACACCATCATGACTGCGACGCTGCGCAAGGCCGACTTGAGGGGCCGGGACGTGGAGCTCACCTTCAGCGACGGCCGGACCGGGCTCCTCCCGCTCGTGTGGCTGCGCGACCACTGCCCGGGTCCGCAGACCCATCATCCGCAGACTGGCCAGCGACTCATCGAGACGTTCCGCATCCCCCGTGACATTGTCGCGCGCGCCGTGGAGGTGGAGGCCGGCGGCAGCCGACTCTGCATCGCGTGGGCCGAAGAAGACCTCATCAGCCGCTTCCCGGCCGAATTCCTCGCGGGCCTGCGGGAGGATCCGGAGGTGCTACCCATCGCGCGCCAGAGCTGGGACGCCGCCAGCATCGCACGGGAACTGCCGCAGGTCGGCTACGCGAAGATGCTGCGCGAGGAGTCGGCACTGCGCGAATGTCTCGAGCGCGTCGCGCGCTACGGGTTCTGCTTCATCGAGGAGGTGCCACCCACCCCGGAAGCGACCCGCGCAGTGGCGCAGCGGATCGCATACATCCGCGAGACCATCTTCGGAGGCTATTGGGACTTCACGGCGAACCTCGAGCACAACGACACGGCGTATACCTCCGCCGCGATCGGCCCGCATACCGACGGCACCTACAGCCTGGACGCGCCCGGCTATCAGATGCTCCATTGCCTCGCGGCCGAGTGCACCGGCGGGGAGAACGTCCTCGTCGACGGCTTTCGGGTCGCGGAGATCATGCAGCACGATCACGCGGATGAGTTTCGCGTACTCACCGAGGTCGCGATTCCGGGGCAGTACCGGGATGACGAGCGCGGCATCCATCTGATCGCGCGCCGTCCGCTCTTCCGTCTGGATGCGCGGGGGGAGCTCATCCAGGTGAGCTACAACAACCACGACCGCGCGCCGTTCGTGCTGGCGCCCGCGCGGCTCACGGCGTTCTATGCCGCGCTCGCGACCTTCGCGAGGCTCTGTGCAGACGCCGCGCTTCACTATCGGCGGCGCCTGCTGCCCGGATCGGTACTGCTGTTCGACAACTGGCGGGTGCTGCACGCGCGCGATGCGTACCGGGGCAATCGGCGCCTCGCTGGCGCCTATCTGAACAAGGAAGATGTCGACAGTCGGCTGCGGGTGCTGCGCGCCAAGGCCGGCATCGCAGGCTAGCGGCTCCTGCGCTGCGCTGCGAGGGAGCTTCGCTGCCGGTCGATCATTGCGTGACGCGGATCCTCGCCTCGTCATGGAGCTTGCTGAAATCTCCGACCGCGACGCTCGTGCCGGGCTCGAGGCCCGCGAGGATCCACTGGCTGTCCCCAGTGCGCGCGCCGAGCCGCACGGTGCGTTTTTCGACCGTGTCGCCGTTGATCACGTAGACGCTGCCCGTGTTCGTGTCGCTGCCGCTCTCGACGGCCGAGGAGGGAACGACGACGGTCGCGTTCTCGGCACCGGAGGAGGCGACCGCGGACGAGGTGCCGCTCGCTGAGGCGTCGGCCGAGGGCGCATCGGCCAGGAACGACACCCGGGCGCCCATCTGCGGCAGTATGCGCGGATCCTTGAGCTTGAACCCCACGCGCACCGAGACCGTCGCTTTGGATTTGTCCGCGGTCGGGATGATGGCGATCACTGCGGCGGGTATGTGCCAGTCCGGGTAGGCATCGAGAGTGATCGTCGCCGGCTGACCGCGGCGCACGCGGCTGATGAAATTCTCGCTCACGTCGACGTCCACCTCGAGGGAGCCCATGTCGACGATATCGGCGATTCCGCCGCCGCCGACGAACTGCGGCGAGACGATCTGTCCGGGCTGGGCGTTCTTCGCCGTGACGACTCCATCGAACGGCGCGCGGATGATCGTGTAATCGAGGTTCCGCTGGTTGACGACGACCGCCGCCTGCGCCGCGACGAGGTTCTCTTGGGCTACGTTGACCGCCGCCTGCGCCGCGTCGTAGGTCTGCTGCTCGGTATCGAATGCATCGGTACTGATGAGCCCCTCGTCGGCCTCTTTCTTTTCACGCTGGTAAATCGGGGTCGCATCGCGGGCCGCGAGGCGTGCGGCCGCGAGCGAGGCGCGCGCCTGCGCGACCGCCGCCTCGGACTGATCGAGGGCGGCGCGATACATGGCGTCGTCGAGCCTTGCGACGATCTGGCCCTTCTTGACTGTCTCGCCCGCCTGGATCAGCACGTCATCGACCTTGTCGATCAGCTGGGATGAGACGGTCGCCTCCCGCATCGCGACGACGTATCCCGAGGCATCGAGCATGGACCCGACGACTGGCGCGCCGCCCGTGCCGCTCGATGCGAGCGGTCGCGCGACGCTCGCCTGCACGGGGATAGCCCCTGCCTGCGAGACTTTCCAGTAAACGACGCCGCCTGCCGCGAGCACCACCGCGACGATAGCGATGAGCAGACCGATCCGCACTCCCCGCCCGCCTCCCGTCTTCACGGGTTCGGGCGGCCGGGCGATCCGCAACTGCTCGAGAAGCGAAGTCTTGTCATCCACGGGAACGTCCTTGCCGGAGCTCGGGCGGCGTGCCCGGATCGTTGCGATGCCACCAGCCGCCGCCGAGCGCCTGGAACAGTGTGACGGTGTCGGTGTAGCGGCTCGCGAGCGCGCGCACGTAGTTGAGCCGCGCCTGCTGGTAAGTCTGCTGGGCCGCAAGGAGAGTCACGGAGTCCACCGCGCCGACCTCGTACTGCCGCTGAGTCAGAGCGAGGTTCGCCTGGGCGGCATCGAGCGCGTCGCGCTGCGCTTTGAGCGCTTGCGCATCGTTCTGGAGCGCCGTGAGCGTATCGGCGACGTTCTGGAAGGCCTGCAGCACCACGAGCCTGTACTGCGCGAGTGCCTGATCGTAGGCGTCGATCGCGGCGCGCCGCTCGGCGCGCAGGGTACCGCCCTCGAACAGCGGCTGGCTGATCTGACCGCCGAGACTCCAGACCCCTGCGCTCGACTCGGCCAGGGTGGCCACGCTGCCGGAGGCATTGCCGAGATAGGTCTCGACCGGAACGAGCGAGAGCTCTGGCAACATGTTCGCCGTCGCGACGCCGATCTTGGCGCTCATCTGGTGCACCGTGGCTGCCTGCTCGCCCACGTCCGGCCGCTGCGCTACGAGCGAGGAGGGCAGGCTCACCGGGAGCTCCTGGGGCAGCTTGAGATCGGACAACTGCAGCTCGACGGGGCTGGCGTCCCGCGGGGAGCGCCCGGTGAGGACGGCGAGCTGATGCTCGGCCTGCGCGAGCTGCTGCTGCAAGGCCGGGAGCGTCGCGCGCACGGCGGCGAGATTCGACTGCTGCTGCAGGATATCCGCGCGCGTTTGGCTGCCGAGCTGGTAGCGCCGCTGCACGATCGAGAGCTGATGCTCCTCGATGCCGATGATGTCGTGCGTCGCGGCGATCTGGTCGCGCACGGAGGCGACCTGGATAGCCTCCGAGGCAACGTTGGACGTGAGCGTCAGATAACTCGCTTCGAGCACGAAGCCCTGTTGCAGGGCCTGCGCCTGCAACCCCTCGACCGTGCGCCGCTCCTTGCCAAAGATGTCGAAGGTGTAGGAAACGTTCACCGTGGCCAAGAAGATGCGGGTGATGAAATTGGGAAAGCCCGGGAAGACCTCCGCACCGCTTTCCTGCTCCCGAAAGGCTTGCGCCGAGCCTTGGACCTGCGGCAGGAAATAGCCTTGCTCCGCCCGCACGGTCTCCCGCGCCTCGCGCAGCGCAGCCTGCTGGGCGGCAATGTCGGGATAGCTTGCCATCGCCTGCCGGATGAGCGCATCGAGCTTCGCCGAGCCGAACAGCGTCCACCACTGCCCGGGTAGATCTCGGCCGAGCTCGAAGTGCTGTGCTTCGCCGCCCGGCCCCGCAACGCCCGTCGATACCGTCTGCGCCGGCAGCCCCTCGGGCGTATATCCATCTTGCGTGGGCCGGGCCGGCGGGTGGTAGTTCGGCCCCACCGCGCAAGCGGATAGGGCGACCGCAACCGCCCCCCCGGTGAAAGAGAGCAGTCCGATCGGACCTCGTTTGATGGTCATGGCTGAGTCGGCTGCCTGTGGCGGATTCTTAGGGCTCTACTCGTGGAGCTTCGCAGGGCTCCGATGTTCGTCACTGGCGCGATTGAACATGCGACGAGTCGTGAGCGTGACAATGCGCCGGCAACCCCCATACGATAACTTGACTCCTCCGGCGCGGCAAAGATCCTGCGCTTGCCGGTACTGCGCGTCCAGTGACGATCGTCACTCGCGGGTGGTGACACCCGGGACTCGGAGTCGTGTGGATGTGCGCGGCCCGGTCGCCCGTCAGAGCGATCTGGCGACCGGTGAGCGAATGAAGCTAACGGACGGGAGAGGGCTGCAGATTCCAGATCTCGTCGGCGTATTCGGCAATGGTACGATCGCTCGAGAACTTGCCGCTGCATGCGACATTGATGATGGCCTTGCGCGTCCACGCCTCGGTATCGCGGTACAACGCACGCAGCTCCCCGTGAGCGCGCGCGTAATCGGTCAGATCCGCCAGGTGCCGAAAGGGATCGCCGTGGCGCAGCAGCGCATCCCGGATCGGACCGAACACGCCCGGCTCCTTGCGATTGAAGTGATCGGAGAAGATCAGATCGAGCGCCGCGCGGATCTCCGGCTCATTCTCGTAGTGCCAGCCGGGGTTGTACCAGCCGGCGCTGTCCGCCACCTGCTGCGCCGTGAGACCGAACAGGAACAGATTCTCGGCGCCCGCTTCCTCCGCCATCTCGATGGTAGCCCCGTCACGGGTGCCGATCGTGAGCGCACCGTTCATCATGAATTTCATGTTGCCGGTCCCGCTTGCCTCGAAACCGGCCGTGGAGATCTGCTCCGAGACGTCGCAGGCGGGGATGAGGCGCTCGGCCATGCTGACGTTGTATTCGGGCAGGAACAGCACTTGTAAGCGGTTCCGCACGAGCGGATCCTCATTGATGGTTGTGGCGATATTGTTGATGAGCTTGATGATCAGCTTCGCGAGGTGATACGCGGGCGCCGCCTTACCCGCGAACAGGAAGACGTGCGGGGTCAGCTGCAGATCTGGGTTGAGTCGCAAGCGGTTATAGAGAACGACGATATGCAACGCGTTGAGCAGCTGACGCTTGTACTCGTGGATGCGCTTGACGTGGCCGTCGAAGATCGCATCAGGGTCGACGCTGTGTCCGGAGGCTGTCTTGAGCCAGCGTGCGAACGCAAGCTTCGCGGCGCGCTTGGCGGCGCGGAATTCCTCGCGAAAGGACTCGTCATCGAGGAAGTAGAGCAGATCGCGCAGCTCGGCGAGGTTCGTGATCCAGCCGGGGCCGATGGTGCGCGTGATCAGCTCCGCGAGGAATGGGTTCGCCTGCTGCAGCCAGCGCCGTGGTGTCACTCCGTTGGTCTTGTTGTTGAACCGATCCGGGAACATCTCACTGAAGTCGGGTAGCACGCGCGTCCTGAGCAGCTGTGAGTGGATCGCCGCCACGCCGTTGGTGCTATGCGAGCCCACGACCGCAAGATGTGCCATGCGCACCTTTCTCACGGGCCCCTCCTCGATGAGGCTCATCCGCTCGACACGCCCTGCATCACCGGCGAAGCGGCGGCGAACGTCCTCGAGAAACCGCTGGTTCACCTCGTAGATGATCTCCAGGTGCCGGGGAATGAGCACCTCGAAGAGCTCGACGGGCCAGCGCTCGAGCGCCTCGGGGAGCAGGGTATGGTTGGTGTACGCAAGCGTACGCACCGTCAGGTCCCAGGCCTCGCTCCAGGGAAGATGAGCCTGATCGAGCAGCAGCCGCATGAGCTCCGCAACCGAGAGCGCCGGATGCGTGTCGTTCATCTGGATGGCGACGCGGTCGGGAAGCTTCGACCAATCCGTCCCGTCCTCGCGCAAGCGGGCGATGATGTCCTGCAACGAGCAGCTGACGAGAAAGTACTGTTGCAGGAAACGCAATGCGCGCCCTGCAAGCGTCGAATCATCGGGATAGAGCACGCGGGTGATGGACTCGGCGGCGACGCTCTGCAGGACCGCGCCGGCGAAGCCGCCCTGGGAGAACTCGGCGAAGTCGAGCGAGTTGGGCGCGACCGCGGCCCACAGGCGCAACGTATTGATGCAGTGGGCACCGTATCCGACCACCGGCCGGTCATAGGCGATTCCGAAGAGCCGGGAGGGACGGTCGCGCTGGACGGTGATGCCGGCACCTTGCAGCACGAAGGAGGCGTTGAGAGGCACCGTGTAAACACGGTTGGGCCGCTTCACCTCCCAGGGATCTACGCTGTGCAGCCAGTTGTCGGGCCGCTCGATCTGCCAGCCGTTCTCGATTCCCTGCCGGAAGATGCCATACTCGTAGCGCAGCCCATAGCCGATTGCGGGATATTGCAGGGTCGCGAGCGAGTCGATGAAGCACGCCGCGAGCCGCCCAAGACCCCCGTTGCCCAAGCCGGCGTCGGGCTCCTCCTCGATCAGCGTCTCGAGATCCCAGCCCTCCTGCTGCATCGCGTGCCGGACCGCCGGCTCGGCCGCAAGGTTCATCATGTTATTGCGCAAGGTGCGCCCGAGCAGAAACTCCATGGAGAGGTAGTGGACGCGCTTGGGCTTCGCCTCCGCGCGCGAGAGGCGCGTCCGTGCCCAGCGATGCGCGACGAGATCCCGAATGAAGCGCGCGGCTGCCTCAAACTTCTGGCGCGGAAGCGCGTCGCCCGGATGCACCAGGTGATTGCACAGCACGTAGCGGTCTATCCATGACTCGTCCTGGCCCTCGAGTCCCAGCCGCTGCAGCCGACGATTGAGCGCCGTATCACCGGTCGCATTCTGAACAGCCTTGCCCGTCACCGTGCAAACCTCGCCGAGTCACTTGAGGCCTCAATAGGTCGTTCAAGACTTTATTCGCCCCGGCGATGTTGGACAGCGAATTGGTCAAACAATCGCGGCAGACACTGAGACACGCGTCACAGTGATACGGGTCGGGGACTGCCCTCGGTTGGTTGGCGATTCACGGAATCGCCGGACGGCCCGCCGGAACGGGCAACCCGACCTCCGACTGGGCACTCTCTGGAGAGTGTCAGGTTCTGCGGCTGCGCCAATGGTACCGCGAAGAGTGCCGTCGCAGCATCAGCGGTCAGAGCTGCCGATACACGACTAACGCATCGGCTGGCGCCGCAGTATCGCGGGGGTCGGGCGATCGGCTATTCTCGCGAAACCATCGGGAGGCGGACATGTCCCGGCGCCTGAGCCTGTCAGCCGGCTCTTCTCCATGAAGACGATCGGGCTCATCGGCGGGATGAGTTGGGAGTCCACCGTTCCCTATTATCGGATACTGAACGAGACGGTGAAGGCGCGTCTCGGCGGGCTGCACTCGGCACGGGTGATCCTCTACAGCGTCGATTTTGCCGAAGTCGAGCATTTCCAGCAGGCGGGCGACTGGGAGAGCGCCGCAAGGTTGCTCGGTGAGGCCGCCCGGTCCCTGCAAGGTGCCGGCGCCGACTTCCTGGTCCTGTGCACGAACACGATGCACAGGGTCGCCCCGGCGATCGAGGCGGCTGCTGCTATTCCGCTGTTGCACATCGCAGATGCCACCGCGGCGGCCATCGTTGGCGCCGGCCATCGGTGCGTCGGACTGCTGGGCACGCGCTTTACGATGGAGCAGTCGTTCTATAAGGACCGCTTGACGGAGCGCTACGGGTTGCAGGTGCTCGTACCCGAAGCGGCTGCTGAGCGGGAGCTGGTTCACCGCATCATCTACGAGGAGCTGTGCACCGGAAAGGTATATACGCGCTCGCGCGCGCAATGCCAACGCATCATCGAGGGACTCATCGCTGCTGGAGCCGAGGCCATCATCCTCGGCTGCACGGAGCTATCCCTGCTCCTACAGCCCGATGACTCGACTGTGCCGCTCTTCGATACCACGACGCTTCACGCAAGGTTCGCAGCGGAGCATGCGCTCGGATAGGTCGGAAGGCCGCGGCCGGCGCCGACTACGCCCAGACGTCTACCGAACCAACGGCAGGTGCCGTCGATGCAGCACCGGCTTGGGTCTGCAGAGTCCTCGCGATGCGCTCTTTATCCGCACTGATCTCGCCGGAGAGCTTCTCGATCGCTGCTTGACCCTTCGGAGTCTTGGCCGACACGCAGGTCGCCCAATCATTGAGCTGACTCTGAGCCTGTCGGATCTGGCCTTCGAGGGCCGGAACCGAGTTGCTGCGGGAGACTGCACTTACCATAACGGGCTCATACAAGCGCCCATCAGTTTACGTCCCGCAACGCACGCTCCTCGCGACATCCTCCTCATTTCAATTGTTTGCTTCTCCGGTGGAGCCGTGACGGGGAGCAAGCTTCGAGCACGCCCTCGACGGTACGCTTGCGGGAGCGGATCAAGTCGTGTCCCAAAAAGCCCGCGTGACATATTGGGCCCCAGATTGCAGGAGCACGCTGGTTGCCGGACACAGCCGCAACCGGCGCGCAGCGCCGGTGAGCCATTGAACAGAGCAGCCATGTCCTCAACGATGGGAAGCGACAAGCCTGAACGGCGCGCGCCTTGCGACACTGCGCGGCACGGACCCGCTCGCACCGAGCGCGACAGTGCGATCGAATTGGAGCTGAGCGCGGATGAATTGCTGTTCCTTGCGCCGCGCGGCGCGCTGAATCGCCCGGCACTTTGTTCCGTTTCCACGACGGATGACGCGCGGGCGATACGCGCCAGTTTCGGGGCGGCACGCAGGCGCCCGTGGCGCATCGGGGCAGTTGCTGTTGCCCTCGGCGTCATGGTTGCGGCGGCGCTCGTCGCGGGCGTTCCCAAGCGCGAATCTGCGATTCCCACCGCGGGTGCCCGCGCGGTGATGCGTACGCAGGCTGAGAAGCCGGCCACGCCGGACACGTTCGCCGCGTCTGCGAGCAGGCCGCTGCCCGTGCGTTTTGCCAATCCCTTCGACGCGGTGGAGGTTTTCGAGTTTCCGCCCGGCACCAGCCGTGAACACGCTCGCGAGGCGGTAGCGCAATTCCTGATCGATCGTGCGCGCAGCCGACACGCGCGACCCGTCCAGCGAGCGAGGACTCGTCGGGGTACTCAGGGCTCCTGAAAGCAGGGAGCGTAGGCGGCTCGCACTAAGGAGTTGCGGCCGTTTGGTCAGCGATTGCGGTAGATCACTCCACCTTTCATGACGAGCCGCACATGTTCGATCGCGCTCACATCCTGCGTGGGGTCGCCCTGTACGGCGATGATGTCGGCATCGAGCCCTTCACGTAGCTGACCGAAATGGTCCTGCTGGCGCAGGATCCTCGCGTCCACCGCCGTCGCCGCGAGCAGCGCACGCGCCGGTGACATGCCGTCGCGCACCATCCATTCGATCTCCTTGTAATTGGTTCCGTGCGCGAACACGCCGACGTCGCTGCCGCAGCCGATGATGACACCGGCCTGCATTGCGAGCTTGAACGCGTTCTGCGAGGCACGCATCTCCTCGGTCGGCGGGTCGCCCGGCCTCCAGTGCTGGAAGTATTCGGCATACGCCGCGACCGCTTCCAGCGTCGGCAGGTACGCAACGTGGCGCTCCGCCATCATCTGGAACACCTCACGCGTGCCGTAGAACCCATGCTCGATGGTGTCCACGCCCGCGAGGATCGAGCGGCGCATGCCCTCAGGCGTGGTCGAGTGCACCGAGACCGGAAGACCCAGCGAATGCGCGGCTTCCACGCCCGCGTTCAGCTCTTCCTGCGTGAAGGTGGGCACCGAGCCATGGCTCTTGCCGCAGTGATAATCGGCATAGATCTTGATCCAGTCCGCACCATGCCCGGCCTGATCACGAACCGCCGCGATCATCTCGGGCACGCCCGCAACGGGGATGCCGCCCTGCGGCAGCGCGATGTCCTCGCGGAACCCCAGCGGTCCTGGGCCGTAGCAGTCCTTCGCGACGGTGGCACGGGTTGCGACGAAGAGGTGCGGCCCCGGGATCAGGCCGTCGTTGATCGCACGCTGCACGTCCACGTCCGCATAGCCTGCGCCCTCCGTGCCGAGGTCGCGTAAGGCCGTGAAGCCGGCCATCAATGTGTCGCGTACGTGGTTGACCGCTTCGATGGTGCGATACGCGAGCGGCTCCTTCAGCACCTGGTCGTTCCACAGCGTCTCGTTATAGGGGTGCAGAAAGATGTGCGAATGCGCATCGATCAGGCCCGGCATCAGCGTGGTGCCTGGCATGTCGATCACCCGCGTGCCGGCGGGCATCTTGATCTGATCGGCCGGCCCGACCGCGGCGATCTTCTCGCCGCTTACCAGCACCGCCCAGCCCGGATGCGTTTGCTCGCTGCGTGCATCGAACACGCGATCGGCTTGCAGCAAGTAAGTGGCTGTGGTTGCGGGAGGATTGTCAGCGGCGTTTGCAGCCAGCGCGAGTGACGACGCGCACAGGGCGAGCAGAAGGTTGCGCAGCGGCATGGCGATTCCCCGGATGGTCATCGCGCGAGAGTACAGCCGCGTGCGGGGATTGCTATCGCCGTAGTTCTGGAGAAACTCGCAGATTATCGTGTAATTATTTGAACATCAAGGAAATTTAATCGCTCTAAGCTCGTGTCTCAGCGACGCGCCCCGATCAACTTCCAGCCGTTTCCCGAGGGGTCGCGGAAGCCCGCATCCACGGTGCCGTACCTGTCCACGGGCTCTTGGGTGAATTCCACTCCCCGCGTGCGCATCTGCTCATAGGCGGCGCGGCAGTCATCCACCGAGAGTACGAGCGGGGGCATTGCACCCTTCGCGACGATCGTGCGCAGCGTCTGCGCCGTACCCGCGTCGAGCACTGGCGGTCCGGGCGCGAACAGACCCAGTTGGAATGACGGCTGCTCCGGATGCTGCACCGTGAGCCACCGATAATCACCGTTTCGCACGTCCGTATGGACCCGGAACCCGAGCTTCTCGACGTAGAACGCGAGTGCTTCGTCCTGATCACGCACATACAGACCGACCACCGCGACGCCTTGGCTCATTGGACCTCCCTAGCTTGCCCGTCCCGCTTATACCGCCCGCCCTTCGGCGGCGCTTCTCCGAAACTGCGATCGTGAGCTGCGGCCGCTGCGCGGCGCTGAGGAAACAGGCGGGCACGCAGCTCAGCTGGAGTGCCGCAGGACTCCCGCGCGCCCGAATTGCGCTCGGGCTCTCGCCGGTCACATCGCGCACCGTGCGCCCGAACGTGCCGAGGCTCCCCCAGCCGCAGCGGAAGGCGATCTCGGTGATGGACAGGTCGGTGTCGCGGAGCAGGGCCATGACGCGCTCGATGCGCCGCGTGAGCAGGTAACGGTGCGGCGGGACCCCAAAGGCCTGCTTGAACGAGCGCGCAAAATGAGCTTCGGACACACCGCTCACGCGCGCCAGCCGCCGCACGGCCCAGTCCTCGTCCGAGGCGGCATCCATTCGATCCTTCGCACGCAACAGCAGCCGCAGGAGTTCGGGGTCCTGCGCTTCACGACCTTGGGTCATAAGAGTCCGTTGAGAAACGCCGCCGCCTCGTCTGACACGCTGACGACCTTGTTCGTTGCCTGACGATGGTCTGCGCGACTGCCAGGGCAGAAGTTACCACACCCTGCGCGACAAGCCCTGGGCCGCCCCGCTCTCGCTTGCAAGGACGAACACGGTGGCGCCGTTCCCCATGCACTTCCCAGCGTTTGCGGCCGGCCGAGGGCGGCTACGACTGCCCGTATGAGCCGAGTAGTCGTTCTCCTACACAAACTTCACCTCGTCAGCGATACCGGTCAGCTGCTGGAGATGGCAACCTCCTGCTCATCTCCGATGAAGGACAACACAGATGACAACAGCGGAACCTGATCGGCGGTCTTCCCGTCTTGCCACTTCCCGAGTGGATGAAGTGCTGTATGCAATCGCTTTGGCGATGGCAAGACGACAGATGCGACGCAACTGGCGCTGTCGATTACAGTCCGGGATGAAGTGCAGGCGCCCCGGCCTGAGTTGAGCCATCCGTGGTTCGGGCGCGATTTTAGAGATCGTCGGTCGGGTCATATCCGCATCTTGCAGGTCAATGGGGCCGCCCGCGAAGACCTTCATGGCGATGAAGTCTTCCCGTCCGATGAAATCCAAAGTGCTCCCGTGAAATGGAACCTGGAGGGTGCGAGAGAACGCCTGTGCGTCGAGCCCCCGAAGCCCGACCAGTACATCGACTCGACTGCCGAACGCGTCGCTCAACCAGCGCCCCTCTTGAGGTCTTGCGCGAGCTGCGAATGGATCTGGAAATTCTAGCGCGCCGCTCTCCCGGGCGCTCGCTCGCGATGTGCCAGACTTTGGCGGCGAAACCGCAGCACTTCTAATGCAGCTGTGATCACTCCTGACTTGGCTGCACAGCGCTCATTGTGTAGAATCATGTGTCGAAGATCACACAGATGGCTACGAATCTTTCCATCGACCCCCAACTGATCGAAGACGCGCTGAAGGTCAGCGGTGAACGCACCAAGGTCGCGGCGGTGACGCAGGCGTTGCGTGAATTCATTGCGCGCAGGCGTCAGAGGGGCATGCTCGAGCTTGCAGGAAAGCTCGAGTGGGACCCGGGATACAACTACAAGAAGGCACGGGCCGGTTCTTGAGGTCGCGGTAGGGGTTGGGCCTCCTCGTCGACACCAGTGTCTGGTCACTGCTATTGCGCCGCGATCGTCCTCGCGACGTTCGCGAGGTGCGCGCCCTGGCCGACGCACTGAGGGGCGGTGAACGGATCCTGTCAACCGGGCTGATTCTTCAGGAACTGCTGCAGGGGTTCTCGGGTCCCAAGGCCAGGCAGCAGCTCAGCGAACGGTTTGCAGCCTTTCCACTGCTGAATCCGGATCGAAGGGACCACATCGCCGCCGCGGAGCTCCGCAGTCGCTGTCGAAAACGGGGCATCCAAGCAGGTACGATTGACGCCTTGCTCGCGCAGCTGTGTATCCGCCACGAACTGGTGCTACTCACGACGGACGCGGATTTCATCCACATCGCGAAGCACACGTCGTTGGCACTCTGGAATCGTTGACATGCCCGTCACCCCGTAGCAGGCATCGCGGGGCTGGGTTTGAGCGTGGGAGTGCATGGCGTGTTCCCCGGGCGCGCGAAAACGCCCCACGGGCTCTTGCTCTAGAATCCATCGGCCAATTAGTTGTAAGTTTTTGAAAAATCTAGGAATGCCCAGGAGAGGACTCTAAGCTTCTGCTAGATAGCTGATTTATAGCCAGATTGTTTCTGCTTCCTGAAAGTTACCCAGAAAATTACCCAGGCGATCTCTGGCTGCGGGTAGGCACGCTGATACGCGGTGAGCGAGCCATGGACGGGCACCTGTCAACCAGCTCCCAGGAGCGGCGGGATGGATCACGCCTCATCGGCGCTCCAGCGGGTGATCTCGAACTCCTGCCGGGTGTGGGGCGCGAATGCGCTGCGAATGATCCGCAGATGCGCCTCGTTGACCTCCGGATCCCCGTCGA
>Ga0335074_10000365_pt1 | contig 66257 bp, 54 predicted proteins | sample Lox_Sample_23_FD_206715 | JGI IMG/M metagenome (GOLD analysis project Ga0335074, IMG submission 206715) | Soil microbial communities from Loxahatchee National Wildlife Refuge, Florida, United States - Lox_Sample_2.3 | ecosystem: Environmental > Terrestrial > Soil > Wetlands | place: USA...
TGGCCAGGCACCCGCCGACCACGGCCGCGATATAGATGGGGAACAGCCAGGCGGGCATGAACGGCTTCAGGCCGGCGACCGGATCGGACATGTCGCCCAAGGTGGCGCAGAAGGCGCCCATCATCGTCAGGGCCACCGAGGGGAGGAAGCTTGCGTTGAAGACATGCACGAATACGGCTCGAGCGGAGGTTCGCGATGGCAGGTAACGCACCCAGTCGGGGCCGTTGAATAGAAACGACAGGGGATTGGAGGCCACCACGGCGGCGGCCGTCAGGAATGCGCCGGTGGTGCTCGCCGATGCCAGATGGGCGTGCGTCAGCGCGCCATGCTGCCAGTCTACCTTACCGACCGTGAACACGATGACGAGCAGGAGTCCTGCGCCGACCAGCGCCGCGAAGATCCGCTGGAACCACACCATCGTCGCGTGACCGAGCACGGCGATTCCGCCGCATAGGACCAACTGCAGGAGCACCGCGACCAGTTTGCCGGCATCACCGGGGTCGCTCCAGCCGACCAGCTTGAACAGCGCGAGCACGGCTTCGACACCGAAGACGGTAGTGATGCCTTCGAAGGCAACCGAGGCAATCCAGGAGAGCAGCGCATTCGGCAGGTTGCCGCGCATTCCAAGCGCCACCCGGGCGAGCGTGCTCACGGGAAGCCCCGCGCGTACCGTGACGATCGATCCGAGCGCGACGTAGGCGTAGGTGAGACTGCCGATGAGACAAGCCGCCAGTGCGAGCCACAGGCTCAGTCCGAGCGTGATCGTGATCGCCCCCAGGGCGAAGGAGAACAGATTGACGCTGTTGCCCACCCACAGCGCATCGACGTGCCGCAGGCGCATGTTGCGCTCCGGCTCCGGAATGTGATCGAAGCCCCGCTGCTCGATTTCGAAGACATCGTTGCCATGGCTGATGACAGCCTCCTCCTCGAGCATCGAAGCCCCCTTTGGCCAATGTCAGGTGACTCACGCTGCAAGCGCTGTGCCTCATGACGGCCCGACACGATAGGCTGGAGCTGCGCTTCCCGGTGAACTGCGCTACCTGAGTCGAGAAGGCGTCTTGGGGTCATCGATATGCCGCTCGCCGCGCACCGCACCCGCGCGATATGGTCGGCTATGGAGCCCCGCGTCCGAGCGTACCTCGGCCGCCTCCGGAATGACTGGACCATTATGGTGCGCAAGCGCTCGAGTACGCACGCTTATCGTGCATACCTGCGTAGGTCTCGCAAGACGCGAGGAGCTTCTGGTTCCCCGCAAATGGGGTTAGATTTGGCGCCTCGATCGCTGATAGTCCGGCACATACGTGAGCAGCAAGCGTCTTCGGCTGATCAAATCCTGCATATTGAGTCTCACGCTACTGGTAGGGATCTCGAACGCTCTCGGCGATCCGCCTTCGAAGAAGGTCACCTTGCTGCTCGACTGGTATCCGGAGGCGGAGAACGCCGGCTATTTCTATGCCCTGACGCACGGTCTTTACGCTCGCGCGGGACTCGAGGTCCGCATCTCACCCATCGGACCGAACGCCAGTGTCGAGCCCCAGGTGGCCCTCGGAAAATACGATTTCGGCCTGGGCAGCTCAGATCAGGTCCTGATTGCGCGCTCCCGCGGAGTGCCGTTGGTGATGGTGATGGGCTCACTTCAGCACGACCCGGTGGGGGTGATGGTTCACGACGGGTCGCCGGTCCACACGTTTGCCGATCTGGAGGGTCGGACGGTCGCAGCCCAGCCCGGATTGCCCTGGATTCTCTACGTGGCCAAGAAATACCAACTGCGCAATATCAGGATCATTCCGCTCAGCTTCGACTACGCCCCGTTCCTGCGCGATCCAAACTATATCCAACAATGCTTCATCACGTCCGAGCCTCCGATCATGGAGCATATCGGTGTGAAGGTGCGCACACTGTGGGTCAAGGACAGCGGCTGCGATGCGTACATGGCCTTGGAGAGCTCGGATCGATTCGTCGCGGCTCATCCGGACGTGGTGCGGGCCTTCGTGGCGGCTTCGATCGCCGGTTGGCGCGGTTATCTGGCCGACCCGGCGAGCACCGATTCGGAGATCTTGCGCCGCAATCCGGCTATGAGCGCAATCCAGCTCGAGCTTTCACGGAAGGTACTGCTCGAGTATCACCTGGTCGAAGGGCCGGGCATCGCGCCGGGCAGCCTTGATCCAGAGCGCATGAGGAATCAATACAAGATTCTACGGACGCTGGACATCATCCACGCCGACTACGACTATCGGATTGCATTCACCACCCGGTTCATCTCACAGCCATGACCCCACAGAGGCATGCAAGTCCCGACCCCGGGCGACCCTGTGATCTGCTGATCGCGCACGCCCGATTGCTCGTGCCTCTTGCCGGGGAGGATTTGCCGGGGGGGTGGCTCGCCGTACGGGATGGTTTCGTCCAGGCGATCGGCCGAGCGGGAGCCGAGCCGACAGCTCACCGAGTCGTCGATGCGAGCGGCTGTCTCGTCACACCGGGATTGGTAAATGCTCATCATCACATGTACCAATCTCTCAACCGCGGATTGGAAGTCAACCGCACCTTCAACGGCCTGGTCGAGTGGCTCAATTTCTACTACCCGATTTGGGAGCGTCTCGACCAGGAGGCCGCCTATCTATCGACGTGGATTTCCCTCGCCGGCCTGGCGCTCGACGGCTGCACCGCCTCCAGTGACCACCTCAACATCCATCCGCGGAAAAATCTGATCGATGCGCAGATCGCCGCCGCGCGCGAGATTGGAGTCAGGTTCCACCCGACGCGCGGCGCGATGAATCTGTCGCACAAGGACGGTCGCCTGCCGCCGGATTCGGTGGTCGAATCGGAGGACGAGATACTTTCCGACAGCGAGCGACTGGTGAAGACCTATCACGACTCACAGCACGGGGCGATGATCCGGGTTGCGCTCGCGCCGTGTAATCCTTTTGCCGTGTCTCATGCGTTGATGCGTCGCGCGGCCGATCTGGCGGAGAAGCTCGATGTGCGGCTGCATACGCACCTGGCGGAGAGTCTCGATGAGGAAAGATTCTGTGTGCAGGAATACGGCTGCCGACCGATGGAGCGCTTCGAAGAAGTCGGCTGGGGCTCGAGGCGCTCGTGGGTGGCGCACTCGATCTTCGTCACGGAGCACGAGATCGAGTCCTTGGCAAGATGGGGCACCGGAATCTGCCATTGCCCATCGCGAAATCTGCTTGGGACGGGCCGGGTTGCACCCGTGGGCAGGATGCGGGCCGCGGGTGTGAACGTGAGCTTGAGCACCGATTCCGCGCCCTCGCTGCGTGCGGAGCTCGCGGTGTCGCGGGAGGCAAACCTGCGGTTGCACGGCACTCATTTGAGCGCTCGTGAGCTGCTCGAGCTCGCCACACTAGGCTCGGCGCGCTGCCTGGGGCGAGACGATGAGATCGGGCAGCTCTCGGCGGGTTCGGCTGCCGACATCGTGGTGTGGCCTCTGAGCGAATCGGCGCAGGCGAAGGCGTCGGACGCCTTGCTGGAAGCGTGGCTTGTCGAAGGTCCGGCACCCCCTCGGCATACCATCATTCAGGGCAGATTCGTGGTCGAGAATGGCGCCCTCCTCTGTGAGGACTACGAGGACAGAAGGCGCCGCCATGATCAGGTCACGGCCGACTGGCAACGGTTCGTCGACGCCAGGTGATTGGAGGCTTCGCAAACTCACCGCCGAGCTCAATCCATGCGATCGCCGAGAACTGACTCATGCCACCTGCCGACCATGACACGTTCCAGGGTGGTCACCAGAAGGAAAAAAAGGAGACCCAGGAGGGAGGAGGTGAGGATGAGCGCAAAGAGGTAGGGCGTCGCGAGCTGGCTCAGGGCGTAGATCGAGTTGTAGCCCAATCCGCCGGCACCGAGAGCCGAGCTGCCCGCAAAGGTCTCTCCGACCAGCGCTCCGACCACTGAGGCGCCGGCAGCGATCTTCAGACCGACGAAGATGTGTGGCAGGGCATGCGGCAGTCTCAGCTTGAAGAGAACTGCCGCGATGCTGGCATTCCCCATCCTGAACAGATTCAGTAGATTGGTCTCGACACTGATCAGTCCCTGAGTGGTATTCGCAACGACGGCGGGTACCGAGATCAGGAACGAGATGAACAATACGGACAGGGAGCCGTTGCCGAGCCACAGCAGGATCAGCGGGCTGATGGCGATGATCGGGATCGTCTGCAACAGTACGACGTACGGGTAGAGGCAGCGACGAATGACCGTGGAGATGGCAAAGAACAATCCGACCGCGATGCCCACCACAGCGCTCAGCAAGAAACCTCCCAACGCTTCTCCACCGGTGACCAGCAGCGCACGGAGCAAGTCCCGGGTGCGGGCCGGAATCAGAATGGCGATCTCCACGGGACTCGGCAGAAGATAATCCGGTACCTTGAAGAGAACCACGGCAGCTTGCCAGAGCAGCACGAGCGAGCAGAAGGTGAGCAGTGGCAGTCGCCAGAAGGAAGAGTTCATGCGCGGATGCCGGCAAGTCGCTTTCCGACCTGACCTACGAGATGCAGGAATGCAGGCTCGCTCCTCAGCGAGGCGGTGCGCGCCGCCGGCAGCTGGACGGCGATTTCCTCGCACACCCGACCCGGGTTGGCGCCCATCAGGATGATGCGATCAGACAGGAACACCGCTTCGGCAATGGAGTGTGTGACGAACAGCGTCGTCCATCGTTGCTGCTCCTTCAATGCCAACAGTTCCTCATTGAGCCGGTTACGCATCATCGCATCGAGGGCTGCGAAGGGCTCATCCATGAGCAGCAGGCGGGGGGTGGTTGCGAGGGCACGCGCGAGTGACACTCGCATTTTCATGCCGCCCGAGAGTTGCCGCGGATAGTACCGGCCTACTGCGCCCAGGCCAACGAGACTCAAGACCGACTCGACGCGCGCCGCTCGCAGGGATCGCGACAGCCCCTCGAACTCCAGAGCCAGCTCGACGTTACGCGCGACCGTGCGCCAGGGCAGTAGCGCTGGGTCCTGGAAAACGAACGACATGATCTCGCGGGCGGCTTCCGGATTCATGCCAGCGATCCGCACGGAGCCGCTGGAGAGGGGACTGAGGCCCGCGATTATTTTCAGCAGCGTCGATTTCCCGCACCCTGAGACGCCCAGCAGGCTAACGAACTCTCCTGCCTTTGCCGTGAGGGAGAACTCGTGCAGCACGGGCCGGTCAGCGGCATACGCTTTGCTCAGGTTCGCAATCGACAGGAACGTGGGTTCCGAGAGAGCGTCCGCACTTTCCCGGGGTCGGGCCTCGTCGATCGTGCGCATGCTCAGTCGTCAACAGGGTGGAGGCCGGCGCCGTGCATGTTGGACGAAGCCGACACCGAACCGGAGCAAGGAGCTCGCGGCGCTTTGACTGGGGTTACACATCTCAAGCCGCAGGTCGTGCTCCGGCTTCGGTGTCGGGTACGGGCACCCAGCTCTCCCCGTCCCGGCCGAAGAGCGGGATGTGTCCGAGGGCCCGTACACGCTGCGGAATCGTCGGATCGATGCGTGCCAACGCGCCGTGCCAGAGCCAACCTTCGGTGAGCGCTGCTACGATGCCGACCACAGTTGCCCGTGCCTTGTGCATCAGCCTGACAGCCGCAGCCATCGTAGCGCCGGTGTTGAGCACGTCATCGACGATCACGACGCGCCGCCCGTCGACACGCTGCATCAGCGCCGGGTCCAGATAGATCCGCTTGTTCTGGTCGGGACTGGTCGAGGAAATCGTCTGCTCCGAGAGCGCATCGTCGTACCAGAACTTGCGCGAGTGGCCCAGCGCCACGAAATCGGGTAGTCCGATCGCCTCGGCCACCGATCTTGCGTATGTGAGCCCGAGAGTCGGAATACCGACGATCGCTTCCGGCGCTGCCGCGCGCGACAACGTTGCCATCCGCTGCACGATGTGGTGCTCGACCATGAAACTGGTCTGGTTCGACATCAGGAGCGCCACGGCCTTCTCACCGCCTGGTAGTGGCATCAGCGGCAGGCTGAGACGAGAACCGTCGCCGAGCTTGACCGGATAGTAGGTCGAGAAACGCGTGGCGTCCGCGGCGCTGGAGGAGTCCGGTGGAAGCCAGTCGACCCGATAAGGCGGCGAGGCCACGCTCGTCACCCAGCTTTGGCAACGGAACAGGTCACGGTGTATGTCCCCGAGCCGAGTCGGCAGAATCCGGGCGGAAAATGCCGCGCGACCATCTCGAAACAGCTCTGGTCGATGCACCCGAGATTCACGTGCCTCACGCGAGAGCGAGGTCCGCCTCCGCGATCGATGAGTTCGGTCGCAATGAGTGTCTTGATCGACAGGCCCACCTCTCCCGAGACGAAGGCGCGGCCGTTGTTCTCGGTCTTCTCGCCGATGGTGAAGATCTCGATGACCTCACCTCCCGCCAGGGAGATCGCGCGGGCAAGCGCGACCAGCGTCCCACCGGTACTGATCAGATCGTCGATCAGCAAGATCTTGTCTCCCGGCCGAACGCCGTTGAGGTAGAGCTGGGTTGTGCCGTCCGCCAGATACTCGTTGGCAATGTCGACCGCCACTTCCCCCGGTGCCCCCGATGGTGACCATCGGGCAAGCGTCCGCGGAAGCCGATATTGCCGCAGGATGTCGGCGGTGATCATCGCGCCACGGTCTTCCTCGCCGACCCCCAGCGTCGCACTCGCGGCCTGCTCGATATGCAGGCGCGAGAGCAGGCAAATGGCCTCGGAAAGCGCATGGGAGAGCGGCGGGATGTTATCGGTCACGGCGGTAGGAAAAAACGAGAAAGTTCGCCCGCCGCGGCCGGAGACCGTGTTTGTAGGGCGGTCGTCGAAATCTGCAACCACGAGTCTGATCGCCTCGACGATGGCTTCGCTATCGCTCGGAGCGTGTGCCTGTCCTGCCGGCATCATCCGCGATCGCAAACGGCGCGAATCCATGAGCGTCGCTTCATGTTTCAAGGCTCATTGGCTTTCTGGTTTTCTCTGGCAGCAGCCCGTCCTGCGCGCCCATTCGACGGACTCATGCAAGAATTGTGCGCAGCCTCGTGCCCATCCGCGAAGCGCCCATTAGAGCGAGGCCCTGAACAAAGGCCGTGCTCTCTTCATGGCACAGACTCAGCCTGCGGATTCGCAGTGGAACGCCGCGACCGAAGTAGTGGCTCATGGCGTTCGGACGAGGCTACGCACCAAAGGTGTACAAGGATGCTCCATCTTCGTACGCAGGGTTGCTCCGCAAACCCGGGACTGGCTAATCCTCCGCCGACTCGGCCATGCCCTCATCGTGTGACTTCGGAACTCATCGCGCTCAGGCAGCGATACGTTTCGCGAAACCTGCGATAGCCGCTCGCATAGACGGCGGCATTGCGGCCGTCCGGTTGAATCAGATCCCCTCTGCGCACGAAGCAACCGATGCCCGACCAGTCATCCGTCAAACCGACACCGACCGCGGCCGTCCAGGCAGCACCCAGGCACGATCCGGGGTGACCGTCGAGAAGCTGGATCGGCTGCTGCAGTGCGTCTGAGACGATCTGCATCCAGAGCCGGCTGCTCGATCCGCCATCGCTCGCCGTGCAAGCGCGCACCTCATGGCCCATGTCGCGGAACACCTCGACATGGTGAGCGATGGCATAGGCATACGCCTCGAGCAAAGCCCTCCACAGATGGCCGACATTGTGGCTGAGGCTAAGCCCCGTGATCGTGCCCCGAGCCAGCGGGTCATGAATGGGAGTCTTTTCACCGAGAAAATACGGCACCATCGCAACGCCATCGGCACCCGCTGCGACCTGCGCAGCCAAGCGATCAAGATGCTGATGCAACGTGCGGTCTGCCGCGGCCGGTTTTTCGTGGGATGCGAGGATGTCGGCAAACCAGTTCAGCCCCGATCCGCCGGTGGACATGCAGCCGTTAGGCACGTAGAGACCGGGGACGAGGTGATAATCGAGGAACATTCGTCGATCAGGAGCGATTCTGTCGGTCGCAACGAGTACGTCGATCGAGCCACCAAACTTCAGCAGCGCATCCCCGGACTTCACTAGTCCTGCCGCGAGAGCCGATGCAATCAGATCGGCCGCACCGCCCACGACCGGCAAGCCCTCCGGTAGACCGCTCTCCTGCGCTTGCTTGCGGCTCACACGGCCGATGATCTCGCTCGAGCCGACGATTGCCGGAATCGCCGCGCTCGGCAGATGGGTGTAGGCAACGAGCTCCTCGGCGATCTGATGCCGCCGCAGATCCACGAGTCCGGCTTCCAGAGCCCAGTTGCGCTCAACCCTGCGCTCGCCCGTGAGCCGCCAGTTCACGTAGTCGTATGACCCGAGCACCGTCGCAATGCGGCGGAAAACCAGCGGCTCGTGACGCTCGATCCATCGCAGTTTACTCGCGATGAGCTGCTGGTTGACGCCATTTCCGGCCACCCGAACGAATTCTGTTTCGTCTATTTCAGCACGCAGCTCCTCGAGCTCCCGTGCGCAGCGGCCGTCGCTTTGCTGGATGCTCGGCCGCAGAATGCGGCCATGCTCATCGAGTAGGACAATCGCCGGGGTCATGCCGGCGACGCCGACTGCGGCAAGCTCGCCGGCAGCAAGGCGGCCGGTGGCCAGGAGCTCGCGCGTGATCGCACAGAGATTGCGCCACCACTGCTCCGGATCTTCCTCCGCCCAGGCAGGTTGTGGTGAGCGTAACGTGACCGGCCGAGAAGCCAGCCCGAGTACCTGATCGGGCAGCCTGATCAGGATGCCGATCGTCGACGTCGTTCCGATATCTATACCGATGACGCACGCCATCGAGAGAACCCGCCGCGCTTCAGCGAAGCGTCTCGACCACGTCCATGAAGCGCTTTACCCGCGCGCGGTCGACTGCGTTCCATGTTTGCCCGTCGATCTTGAAGTGCGTACCTACTATCGCGCCGTCGGCTACTGACAACACGTCCGCGACGTTGTCGATGTTGACGCCCGTGTTGGCAAAGACGGGAACATGGGCAACGGCCGCGCACACCTTTCTGAGATCCGAGCCGGCGGCCGGTTCGCCGGTCAAAGGTCCGGAGACGAGGATGGCATCGGCAAGTGACGAAAAGACTGCGCTCCGCGCCCGCAGCTCGATCGGGCGACTATCGAGAGGGTGTGCGAACTCGGCATTGATATTGAACAGCAGTTTCAGGTCGGACTGGCCCAGGTTGCGACGCAGCCTGACCGCGCCGGCGCAGTCGGGGGTCCAGAGCCCCATGTCGGATGCGAACACACCGGTGAAGATCTCGCGAACGAACTTGGCACCCGTCGCCTGAGCGATCGCTACGCTTGCCTTCGGATCCCACAGATAGTTGATGCCGAACGGGATCCGCAGGCCGGGTGCGACAGCTTGAACGATCGCAGTCATCGCGGCGATTCCTTCGAGCGATGCAGTCAGGGCATAAGGGCGATCGTTCTCGTTCCCGAACATGACCGCATCGACGCCGCCGCCCTGAAGCTTCTCGGCCTCATTCGCCGCCTCGTCGATGAGCTTCGTCATCCCACCGGAATAGAGGGGCGTGCCTGGCAGGGCCCCGAGGTGCACCATCGCGATCACGGCTTTTTTCTTCGTGCCGAAGAAATCAAAGATCATCGTATTCCCTCTGGCAGGCTGCGCGGCTAAGGGAAGCGGCGCTCTGCAATCTCGCCCATGCTCAGTTCAAAATGCCTGCGCCCGAGGATGGCGGCGGCCGACAACCTCCGTTGCGTTGAGCTGATTAGAGACAGGCTGAAGCTCGGCGTATTTTTACCATCGATCTCCAGAAACCGGATCCCATCGGCCTCCACCGGGGAGAAGCCCTCGGAAACCGTGACGATCCCGACGCCCATCCCCTGCCGTACCATGGCCTTGATCAGCTCGATACTGTTGGTGGTCATGACGGGCTGCAGCTTCATTCGAATTCTAGCCGCGACGATTTCGAGGACGTCGCGAAGGTGGGTATTCACATCGGGGATGATGACGGATTGCTGGAACAGCTCTCCAGCCGAGATTTTATTCCGTCCGCCGGTTTGGTAGCTCGCCGGCACCACCGCCCGGACGCTGAACAACAATGACGCTGTGACCACCACGCCAGGGAGGGGCTGTGGGCTGAATGTAAGGCCAAAGTCCACCGATCCATCCATCACCATCTGCCGCACGCGGTCGGACTCGACCATGCGGATGCTGTTGGTGATGCGCGGGTGTTGCATCGCGAATTTGGCCAAGGTCGAGGGCACGAAGTCCAATACGGCCTCCTGTGCTACCGCGATCCTTACCTCGCCTCGTCGAAGGCCCTTTAGCTGATTTATCTCCGTCTGGACCCGAGCGAATTCCCGTCGCCAATTGCGGATGGCGAGCAAGAGGATTTCGCCGGCGGAGGTCGGTCGCATGCCTCCAGGAAGCCGCTCGAAGAGTGGAACGTCCAGCTCCTGCTCGGCGAAAATCAGCTGCTTGTCGATTGCCGACGCGGAGATGTTCAGGGTTTCGGCAGCCTTCCTGATCGATCCTTGCCGAGCGATTTCATCCAGATAGTTGGCGAGACGCGAAAAAACCAGGCGGCTCATCTCGGCCTCATGAGGGGGCACCCTCATCGGAGAGGGCCTGGGAGCCGCCGCGCTCCCGGGCCCGGAGAAGCTCCCGAAAGCTGAAACGCCCGATCAATCCACAGGGAAATTCGGACCTGGCGTTGCCGAACATCATGCAGCTCACCCTCCACTAGAGCCTCTCGGATGTCAACCCGCGTCGAAGATTGACCGGCCGGGTGGCGGAGGTTTTCCGGTTCCCGGGTTCTTATCGCAGTGCCCCGGGGTTTGCCCTCGGCGGCCGCTACTTGGTGCCAGGGATTGCAGGCAGAGGGGGGCCCTTATGAGCGTGTTTCGGGGCGGTCGCAAGTGAGGATTGCGCGCCGGTTCAGGCGGTCGGGACGGGTGGGCGTTGAAAAAAACTACACGCCCCGAGGGATTCTTGGTGTTGGCCAAGACCCATCACATTGGGCTAAAAGCACCTCTGCGGCACCGATCAGCTCCAGAAGTCCGTTGGATGATGCACGCGAACCTGACTGGTGGCGCCCGAGATCCTTCCGAGGAACGTAGGGCACACATGGACGAGGCTCGACACCCGCTCAGACCAATAGTTGGACTGATCGGCCCTACGAATTTACGGAGGATATCGACGGCGAGCGGCATTCCGGAGGCGCACTACCGTGATACTGCCTATGCGGTCGGTAAGGTGATCGCTCGATCAGGAGCCTCCCTGGCCGTAGTGCCGGATCGAGGCGTGGCGCTTCTCGGCATGCAAGGGTATCGAGACGCCGAAGGACCCTGGATCATCGGACTGACGCCATCGGGAGGGCCTTCGGAATCGGTGGCGACCGGGAACTGCCTCATCAACGCCGCCCAATGTAACGAGGTCGTGACCGGGTTCACCTGGCATCACCAGCATGCCCGGATATGTGAGCTGTGCATCCTGATGGTCTGCGTAGGCCTATCTTGCGGAACGCTCGCGGAGATCGCGTGGACCAAATGGGTCGGCGGCCCGCGGATCTTGGCCATGCGCGACACGCTGACCGTCTTGCCCAAGGAGATCCTGGCCGAGACCAACATTACCTTCGCCGAATCGTTCGACGACCTGGCAGAGCGAATGTCTGGAATGCTTTCCCGGAGCCCAGAGAGAAGATAGAAGCCCGTGACACCGCGCAAGCGCAAATTCAACCGTCATCAAGGAGCGCCCGGTGCTTCGCACCGGCGCGACAAACGTCATTCGGTCGGCGCGGGTGTGCTCGCCGCTTCAGCAAGAGCCCGGTGGCTGAAAAGCCACAAACAAGTAGCTGTCGACCAGGTGGACCCGGCGCCCCGTAAAGGATCTGCGGGCATGCCGACGCTGTCGCCTGAAATCTACGAGATCAAGGTCGCTGGCGAGATCTTCAGGCTGCCGATCGTCCCGCTCGACGAGAACACGGCGATCGCACACCTGATCGTGATCAACATGGGAATCCGCTTCTGCGAACTTGTCGGCAAGGCCATGGCGCAGCGGTTTGCCCCATTGAGGCCCGAGATTGTGGTGGGCAGCGCGACGCTAGGCATCCCAGTTGCCATAGAGGTATCAAGACATCTGGGCCTTGATCGCTACGTCATTCTGCAGAAGTCGCCGAAGTTCAGCTTGGCCGATGCCCTTAGCGAGGAAGTCACTTCCATCACGACGCCCCTGCCTCAGCGTCTGTTGTTGGACCGCAAGTCGATCGCGGTGATCCAGGGCAAGCGGGTCCTGGTCGTAGACGATGTGGTGGCCTCGGGATCGAGCATCGCGGCGGCGATCCGCCTGGTGCGGCGCGCCGGGGCCCACGTCGTGGCGGCCGGCGTCATCCTGACCGAAGGCCACGCCTGGCGTGCCGCGCTTGGCGAGGACGCCAAACTGATCGAGGGCCTGGACCATATCCCTCAGTTCAACGTCCTCGACTCCGTGGCGACGCCCATTCCAGAGACGGAAGCCGAGCCTCCCTAACCGACTCCTGCACCCAGGCTCTTTCGGAATGCTGCCAACCTGAGAGTATCGTTGATTCACGTCCCAGTCCGTGCCCCGGAACGACAATGTCCAAACCAATAGCCATCACGCACGCGCTCATCTTACCGATGGACGACGCCCATTCCATGATCGTCGACGGCGCGGTCGTTATCGACGGCGATCGCATCGTCGACGTCGGACAGTCCAGGGAGGTCATGGCACGGCTATCCGCGCCGGTGGAGCAAGTGGTGGATGCGACGGGTAAGGCCCTGATGCCCGGCTTTGTCGACCTGCATTACCACACGGCCCTCGGCAAGGGCTGGAACGACAACCTGCCTTTGAAGGATTGGCTCGACGCCTGCTGGTATCCGATGGTCCGGGCGCTCGATTCAGAAGCCGCCTACTGGGCGGCGCTGCTGAGCTATTCGGACTCCATTCGGTGCGGCGTGACGACGGTTAATGACATGTATCGAAAGGTCGAAGCGCTCGCCGACGCCGCCGTCGAGATCGGAATAAGGGCGGTGCTATCCAACGACGTCGCCGATCCGGAGTTTGACCTGGACACGTTGGATGACGCCCGCCGCATGCTGCAAACCAAGCACGGAATCGCGAATGGACGCATCCAGATCCGCGTGGGAGTCGAGTGGTTGCCGCTGGCATCTCCCGCGCTACTGAAGGGGGCACGGGAGCTGGCCGACGAGTTCGGCGCCGGCATTCATATCCATCTCAACGAATCGCTGAGCGAGATCGAGCTGGCGAAGAAGCGTCTCGGGGGGTTGCGTCCCCTCGAGGCCGCCTACGAGCATGGGGTGCTGGGCGACGACTGCGTCGCAGCGCACTGCATCTGGCTTACCGATCGCGAGATCCAGATGCTCGCCCGGACCGGGACCCACGTTTCCCACAACCCGGTAGCCAACGCGAAGCTCGGGAACGGCGTGGCCCGTATGCCTGAGCTCATCGGCGCCGGAATCAACGTTGGTCTGGGCCACGACTGCGCCGAATGCAACAACAGCCGCGACATGTTCCAGAACATGAAGTTCGCCTCGCTGCTTCAGCGCGTCACCCGTACCGACGCGGAACTGATGCAGCCAGCGCAAGTCCTGCACATGGCGACCCGGGCGGGCGCCTTGGCCCTGAAGCAGCAGACCGGCGAGATCGCGGTGGGCAAGAAAGCCGATCTCATCCTGATTGACTTGAACAGCCACATGTTCACGCCGCTCATCCCCGGCAACCGAGATCACCTCTATTCGCACCTGGTCTTCTCGGCGCAAAGTGCCTGCGTGGACAGCACAATGGTCGACGGGCGGTTCATCATGCAGAACCGGACGCTCTCGACGATCGACGAGTCGGAAGTTCTGGCTCAGGCGAACCGCCATTTCCATAAGATTGCCGCGCGCATCGAGCGCGGCCGGGAGCAGCTCGGCCGACTGGCGCATCCGGCTCATAGCAACGTTCCAGCAAATGTGTGATCTCCTCGCGCGAGCGATCCTCTTTAGGACTGAAGACCTGTGTCGGTAGGGCAAAGCGCCATGACCGAAACGCCTGCCGGCGACACTCTCCGCCAGATCGAGAGGCGCTCGATTGATTTTGTGCCCGAGAACGAGCGCCATGGTCGCGTTTCGCACCAGGGACCTTTCTGGTTCGTAAGCAATTTCCATTTCTTCGCGATCGCTATCGGCTTTGTTGGCCCAAGCCTCGGCCTCTCGCTGAGCGCAACCGTCTGGGCGGGAACCCTCGGCACGTTGATCGGCACCGCCTTCCAGGCGTTCCACGCCTCGCAGGGGCCCGAACTCGGCCTGCCGCAGATGATCCAGTCCCGCGCACAATTCGGCTTTCGCGGGGTGATCGTGCCGCTCATCGGGGTGCTCGTCAGCCTCCTCGGCTACAACGTCGTTGCGGCCGTGCTGATCGCCAATGGCGCCAAAAGCCTTTGGGGGATCGACCGCAATCTGCTGATCACGGTCATCGTGGCGGGCACGGCGTTGATCGCCGTCTACGGTCACGACTGGTTACATTTCGTGTTTCGGACACTGTTCTGGCTCAGCACGCCGCTGTTCCTGTGGCTCAGCGCCGCTGTTCTTTTCCGCCCTACCGGGTGGGCAGGAACGGCGCCGCACGCCGCTCTGGGTTTTGCCTGGCCAGCGTTTCTGACCCAACTTGCGGCTGCCGCCAGCTTCAACATCACCGCTGCGCCCTATGTGTCCGATTACTCGCGATACCTGCCGAGGACCACTCCGCGGCTGGTGATCGTCGCCCATGTGTACGCTGGCGCAGCCGGTTCGGCCATTTGGCTCATCGTCTTGGGTGGATGGCTTGCCACGCAACTTGGCGCATCGGACGCCTTGGTGGCGCTCCATCAGGCGGGCGATCACCTGACCCTTCCCCTCGGCTCAATCCTGGTGGCGGTGTCGATCTCCGCCCTGTGCGCCAACGTGGCCATGAACGATTACAGCTCCATGCTTACCTTCGTGACCATGATGGACTGCTTCCGCAGCGTGACTCCCACCCGCCGACTGCGGGCGGTCGTCGTCATCGCCTTGAGCATTGGTTGGGCCGCCCTGGCGTTCACTCTGGGCGGTGACGCGATCGCGTACGTCAACGACCTCCTCGTGATCATGCTTTATTTCCTCACGCCTTGGACAGCGGTGAATCTGATCGACTTCTTCATCCTGAGCCGCGGGCGCTATGTGATCGGCGATATTTTTACACCGCACGGACGCTATGGCGCGTGGGGCTTGCGGGGCCTTTGCGCCTACGCCGTCGGCTTCGCGGCGAGCGCACCCTTCTTCGTCATCCCCGGCCTCTACACCGGGCCGGCCGCCGCCCGGCTCGGCGGTGAGGACATCGGCTGGTTGGTCGGCCTGGTGGCCAGTTCCGCCGCCTATCTGCTCGCCACGCTGCTGACGAGGTTCACTGGTGCATCGACGGGGTTTGCCGGTGCATCGACGAAGTAACGCAAAAAAATTTGGCTCAAAAGACGTCGTATCCAGAGCCTCCTGCACAGGCGTAGTGCAGCCCGCTGCTGGGCTCGAGCGCGTCTGTTCATTGAACAAGAAGGGATTTGTCGGCGCTAGCGGGCCTATGTGGGCTGGCATGGGAACTGCACTGCATGTGTCCGAACGCTGAGAGCAACCAAGAAGAACGGGAAACATCTCGATGAAAACACGTCCGTGCGCAATCGTGGCGACAGTCAATCACCCGCGTCGTAGTTTGGATCGAACCCTGCAGGCGAGCGCGGTGACCGCCGCAGTTTTGACGGCCCTGTACGGTGCCAGGGCATTCGCGGATCCACCGTCGGCAGTTAGTGCCAGTACCCCCCCGTCGGTGTCTGCTATCTCACCGGCCGTGGGTGCCGCCGAGGTGAACACCGCAGCGGGCTCCCCGACGACCCCCTCCGTCAGCACTGCCGCGACCAGCGCTCCGAGCGAGTCGAACGGGCCTGTGCTTGAGGAAGTGACGGTGACCGCGACCCGTCGGACGGTGTCCGCGCAGGACCTCCCGATGAGCATCACTGCAATATCGGGTAGCACGCTCGAGCAGGCCGGAATCCAGGAAGTCGCGCAGCTGGCGCAATCGGTGGCTGGCGTTGATTTCACCGACAAAGGACCATTCAGTGGCGTCTCGGGCGCCAACCTGATCATTCGCGGCCTGAACAGTGATTCGACGGGCTGGCTGATCGGCGAGGCGACCCCGGACGTGCCCGCGGTCGCCACCTATGTCGATGACACCCCGCTATTCGCGAACCTGCGGCTAGAGGATCTGGATCGCGTCGAGATCCTGCGCGGTCCGCAGGGTACCCTCTACGGTTCCGGCTCGCTCGGCGGGACCATCCGCTTCGTGCAGAATGCTCCGGATCCCTCGGGCTTCGATGCCAAGTTCCAGCTGGGAGTCAGCGATACGGACGATACCGGCGCGCCGAACGGGGACGCGAGCGGCATGATCAACATCCCCCTATCGGACACCCTGGCGATACGGGCCAATGGCTCCTGGAGCTACAATGCGGGGTACATCAATCAGCCGAATCTGTTCGTACTGAATTCGGCCGGGGCCCCGGCTGCGGCGCAGCCCGGTAATGTGTTCAGCCCGCCCGCAATCTACGGCCAGAGTCACGTCAACGATTACCAATATCATACCGGCCGCATCGCCGCATTGTGGAAGCCGAGCGAATCCTTCCATGCACAGCTCTCCTACTACTACCAGCTCGGAACTGCGGGCGGGTTCCCCTACATCGCGCAGAACTCACTCGCGTACACGCAACCCATCTCCCCGCTGACACAATACTTGGGGCCACCAAACGAACTGCAGTTGTACCCGGCAACGCTCCCGGACGGTATCACCCGTCTGTCCAATGCCGACAATGGCCCAGACACCACTCGCGACGAAGTCAATCTCGTGGCGCTGACACTCGAATACGAGTTGGGCTTTGCTACCATGACATCGTCGACGTCGTGGTCGCATCACGTCGATGCGACCATCACCGACGAGACCGCCGAGTACATTAACTTCGGGTTTTATCAGTCTGCGTACGGCCAGAACCCGCGCTCCTACATCGTGGGTGACGAAGGCCTGGACGACAAGAACTGGGTGCAGGAGTTCCGGCTGGCCTCAAAGAGCGGCGGGACCTTCGATTGGTTGGCCGGCCTGTTCTACAGATCTGAAGATACCTACATACTGGAGAACGATTACACGCCGGGCTATCTGGACTTCTACAACGCGTGCGAACCGCTCTACGGGCAGGGCAACGATGTGACCGCCTCCCCGTGCGGCTATGGAGAATCGCTTTACGCACCGGGCCCAACCCAGTACATCGACGGCCTGCCGATCGTCGCAGACGACGCCTACATCAGTTCTTTCGACACGAAATTCACCGATCTGGCGCTCTTCGGCGAGGTCACCGCCCATCTGACATCCCGCTGGAGCCTGACAGCGGGCGCGCGCGTGTTCCGGCAGACCGTATCGGAGACTCAGGTCAATGCCGCCTTCTTCCAGGGCCCCATCGCAGTCTCGGATGTTTCCTCCAGCGACTCGTGGCGCAAGGGCCTCTGGAAGCTCAACATGGCCTACCAGATCGACCCGACCAACCTGGCATACGCCACTTGGTCACAGGGCTTTCGTCGTGGTGGAGTCAACGCGTTGCCGTCGGTCGAGTATGAGGTCAGTCCACCCTATGTGACTCCCCCGGCATTGAGGCAGGTCTCCCCGGATACGGCCGACAACTACGAGGTCGGGGTCAAGGGAACCATAGAGAAGCGGTTCCGCTATTCACTGGCGGTCTACGATATCCAATGGCACAACATCCAGGAAGGTGTGGATCTGACGCCATTCGTGCTACCAGGTGCGGCCAATATCGGCGATGGCTACAGCCGCGGCCTGGAATTGGAGTTCGAGGCGCTGCTGACGCAGCACCTGTCGGCACACCTCGACTACAGCTACGACCAGACCAAACTCACTTCCCTCAACCCATTGTTTGCTGCTAACGCGTCCTTCCCCCCGACTGTGCCCGGTGGGCCGCTGCCCGGTACGCCACTCAACAGCATCGCCGGCGGCTTAGAGTACGGTCATGTCGCCTTCGTCGGCGGCGATTGGCGCTTCGCTATCAACGCACATTACCAGAGCTCGGTATTGCCAACGCTGTCGGAGACCTCGCCGATCGTGCCTGGATTCACCATGCTCGACACGCGGCTCAGTTACGCGCGTTCGCATTGGATTGCATCGCTCTTCTGCAATAACGTGACCAACAATCTGGGTATCACCTCTTATCAGGATCCGGCTCAGTTCGGCAATCGCGCTCAAGCTATCATCTCGCAGCCGCGCACCATCGGGCTCACGATAGGATATTCGATTCAATAGAATTGAACGGCACGCGGTCGCGCGGACAGCTGCGGCCGCGGAACACGCGGCTCGTGGAGCACTATCTAGCGGCCGCGGCGATCACGAACGAGGGATCCAGCGTACTTGCACTCTTTGCCTTCTGCGTGTAGAGATGCTGGGAGAACTGAAAATCGGCGACGCGCTCCATCGCAGCATAGATCGGACCTGGCCGCTGGCCATCCCGGAACAGATTGACATTGTCCTGGAGATCGAAAATCTGTACTCCGCGCAGCATCACGGCCGCATTCTCCGGCCTGATCCCGAGTCTCTGGGCAAGAATCGCCCGAGTCTCGGCGGGGTGCTGTCGCACGTAGGCCGTCCCGGCGCTGACGGCGCGGATAAATGCTACGAGCTCGGGCCCATGCGTTCTTGCGAACCGTGCGGTGACCGCGACGCTATCGAAGATGGTATTCGGCGCGTCCCTTGAGGAGAACACCACGTGTCCCTTTCGGGTTGCCGTGATCTGTGTAACCCAGGGCTCCCAGGTCACCGCGGCATCGAGGCTGCCGGCGATGAAGGCGGCACCGGCAATGTCACCGTCCATGTTGACGAGGGTTACGTCCTTTTGTTTAAGGCCAGCGCCCGCAAGCGCCTCGAGGAGCAGCAGCTCGTTGCACTGACCCAAGGTCACCGCGATGCGATGGTCCCTAAGGTCCGTAACGCCATGGATATCGTTCTTCGCCACTACTGCATCGGCTCCAGCAGATCTATCGATGAAATCGATGGTCCTCAAGTCCTCACCCTGTCGCGCGTCGACCGAGATCACGTTGTCCGGAGTAGTGAGTGCGATATCGAGACTTCCGGCGATAACGGGCGGAATCGAGTCGGTCGGACCGGGAAAGGCATGCAGCTGCACGCGTATCCCTTCTTTCTCGAAGAGACCCAGACTATCGGCCGCGAACACTCCGGCAAAGCCTACCCACGAGTCGTAGCCGATTCTGAGCGTGGAAGTAGCGGCCACGGAAGGCGTCGCGTTCACCATGGTGAGGTACGCGACCAGAATGGTTGCGGCCTGGGTGCGTGTGATCATGGAGGCGACTCCGACGCGTAGAGGGGCTCGAGTGCGATACGCTTCGGAGACAGATCATGCTCGATCCTGAGCTACTGATGCAACGCGCCCTCGAGCGCGCCCGTGCAGCGCTGGATGCGGGAGAGCCGCCGTTCGCCGCACTCGTGGCTGCCGCAGACTCCGGGCGCGTGATCGCCTCGCTCGGGGATCAGGTTCTCGCACACAGGGATTGGACCCGTCATGCGGAGACTGAAGCCATCCGGCTTGCCGTCGCCCGGTGCGGCCCGGATCTCAGCGACTATGTTCTCGTTACCACGGTCGAGCCGTGTGCGATGTGCTTCACGGCAGCCTGGCTTGCGCGAATCCGCCGCATCTACTATGGAGCGACGATGGCCGCTGTGGCGAGCCGCACTAAGGGTCGACAACGTGAGCTGCCAGTATCTGCAGATCAGATCAATCGATTGAGCGGCAGCGTCATCGAAGTTGTCGGTGGCATTCGCGCCGACGCCTGCCTGGAGGTATTCTCGCCAGACGTCGTCCCGGTTCTAGGTGGCCGGTAGCTCCCAATTCCCAAAGGTTTGTCAGTGGCTGTCAAGCCGAAGAGCGCTACGGACGACGGTCGACGGAAACAGCGGTGTTGCCACGGATCCTCATTCCCCGCTTGCGTACTCTGGAAGGAGCAGAGGCAGGCCAAACGCTCGAAACAGCGGGGGCCCGTCCGGCTTCACGAACAACGTCAGGCTCGATATCACGTTGCTTTCGACCGTAAGCACGTGAATCGAGTGTGCACTCCACTGTAACTCGCTGCCCATACGAGCATAGGCCGCGAAGGCCGGCTGCCGGTTGGCGCCCGTGGGCACCAAGCGAAATCCGCGATAGCGCTTCCATGCCCAGCCAAAGAACCCGCCGATCGCGTCCCGCCCCTCATACCATTGAGGCAGAGGCGGCATCGTGTAGGTCGCATCTTCTTTGAGCAGGGCGACGAAATTTTCCAGATCGAGCGTTTCCCACGCCTGAAGGTAGCGGCCGAGCAGCTTTCGCTCTTCCGCGCGGCGCGAGCCTACGACCACGGGCCGAGCATTGGGATAACGCCTGGCCAAGGTTTCGCGCGCTCGCTGCAGCGCGCTATTGACCGAGGCAGTCGAGTCGTCGAGCAATTCCGAGGCCTCGGGGGCCGTCCATCCCAGAACGTCGCATAGCAATAACACCGCTCGCTGCCGAGGGGGGAGGAACTGGATCGCCGCCACGAACGCGAGCTTCACCGCCTCATCAGAGCTGTAGCGTGCCTCGGGAGTTGGAGCGCTGTCCACGATGCCTTCGAGGTACGAATCTGGATAAGGCTCGAGCCAGGCGAGATCCGCTGCGGGTTTACCGTCCGGCATCTGATCGGTCGCTGGCGCCTGCTGGTCTGGCATCCATCGCTGTCTATGCTTGCGACTTGCGATCGCATTGAGGCAGGCGTTCGTTGCGATTCGGTACAGCCAGGCGCGAAAGGAACCGCCCGTGAAGCTGGCAAAGCTACGCCAGGCGCGCACGTAAGTCTCCTGAACCAGATCTTCCGCATCGTGCACCGAGCCGAGCATGCGGTAGCAGTGCAGCTGGATCTCGCGGCGGTACGGCGCTGCGAGTTGTTCGAACTCGTGGTTCGAGCGCTCTGGGGTCGGCTTCTGATAGGTTTCTTCGGACATGAAGATCTCGACCCACATTACACCCCTGGTGGGTTTCCAGAAAGGGTGTGGTCCGTCCCGCAGCCGTGCAGCTGAATGCGTCGGGGCGCTTCCTGCCTGGTAACTGACCCAGAACTCAGCACCATCGGCTGTTGTTTCACGTTCCGGTAAGAGATCGCGAGGTGCGCTCGCGCATCATTCTGTACAACCATAGCAGCAACGCCAGCACCGATCCGCCCGGCACCAGCAGTTCAATGAGTAGATAGGGGCCGATCGAGCGCCCCGCCTTCACACATGCATTCAATAGAGTGATCACGATCGATCTCCTCGGGCACACACCGCACTGATGCCGCCACTCTTGCGAGTAGAACCGCCGGAGCGGTGGAAACTCATCGGTTGCCTCGTCGGCGTGAGGTAAAGGGAGCGCGCTACTTTCACTCAACTTTGGGCCCGCCGCCGCAGCCCCGCGCCGCGAGCCTCGCCGCGACCGATGACTTTCGGCCGCGAGGCTGGTTACACCGGTGGGACGAGGCGATAGGCCCCCACAGTGACGCTGACGAAGGACGAAAATCGATATGCCGGCGCCCGATTCGAGAAGGCCCAATTGGATTCATATCGGCCGGTGGACGCCCCAGGTCCTGTTCTCGCTCAACGAGGGACCTCACCGACACGGTGATCTTCGGCGGCGGCTTCGCGGTGTCTCCCAGCGCATGTTCACCCGTACGCTGCGTCGTCTGGAATCGAGCGGGTTGGTCGAAAGACGCGTGAAGAGCTCGAGGGCTCTTGCGGTCGAATACTCGCTGACCAGACAGGGAAGAACACTCATCGCGCCGCTGAGGGGCATGTGCCGCTGGGCGCACCAGTACGCGAAGCGTGTGACCGCGGAGGTGCGCGCGCTAGAGCCGAAGCCGCCCGATTCTTGAGGACCCTGAGACCTCCAGGACCTGAGTCGGACCGCACGAGCCCGATCTCGACCCCGAAGCCGCGAACCCGGCAGTCGATGGTCCCCGAGGCGGCCCTCACCGGGCAGGAACACTCGTGTTCCTAATTGTGCAGCGCGCGCGGGTGATGGCAAGCTCTAACCGAGGCAGTTCGGCCCCAACCGTCAGAAGCTCGCCGGTCACCGATGATTTTCCTTCGCCCCACCAGTTTTACCCAGTAGCAGGCAAGCGGGCCAGCAAGGCATGTCGCCACGTGCAAAGGAGATCGTCATGAACATTGCGAACAAGACCGTTTTGATTACCGGTGCCAATCGTGGCATCGGCCGAGCACTCGTCGAAGAGGCGCTCAGACGAGGCGTGCAAAAGGTGTATGCGGGCACTCGCGGAACCCTCGAGCGCCCCGACAAGCGCGTAACGCCCCTGACCCTCGACGTCACCAACGCTGCGCAGATCGAGCGGGCGGCGAGTAAGATCACCGCGCTTGATATCCTCATCAACAACGCCGGTATCGCCATTTACGACGATCTGAGCAAGCCGGAGGTGATCGAGCGGCATCTGCAGGTCAACCTGTTCGGATCCCTGAACGTGACTCGCGCGTTCTTGCCGTTGTTGAAACGGTCGAAGGGGATCATCGTCAACAACATCTCGACGGTGGCGCTTGCGCCCCTGCCGATCATACCCGGCTATTCCATCTCGAAAGCGGCTGCGCTCAGCATGACGCAGTCCCTGAGGGCGCTCCTGGCCGGCCAGGGCGTGACCGTTCATGCCGTCTTGACCGGACCCATCGATACGGACATGACGCGAGGAATCGATTACCCCAAGGCCTCGCCCGAGTCCGCTGCCGCGGCTATCTTCGCTGGCGTGGAAAGAGGTGACCCCGAGATCTTCCCCGATCCCCTGTCCGAATCCATTGCGGAGGGCTGGCGCAACGGCGCAGCCAAAGTCCTCGAAGGCCAATCCGCGGTTTTCGTCCCCCAGAGCGTTGCCCTTTAAAGAACCTCGTGTGGATGAGCAGCCCGAGGACGCAACGCAAGGCCAGAATCTCACGAAAGGAGAATGGGAAATGACGACACAGACGCTGCGCGGAGCCGGAACGAAAGAACAGCTCGCGATGAAGACACCCCCGATCGTGTCGCAGGAGGAATGGGAGGCGGCGCGCGGCCAACTACTCGTCAAGGAGAAGGAGGTCACCCGCGCCCGCGACGCGTTGGCCGCCGAACGCCGCCGGATGCCATGGATGGCCGTGGAGAAGCGCTACGAGTTCGATGGACCGAACGGCAAGCTCACGCTGCTCGATTTGTTCGAGGGCCGCAGGCAACTGGTCGTCTATCGCGCCTTCTTCGAGCCTGGCGTGTTCGGTTGGCCGGATCACGCCTGTCGCGGCTGCTCCCTGGGCGCCGATCAGGTCGCCCACCTCGCCCATCTGAACGCTCGCGACACTACGCTCGCGTGGGCCTCGCGCGCGCCACAGCCCGACATTGCGCGGTTGAAAGCGCGGATGGGGTGGGAGATGCCCTGGTACACCATCACCGACAGCTTCGATCTCGACTTCGGCGTCGACCAATGGCACGGTCACAACGCGTTCATTCGCGATGGCGACAAGGTGTTCCGCACTTACTCCATCAACAGCCGCGGCGACGAAGCATTGGGCAGCACCTGGAGCTACCTGGACATGACCGCGCTCGGACGCCAGGAGACCTGGGAGGACTCCCCGCAGGGCTACCCCCAGACCCCGCCGTACAGGTGGTGGAACTGGCACGACAACTACAAGGAGAAGGACCCCGACCCGAGGTGGCTCGACATATTGACCGATCCTCAGGGCGCCGCCGAGCGAAGACGTGAGACCGAAGCAAAGGGATGCAACTGCTCGTAAGTGTCGGGCGCCATGCAAAACGGGCCCCCGGTCGAGATTGCCTGCCAGCTTACAGTCAGGCTGATTTAAACGCATCGGCCCGGTCTGACATCCAAACGAGTAGCCGCGATGCCAGTGCGCACGGCAACACGCGGGCACAAGAGAAAGGCCTCCAAGGATACTCGTATGAAGCGCGTACACATGAGAGCCTCGGCGAGCGTCCTGCTGCCGTTGGTAATCCTCGGGTGGGCAATCGGGGCCGATGCGGCAGCGCCCGAGACTGGCGATAGACCGGTCATCCACATCGAGGACGTCGCGCGCTTCTATAAGGTCTACGACGCCGCTGGCGGTCACCCCACCGCCCAAATGCTGCAGCAATACATCGATCAGGGCTCGGAGGGCTTGCGCTACTTCGCGCGGTCCCACAACACGACTGGGGCCCGCATTGCGGATGAGATCTCCAAGCATCCGGAACTTTACGTGAACGCCCGCCGGTGCATGCACATTCTGCCCCGCGTGCGCGCGCGCGTCGCGATCGTGCTCCGCAAGCTCAAGGAACTCTACCCGGAGGCCAATCTCCAGCCGGTCACTGTCGTGGTCGGACGCGGCAGACCCGTCGCGATTGCCGACGAAGAACACGGTGTGCAGCTCGCCCTGGAGGGGATGTGCGACGTCGCACCTTCGATCGAGGTCGCACCCTCGATCGTACCCAGTCTCGAAGATCGCTTCGTGCACATCATTGCGCACGAGTACGGGCACGTACAGCAGTTCATCGCGTTCGACAACGACCCGCACCCCACGGTGCTCGGCGGCGCTCTCATGGAAGGCGCCGCCGAGTTCAACGCCGAGATGACCTCAGGTGGGGTCAGCAATTACGAGCAGGCCGCGTTCGCCAAGGGCCACGAGCAGGAGATTGAGAGAGCGTTCGTGAAGGATGAGGACAGCCAAGATCTTTCCAGGTGGCTCTACAACAGGACGGACCGAAAGCCCGGCGTAAGCGCGGAATCGAGCGGGCGACATCCTTGGCCCCCGGACATGGGCTACTGGGTCGGCTATCGCATCTGCAAGGCCTACTACCAGCACGCCAAGGACAAACGACAGGCATTCCGCGACATCCTGGAGATCAGCGACCCGAAGCTGTTCCTCGCACAGAGTGGCTGGTATCCGGGCATCGTGTTGCAGTAGGAGTTATCGCTCCGCCGAGCGATGGATTGCCAGGTAGATGGGTCACTGATGCGCGCCGCTCTCTATTTCCTCGCCGGGATATCACTGTCGGTCGGCGCTGTCGCCGGGGCACCCAACGACATCGAGCGCATGCAGCGCGACATAGAATTCCGTGTGGCGAACCAGCACTTCATGGGCGCCGTGTTGGTTGCAAAGGGAGATCGGCTCCTCATCAGCCGGGGTTACGGTTTCGCCGACTTGGAATGGGACACTCCGAACGCGCCAGACACGAGGTTCCGTATCGGATCCATCACCAAGCAGTTCACAGCAGCGGCCATCCTGCTTCTGCAGGAGCACGGCAAGCTCAGCGTGCAGGCGCCACTCAAGACCTACCTCCCAGATACGCCGCAAGCCTGGAGCGCTGTCACGCTCTTTGACTTGCTGACCCATACCTCCGGGATACCCGATTTCATACACCTGGCCGACTTCGCGAACTTTGAGACATTGCCGCTGCGGCCCGAGCAGATCATCGCCAAAATCCGTGACAAGCCGCTCGAGTTCACGCCGGGCAGCGAGCGGGCGTACAGCAATTCAGGGTACCTGCTCCTCGGATTGGTCATCGAGAAGGTGTCCGGAGAGCGCTATGCCCAGTTCGTCAAGGAGAACCTCCTCGACCCCGCGGGAATGAGGGACAGCGGCTATGACACCCACGCGGCCGTCATCCACCACCGCGCGTGCGGCTATACACACGGACCCGGCGGCTTCGAGAACGCGCCTTACCTCGATATGAGCATTCCGTTTGCCGCCGGGGGCCTTTACTCGACGACCGGGGACCTCCTGCGCTGGGAGCGGGCGCTCTTCGGCGGCAGGATTCTCTCGAGTGCTTCGCTCCAACAAATGACGACGCCGTTTAAGCAGAACTACGGGTTCGGCGTCGTCATCCATACGCTCGAGGGCGACAAGGTCATAGATCACAGCGGTAGCCTCGAGGGGTTCAACAGCGAGCTGATTCACGGGGCGCGCAACAACCTTGTAGTCGCCGTGCTCTCGAACGTGAGCGGACCGATGGCCGACCAGCTGGCCGACGATCTCTTCAAGATCGCCCATGGCGAGAAGGTGGTGCTCATCTCCGATCGCAAGGTGATCCACCTAGCCGCCTCGACGCTCGAACGGTACGAGGGGTATTACGAGTTCCCCGACGGGGACCTGATGCGAGTGTGGCGCGACGGCAATCGATTCCTGACACAGCTGCAGGGTGAGCCGGCTGTCGAGATCTTTCCGCAGAGCGAGCGCGACTTCTTCGCGAAAAACGTCGACGCGCAGATCACTTTCGAAGAGCACGGTGGCCCTGCAGATGCGTTCGTCCTGCACCAGAACGGCAAGGACCAGTCGGCGAAGCGTCTGGACGAGGCAGACGCCGAAGCGAGATCCGCCGAGCTCGTCGAGCGGATCAGGAATCAAGCGCCAGCACCCGGGACGGCGGGGGCGCTTCGTAGGCATATCGCAGAGATGCAGGCGGGGAACCCAGAGTACGCTCGGATGTCCCCGCAGCTCGCAGAGGCCGTTCGTGCGAGCCTCACGTCCCGTCGCTCTCTGCTCAAGTCTTTGGGAGCGGTGCAAGCGGTGCGCTTCGAGTCCGTGAGCCGGGCCGGTGTGGATGTCTACGAGGTGAGGTTTGAGCATGGCACTATGCAATGGCGGATCAAACTCGGGCCGGATGGCAAGATCTGGAGGGTAACCGGCGTCCAAGATTAACCGCCGCGTGCCCTGGCGCAGCCAGGATCGCCCGTGGGTACGATCGGCGTGCCTAACGCCTTGCACGAGTTCTGGGACCTAGGCTGGCAGCCTTTCGCCGCGCGTCTCGAGGCTGAATGGAACGAGCAGCACGCCGAGGAGGAAAATCGCTGCCGTCCAGGCGACCGGGATGCCGACGCTACCGTAGGTGTCGACGGCCGAGCCGATGAGGAAGTTGACCCCTGCCCCAACGAATCGGCCGAAAGAGGTCACGAACGCAAATGCCGTCGCGCGCATGAGGGTCGGATACTGCTCCGGCAGCCACAGGCTATAGAGCGCAAAGTTGCCCCCGAAGAGGCCGAGAAGGAACATGCTAGCGATGAAGAAGTGCAGGCCGCGGGGTGTGTAGAAGGCCCAACCGAAGCTCATCCAGATGGCGGCGGCCATACCGACAAAGTACACGGCTAGCGCTCCGCGTCTCCCGAGCCATTCGGCGAGTGGTGGTGCAGCGAGGCAGCCGAGGACTGTTCCGAGCGACAGTACACCTGTTCCGAAGGAGGCGAGGCGCGCGGCCTCTGTCGCACTACGCCCCGTTTGCCGAGCGAGCGTAACGATGGCGGAGGGCTCGTATACCGCCGCGGCCCAGAGCCCGATGATCGAGACCGTGACCAGCGCGCAATTGAGGACGGTTCGGCACAAGTATGGGCCGGCGAAGATGCTCCGCAGTGACGCGGGGTGTGCCGTGCGCTCTGCTACGCTCACCCAGCGCTCGGATTCATTCAGTCGGGAAAGCATGTAGAGGGACAGCACGACGGGCGCGCCACCGCACAGAAACAGGGCTCGCCAGCCGAAGGCGGCGCCGACGGTGTAATTGAGCGCGGCAGCCAGAAAGAAACCTGCGTAATAGCCTGTTTGCAGATAGCCCGCGCCCATCCTGCGCCGGGACTCGGGCCAGACCTCCGCGACGTACGTGCCCGCGAGCGCCCATTCCCCACCGATCCCCACGCCGGCGAGAAATCTAAACACTCCGAGCTGCCAGACGTTCTGCGCCATCGCCGCGGCGCCAGTGAAGATTGCGTACACCGCGACAGCGGCGGCGAGAGTCCGGGCTCGTCCCCAGCGATCGGCGAGCGGTCCCCAGAGGAGCGAACAACCCCACCCGCCCAAGAACACCGCGAACATCACCGAGCCCGCCGACACGACGTGGGCAGGAGAGCCGTCGAGCCCGGACTTGGGTAAGAGCTCGGTCAGGGCGGGCGCGAGCAGCAGCGCAAAGATGAAAGAGTCCATTCCATCGAGCGTCCAGCCAGTCCAGGCAGCCCAGAATCCCCGCAACTGTGCTGGGGTGAGCGCCTCGCGAACCGCGCCAGGCTTGGGTGCTGAGTCGCTCAAGATGGGAGGGGCCGAGCGGGTGCTTCAGGGGAAACCACGGTAGAGCGCGGCGTACCTCGCACGCAGCACGCTCTTTTGCACCTTTCCCATGGCGTTTCGTGGCAGCTCTCGCACGAACAGGATGCGCTTCGGCACCTTGTAGCGAGCCAGTCGGGAGGCGACGAGCGCCTGGAGCCGAGATTCCGTGGGCGTGGCGCCGGCTGCGAGCACGACCGCGGCCGTGACACCCTCGCCGAAATCCGGATGCGGTACGCCGAACACCGCGCTCTCCAGGACACCCGGAATTGCATCCAGCTCCGACTCGACTTCCTTCGGATACACGTTGTAGCCGCCGCTGATGACGAGGTCCTTCAGTCGGCCCACGATGTGCACATAGCCGCTCCCGTCGATCCGACCGAGATCGCCCGTCTTGAACCACCCGTCGGCCGTGAACGCCTCACGCGTCTTCTCGGCATCCCGCCAGTAGCCGGCGAAAACGTTAGGTCCCGCAATCTCGAGCGCGCCGATCACATCCGGCTGCTGCTCGACCGTGCCGCCTTCCGGCTTTACTACGCGCAGTGCGATGTCTCGAAGGGGAATACCCACCGAGCCTGGCAGGCGGGGGCCGTCGTACGGGTTTGAAGTGTTCATCAAAGTCTCGGTCAGGCCGTAACGCTCCAGAATCTGATGTCCGGTACGCCGGAAGAAGTCACGGTGCGTCTCGGGCAACAAGGGGGCCGACCCCGAAACGAATAAGCGAACGCGCTCCGTCGACTCACGATTTAGGCCAGCCTCCTGGAGCAAGCGCGTGTAGTGGGTCGGCACGCCCATGAATACGGTTACTTCAGGCAGGTGCTTGAGCACCGATGCGCTATCGAACTTCGGCAGCAGCAACAGGCTCGAGGCCGAAGCGAGGACCGTATTCAGCGCCGCGAACAGCCCGTGCACGTGAAACAGCGGGAGCGCATGCAGCAGAACGTCCTCTCCCGTGAAGCGCCACGCATCCGCCAATGCCGCCGCGTTGGACACCAGGTTGGCACGAGTCAAGATCGCACCCTTCGAGCGGCCGGTAGTCCCCGACGTATACACAATCGATGCGGCGCAGCCTCCATCGTGAGCTCGGGTCGGCGGCCGGGGCGAGTCGCAATGTCGGAAGAGCTCCATGAGTGAGCCGTCGGCGTCCGTTCCGAGTGTCTCGACATGACGAACCCCGGCACAATGAGCCCGCGGCGCGAGATCGGCTTCGTCTTCAGGACGAACGACAGCGAGAGACGGGTTCGAGTCCTGCAAGAAATGATCGACTTCGTTCGCCGAGCTCGCGACATTGATCGGGATGAACACCGCGCCCAACCGCAGGCAGGCCACGTAGAGCACGACGGCCTCGACGGACTTGTCGACGCGGACGGCGACGCGGTCGCCGGGCGCAACGCCTCGTTGCATCAGCGCCGAGGCGAGTCGGCCGGACTGATCGAGCAGCGCCTGGTAGCTCAGTACCCGACCCGACGGCGTCCTGAGGAACGTTCGCCGTGGGTGCTCGCTTGCCGCGTACTCTACCCAATCCGCAGGGTCGGCAACGGCACGGATGGGAGCGATCACTTGGTAGGCGCAAATCTTGCAGCAGCGCTCGCGCGCGCCCGGGCAGCCACCGCTTCTCGATCCCGCGGGTCGGCGTACGTCACCAGCGTGGCAATGAGGCTGCTCGCGGCCGCGCTGATCTCCTCCACCGCTCGATCGAACACGGCCTGATTGATCTTGGACGGGCTATTGAAGCCGCTGACCTTGCGCACGAATTGCAGCGCCGCTGCACGAATCTCCTCAGCGGTCGCCGGCGGATCGAAGTTGAAGAGTGTCCTGATATTTCTGCACATGAGCATCAAGCCTGTGTAAATGCTCGACCGAGCGAGTACCGCCCTATGTTACGCTCGTTCGAGCTCGGGCAAATGGCACTGTCGAACGGGCGATCGTTGTCAGTCATAATGATCGAGCCTCATAATGCCTTGCACAGCGAGGCCGGCCGTCGAGGCAGCGAGTCAGCAGGAGAACCGGCGCATGGCACCGCCTCGAGTAGTGACCCTGGAGGAGCATTATTCCCATCCGCAGCTGCTCGGTGGGATGCCGCCCGAACTGGGTGCGGCGCTGCTCGACCTCGGCGAGCGTCGGTTGCGCGAGATGGACGAGGCGGAGATCGAGTTTCAGATCCTCTCTCATTTTCCGAGCGGCCCACAGAATCTCGAGCCCGACCGTGCGATCGCACTTGCGCGCGAGACCAATGACCTGGTCGAGCGCACGATCGAAGCGCATCCCGGCCGATTCGGCGGATTCGCTGCGTTGCCCCTGACCGCCCCGCAGGAGGCTGCCGCGGAGCTGCGGCGCACGGTGCGGGAATACGGATTCAAAGGCGCGATGTTGCACGGCCGCGGCGCAGGCGTGCCGCTCGATGACCGGCGCTTCTGGTGCGTCTTCGCCGAGGCGGAGTCGCTCGATGTGCCGATTTATCTGCACCCGGACGCATCGCCCCCCGCCGTGGTCGAGGCCTACTATCGGGATTATCCAGCGTTGCTCGGGCCCGGATGGGCTTATACGGTCGAGACGGCGACGCAGGCCCTCAGGCTGATGCTGAGCGGTGTCTTCGACGTTCACCCGCGCCTCAAGATCCTCATTGGACACCTCGGCGAGTCGCTGCCGTTCTCGATCGTGCGGTGCGATGCGAACGTGAACCGACGCGTTGCACTCAAGCGCCCCTTGCGAGAGTACTTTAATGAGCATTTCTGGATCACCACCGCTGCGAACTTCTCCCAACCGGCACTCGCCTGTTGCATGATGGAGATGGGAGTGGACCGTATTTTGTTCTCGATCGACTGGCCGTTCGCCTCCAATGTTGCCGGGCGGCGATTCATCGACGAGGCACCGCTCAGCGCGCCCGACCGCGCCAAGATCCTCGGCGCGAACGCCGTGCATCTGCTGCGCCTGTAGAATTCGGGCGCTGCGCTCGCATCCCGCGCAGCTGCTCTCGCTGCGGGCGCGTCTCTCAGCGGTTCGGCCGATGGCGCCTGACGGCCTCGGGATTCGTCGAGTCGGCGCCGAGATAGACGCCACGCTCCCACTTGCGCTTCAGCGGATCGGCGACGTTCAGCTGCATGCGCCCAATTCGCTCGATCTCGATCTCGACGCTCTCCCCGTCCTGGAGCATCCCAAGTCCTTCGTGGTTCGTACCGCAGGCGATGATGTCGCCGGAGTACAGCGTCATCACCACGGAGGCGAACTCGATGAGTTCCGGGACGCGATGCTCCATGTCGTCGGTGCTGTAATGATGGCGCAGGTCGCCGTTGTCCCAGAACCGCACGAGCAGGTCGTTCGGCTCGGGCACCTCGTCGGCGGTTGCGATGCAGGGGCCGAGCGGCGCGAACGTATCGAACGACTTGCCGAGCCAGCTCGCGGGAGGACCCTTCGGCCAGGTGTAGCGTCCTTCGCCCCGAGCCGACACATCGATCATGCAAGTGTAACCGAACACCGCGCGGCGCCAGTCCTCGCGCTCGACGCGCTTAGCCGGACCCTTGATGACGATCGCGAGCTCGGCCTCGTGCATGAAGGCCCAGGGCTCGGTGAACTCGGGCAGCTCGATCGTAGCGCCCGGGCCGATCACGGCGTCGGGATTCTTCAGGAACATGTTGAGGGGGCGCGCTTCCCGCTGCGCGTGCTCCCAGTAATTCGCGATGCACGCGAGAATCTTTCCGGGGCGCGGTAGTGGGGGGAGCAATCGAACCGCATCGCGCGCTGCAACCTCGCCGCTGTGCGCCAGGCGCTCGAGCTCGGGACGCAATCGGTCGAATTCGTCGATGAGGGCCTGCATCCTCAGCTGCGGCGAGGCGCGTTGCGGAACCGCCGCGCCGATGTCGATCACGCCACGCTCGTCGATGAGGCCCGGTTGAGGCTCGGCGCTCGGCGCTCGCTGGAACAGCACCAGTTTCATGGCTGACCTCCTCCGGTTGGAGCAGCCGCGGCCTGTCCTGGCGGCTCGGCGTCATCGAGCGGTCGCACCGCGTAGACATAGCGCCCGAGCATCAGAATCAGCACGATCCCGACTCCGACCCCAATCTCGGCCACCTCGAGCCCCTTGTCATACGACCCGAACCGGTCGAATGCCCGGCCGAGGAGATAGGGTCCGAGTCCTGAGCCGATCGCGAGCAGCGACACGAGGCAGCCATAGATGGTGCCGAAGGAGCGCAGGCCGAAGTAGCGCGAGAAGAGGTAGGGACCGATGCCGGACTCCCCTCCGATCCCGAACCCGAGCACGGCCATCCCGGTGAGGGCCATCGGCGCACCGGATGCGGAGCTGAGCAGCATGAGGCCGATCAACGCCGCGGCGAAGAAGGGTATCGCGATGCGCGGGTTCTGCACACGGTCGAGCAGGAATCCCGAGGAGATATTGCCGGCGAGTCCCGCGAACGCGAAAGTGGATAGCGAGAGCGTCGCGGCGAGCGCCGAGATGTGGCGGTCGGTCATGAGCGCCACGCTCTGGGCGCGCACCCCGTTGACCGCGAGCGAGTGAATGACGAGCGCGACGAGAATCATCCAGAAGGTCGCCGTCGCGAGCACCTGAGGGGCTGTCAGCCCCGGCAGAGCGGCCCGGGCGGATCGCGCGCGGCTCGCGCCCGATGCGGGATCGCGCAGCAGAAACGCGAAGGCCGGCAAGCCGAGTACGAGGATCGTCGACCCGAGGATCCGGTAGGTCGCGCGCCATCCGAGGTCGTCGATCAGCATGTGAGTGACGGGCGCCATGATCATCAGCGAGACCGTGGGCGCCGCCCCGATGATGAGCGCGAGCATCAGTCCACGGCGACTCTGGAACCAGGACGAGATGAGATGAGCGAACGCGACGGGGCCAGCGATGGCCTCGCTCGCCCCGAGCACGCAGTAGGTGAGGTAGAACTGCAACTTCGAAGTGGTGAGCGCGGATTGCGCCATGGTGGCGAGCGCATAGAGCACCACCGCGGGAAGCAGCACCGTGCGTGCACCGAAGCGGTCGACCATGCGCCCGACGAGCGGCGCGGCGATTGCCGCGAAGATGCCGGAGATGTTGACCGAGAGTGCGAACTGCGCGCGTCCCCATCCGAAATCGCGCGACACGGGGCCGAGGAACAGCGGGAACGTGCCGATGTGAAACGGCACGACGCTCACCATCATGCCGATCGCGCAGGCGACCGCGGTCGCCAATGCGGCTCGGGACTGCTCGCGCGCGGTCATGATTCGGCTATGCGAAAGCGGGAAACGGTGCGCCGTTCGGCGGCGGGAAGTCGCGCGCGTCGAGCAGGACGAAAACGATGCGGCACACCTCGCTCGAGCGGTTGACCCACGCGTGATTCGTCCCGCGTTGGATCAGAATGTCGCCGGCTCGCACGTGAACCTCCCCCTCATCGAGGAGCATGTCGATCTCGCCCTGAAGGATGATCGCGTAGTCGATGCTCTTCGTGCGATGCATGAAGGCATGTCGGCCCTGTCCCGCACCGGCCTCGCCCGCATGCGCGAGCCCCATCTCTTCGAGGAAGGCTTTGTTGTCGATCTTGCGGTTCGGGTCTGGGAGAAAGTCAACGACGCGCAGAATCGACCCGCCGGCGGGCGGCGCGACGCCGATCTCCCGATCGACCGGGTCGGTGTACTTCGAGAGATCGACGGGTGTTTCGTCCGTGACCCACAGGAGCGCGCCCTCGACGCTGAGCGCCGGCCGGCTGACCACTTTGCGCGCCAGATCATCGTGGACGACCACCGCGCGACCGCGCGCATCGACGCCGGTGACAATGCGCCGGACCCGTACGCTCATGAGCTGACTCCCGCGCCCGACCGCGCCCGTGCGCTCTCCTTGCGTGCGGTGTCGGCGAGCTTCGGAACTGGACCCTCGAGCACCTCGGCGACGCCGTGCCGGGCGATGTGCGCGTTTGGCGAGGGGGCGGCCAGCCAGTGGTAGTGTCCGAATTCGTTGTCCCACAGGCGCGGTTTCCAGGCATCGGTCAGGTAGTCGGAGTCGGCGCTGTACTCGGCCTGGCCGCCGGCCGGACAGGCGAGATAGTAGAAAAGGAGCGAGCTGATCCGGTGCCGTCCGAGACCGACCTCGCTCGTCCACCCGCGGCGCTGCATATCGTTTGCCCCGATCATCAGCTCATCGATGCTCTCGACTCCGAAGGACACGTGGCTGAAGGTGACCTGCGGCAACTTGAGCAGAAAGAGGTTGTGATGATCGTGTCTCCCATCGCAACGCATGAACAGCCCGAAACCGCGCATGATGTCGGTGACGCGGAACCCGAGCCGGCCGGTGTAGAACGCTGCGGCGCGGTCGACGTCGGGCACACCGAACACCACGTGATTGATTTGCTTCGGCCGCGCAGCCTCGTACCACGCCCGGTGGCGGTCCCACCGGACCACACGGCCGAGTTGATTCTCACCGGGCGCATCCACTTGCGCAGGTGCGCGCCTCGCGAAGACTCGAAACCCGATGCGCAGCCCCGCATCGTCCTCGCAGTGCGCGGTTCCTTCCGCATCGACATCGACCTGCCGGTCGCGGCGCAGATCTGCGAGTAGAGCTTGCAACGACTGCTCGGAGTCCACGCCCCAAACGACCTCGCGCGGGCCCGCAGCGCGCAGAAAGGGCGGCGGAAGACGCCGATCGTCATGACGACGTAGCACGACGGAGGAGCGCTCCGGGAGCCCGAATCGGCTCTCGGCCAGACCCTTCGCCGTCGCCTCGAGCCCGAAGTCTTCGAAGAAGCGTGTGCTGGTCTCGAGGTCATCGACGCCGTAAACCAGAGATTCGACTCCGAGTAGCATGGCGCTCCTCCTTTGGCGCATCCAGCTGCCGTCAGGTTGCGGGCACGACGGGTACTTGAAGGTAGGACTCGTCAACCCCACCCGTGTGGATGAGGTGTTCTCCCGCATTGACCGTGTCCTCGTGACGGAAGTAGACCGGATCCTTGATCTTCGAGTACTTCTGAAGGTCGGTTCCCTGCACGATGAGGCGCAGCCGCTCGCCGGGCTCGAAGCGCGTGCCCGAGGGCCAGATCTCGATATCGAGCGGCGTCTTGGCGCGGGGCGTGAGCCTCAGCTCCCGCCTGTGCGCGAGCACGGGCATGAACTCCGTGGAGCTCTGAGGATCGAGCTCGCGATGCGATGCCCGCAGCCAGCCGAGCGCGACCGGCCCGTCCTCGAAGAAGGAATAGAACGCGAACGGTACTTGATTGCCTTCAGCATCGAGCTTGTATACGCCCACAAAAACGTCCATGTCGTCGGCAATATCGGTGGACATCACGATGTGGAGTTTCATGTGGCCAACGAGCACCGTTGGCTGGTCGAATGCGATGTCGAAGGTCGCCCGGTGGCGGCCGGGGCCGCTGCCGAGCGCGGAGTAGTTGGTGGAACTCGGCTCGGCCACGGGGAAACGCTCGAGCGTGTGCTTCGCCGCGTTGAGGTGGAGTCTCTCGTAGCGTGTCTCGGGAACCGGCCAGTCGCGAAACGCCCGGGTGGCGCCAACGAAATATCGCTCACGGACCTCGGCGCGGACTTTCGGCCAGGTGAGCACCGGCGTGGTCTTTCCCTTCAAGAAATGATCGAAGAACTCCTGCAGCTGCGCCACGTTCGCCGGAGTGTAGTAGTGCGCCCACTTCTTGCGCCCGTGCACGAGGAGCCACTTGTGGGGCGACGCGAGTCGGCGAAAGCACTCGAGCGTGCCGCGGGCATGCAGCCCCTGATCGCCCCAGCAGGCGACTACGAACGCGGGCACCTCGATCTTCTCGGGACGTGCGCGCTTGGACTCCCAGAAGGCATCGTAGAGCGGATGCTCGAGAGTCTCGCGCCGCAGATCCTCGATAGTGCTGCTGCCGGTCCCCCAATTCTCGATGATCCGCTTCCACCAGAACCAGGTGTCTGGGATGCCTCCGTGGCGCGCAAGCTCGCGGTAGGTGTCTGCACGCCCTTCCCAGGGGTTGATGGCGGCAAGGTGCGGTGGGTGCAACTCGGCGACACGCCACTGGCTCGCAGCGAGGTACGAGACGCCGGATGCACCGACCTTGCCACTGCTCCAGGGCTGCACGCCGGCCCACTCGATCACATCGTAGAAATCCTGAGCGTTCTCGGGCGAGACGTAGGTGGCCACGCCTTTCGAATGCCAGGTGCCGCGCATGTCGCAATTGACTATGGCGTAGCCCCGCGGAACCCAGTAGGCCGGGTCCGGCGCCTCGAACGTCGCATATCGAGACACCATCCCAGCGGTCACTTCGCAGCCGGGGTTGGCGTTGAACGTGGCGGACCCGTTCTGGTGCTTGCCGTACGGAGAGAACGCGATGATGGGCGGTGCTGGGCGCTCGTCCACCGGGCGGAAGATATCGACGAGGATCTCGACGCCATCGCGCATGCGAACAGCCACGTTTCGCTCGATGAGCATCCCGGCCTCGATCGTGCGGCTATGGACGGGGGCGGGCGCACCCTTCTGCTGGGGGGTCGCGTAGGGCTCGCGGTAGCGGTATTCAAAATCGGCGGGCGGCATCGCTCATCGTCCCCTGTCGCCAGGTCATTGCGATACGCAATGATTTGCTCGTTCGCGGCATGGCTTTGGTGGGGGTCGCGTTGTCACGCGGGCGCCGCGGCGCCCGCGTGGATCTCGAGCAGCCGGGAGACGACTTGCGGTGTCTTGCAGCGCCCCATGCCGCACTCCGTCGCAATCCCGAACTCGGAGACAAACGCGTGGGCGGCCGCGATGCGGCGCCGCGCCCCCTCGACTCCGTCCGTCGCGTGAACGCAGCCGAGATACAGCTCCGTTCCCGGCCCGAGCTTCAATCCGGCGAGCGGCCGGAAGTACTCGGCATCCGAGCGTCCCACGGGGACGGGCATGTGAAAGTAGGCGATCGGCCGGCTTAACGCGCGCGTGAGGGCATTGGCAAGCTCGACCATCCTGCCGGCATCCTGCGGCTCGATGAAGTGCCGTCCGTCCACATCGCCATAGCAGAGGTGAAATCCGAGCTCGACGTCGGGCGGCACGTAGCCGCTCACCCGTGCGAGCCGTGCCAGCATCTCCGCGTGCGGGTCCGCGAACAGGCCGGCGACTCGCGGCAGCCGTCCGTCCCAGACGATCATCTCCGGGCACACGTCCCACTGGATCGCGAGCGAGCGGTGCGGTATCTGGGCGCAGAGCATCTCGACTTCGCGCGCCATGGCGCGCTCGTACGCGCGCTCGATCGCGGTCTGATGCTCGTCGCGGGCGCAGAACGCGGATACCACGGCGTAGGGTGTGGGCAGCGAGACTTGGAAGCGTGCATGAGGGGGAAGCTGGCCTGCGGCCTGCGCGGCAGCGAAATCCGCATACGAGGCACGCGCCTCGCGCGCGTAGCCGAGCTCGCAGAAGGTGAGCTCGCTCGGATTCACTCCGTCGGCGAGCCGCATGAGTGGAAAGTTGATGACGGAGGCGCCGGGGGCCGGGGCAACCGCCTGCAGGTAAGGGTTGGCGCGCAGCAGTGGGAATTGCCAAGCAATCCACATGCGCCGCCCGCCGGGCTCGCCGTCGGGAACTCGCACCAGCCGATTGCCGAGGATGCGACCGACGGTGGAGAAGGTCTCGGCTACCGTGTCGAGTCCGATGGCACCGACGAGATGGACGTGGCGCGGAGGGGAGTGCGGATCGGTCATGGCGCCCTCTGCCGTTCGACCCGTACCAACGGTGAGTTCCGGGGGGCGGTCGATGGGTTGACGGGATCTTTGCGCTTCGCAATGGTTACGTCAAGTCGCCACGGGCGCACGGCCCGTGCCAAATGCGTATCATGTTCCGTGCTCGAAATGCGGCGCGGGGGCACAGCGTGCACCGCTCGCCGAGCGCATGCCAGCTCGTGAGGACACCTTCGCCCATGAACCCAGACGACGAGACCCTTGCTGTGGTCCGCGCCGATGCGGCCCGGACCAGGTTCAACTTCAGCAACTATCTGCCGTATCACCTGACCTTTCCGGTCGCGACCGTGAGCCGGGTGCTCGGCAAGACCATGGAATCGAACTTCGGGCTCCGCACGACTCACTGGCGGATCATGGCGCTGCTCGGATCTCGCGGACCGGCATCCACTCGCGACCTGTCGCGCTACCTCTCGAGCGAGCGCAGCGCCATCAGCCGGGCCACCTCGGAGCTCATCGCGCGGGGCTACGTCCTGCGCATCATTCATCCGCACGACCGCCGACTGTTGATGCTGCAATTCTCGACCGCCGGGAAGAAGCTCTTCGAGCGCATGAGCGAGGTCGCGCTGCAGTTCGAGGCGGCGCTGATCCGGAGCGTGTCGCGACAGGAGCTGACGGTCGTCGACCAAGTCCTCAAGAAGCTCCGGGACGCCGCGCTCGAGTACCGGACGCTGCATGTCAAGCCGAACGCGCGCCGGGGCGGCCTGGGGACACGGGTGATTCGTCGCGGCCGCGCACGCCAAGCGAGTTCTCAGTCCGCCCCGCGCAGCACACGGGGTCCAGCACGAAGCAGCCGGGCATGACGCCTCAGAATTGAACGCCGAGCCGCACTCCGTAGGTACGCGGCGGCTCGAGGTGGACCCAGGGAACCGTGCCGCTCGCGGAGTTGGGCGGCGCTGCGGTGGCGATGACCGCGGAGTTCTCGACATTGTCGCAGTAGAGCTGGACGTGCCACTTCTCGCCCTGACTCAGGTAGCCGAGTATGAGGTTCGTCCTGGTATAGGACGGCTGGGCGCTTCCGGGGGTGTGGTCGAACAGTGTCCAGTAGCTGCTCACGTAGTTCGTCTGGACGATCCCTTGCAGCGCGCCGTGCTCCCCCAGCTCCCACGTGCGCTGATAGCCTGCCTGGATGTCCGCGGACGGGGACTTCATGGCGGTATACCCTGAGTAGTCGGTGATGCCGCGATCCGCGACCGGCAGGTTGAACTCCGTGTATTGCGCGTGCAGGAGCGCCACGTTGAAGTTGAACACATCGTGGGCGGTTGCGAGGAACCTGGTCTCGATCTCTCCTCCGTAAATGCGCGTCTTCGCCGCATTGTAGAGTGCAAAGTCGCCGGCGAGCTCGCCCGCCGTGAGGTACTCGGAGACGATGTAGTTGTTGTAATCGTAGTAGAACGCCTCGGCGTTGACCTGTACGCGGTCATCGAGGAAGCGGTTCTTGCTGCCGATCGCGTAAGAGGTGAGTGTTTCCGGCCGAAAGTTCGGCAGCAGCCCTACCTGCGAGCCGAGGTTGAAGCCACCTTCGAGGTAGCCCGTGCTGATGTTCGCGTAGAGCAGCGAGCTCGGCGTGAGGTCCTTATCGATCCCGACCTTCCAGTCAACGTGATGCCAGGTGTCGGCGAAATCGTCGGGGATCGTACCGACGGGAAATGAGAGGCCGGGAATGAAGACCTGGTCCTGCCCGGTTGCGGTCTTCGTGTCGTCTGAGTATCGCAGGCCACCGGTCACGCGCAGGCTGCTCGTGATCGCATAGGTCGTCTGTCCGAACAGCGCCCAGGATTTCTCGGCGATATCGGGATTGGTCGTGATCGAGGAGAAGAACGGGTTGAAGTAGTCCTGGTAGGAATAGTCCGTCTCCTTGAAGAAATAAAATCCGCCCACCCACGTGAGCGGGCTCGTCGAGCTCGCGGCGGAGGCGAGTCGCAGCTCGTTGCTGTAGGACTTGTCGGTGCTGATGCCGGTCGAGTAGACGCCGACGACCGGATCGGTGGTGTCGAAGTCCACGCGCTTGATGGCCGCGATGTCCGTGAGCGTCATGCCGCTGAAGGTCCAGTCGAGCTGCGCGTGCGTCGACCAGGTGTCGAAATCCGAGTGTGCACCCGCGGTGGAGGTCGGGTCGTACCAGGGATTGCTCGGATCGACGTAGGGCAGGCCGATGACGGTGTGGGCACCGTAGGAGTGATCCTCGAAGTAATCGACTCCGACGAGCAACGACACGTCGCTGTTCGGCTTGTAGAGCCCTTGCAGCCGTCCGGAGCCGGAATCCTGGTCGTTGAATCCACTCGTGAGGTAACCGTCGTGGCCGACATACTGTCCGGCCGCTCGCACGTAGAAGTCATCGCTCAACGGTACGTTGACCATACCGAATTCGTCCCGGGTATCGTAGTTCCCGAAGTCGGTGTCGGCTGCAACCTGGAACTCATCGACCGGCTTGTTGGTGACGACATTGATGCTGCCGCCGGGCGTGTTGCGCCCGTAGAGCGTGCCCTGCGGCCCGAGCAGCACCTCCACACGGTCGATGTCGTAGAAGACCCCGTACGTGCCGAAGTCCCTCGGCTGGTAGACGCCATCGACGTTGAACGCGACGGACGGATCGAGCGCCGGAGCGTCGTTGTTGGTGCCGACGCCACGGATGTCGATCTGCGTGTAGACGTAGTCCTGTCCCAGGACTATGGAGGGAATCACCTGGCCGATGCCCCGCACGTCCGTGATGCCCTGGCTGACCAGGGTGTCGCCCGTCGCGGCACTCACCGCCCCCGGCACCTTCTGCAGGTCCTCGGAGCGCTTCTGCGCGGTGACGACCACCTCCTGCAGCTTGTCGGAAGGACCGCCATCGGTGCTATCGGTGTTGTCAGCAGCCCAGGACAGCGGCACCCATGCGAACGCCGCGATAAGCGCGGCTGCCTTTGGCGGCGAACTGCGACCCATGATGCCCCCCTCGATCCGCGGGCGGGTACGCGCGACCCTTCGTTCGAGTGGGTGGCGCTCCGCGGATCCTAGCGAGATCATTGCGCTTGATAATGACTTTCGTCAAGTGCAGCTCGTGACCGCCGCGGTCCGCAGCAGCCGCAAGTGTAAGCCTCCGCGCGATCTCGCTCCGGAGGGGCCCATGGCCGGATTCGCCTCCGAGGCGCACCATTCGTTGCGGGTAGCACCGATCCAGGAAGACTCTGCCATGCCGGACGAACCCTCAGTAGACGCCGAGATTCGCGCCGTGCGTCAGCTGCTCGAGCTCATCAATGCCAGCTGGATGTCGCAGGCTCTGCACGTTGCGGCGCGACTCGGGCTTGCCGATCTGCTCTCATCGGGTCCGCGGTCTGCCTTCGAGCTGGCGGACCGGACGCAGACGAATCCGCGTGCGCTCCACCAGCTCCTGCGAGCCCTCTGTACGCTCGGGATCTGCCGGCAGATCGATGACGAGACATTCGAGATCACGAAGAGCGGTGCGCTACTCGGGTCCGGTGCGCGATTCTCCGTCCAAGGCTGGGCCATCTACTGGGGCGGCGCAGCCTGGAGGAACTGGGAACACCTCCTCTACAGCGTACGCAGCGGCGCGAGCGCGCGAGCGCTCGTCACCGGGGCGCAAGGCTTCGCTCATCTGGATCGCGATCCCGCGGCCGCCGCCGTGTTCAATCAGGCGATGGTGGATGTCACTCGCATCGTGGCGCACGAGCTCGTGAGGAGCTACGACTTCGGCGGGCGCCGGATCGTGGACGTGGGCGGCGGTTACGGACAACTCCTGAGCGACATCCTGGCCGCCTACCCGACCGCTTCGGGCGTGCTTCTCGACCGGCCGCACGCGATCGCGGAGGCGCGACGACTCCTTGGTGAGAGAGGCCTCGACGAACGATGCGCGCTCGTGGCTGGAGATTTCTTCGCCGCCGTCCCGCAAGGAGCCGATCTGTATGTGCTGAAGAGCATCATCCATGACTGGGATGACGCGGACGCGGCAGCGATCCTGCAGGTTTGCCGCCGCGACATGCCGTCCTCCGCGCGGGTACTGCTCATCGAGCGCGTGATGCCGCACAGAATGTCGGCCACGCCGGAAGACCGACTGCTCGCTCAGACGGATCTGAATATGTTAGTCGCCTTGGGCTCTTACGAGCGAACGGCGGCGCAGTACTCCGCGCTGCTGAGAGAGACGGGATTCGGGAACGTGAGATTTCACCTGACCGCCTCTGGGTTCTCGCTCATCGAGGCCGAAATCGCGGGGTAGGTACCGGGTCGTTGCTAGACACCTTCCCCTGGACTCACCACGACGTCATAGTGCGTGACGGCTTCCTCGAAGTCCGCTAGTAGGGCGCGTGCGCGCGGCTCCACTACGGCTTTCTCCGGATCGGGTCCGGCAAATCTGCTCACCGCGTCCATCGAAGCCCAGAGGGTTAGCACCAGCAATTCGATGCCATCGCCGACCGGACGCCGTAGCAGATAGGCACCGCGACTCCCTGGAATGGATGCGATCTGCGGGAATACTTTCTCGCTCGCGTGCTCGATGTACTCGCTGGCCTTGGCTGCCGTAGCGCGGCCCTTCCACATGCGCAGGACCCCATTGGAACCGCCCGCCGGACGCCGTGCCTCGGCCGATTCCGCTGCCTTCGATCGCGCTCGTGGAGCGCTGGCAGCCGAGTCGGAGGACACCGGGGTTGCCGCTTGATCACCCACCACGGTGGTCCACTCCCGCACGTGCCACCGCTTGACCACGCCGCCCGTGACATAGGGATCGGCTCTGGCGAAATCCTCAGCGACGCTTCGGGATTCGCCCTTGAAGAGCAAGACGGCGCCGTCGATCGGGTCTGCAAAGGCTCCTCCGAGCACCAGCTCACCGCGTTGACTCGCTTCCCAGGCCTTGGCGAGATGCTCCCGGCGAAATTCTGTGCGCCGCGCGACATAGCCCTCGGCGCCTTCGTAAAACAAGAGGTAATGCTTCATGGCGTTCTCCGTGTTTGTGAGCGACAGTCTCGCAGCGACGCTCTGTGAGGCTTCGCGCAGGTCTCAATCGCGACGCGCTCGCTTCCCGATCACGCGATCGCGCGCACGACGCCCCCATCGACCCGCAACGCGGCGCCCGTCGTGGCCGAGGCCTTCTCGCTGCAGACGTAGGTGATGAGCGAGGCCACCTCTGCCGGTGAGGCAAATCGCTTGAGCAGGGAGGAAGGCCGCGCTGCAGCGAAGAACTCCCGCTCGATCGTCGCAGCATCTTTGCCGTTCGCAGCCGCCATCTGCGCGACAAACCGCCCGACGCCTTCCGAGGCGGTTGGCCCCGGCAGGACGCTGTTCACAGTGACGTTCGTGCCGGCGAGGGCCTCCGCGAGACCTCGCGCGACTGCGATCTGCGCGGTCTTGGTGACCCCGTAGTGGATCATCTCGACGGGGATCTGGAGACCCGACTCGCTCGAGACGAACACGATGCGCCCCCAATTGCGCGCTCGCATCCCGCGTACGTAGTGCCGCGCGAGCCGGACACCGCTCAGTACGTTCGCCTCGAAGAAACGCAGCCAATCCGCATCCGAGATCTCCTCGAAGGCTTTCGGCTCGAAAATACCCATGTTGTTGACCAGCACATCAACTGCCGGATGAGCGGCAACGATGCGCGCGCACCCGGCGGCCGTGCTCACGTCGGCGGGGAATCCCTCGATGCGCGCATCGGGTAGCGCCTGGCGCAGCTCCGTCATCGCCGACTCGACCCTCTGAGCGGTGCGGCCGTTGATGATGACGCGTGCGCCTTCGCGCGCGAGCATCTTTGCGGTGGCGAATCCGATTCCGGCGGTGGAGCCGGTCACCAGCGTGAGCTTTCCAGTCAGTCCGAGATCCATCGCAGTCTCCTCGGCGGCCGATGCGAAACTTCGGGCCGTGACGCATACTCGACCGCGTAACGCATAGGTCCGGGCAATCTTCGCACGACTGCGGATCGACCACAGCGTGAGCGCAACGAGCGCCCGGCCTGGCAAGAGAAGAGCGGCCGAAATCCCTCCGTGGCCGCGTGGCAGGAAGTCCTGGCATGCCCGAGGCCGGGCTCGAGCTCGTGCTCGTGAGGTGCCCCAGATTGAGCGCATGCTCCGCGTGGGCTGTGAGCGCGACTGACCGGGAGCGTGAGAAAATGGGCCACCTCTTGCTTCGGTGCCTGAGTGGTTTCGTCGCCTGTTCAGGTCGATGCTCTCGCCTGCCTCCCTGAGTATCTGGACTCTCTCGGGCAGAGAGACTCGTCCTAACGCGAGCAGCGCAAGCAAGCTCCGCACCGTCGAGTATGCATAGGATCCCTCCGAGCGCGGCGTGGAACGCTTCTTGAGGATCAGACCTATGACGAACGAACCTCCGTCACCCAATTACACCCTCTCACCTCATGGAAGGACTCTCACCCGTCTGGGCGTGATCGGCGTGGCCGTCCTTTGCATCGTTGTCCTGTTTGCGTGGGCCGCTGGGTATCTGTCACCAGGCCGTTTGACGCCGGGGCGTTTCACCGAAGCCTTCAGGGAGGTCTATGGCTTGCATTCCGGGTTTCGCCGCAACCACGCCAAAGGCGTGTGCGTTTCGGGCTATTTCGACAGCAACGGTGAGGGCATGGCGCTGTCGAGTGCGGTGGTCTTCCGCCGCCGCGAGACACGGGTCTTGGGTCGCTTCTCATTGCCGGGCGGAAATCCCTATGTGGCCGACGCGCCCCGTACGCCGCGCGGCCTGGCGCTCAGCTTCTTGCTCGCGGACGGCGAGGTTTGGCGCACTGCGATGCTCGACATTCCAGTCTTCACGGTGCACACGCCCAGGGGGTTTTACGAGCAATTGCTCGCGGGCCGCGCCGACCCAAGAACCGGCAAGCCGGATCCAACACGACTCGCGACGTTCCTCGCGAATCATCCCGAAACGGTGCGCGCACAGCAGATGATCGCGGCTCGTCCCTTCTCCTCCGGCTTTGCCAATGCGACCTACAACAGCCTCGATGCGTTCCGTTTCACGAACGCGGCAGGTGAGTCTCATGCCGTGCGGTGGTCCTTGGTGCCGCAGGATGCGTTCGCGCCCGATGCGCCGACGACCGCGCAGCGCCAAGATCGCAACTACCTGTTCGATGCTCTGATCGCACGCGCCAAGCGTGGTGCCATCCGCTGGCACTTGAGCGTGACGGTGGCAACGAAACGAGACCCGACGAACGACGCTACGGTTCCCTGGCCAGCGAACCGCGAGCGTGTTGACACGGGCACCTTGGTTCTGAATTCAGTGCAGGACGAAGCTGACGGCAGTTGCCGGGACGTGAACTTCGATCCGTTGATCCTGCCGTCAGGTATCGCGCCCACCGACGACCCGCTTCTGAGCGCGCGATCGGCTGTCTATTCACGCGACTTTACGCTGCGCGAGGGCGAAGCGAGGCAACCGAGCGCGGTTCGATTCGTAACCGTGCGATAACCCGAGCATGTCCAACATGACGACTCGCTTCACGCTGTTGTCCCGTGTCCTGCATTGGGTGATGGCAGTAATGGTGCTCACGATGCTGTTCATCGGCATCGGAATGGTCTCCTCGGTGGCCGACTACCACTGGCTCATCTCGGTCCATAGGCCGCTCGGCATGTCGATCCTTGTGCTGGTCGCGATTCGGCTCGTCAATCGGCTTGTTTCGCGGCCACCGCCTTTGCCGACGGAGATGCCGGGCTGGCAGCGTGCAGCTGGGGAGGGTTCGCATATCCTCCTTTATTTCCTGCTGTTCGCCCTACCCTTGGTCGGCTGGGGCATGCTGTCTGCGGGCGACTATCCGATCCAGCTGTATGGCGCCGTGCATTTGCCGCACATCCTGCCGCACAGTGCACCGCTGTACAGCGTGCTGCGGCGAACGCACACTGTCCTCGCCTTCGTGCTGTTCGCGACCTTTATCGCCCATTTCAGTGCCGCACTGATGCATGCATTCATATTCCGGGACGGAGTCTTCCAGAGTATGGCTTTGTGGAGGGTTGGTGACGCAGGCCATTCGAGTGATGGCTAGCCGCCTCCTGGAATGACCGCAAGGAGTGTGGGAGATGAAGTATAGGAAACTAGGCAATACCGGCCTCATCGTGAGCGAAGTGGCGCTTGGCACGATGCAGTTCGGCGGCAAGATGAACATGGGTAACCTCGGTCAGGAAGACACCACGCGAATGGTGACGCTAGCCCTGGAGGGGGGTATCAACTTCATCGACACCGCGGACGTGTACAGCCTCGGGGAGAGCGAGACTCTGGTGGGCAATGCCTTGAAGGGCCTGAGGACGGAGATCGTCCTGGCGACCAAGGTCCGACTCCCCATGAGCGACAATCTCAATCGGAGCGGTGCGACGCGCGTGAACATCATGCGCGAAGTGGAGGCGAGCCTCGAACGGCTGCAGACCGATTACATCGACCTCTACCAGGTGCATGGCTGGGACAGCAACACGCCTCTCGAGGAGACCGTACGCACGCTTGACGATATCGTGCGCCACGGGAAGGTCCGCTATATCGGGCTCTCCAACTACATGTCCTGGCAGGCGGCCACCGCGGTGATGCTGCAGGAGCGCATGGGATTGGAGAAATTCGTTGCGGCGCAGATGTATTACAGCCTCATCGGCCGAGGCCTTGAATATGAGTTCCAGTCCTTCGCCGAGTATCACGACATCGGTATCTTGGTTTGGAGCCCACTTGCGGGTGGCTTCCTCACGGGCAAGTACAGCCGCGCCAACCCCGCTCCCGCCGGCACGCGGTTCGCGGAGGCAGGCTCGTTCGTGCCGTTCGACAGGGAGATGGGCTACCGAGTTGTGGACACGCTAAAGCAGGTGGCTGCTCGGCATGAGGTAAGTCCGGCCCGCGCGGCCCTGGCGTGGGTACTGGGCCGGCCTGCGGTCAGCAGTGTGATCGTGGCTGCCCGGAAGGCTGAGCAGCTGAAAGATAACATCGCTGCCGTAGACCTGCGGCTCTCGGACCAAGACGTTCGGCTATTGGACGCGGCCTCGGATCCTGGCATTCCGTACCCGAAGTGGATGGTGCTCCAGCTCGATACCGCGGAAGACCCGCGTTCGAGGGCCCTGTATCCGGAGCGCTACGTAGATGGCGGTCCCTGGAAGGATCTCCGCGGGGCGCGCTGGTCCGGCTGAGAGCACCGTACTGCCCGACCCGAAAGGGCGATTGAGAACCGTGACAACGGGGGGATGGAATTGGCTCAACGCTACCCAAAGGACCCTCAGACATGAGTGCTATCACAGCAGCGAGCAGCAAACTCGGATTTGTCGGTATCGGCTACATGGGTCGGCCGATCGCGCAGAGGTTACTCAACGCCGGGTTCAAGCTGATCGCCTACGACCGGCACCGCGCGAAGGCGGAGGAGCTCATTCAACACGGCGGCACTGTCGCGGAAAGCGTCGCAGAACTTGCCTCCAGGTGCGACGTCGTGCTGTCGTGCCTGGCGAGTGATGAGGCCGTGCTCAACATCTACAGAGGAGCAGACGGAGCGTTTGCCAATGCGCATCGCGGGTCGGTGGCGATCGATCTGAGCACCGTGAGCCCCCAGACCTCGCAGGAACTTTCGAGGCTAGGCGCGGAACGCGGGGTTAGCGTCCTGGACGTGACCATATCAGGAAGTACACCGGCCGCCGAGCAGGGCGCGCTCACTGTGTTCGGGGGCGGGGATCAGGGATGCTTCGCCGCTGCCGAGTCGATCTTTGGAGCGATCGCTCGAAAGTATTTCTATCTCGGGCCGAGCGGTTCCGGCGCGACCATGAAGCTGGTCGTTAACAGCCTGTTGGGCATCGGCATGCAAGCCATTGCCGAGGCCGTGGTGCTCGGTGAGAAGGCTGGCCTTGATCGCAGTCGATTGCTGAACGTGCTCTCACAGACTGCGGTAGTCGCCCCTGCACATCTGGGCAAACTGGAAAGGGCGATGAAGAGTGACTACAGCGCGCAATTCCCCCTTCGGCTCATGAACAAGGATTTTGCGCTCATTCTCAACCTCGCAGCGGCTGTTGGTGCGCAGATGCCCGCGACACGCGCGGCTTTCGAGGTCAACGCCGCCCAATCGGCCGAAGGAGAGGAGCAGGATTTTTCCGCGGTGATTCTGGAGATGGAAAAGCAAGCGGATCTGAACGGCGGCTATTCCTCATCCGCAAGGGGCAGGGCGTAAGGGAGCGTGGTCGCATCGATGGCGAACTCGCTCGTGCTCAGTCTCGCTTCGCCGCGCCGCGCATCACCTGGCGGATCGCTCGCGCGATCCTGTCGCGAGTCGGATACAGGCCCTTCTCGAGCGCAGGACTGAAGGGGATCGGGATATCGGGTGTTGCGACCCTCACAACGGGCGCGACGAGCGCATCGAAAGCCTCCTCGGCCACTGATGCAGAGATCTCGCTCGCCGCACTGCAGGTCTTGTGTGCCACGTCGATCGCAACCAGGCGGCCTGTTTTCCGCACCGATGTGAGAATCCTGTCGAGATCGAGCGGAACCAGCGTCCGCGGATCGATCACCTCGACCGAGACGCCCTCCTGAGCAAGATCCTCCGCCGCGCCGAGCGTATGCCGGACCGCACCTGCGATCGCGACTGCCGTGACATCCGAGCCTTCACGCTTGATGCTCGCCTGCCCGAGGGGAATCACGTATTCCTCCTCGGGTACCGGGCCGGTGGCCGTCCAGAGCGTCGAGTCCTCGAACGACATGACCGGGTCGTCGTCGCGGATCGCCGCTTTGAGAAGGCCCTTCGCATCGTAGGGGCTCGAGGGCACGATCACCTTCAAGCCCGGGATACCCATGTAAAGCGGGTAGGGCCGGTCCGAGTGCTGCGCGGCCATGCTTCCGTCGTAGGCCATCATGCAGCGGATGACGAGCGGCACGGAAAGCTGACCACCATAGAGGTATCGCGACTTCGCGATGATGTTCACCAGCTGGTCCATCGCGGTGTACATGAAGGTCGCGATACCGTGATCGACGATGGGCCGCATGCCGACCATTGCCGCGCCGGCGGCGGCACCCGTGAACCCCGCTTCGGAGATGGGGGAGTCCATCACTCGATCGGGACCGAATTCCTCGAGCAGACCTGCGCTCGTCCCGAGGAGGTTGCGGCTCACATCCTCCCCGATGAGCAGCACGCGGGCGTCGCGCCGCATCTCCTCGCGCTGCGCCTCGCCGATCGCCTCGGGGAAGCTGATCTCGCGCATGTGCCGTTCGCTCAATGCGATCCCGGGCGTACGCGCACCGGCGTTGAATACAGCTGCTCGAAGGCCGTGTGCGGTTCGGGGAACGGACTTGCGAGCGCAAACTCGACGGCTGCCTCGGCTTGCGCCCGTTCCTGCGTCTCGACGGCGGCTGCTTGGCCGTCGGTTTGCACCTGCGCCTCGCGGAGCGCCGCGCGATGCAGGGCGAGCGGATCACGCCGGCGCCACTCCGCGACCTCCCGTTCGTCGCGATAGCTCGGAAGCGCCATGCCGACCGCATGCTCGAGGTAGCGATAGGTCTTCGCCTCGATGAGGCTCGGTCCAGCGCCCGCTCGCGCACGCGCCACGGCGCGGCTCACGCTCTGGTGGACCGCAATCGCGCTCTGCCCATCGACCGATTCTCCCGGCATGCCGTACACGTGCGCGCGCTGGGCGATGTTGGTCAGACGCATCTCGCGGTCGGCGGACGTGCAACCGCCGTAGAGGTTGTTCTCGCACAGAAAGATCGCCGGGACGGCCCACAGGGCGGCGAGGTTGAGACTTTCGTGGAAGGTGCCCTCGTTCGCTGCACCTTCGCCGAAGAAGCACAGGCACACCCGATCGGTTCCCATGCGCTTCGCCCCGAGCGCTACACCGACTGCGATGGGCAGCCCCGACCCGACGCTGCTCGTCTCGCCGAGGCTCCCGACGCTCACGTCGCAGAGGTGCAGCGATCCACCCTTACCGTGGTTGACGCCCGTCACCTTGCCGAGCAGCTCGGCCATCAGCCCCTCGAGCATGGCGCCCTTGGCGATGGGGTGGCCATGGGAGCGGTGGTTGCCGATCATGTAGTCATCGGGCCGCAAGGCGAGACAAGCGCCGACGATCTCGCCCTCCTGGCCGATCGAGGGGTGGATGGCGCCCGGGATTCGGCCCTGCGCCTTGAGGCGCAATGCGGCCTCCTCGAAGTACCGAATGCGCAGCATCCGCCGATACATCTCGATCAGTAGCTCGCGCTGCTCTGGCGCAATTGCATCGGTGCGCATCGATCGTCTCCGGCGCGGCCGGTACCGCGCGAGTAAGATAGCGCGAACGAGCCGGACGATGGAGCGGCACCGGTGTGACACCCCGGGAGACTCGAGATGGCTCTGTGGGAATCTTCAGCGATCGTCGAGACGACGCTCGGACGCCTGCAAGGCGTCATCGAGAACACCGTCTACGTCTGGAAAGGCATCGCATTCGCCAAGCCTCCGGTCGGTGAGCACCGCTTCTGCGCGCCGCGTCCGCCGGATCCCTGGGCGGGAGTGCGAGACGCGACTCGGTTCGGTGCTCCGTGCATCCAGCTGCCCTTCTTTTCGCGGATCGATGCACCGATCGTGGGCTCCGAGGATTGTCTCACGCTCAATGTCTGGTCCCCGGCACCCGATGAGAAGCGTCGCCCGGTCCTTGTGTGGATCCACGGCGGCGGGTGGGTCATGGGCTCGGGTTCCGCCTACGACGGATCGCTGCTCGCTGCCCGCGGGGATGTGGTCATCGTGACCCTCAACTACCGGCTGGGACCGTGGGGATTTTTGTACCTGAAGGACATCGACGGCCAGAGTGTCTCCGACTCCGCCAACCTCGGCGTGCTCGACATCGTCGCGGCACTTCGCTGGGTCGCAAGCAACATCGGCCGGTTCGGCGGCGACGCGCAGAACGTCACGCTCGCCGGTCAATCGGCGGGCGGAATGCTCGTTGGAACGCTGCTCGCTGTGCCTGCGGCCGGCGGACTGTTTCACCGGGCGGTCGCCCTGAGCGGCGCTGCGCGCAACGTTCGCAACCGCGAAATCGCCACCGAGATCGCGCAGGACCTGCTCGGACGGGCGGGGCTCTCACGATCCCGGGTCAACGACCTGCGGGGCATATCCGCCGAGCAGCTCTACCGGGCGGGTGCGCAGCTGCTCGCCGCGTCGGCGAACGACGTGCTCGACGTGGAGCCGTTCCTGCCAGTGATCGATGAGGCAGTGCTGCCCGTGCATCCGACCCGCGCGATCGCTGACGGAGCCTCGCGCGAGATTCCACTGCTCATTCTCACGGCCCGCGATGAGATGACGATCATGGTGCCGGAATGCCCCGAGGTGCTGAGCGGCAAGGAGGCCTTCATTCGTCGACAGCTCGGGGAAGCGAGATTCAGCGAGCTCCTCGAGACGTATCGGCGGATCAAGGAGCCGACGCGCGATGCGCGTCTGGAGCTCCTCAATGGCACGATGTTCTGGATCCCGGCGGTGCGGCTCGCCGAGGCGGTCTGCTCGGCTGAGGGGCGGGTGTGGATGATGCGCATGGATTACCGGCTGAGCGTCCCGCCGTTCAACGAAGTCGGCGCGACGCATCTTACGGATGTGCTCCTGCTATTCGAGGCGTTCTCGAACTGGGGGAAGACCGTCGCGCAGGCGGGGACTCTCGAGGACAAGGCGGTCGCCGATGGCTTTCAGCGCCTGATCCTCGGATTCGCGCGCGCTGGCCGGCCGGGCTCCCGGCGCATACCGGAGTGGCCGCAATACGATGCGCAAGCGCGACCGACGCTGATCTTCGACTCGCGCTGCCGCGTGGAGGACGATCCACTCTCCGAGCAGCGCACAGCCTGGGATGGCATCCCGCTCCACTGAGCGGAGTCTGCCGTGCTCCTCGTGACGAAGGCAACGGCGTCGACGACAAACAAGGCGAAAGCAGGAGCTTTCGCCTTGTTCCGGAAGCAGATCGACGCTACTGAACGACGATCTCTTTTGGTTTCTGATCTTCCGTCTTCGGAATGTGCAGGGTCAACACGCCATCCCTGCATTCACCATGCACGGCCTCCGGCACGATGTTGTCCGGAAGCGCGAAGGTGCGGGCGAACCGTCCGTAGTACTGCTCTACGCGGTGCAGCTTTTCGCCCTTCTCTTCCGTCTCCTGCTTGCGCTCGCCCTCGATGGTGATGAAACCGTCCGCCATCGTGACTTTCACGTCCTCCTTTTTTAGTCCAGGCAGCGCGGCGCGGACGAGATACTCCTTCTCCGTCTCGCCGATATCTGCCAAGGGTGTGAATTCAACGCCTATGCCACCTTCCTCTTCCAAGAACAGCCGCGGCAAGTTAGGCGTCACTCGGTTGAACAGGGTGTCGAGCCCTGCAAACGGATCCCAACGTGTGACGTTCATAGATACCTCCTTTTCAGACCGCGTGTCCTTCCGGACGATCAGATCCTACGTCCGGACATGCGGCGCGACGATTCGCAGACGTACGTATCGGAGTTCGGATAGTGGTAGTCGCAGACGCCTAAGTATTGACATTGTGTCAGTAACTAAGCTAGTGTATTAGGATGTCCTATATCGTTGAACGGAGAGAGGAGGAGAAGGAGCGGCGTCGGGGCGAGATCCTCGATGCGGCCGAGTCGCTGTATGCCAGGCAGGGCTGGGAAGCCGTGACCATGGATCAAGTGGCACGAACGGCGCGCCTCTCGCGCGCTTTAGTCTACATCTACTTTCGCGACAAGGATGACCTGTGGTTTGCAGTCGGCGAACGCGCGATGAAGCTCCTCTACCAGCGCTTTGCGGCGGCGCTCGAGATCCCGGGAAGTGGGCGCGATAAAGTCGACGCGATCGGACGGGCTTACGTGGGTTATGCCCTGGAATTCAAGCACTACTTCGACTTCTGCTCACGGTTCCAGGGCCATGAGGTGGGCCTCGCGGCCGCGCCGAACGAGGAGGCCTGCCACCAGCTCGGTCAGGCCGTGATGGACCTCGTCGTCAAGGGCATCGAGGCAGGCGTCGCGGACGGTAGCATCTCTGCGGCCCTCGCTCGCGAGCCGCGGTTGCTCGCGATGAGCCTGTGGGCCTTCACGCACGGGATCGTGCAGATCACCGTCGCCAAAGCACGTGACCTGGCACAGCAGGGCGTTGCTGCCCCCGCATTTAGCAATCATGCGTTCGAGCTCATCCGGACGCTGCTACGTGCCTCTCCCGCCTGACCTTTTTTTTGCCCAGTGACATATATTAGTCTAGTTATTATATGCACGTCTAATCTGAGAACGTCATCGTCATGGACCTCACTTCCCTACCGCCTCGATCCAGAACCGCGCGCAGCGCAACGGCATCCCTCGTCGCGCTTGCCGGCCTGCTGAGCGGGTGCCACACGCACCCGGCGGCGACGCCATCCCCGGTCGCGGTCGTCACCTACACGGTGCATGCCTCGGACGATACGGATCCGCCGAGTTATCCCGCCGAGGTCGCGCCCCGCTACTCGAATCCGCTCTCGTTCCGGGTGCCCGGCAAGGTGATCGCGCGCCGCGTGCGGCTCGGGGACCAGGTCACCGCGGGCGAGGTGCTCGCGCAGCTCGATCCGACGGACCAGCAACGTCAGGTGGTCAGCGCGAAGGCCGCGCTCGCCGCGGCCGCGCACCGGCTGCACTATGCGAAACAGCAGCTCGATCGCGACCAGGCGCAGTTCTCACGCGAGCTGATCGCTGCCAACCAGCTCGAGCAGACCGAAGATGTGTACGCGACCGCGCTCGCCGCGCGCGACCAGGCCGCCGCCGAGCTCACCGTGCAGGAGAACGCGCTTCGGTATCACACGCTCACGGCGGACCACGACGGCGTCATCACGAGCGAGGACGTGGATACCGGCCAGGTGGTCTCCGCCGGCCAGCCGGTGTACCAGCTCGCCTGGTCGGGGGATGTCGATATCGTCATCGATGTGGCCGCACGCGATGCCAGTCGCATCGCCATCGGCCAGGACGCGCGCGTGGCGCTTCCCTCACTCGATGGGCAAGCGCTTGATGCCCGCGTGCGTGAGATGGCTCCCGCGGCCGATCCGCAGAGCCGCACGTTTGTGGTCAAGCTGACTCTGCGCGATCCGCCGCGCAGCATCCGACTCGGCACCATTGGTGAGGCGACGCTGCTGCCGCCCGAGGGGCGCACACCAGCACGCGAGATCGACATTCCCTCGACGGCGCTGTTTCACAAGGGCCCGCGGCCGGCCGTTTGGGTCCTCGAAGGCACGCAACCGCGACTCGCCCTGCGAGCGGTGACCGTCCAGAGCTATCGGGACCGCTCGGTGATCTTGACGGACGGTCTGCGAGACGGCGAGCGCATCGTCGCGGCGGGCGTGCACACGGTGTTCGTCGGCGAGCGCGTTACACCGTTCGTCGATACGTTCGATGCGGATCAGCCCGAGGCGCCAATCGACGCCGCGGATGCTCCCCACAGCACGCAGCTTGCTCGGGAGACACCGCCATGAGCGACTCCACGGGCGATGGGACGTCCTACCGCTTCAACCTCTCGGCGTGGGCGCTCGCACATCAGCCGCTTGTGGTGCTGATCCTGTTGCTCGTGAGCCTCTCCGGAATCCTCTCTTACGGGCGGCTCGCCCAATCCGAGGATCCCCCGTTTACGTTCAAGGTGATGGTCATCCGCACCTTCTGGCCCGGGGCTACCGCACGTCAGGTGCAGGAGGAGCTCACGGACCGCATCGCACGCACGCTGCAGGCGACGCCGCACGTGGACTTCCTCAACAGCTACTCCCGCCCGGGAGAGTCGACCCTGTTCTTCAACATTCAGGACTCGGCGCCCGCCGCGCAGGTGCCCGAGACCTGGTATCAGGTGCGAAAGCGCGTCGGCGATATCGCCTACACGCTCCCCGCGGGTGTCCAGGGGCCGTACTTCAATGACGAGTTCGGGGACGTCTACACCAACATCTATGCCCTCGAGGGCGATGGCTTCACGCCCGCGCAGCTCCACGACTGGGGCGAGTGGTTGCGCGCGCAGCTGCTGCGCGTTGCGCAGGTGAACAAGGTCGATTTTTTCGCCGACCAGGAGCAGCGCATCTACGTCGAGATCGGAAATGCCGAGCTCGCAAAGCTCGCGCTCACCCCACAGTCAATCGCGACTGCGCTCGACAGTCAGAATGCGGTCGCCGGGTCGGGCGTATTCACCACCGCGGATGATCGCGTGTTCGTGCGCCCGAGCGGGCAGTTCAGCGACGTGGATCAGATCGCCAATACGCTGCTGCGCATCCACGGCCACGACGTGCGGCTCGGGGACATCGCGCAGGTGAGGCACGGATACGCCGACCCGCCCGAGGAGTACATGCGCTTCGATCATGCCAGCGTGCTCGGCATCGGGGTCACGATGGCACCCGGCGGCGATGTGATCGAGCTCGGAAAGGCACTCGATGCCAGGGTAAGCGAGCTCAAACGGGAACTGCCTGCCGGACTCAAACTCACTCAGGTCGCGAGCATGCCGCAGGCAGTCTCGCGCTCCGTGGACGACTTCGTCGAGGCCGTCGCCGAGGCGATTGCGATCGTGCTGCTCGTGAGTCTCGTAAGCCTCGGCTTGCGCACCGGCATGGTGGTAGTGATCTCGATCCCGGTCGTCCTCGCGGGCACCGCGCTCCTCATGAACCTGGGACACATCGGTTTGCACAAGGTGTCCCTGGGCACGTTGATCCTCGCCCTCGGACTACTCGTGGACGATGCCATCATCGCAGTGGAGTCCATGGCCGTGAAGCTCGAGCAGGGCTTCGGTCGCGCGAAGGCCGCGGCCTTTGCCTACGAGCACACGGCCTTCCCGATGTTGAGCGGGACTCTCGTCACGGTCGCGGGATTCCTGCCGATCGCGCTTGCACGCTCCTCGACCGGTGAGTACACCCGCTCGATCTTCCAGGTCTCGGCGATCGCCCTGCTGCTCTCCTGGCTCGCCGCCGTGATCGTGATTCCATTCCTCGGTTACCGGCTGCTGCCCGAGCGCCCGCACGATCCCTCTGGCACAGGGCAAACCGCCGTGGAGCACGATGTCTACGGCGGGCGGTTCTACCAGCGCGTCCGGGGGTGGGTGACCTGGTGCGTCGATCATCGCTGGGGGGTGATCACCAGCACGGCGACGGCCTTCGTGTTCGCGCTCGGTGCCTTCACCTTCGTGCCCCGGCAGTTCTTCCCGAGCTCGGATCGGCCGGAGCTGCTCGTTGACCTGCGTCTCCCCGAGAATGCCTCCTTCGATGCGACGCTGCGCGCGGCGAAGCGCTTCGAGCATGACCTCGATGGGCGCCGCGAGATCGATCACTACGTGGACTTCGTGGGTGCAGGCGCACCGCGCTTCTTCCTGCCGCTCGATGAGCAGCTCCCAGCGCCCAATCTCGCCCAGTTCGTCGTCACCTCGAAAGGCGTCCGCGAGCGCGAGGTCCTGGCCGCCTCGCTCGATGAGCTGCTGCGTACCCGATACTCGGGTCTGCGCACCCGCATCAGCCGGCTCGAGAATGGGCCGCCCGTCGGCTTCCCCGTACAGTTCCGGGTCTCCGGGCCGCAGATCGCAACCGTGCGGCGGATCGCCGACGACCTCGCGGGACGCATCCGAATGGACCCGGACACGCACAACGTGCAGCTCGACTGGGACGAGCCGGCCGAGCGCTCGGTGCATTTCGAGGTCGATCAGGCGCAGGCGCGCCGGCTCGGGGTGACCTCCGAGGACCTGCAGAACTTTCTGCAAACGACCCTCTCGGGATACACGCTCGCCTACCTGCGCAAGCGGGACCTCCTGATTCCGGTCGAGCTGAGATCTCCGCCGTCGGACCGCGCCGATCCCTCGTCCCTCGAGCGCTACGCCTTGCCCTCCTCGAGCGGCGTGCCTATCCCGCTCACCGCGCTCGGGCGCGTGCGGTACGGGCTCGAATACGGAGTGATTTGGGAGCGTGATCGGGAGCCGACGATCACCGTGGAAGCGGATGTCCGGCCGCCCGCGCAGGGGCTCGATGTGACGGAGCGCATCGACCACGGTCTTGCTGCGCTTCGTGCACACTTGCCGGCGGGCTATCACATCGAGATCGGGGGTTCGGTCGAGCAGAACGCCAAGGCGCAAGCCTCCATCGTCGAGCAGCTGCCGCTGCTCGTGATTGCAGTCCTCGTCATTCTGATGATTCAGCTCAAGAGCTTCAGCCGGGTGTTCATGGTGGTGCTGACCGCGCCGCTCGGCCTCATCGGCGTGGTGCTCGCGCTGCTCGTCTTTCACGAGCCCTTCGGCTTCGTCGCGATGCTCGGGACGATCGCGATGTTCGGCATCATCATGCGCAACTCCGTGATCCTGGTCGACCAGATCGAGCAGGATGTACGCAACGGACACTCGCCCCTCGAGGCCATCGTGGGCGCCACCGTGCGTCGCTTCCGGCCAATCACCGTCACGGCGGCCGCAGCTGTGCTCGCGCTCATTCCGCTCCTGAGGAGCAATTTCTTCGGCCCGATGGCCACCGCGCTCATGGGCGGCATCACCCTCGCAACGGTGCTCACGCTGTTCTTCTTGCCCGCACTCTATGCCGCCTGGTTCCGCGTCCGCCACGACGAGCCGGCTCGGGAGTTCGTCGCCCCGGGGCCGCAGCTCGCTCTGGAGAGTCGGCCATGAAGGAGAGGCACCCTCCCGCCACTCGCACCGCCGCACTCGTCGTGGCCTCGATGCTCACGATGGTCACCGCCTGTGCGGCCTTCGGGCCGCCGCGTACGCCCCCAAGCATGGCGGTGCCCGCCCACTACTCGATCGCGCCGGCGATTCCACAGCTGCCCACCGATCGGGGCCGACCGCAGCAACTGCTGATGGGCGCGGCGCCGGTTCTCGAGTGGTGGCGGGCCTTCGGCAATGCGCAGCTCGATGCGCTCGTCAGCGAGGCACTCGAGAAGAATCAATCACTCGCGGCCGCCAAGGCGAATCTGCGCGCAGCACACGAGCAGGTGCGCGACCAGGTCGGCAGCAATCTCTATCCGCAGCTCGATGCCGGCTTCGCTCCGAGCCGCCAGCGCGGGCTCGGCATACCCGTGCTCGCTCAGCAGACCTACCTCTACAACGTGTTCGCAGCCGAGGTGCAGGGCAGCTGGACGCTCGATCTCTTCGGTGCCGCCGCGCTCGCCGACCGTGCCCTCCTCGGTCAGGTGCGCGTACAGGCCTACGAGCTCGAGGCGGCGCGCCGCGCCGTCGCCTTCAACGTCGTGCTGGCGGCCATCAACTCGGCATCTCTGCAAGCGCAGCTCGATGCCATGGGTCAGTACGCCGATGCGGCCGAGCAGCGCGCCCGGCAGCTACGCGAGCGCTTCGAGCTCGGGAGTGCCTCGCACCTCGATATGCTTACCGCGGAGGAGGAGGCCGCCGAGGCGCAGCGCGTGCTGCCGCCTCTGCATCGCCAGCTGCTCGCGGTTCAGCACGCCGAGGCGGTGCTCCTCGGCCGCACACCCGATGCTGCACCCCCGCCGCTGTCGCTCGACGAATTGCACCCGCCCGAGCGCTTGCCGGTCTCGGTGCCTTCGGAGCTGCTGCATCAGCGCCCGGACATCCTGGCTGCGGAGGCGACCGTGCGCGCGAGCGCCGACGCGGCGGGCGCTGCGAGCGCGGCGCTGTATCCGTCGCTCACACTCTCCGGAGCCTATGGTCGTGGCGGCTTCAACTGGGCGACCTTCGCCTCCCCGGCGGGCGCCATCTGGGGCATCGGGGGCTCGCTCACCCAGCCGCTCTTTCATGGCGGTGCGCTTCACGCGCGACAACGGCAGTACCAGGCGACCTACGAGGCCGCCGTCGCGCAGTACCGGCAGACGGTGCTCACCGCGTTCCAGTCCGTTGCCGATACTCTGGTGTCGCTCGAGGACGATGCGAAAGAGCTCCAAGAGACGCGGCGCTCGGCCGAGGCTCTGAAGGAGGTGCAGCAGGAACTCGAGGGGCGATATGCCTCCGGCTCCGAGCAGCTCTACGCTGTCCTCGGCGCCCGATCGCAGTACCAGAATGCGTATGTCGCATACGTTGCCGCTCGGGTGGCGCGGCTCACCGACAGCGCCGCGCTGCTCGATGCGATGGGCAATCCACCTTCGCCCATCGAAGCTACTCGGTGCACAACCGACGGGCGATGAGCTTGGGATCACGCACTCGTGCAGCACTTGGATGGCGCAGGCCACCGGAAGTCTCGGCCCTCTCGCAATACGGTCGGTCGTGCCCTAAACTGCCTGCAAAATCACGGGAGGTTCGACGCGCATGTCCCTTCCGCTTCTTCGCTGCTCTCTGATCGCCATCGCGCTTGCTGCCGGGCTGCCCTTCGCTGCCGCGGTGAACGCCGCCCCCGCGACCGGGAAGGGGTTGCTCGGCGTGGCCGTCACCAACCCGTCGGCACCTTGGCAGGGCGCGCTCATCGCGCGGGTGGTGCCGGACGGTGCCGCCGGGCGCGCCGGTCTACGGCCGCAGGATCTGGTGGTCGAGGCCGACTCACAATCGATCTCCTCGGCCGCGGATCTCACCGCGTTTGTGGCGACTCGTCGCGCCGGCGAGCGCATCAGGTTCACGGTGATGCGCTGGAGCGGCTCATCGGTCGGGCGCGTACAGGTCGTCGCTACGCTCGATCCGGCGCCTGCCCAGGGCGATGCTGGCGTTCCCATCCCGGCGCAGCCGAGTCCCGCACGCCCGCGGCCTTCAGCGTCCGCGGGCGCCCCGGCCAAAGGGCTGACCGATGTTTCCTGGGTCACTTTCACCGACCCGAACGAAAACGCATTCAGCATCGAAGTGCCGCGAGGCTGGAAGGTCGTCGGCGGTGTCGTCCGCAAGATCCCGCTGTGGCCCAGCGCAGTGGTGCGGGCTCTGTCGCCCGACCAACGCACCCTCCTTGCAATGGGCGACCCCGATAGCGTCCCATATCAAGCGCCGGTCGCGGCCCGCGATTACGTCCGCCGCTTCACCGAACGTGCGATGAGCGGAGCATGCCCAGGGTTGAACATCGTCAATGTCGCCGACCTGCCGGACGTCGAGCGGCTTTTCAGCTCCAAATCGCTCGGGCCCTACAACCGATTCAGCGCCGCCCAGCTCTCATTCGAGTGCAACGGCCGACAAGCTAGCATGGCGGGAGGCGCGATTGCCGTGCTGCAATACATGACTTCACTGCGCAGCGGACAGGCCCAGGTGCTCGCCGCGTTCGTCACCACGACAAAGCAGCAGGACGAGGCCGACAAGCTGTTGAATCACATGTATGCGAGCTTTCGCGAGAACCCGCAGTGGGCGGCGCAAGAGCAGCGGATCGGGCAGCAGCTTGCCCAAGGCGCGATGGCGCGGTGGCGGGGTGAGCAGCGGCAATTCCAGCAGATGGACGACGCGCTCACCAACACCGCGCATTTCCTCGGGCCGGGCGGTCAGCGCTACGACCTCGACGCCAGCGCCCGCTACCAGTGGCTCATGCCCAACGGCCAAACTGTCGGCACCGACACCCCGTCGGCGCCCATCCCCGGCGCGCAGCAGCTCCAGAGGCTGCCCGAGTAGCTCGCGCCGAACTCAGATCTCATCGAGCCCCAGTGAGCGGCGCACCGCGTTGTACCCGTCCTTCGCGGCGGCGAGCTCCCGCTTCTGCTGCACGTTCGCGCCGCCGGGTGCAGTCTCTGCATCGGTGAGCGCATCGAAGTAGCGCGTGCGGGCGCGCTCGAGCTCGCTCGCGGGAACGGCAGGCGCGCTGGGGGGGCTCTCGTCGGCGAGATTCACCGCTCGAGAGAGCAGGCCCGTGGTGGCCGTCCCCACGGCCGACGTGACGATGTCGCTGTGCGAGCCGATGAGATCTGCCAGGGCGAGCTGCGACTTCTTCTCCGATTCGGATTCGGTGACGGCAACCTCGATCGTGACGGGCATCAGCTCGAGCGGCTCGTGCGGCAGGTCCTGGTACTCCGCGATGCGCGCGTCGAGCTCCGCCGACTGCGTCTGATACTGCACGGTGATGCGGGTGCGCTCCTGCTTGAGACCCTCCGCGACGTCGCCGCTGCTCGCGGCGATGCGCTGATCCATGCCCGCGAGCATGCGTTGATTGCGTTTCAGAGCCCGCTTCAGCGCGTCGATCTCCCCTGCCACTTCCTGCTGGACCTTCGTTCGCTCCTCGTAGGAGCGTCGAGCTTCCGGTGTGAGCGGCGGCACGCGCAGCCAAGGCGCGACATTGCCCGCGGCCCCCGAGGAGCGAGCGCCCGCGCTCACCGTGCCGATATTCACCCAGGCCACCGAGAGCACCTCTTCCTGATCCGTGGAGCTGGGGTCGGAGATCTTGAGCGTATAGATCACGGCGCGTGACGCACGCTTCTGCGGCGTCGTGAGGAGCGACTCGATCTGGTAACCGGCATCTTTCAGTCGATAGGCCGTTCCGTCCGCCGAGAATTCGAAGCGCGCCTCGTACACCGCGCGCACTTTGCCCTTGACGCACACGTTGGCACGGCGCAGCTGATTCTCGACCGACTCGTCGGTGCGCGAAGTCCGCCATTGGTCCTGGGAAAGCTTCAGCGTTTCCGGCGTCACGGTTTTGGGAACATAGGCCGCCTTGCAGTCGGTGGACTCGGGCTCGAGACTGCCGGCGACGATCGTCATACAGCCGAGATTCGCGTTGAGGCGCACTACGGGCGCGGGTAGCAGATCCGCCCGGTACAGGTTCATCTGGCGGACCATCGCGTAACGCGTGTCTTTGCGCGCGGCCTGCGCCTTCATTTTGCCTGCGGCCACGTCGGCTTCGTGGTGGATGAACACCGAGGCGAGCTGGCCCACGATGGCCGCGATGATCGGCAGAAACTTCGCGTTCTCCGACCCGGGGCTCTGAGGCACGTAGAACGGCTCATCAGCGATGATGCAGGTATCGTTGACGAATGCATGCACCTCCACGTCCTGCGCCGCATTCGCGCTGCTGTGGACGGCGTCGCCGACGGCCAGCCCGAGTAGCACACCCAGGGCGACCGCAGGGGCGGCGTGGAGGATTTTCGTCATTTGACGAAGGCCGCCCGGGATGCGGTGAGACTCTGGCGCAGGCGGGTCATGAACTGCATGACCTGAGTGACCTTCAGCCGCTCCCCGGGGTCCCGCAGCGCGGCGAGATCGCGCGCGAGCCGCTGCTGCGCAAGGTCACCGAAGCGCTTGAGCAGCACGGCTGCCTCGAGCAGCTCGAGGCTGTTGCAGGCACTCGCGTTGAACACCCACACACCCTGAGTTCCATTTCTTGCGGGATCACGCATCCCGCATCGATCAGGCGGCGGATCGCCTCTCCAGAGCAGCCGAAACACATCGAAGATCGCCCCGGAATTGGTCGCGAAGTAGGAATGTCCCAGCATGTCGGCGGGGATCGCGGACACATCGATCGTGTCGAGCCCTTGCAGCCGGATGACCGTGGCGCCCGCGGTGCCGGCACGCGCGCCATCGTGAACGAGCGCCGAGACGCGCAGCGCATAGTCGGTGTCGGATGCGTAGAGCGTGACGCGTTCGGCCGCCGCGACGAGTGGCGGAACAGCGTGGATGAAATAGCTGCGGTCGACATCGGGCGCGGTGAAAATGATCTGGCCGAAGATGTGAGTGCGCTTCTCCGGCGCGAGGGTCGCGAGGTAGGTCCGCACGGCCTCGATGAGCGCGCGGCTTCCCATGCTGTGCGCCAGCAGATGGACACGCTCGGCGCCTGACTGTGTGATGATGGTCTGCAGAAAATCGGCGAGCACGAGACCGCTGTCGCCCACGGCAGCCTCGTCGGCCGTATACGCGAACGGATTACCCTTCGAGGGCCAGCTGTACAGGAGCGGAGTGCCGTCGAAGTCCAGATCGTACATGAGCTGCGCCGCCCGCCGAGCGCTGTCCTCGAAGGTGTTGTTGAAGCCGTGCACGAACAGGAATAGATCCTTGGACCGCGCCTGCTTCACGTGCTCCCGTAACTCCTGGATGAAGCGGTCCTTGGCAAGTGGGGTCACCTGGTCGAGCAGGATGTAGCGGCGGCGCGCCTCGCCGGCGTCGAAGACGTATTCGGTCCAACGCGGCTGGGTCTCGAGCGCGGATTCCTTGTGGACCGCTGGAACCGTCACGTCGAGGTAACCGTACCGGAGCTCCCCGCGCTCGCTGCCGTAATAAAGCGCAGGGCGGGGATCTCCCGAGGGCTTGCGATCGGTGCCGTAGAACACTCGCACGCGTGCGAAGTCCTTGTTCTCGGCGGGCTGGCGGGTGAGGTCCTCGGGCAGAGCCCGCGGGGCGAGGGCAGCCTGCAACTCCTGTCCGGTGCGCTCGGCACCCGCCGCGTCCCCGGCGGCGCGGTAGATCGCCTGGAGCCTGCCGAGCGTCGCCCTCACATTCTCGTGATAGGGGCCGTAAGCCTGGCGCTCGATCGACAGGATGCGCTGCTCGAGTGCTTCGGCCTCCGGATAGCGTCCTTCTCTAGCGCGCAACTCTGCCAGCGCGGTCAGCACCGGGATGAGATCGGGGTGATCCGGTCCGAGCGTGCGCTCCTTCGCGGCGAGCGCGCGCGCATAATAGTCGGCAGCGCGCGCATCGTCGCCCGATTGCACCGCCAGATCGCCCAAGCTTTGCAGTAAGCCATCGAGGAGGCCCTGACTCTCGTCCTGGGCGTTCGCGAGCCTCAGTGCCTGATCGCCGTAGGCGAGTGCATCCTGCATCCTGCCGGCCGCTCTGGCGGTCTCGAGCTGCTCGTACGCGCGCACCAGTTCCGGGGACTGCGCGAGCGCCGCCGCCGGCATCCCCGTATCGAGCGCGACGAGCAGTATGACGGCCGCGAGCCCCAGCGAGCGCGTGCGTGTCCTGCATCCTCGGAAGACGCCAACCTCGACCACGGCGCTGCTTGCTATCATTCTGGCCCGAGCAGTCGCCGGCGTTGCGGGCTAACGCGCGCGCTGCAGCTCTTAGAGTTTTCTATCCCTGCGGGTACTTTACTCCAACTGCGAACCGTGAACAGCCCTCGCGGCAGTAGTCTCGATGCACCCCGCGCTCCATAATAGGAGCCCTTCCCGGGGGAAGAACATGAACGACAAGCACGCATTCCCGGCCAAGGTTTCAGCGCTCGCAGCGCTTGCGCTATTGCTCGGCGGGGGAGCGGCCGCGCTGCGCGCACAGTCCTCCGGCTATTACGCGCCCGAGCTGGCCTCCAACCATGCGCTCCTCATCACCGTCTCCGGCTACAGGGGGCACGAGCTTCCCGGCGTGGAGGAGGATCGCAAGACGGCGCTCGACATCTCGCACCGGCTGGGGGTTCCGACCCAAAACATCGTGCAGCTGAGCGAGGAGCAGGTGACGCGCGAGGGCGTGCGTCAGGCACTCGCCGAGATGGACAGGAACCTGATGCCGGGGGACAAGGTGTTCGTGTATTTCTCGGGACACGGCGCTCGCAGGCTCGACAAGGAGACGAACCGGTGCGTCGAGAGTCTCGTCATGCAGCCGATCACCTTCCTCACGAATCGTGAGTTCGCGCGCATGATGAGGCCGCTGAGCGCCAAGGCCGACAAGACGATCGTCATGCTCGACTCGTGCTTCTCGGGTGGCGTGGCGCAGAGCGCGGCGGCGCGTGGGCTCGAGGCGCTGCGTCCCAAGTCACTGCCGGCGAGCCCCGAGTGTTCCCAGGCGGTCAACGCGCGCGGTTTCGAGCAGGAGCGTGGCGCAGACTTCGGCACCACGGACAACAACATGGTGGTGCTTGCCGCGGCGCGGAACAACGAAGTCGCGTGGGACACGATCAACGGGGGTGCGCTCACGTACAACGCCGAGCAGTGCTTCGCCGATGCAGGCAGCAATGCGCCGCAAAGCGGTGCCCTGTCGATGGATGCGCTCGCCGCGTGCGTACAGAGGCGCCTCGACAAAGCCCAGTCGGAATCCGCCCGGCAGCACGTGACGGTGGCCGGCAATGCGGATCTGATCGCAGGGTTCCCCGCATCGGTTGCGGGCGCCGCGGCGAGCGCCGATCCGGTTGCGATGCTCAACACGATCTACCGGCAGCGCGATGACCGCTGGCGCGTCGATGCGAGTGTCGGCCAGCCGACCCTGAAGATCGGCGCGCAGCTCACGCTTTCGATCCACTCGCAGCGTGCGGGCTACGTGTACGTGTTCTATCAGGGAACCCAGCCCGACAGCTTCTACATGCTCTTCCCGAATCAGCTCGACCTCAAGAACCAGATCGCGACGGATGGAGTCCTTCACCTGCCAGGCCCGGACTGGAGCGTGACCGCCCTCGGCCCGAAGGGAATCGATCACCTTCTCGTGATGGTCACTCAGTCCCAGCGTGATTTCAGCAAGCTCTCGCTGCCCGCCGAGTATGTGAGCCAGGCGGGTCCTTTCGAGAAAATCGAGCCCACCGCAAGTTCGGCGCCCATCATCACGCAGCTTGCGACGCTCTCTGCGGCGGCGAAGGGCAATGAGTGCAGCAATGCGAGCGGCGCACGCGATCTGGGTGTGGCGAAGCGTTGCTCGAACGTGTTCGGCGCGAGCCAGGTGAGCGTGCAAGAAGTCGAGTGACCCCGGGGACGCGTCCATGCTCGCAAATGTCAGTGCGGAGCGGCGGCTAGCCTTCGGCGGCGGCGGCGATCTGCTGCTCGCGCTCGATCTCCTGCGCGGCGTTCGGGTCGGCAGGCGGCCCGGCCTGCGCGAAAGCCGGGGTCACGGCGGGGACGGTCTTGGCGGCATTGGTGCTAGCGAGGCCCTGATCGATCGCTTCGCGCATGTGATTCTGCATCTCCTGCACATCGTTGAGCGCGATCGCGACGCGCACTGAGCGCTCGCACTCGTTTCCACCCTTGCTCGCGAGGACGACCGCGTTCGCCGTGCTCGTGTCGGCCTTGGCGGGGGAGACCACGGCGACCACATCACCTTCACTCACCATGCAACGCCGCCCGCTCGCATCGACGAGGTCGAGATCCGAGCCGACGACGAAGGCGTGCACTTGCCGGTCGCTAAGCTCCGCGACGACTCCACCGGCGCCCGGCGGCGGGTCGACATTGCGCGCGTTCTGCTGCGCTTCGAGGGCCTCCTCACCCACCTGGCGTCGGACCTCCTCGGCGACCAGCTGCTTGACCTGCGGCGTGACCGCAGAGCTCGAATCGGCGGGCGGCGGCGCCTGCCGGCTCTGCTGCTCGGCGTTGTACGCGGTGGCGAGGCTTGCGCCGATAACGAAGTCCACGAGCCAGGGCAGGGGACTCGAGTAAGAAGAATCCGGAGTGAAGTAGCCGCTGTAGTGGCGGTACCAGGATTGATTCGTGTAGTTCCACTGGAACGGCGTCGGCTTGAAGCGAGTCACCGTCCAGCGGTAGAAATTGATGGGATAGAACCGCGTGGGCGCATACGCATCGAGACTCGCACCGCCGTAGGTGTAGGGACGGTAGTACCGATGGACCGTCTTGCCCTGAAAATAGTACGTGCGATGGTCGTATGCGCGGCCACCGTAGGTGTACGGATGCTGCACGTATTGCACGCCGCGCGAGGCCGCGAAAATACGCGTTCGGTCCGGCTGGTTCACGAGTATTCGCCGCCCCCCATCGACCTCGTGCTGGATCAGCATACCCTTCCCGGGATTGGCCACCTCCAGGACGGTGCCATCGGCGGCCTTGCGCACGACGGTGCCATTCGCGGTGCGTGTCTCGTGACTTCCCGGTGGCGCCGGATGTCC